>Ga0064013_1003_pt1:0-100000 | contig 337031 bp, 280 predicted proteins | sample CrowatWCoCulture_FD_61583 | JGI IMG/M metagenome (GOLD analysis project Ga0064013, IMG submission 61583) | Marine cyanobacteria communities from the University of California, Santa Cruz, USA, analyzing cyanobacterial DNA methylation -... | ecosystem: Host-associated > Microbial >...
TGTTAAGTGGGGATGATACCGTTATTGAAAAACACTACTCTCAAGTAGGAAAAGCTCATTTAATCAACTATTATTGGTCAGGAAAACATCAAAAAGCCATCAAAGGAATTAACTTAATTAGGGTTTGCTGAATAAAAGCAAAACCCTATTCTTTAAAAGGTTACACCCATATTCGCGATCGCAAAAAAGATCAGCTTTGTCGGCTACAAACCGCTATAATTGATAGAAACACCTCCCAGTTGTTGGTCAAGAACAAATGTATCGAAAGAGGAGCAACCTTTACCGCCCCCAGAAAAATTTGAATTACCTTTCGAGGGCAAATTGTCCCCCAATAATCGTTGGGTAATCATGGCAGAGTTGATACCTTGGGATGATTTTGAGGAAGAATATGCTAAACTTTTTTCAGCAGAAAAAGGTGCGCCAGCCAAACTATTTAGAATGGCATTAGGGACATTAATTATTAAGGAAAAATTAGGAACAAGTGATAGAGAAACTATAGAACAGATTAGAGAAAATCCTTATCTACAATACTTTATAGGTTTAAATTGTTATCAACAAGAGCCACCACTGGAATCTTCAATGCTAGTTCATTTTAGGAAAAGAATTGATGGAGAATTGATAAACAAAATCAATAAAAAAATAGTAAAAAGAGAAATAGACAAGAGTGATAAAGAAGTAAAAAAAAGGATTGTCTCCAAGAAAAAGGAGAAAAATAAAAAATAAAGGTAAACTAATTTTAGATGCGACTTGTGCGCCAGCAGACATCAAATACCCAACGGATTTAGGCATATTAAATCAAGCCAGAATTGAGACAGAAAGAATAATAGATAATCTTTATAAACCATTAAGAGTAAAATTGAGAAAAAAGCCGAGAACTTCTAGAAAAATTGCTAGAAAGGAATACTTAAAAGTAGCTAAAAAACGAAAAGTATCTTATCAAGAAAGAAGAAAAGCTATCGGGAAACAGTTAAAATACCTTAAGAAAAATTTAGGAAATATAGAAGACTTAATTCAAGCTGGGGCTTCCCTGGAAAATCTGAGTAAAAGACAGAAAAATTGTCTAGAGACTATCAAAAAAGTTTATGAACAACAACAGTCAATGTGGGAGAATAAGACCCAGAGTGTTCCTCAAAGAATTGTAAGTTTAACTCAACCGCATATTCGTCCAATAGTGAGGGGAAAAGCAGGAAAACCAATAGAGTTTGGAGCTAAACTCTCAGTAAGCTGTGTAGATAACTATGTGTTTCTAGACAAAATAAGTTGGGAAAACTTCAATGAATCTTGTCATTTAAAAGAACAAGTAGAAAAGTATAAAGAAACGTTTGGCTATTATCCCGAATCCGTCCATGTAGATAAAATTTATCGAACTAGGGAAAACAGAAATTGGTGTAAGGAAAGAGGGATAAGAATCAGTGGTCCGAAGTTAGGAAGACCTCCGAAAAATGTCAGTGAAGAAGAAAAGAAACAAGCCCACTCCGATGAATGCTTCCGTAATGCTATTGAGGGAAAGTTTGGACAAGCTAAACGAAGATTTAGCCTAAATCTCGTGATGACAAAACTCCCTGAAACCTCCATTACATCTATTGCTATTACATTTTTTGTTGTCAATCTTTGTAAACTTCTGAGGCAGTTTTTGTCGCTTTTTTTGTCCTTATTTACTAATAATAGAACAGGGGAACTTATCAAACCGCCTTTCATTAATTTTGATTATACTTTAAACAATTTTTATGTACTAAAACTTATTGATTTGTCAGAAAATCCTTGGTCAAAAGTGGCATAAATTTTGGAGAAACTTTTTCAGCAAACCCTAATTACTTTGTATTATACTGACTATGATGGAAAATCAATGCCTATTAATTATCGCCTTTATGATCCTCTAGATAATAAAACAAAAAATGATTACTTAAGAGAGATGATCGTAGAAGTAATCAAGTGGGGGGTAAAACCTTCTACTATAACGACAGACTGTTGGTATTCTTCTAAAGAGAATTTAAGATTTTTTAGAGACAAAGAACTGAATTTTCAAGTAGGAATAGCCAAAAATAGACAAGTAAAAGTAGAAGGAGATAAATATCAAAGAGTAGAGGAGTTGGAAATTCCTAATAATGAATTGATAGTAATTATCAAAAAATTCGGAAAAGTAAAAATATTTAAGAGGACTTTTAAACACGGAAGTTGTCGTTATTATGCTACTTTTCTATATGATGAATCTAAACTTATGGATTGGAAGCGCGATGATTTTAGAGAGTTACAAACTATTCATTGGGGAATAGAATGCTATCATAGAGCTTTAAAACAATTGTGTGGATTATCTAAGTTTCAAGTAAGAACGACAAAAGCTATTGTTACTCATATTTTCTGTTCTTTAAGAGCATTTTGTCAATTGGAACTGATGAGAATTAAAGCAACTATAGAGTCTTGGTATTCTCTCCAAAGAGAGCTTTCTTTAAAAGTGGCACGGGAGTTTATTTTAGAACAATTATCTCCCACTAATTCTTTGACAGCATAATTTTTATTTTCTGTCAATGCGAAACTTCTAACGATTATTAATCAATAATATGGGATCAGTGCTATTGATACTAACCTTTGCGAGATGCGCCCCCACTGTATTACAAGGTTGATCAAGGGCTTGTACGCGTCCTTTATTCATTGAGGTGAAGTGTTTTGTTTGTTTAAGTCCTGCGAGTGCTTTTTCACTAAAATAGTATTTTTGGTCCATCTCGCTTTCATTTTCTAACACTTGTGCTAAAGTCGGGGGCTTATTCAAAGTTGTAGGTTCTGGAAATTTAAAATTATCAAAAACAGACTTATTTTTAAACCCAATTATAAAGACACGCTCTCGCTTCTATCAATTGTCAAGCTAGTGCAGCTTGGCGAAAGTAATCCACCAGATTTTTACAGAAACTTTCGTGACTAGCCACGACAATGTGTTTCAATGAAACTAACGGACGAATCTCGAAGTTGATGTCCATGATAAAAGCATTGCCAATTAACCTCTCCAACCTACAGAAAACAGTACTCCAACAAATAGTGAGAGGGACAACAAACCCCTATCGCCTTGTTAGACGAGCCAAGCTAATCTTAGCCGCAGCATCAGGAGAGAGCAATAGTTCGATTAGTCGAAGATTAGAATTAGACCGAGTACAAGTGCGTCAGTGGCGATCGCGATGGTTTGAGGAGAGAGAAAAACTGAGTGCCGCCGAAGAACAACAGGTAACGGAGAAAGCATTAATGGTCTTGATCAAAGGAATTTTAAGCGATCGCCCAAGACCTGGAACAACAAAATCCTTTACGGTCGAACAAGTAGTCCAGATTGTAGCGATCGCTTGTGAAGAATGTGAAAAATCAGACAGACCAGTGAGCCATTGGACACCTTCAGAGTTGGCGGATGAAGCCATAAAAAGAGGAATTGTCGAAAAGATTTCCCCCCGTAGTGTGGGGCGTTTTTTAAAAAGAAGCGACATTACAACCACATCTCGTTCGTTACTGGTTAAATGCCAAAATTGATGATCCCTTAAAATTTAAAAAGCAAGTCAAATATATCTGTGAACTTCATCAAGAAGCTAAAACTTTGTTAGAACAAGGAATTCATTTAATTAGTACAGATGAAATGACAGGGATTCAAGGTCTTGAGAGATTATTTCCGAACAAAAGAATCAAGCCTAAACAAGTAGAAAAAATCGAATTTGAATATGAAAGACACGGAACTTTAAGCTTGATTGCGAACTGGGATGTGGCAAGAGGAAAAGTTGTTAGTCCCTCTATTGGACCGACAAGAACAGAACAAGATTTTTCTGAACATATCCAGAGAACGATTAAGATTGATGAAAAAGCAGAATGGATTTTTATTGTAGATCAACTCAACACTCATAAATCGGAAAGCTTAGTCAAATTAGTAGCAGAAAGCTGTGGAATTACTATTGATTTGGGGAGAAAAGGAAAGGAGGGGATTTTGCAATCTATGGACAGCAGAGCAGATTTTTTATCAGATGAATCTCATCGAATTCGCTTTGTTTATATTCCCAAACATACATCGTGGCTTAATCAAATTGAGTGTTGGTTTTCGATCTTAGTCAGGCGTTTACTCAAAAGAATTACTGTCCGTTCAACTGAAGAACTATCCCAAAAAATTCTCAATTTTATTGATTACTTTAATCAACATTTTGCTAAGCCGTTCGTTTGGAAATTTAAGGGCTTTAAAGATCATAAGTGACTGGTGGATTATTTTTGCTAAGCTGCACTAGGTTTTTGACTAGAGTATCGTGTCCAAGCAATGTTTACTTTTCGTGTACCTTGTAGATGTTTAGGAAGATCCTTATAATTCCCTCCATCGGGAACCATAGCAATTGTATTGATTGTTTTTTGGGAATGTTTTGTGATTTGATGGTTATAGACTTGGTCGGAGCCTATACGCATCAATTTTTGATAACTTGAAAGAGGATTAATAGGATAGGGTTCACCATCTGTCATTGACTCTTCGGGTAAATCATTCATGGCTTGACTACAGGTTATTTTGTTCTCAGTAAAATCTCCAATAGGGAAATTAAATTCATAATTTTTTGGAACTCCAACAAAAATCACTCTACGTCTGTTTTGTGGAACCCCATAATCAGAAGCTAACAAGATTTTGTATTGTACTTGATAGCCTAAACGTCCCAAATCTGTCAAAATTTGTTCTCTAATTCTTCCTTGAGCCATTGATACCATATTGGGTACATTTTCCATGACTATTGCCTTGGGCTGAAAATAATCAATAACTCTTAAAAAAGATTTATAAAGTAAATTGCGTGGATCATCAGGATTTCGTTTCCCTGAGATTGAAAACCCTTGACAGGGAGGCCCTCCTACGATGACATCAATTGATTTGTTAATTTGTTGTGATATCTTGGAGGAAGAAGCAACGGCAAGATCCATTAAAATCCCTTGAGATGTAGGATGATTTTTTTGAAAAGTAGCTAGTGCATCTTTCCAGTTGTCAATACCTGCTATTACCTCAAAACCTGCTTGTTGGAATCCATAGGAAAGTCCGCCACAACCAGAAAATAAGTCTAATAAGCTATATTGATTCGTTTTATTCACTTTATAATTTTCTAAAGATGTTGTCTAGGGGATTACTATTTATTATCATAACTTACCGCTTTGTCTCGAAGGTCAAACGTATGAGTTGGGTTCCGTTCCTCTACCCAACCTCCCTTGGCAAAAATTAGGACAAAACTAGACAGACGCAGGACTTATCGCCCCCGTATTTTCACTTAATTTTAGTAGGGGGCGATAAGTCCCACTTAAGGAGTAACCTACAACCCTTACTAGAACGAAGTCTGTCTAGTTTTGTCTAGGTTTATAAAACCCTAACTACATATTGAAAATGGTGGGTTAAGACTGATTATTAGATTCTTATTAGAACTCAAATTATAGCCGTCTAACCCACCCCAAGATCTTATTGAGGAATAATAGGGATTCGCTGTTCTTCAAACCGACGATCGCGTATGGTTGGGGGTTGAGTGCGAATATAGTCAGGATTGCCTGATAAAGAGGAGTTAAAGGGGCTAACAAGGTCTGGGGTGCGAATTCTGGGTCCTGCGGTTTGTTGTCTGAGACCATCCCATAACACCGCTTCTATGGTTTTACCATCATTAGCAATGGTGTTATCAAAGAAAGATCCCGGCGCATATCGCCAGCCAAAAATCTTATTCATTTGACCAAACATATGCGTATTGTCATAAAAGCGTAAACTTTCGTTACAAGGTGATTTCCAAGAAAAAGTTTCCCACCCATTATCAGAATCTGTTTGTAGAACATCTCAAATAAGCGAAAAGGGAAAAATAAAAAGTTGTTCGCGGATACTTTCCGCGAACAAAAACCTCCCTATCTAAAAGAAAGAAATACGCTAACTTTTAAATTAGCTTTGACTATTTTTAAAAAGGAAATTCACTTAATTTTACACTCTTATTAACTTTTTAGACTAACTGGGTCTAATCAAAATATCCCATTTAGGTAAGTGAGGATTACGTTCTAAACGTTTCTCAATTTCCTTCATCTCTTTTTTCGTTAAAGAAATGCCTTTTTGATAAACTTTTTTACTTAACTTAACTATCGGATTTAAGCCTTTCCATGTCATAGTTTTTACCCAAGCTAACATCGTTTGAGCATTTCTCAGAAGTGTTCCTTTCCAATGCCTCTCTAAAATTCCCCAACATCTTTCTATGGGATTATATTTACTGTGATAAGGAGGAAAATATAGTAATTGAATAGATTTCTTAGTTTGGTCGGCAAACTCTACCATTCTCTTCAAAAATTGCCTTCTTATTCCACTATTTTCTGGTCCATTATCAACTTTAATTTGGATGTTCTCTAGTTGCTGCTTTTCATTTATACTCAGACTTGTCCACCATTGCTCCAAGTTATCTACCATGAAATCACTCGTTTTATAAGAACTTCCAAAAGTTACATAAAGTTGCCCTGTATCTTCATCTACAATCCCACAAGGAACGTATTTTTCTTTAGTTCCCATATCATGATCTTGAGCTTGATTATAACCTCTGGTTTGTCCGCCACGTGAATATTCTCCTATTTCCACAGTTGCTTTACAATCCATACTTAAACGTTTCACAGAAGGGTCTTTTTTTCTATCTTTTTTCTCTATATTCTCGAAGATAGCGTCTGTCTCCGAGATTTTTTTTTAGGTTTAGCTTTTACCACTTTTCTTAATCGATAGCCCAAACGATTTAAAATATCTGCCATTGTCGAAGCAGCAGGAACCTCCTCTCCATTATATCCTAGATTTCTTAATTGTTTAATGGCTTCAGCCGCCGTTAATCTTGTATAGGCAATGGGGTTATTAAATGTGGGGTTTTGTTGTGCGTGAGCTTCGGCTATTTCTTTCAATGATTGGGCAACTATTGGGTATCTTTCCTCCCATTTTTTACATCCACTATTGACTGATTGTAATCCTAAACACACTATCCCAGTTCGTTTTTCATGTAATCCAAGTTGAACATTTTTTCTCCCCCAACCAAACACGATTTCGGTTTGTCTGGCACTTCCTCCACAATACTTGAGACACATTTCAGCTTGAAATGAACGACGCTCTGCTCCCGTCATTTTTGAGGCTGCTAAACGTAAATCATCGACCATCGACGGGGTTAAGGGATGATTTGTCTGTTTTAGCTTCAATTTACTCTCTCTAATCTTTTTACCTCTTCATTTTAATCTATTTCTTCTGTTTTTTCAGACAAGCCAATTATGAAATTTTAAAGTTGTGTACCAAGATCCGCTAACTCTCTGTTCCTTTTATTTCTTGAAAGCCTTTAGTCCAAGCGATTACCCCCTATGGGAAAAGCTTTCTCGGAAATCACCTAAAACGCCCGATCCATGACGTGGGAAAAATGCTCTCCGCGATCTGTGGGGATAGCTTGAATTTCAGGTGCTGTATTTTGATAAGCTGGGGAACCCAGATTCCTCGCTTCGAGTAAACGCCGCTCTAACTGCTCCATACAAGCATTTAAACCTGCGGCAAACTCATTCCGAGTCAGGGCGAGATCGCCCCGATAAGTGCGATCGGGATAACCGACAATACAGCCATAATTTTCCACTAAACTTCTCAAAGCTTGATAAGACCAATCTGTAGGAGAAACATCCCTTAATTGTTGAATACTACTAAGTTGTTGCAGTATAGTCTGATAATCGTAAGCTTGAGCCGGAACGTTATTATTTGGTGACAATTCCTGGGTTTGTTGAGCCGTCTGTGAAGGGTAAGAGTTAGGAACAGGTTCGGCGTAGCTAACATTACTAACTAAGGCAGAACCCACTATCAAAGCAGGTAACAAAGATTTGTACACTTTTGTTTCATCTCCTCACAATCAATTTAACTAAAAGATAGGTCAGGGTAACTAACCACCCGTATTTTAGCTAATTTTTCTGTTGGGGTCTGAAGATTGCCCGATTCAGTTAATTAAGTTTTATCATTGTTAATGTCACCTGTGGTACTTTTTCTATGATTTCCGTTGCAACTGCCGATTTATCAGAGTTACGCACCTATCTTTTAGATTTATTCGTTAAGTTAGCTTACAAAGAAGGGGACTTTACCCTGTCTTCCGGTCAGAAAAGTAGTTACTATATCAATGGAAAACAGGTGACACTGAGGGCTGATGGGGCTTTGGCTATTGGACGCTTATTATTATCCATGTTGCCCCCCAACACTCAAGGAGTGGCCGGGTTAACCTTGGGGGCTGATCCTATTGTTAGTGCGGTCAGTGTGGTGTCTGCTTATGAAAACTGCCCCATTCCTGCCTTAATTATTCGCAAAGAAGCTAAAGGACACGGAACCCAAGCTTATATCGAAGGGCCAACTCTTTCCCCAGGGGCGACGGTGGTTGTCTTAGAAGATGTAGTCACAACTGGTAAGTCAGCTATGTTGGCCGTTGAAAGATTACGGGCCGTTGGCTACACCGTTAATACAATTCTTGCTTTGGTGGATCGAGAACAAGGAGGGTCCGCTTTTTATGACAGTCAAGGGTTAACTTTTCAAGCCTTATTCTCCATTAGCGACATACAAAGGTACTATCAAAATTAAAATTATCCCTCTCTTCTTAACCAAAATTTTCATTCTTGATTTCCAAAATTTTTTTCACACCCTCATGAGGATTTTCCACAGATTCCACTAAATTTTCCCCAGCCTTTTCTAACTTTTCAACAATAAAAAACCAAATAATAGACTTTTGGGAATTCATGGGGAAAAGTATTCGGTTAATTCTTGTTTAAAAACTTATAATCACTTTTTTTGTATCCTATGTTAATATACATAAGTCGGAGGTAATCTCTAGGAAAATAAACGTATCTATTTATAATTAGTGCGTCTTTTTATTACTTGGTTCTTCTCAAGAATAAATAATTCAGTATATCTCAATAATGTAGCTTGTTTAAAACTATGCTCTATATAATAAAATGATACCAAGTTTATCCATTATATTGTTATCTTTGTGAGGAAAAGACATGAAAACTACTATCGCTCTTGAAGTCGAAATACCAGAAGAAACCTATGTTTTACTCACGAACTTTATTGAAAATCATGCCCCGTTAGGATTTAATGAAGTTATTTCCTTAGCCGTTTCTAACTTTTTAACTAACCAAAAAAGTCCCTTGAATTCTTATCTATCTGGTTTATACGACTGCACCAACAATTCACAGAAGATGTTAGACCAATGAAAACAAAAAAATTAATTCCGTTACCCTGGAAAACTAGAGAAAGAATTAAAGCTTTTTCTCAAGTTTTTCCCGAGGTTCCTTTGCTAGAAAGTCCAACCACTGGGGATCAACTATCCAAGGTGATAGATCGACTTCAACCTATTGCTAAGTCAGAAAGTGCTGCATTTTCTTTATTACGAGAATTAGATTCTTATCGGTGTTACGGTGAATAACTCAAAGGAAAATCAACCGTCTTTCTTTGATCCGGTTAACCTTTTAATTGCGGTGATAATAATCGCCGTAATTCTGATCATTTCTGTTTCTAACCTCTTAGAAAACCCAGAAAGTCGTCAAATTCGACAAACCGCTGAGAAAAAACTGAGATTATTTGCCAGAGGTTATAGTCTCAATGCCATTGAATGCGAAGGGGTTGATAGCAATAATAACGGGTGGCTTAACTGTCGGGCTGACGATCGCAAAGGAAAAATGCTTTACCTAGAATGTCCGTATAATTTTCCTGAACCCGAATGTCGTTATAGAGAAAAAAATTAAGGATAGTAAAAAACTATGGAAACAACAGCAGACTATACTTGTGCTTTTTGTGGAGAATCTAGTACAACTTTTATAGATATTAGTTCCGGCAACTATCAATCTTATATTGAGGACTGTCAGGTATGTTGTCGCCCTAATGTTATTTATATAGAAGTAGATGAAAATACCCTCGAAGTAACTATTAATACTGATTATCAAGAATGAACTAAATTAAAGTATCTCAAGGGTAATGGCTTTAGTTTACCTGTTTAACTATATAGAGAATAGTCAGCAGTGACAAGAAACCAATAATTAATAACTGGTTACTGTTCACTGATAACTGAAAAACTGGTTATTTGTTATATCTTTCCAATAATTGAGAAATTTCTGGGTTATAAATCCTTAGATAATTCCAATAATTACCAAAGACAGTTTCTACATATCCTTTTGTTTCTCGGAAAGGTATTTTTTCCACAAAAAGATCAGGATCACTAACTTGATATCTTCTCACCCATTTTGAAACATTACCCGGTCCTGCGTTGTAACTGGCGATGGCTAATAAAGAGTTATTACTATATTTAGAATGGGTATAATTTAAGTACCAAGTTCCTAAATTAATATTATCATCAGGATCGGTTAAAGAATAATCTTCTAAACTAATTTTATTAGCTACCCATTCCCCCGTTGCGGGCATTACCTGCATTAAACCAGTTGCCCCAACTGGTGACTTAATTTCTGGTTCAAAACGGGATTCTTGACGCATTAAAGAAGTAACTAAAAGAGGGTTTAGTTTACGACGATCAGACCATTCGGTAATGGGATCATAAAAAGGAAAAGGGAACAATGTTTGCCAATATTTATCAGTTTTTCTGAGTTCTTGCCATTCTTTTTGTTGTTCGGGATCATCTTTTTTCTGAAGAAACCAAACTTGATTAATTCCCTGAAGATTTTTTCCTTGAACTAATTTTAATAAAGCATCCGTAAACCCTTCATTAACGGTTAAGGTGGGTTTATAGCCGATTTCTGCTTGGAATAAAGTAATGGCATCCTGATCTTCTCCCAAACGATATAACTCCTTAAACATGGGAGAACCAGCAGGAGGAAGAGGACGGCTGGTGGGTTTATTGACTTGGGGCAACATTTGACGAATATTATTAAAATTACCCACATTCCAGCCCAACTGTACCGCCGATCGCCAAGCATAGTAGGATTGGGGATGACGGGCAACAACGTGTTGAAAAGCAGATTGAGAATCTTGGATACGACCCAATTTTTGCGCCCATTTCCCTACCCAAAAGCCAGCTTTGGGAGCAATAGAACTATCAGAGTTATTGGTGGTGATGGGTTGGGCCCAAGTCCAAGCTTCGAGGGCATCTCCCTTCTCTGCTGCTTGTTGAGCCATTTGCCAACGATATTTTGCCGTTGCGTCGGAGTTGGCATATTCAGATAAAAGGTTTTGACGAACTGCGGCCGCTTCTGCACCCCCATTCAGTTTATCGAGCAATTTAGCCTTTTCTAAAAGAGCATCCGGGGCTTGTTCGGGGAATTTTTTGATAATTTCGTCCAAATAAGTTATAGCGGTCTGTGGAGGGGATAATTGAGCCAATCTTTTCAGGGCTAAGGCTGTTTCCTCCGCTTCAGGGAAGCCAAACATGAGTTGACGATAGGCGGCGATCACCGTTTCTCTGTTATTACCTCGAGGTTGTAGTTGCTGTCCCCTAGCAATGCGATAGTAATTTTGGGGGGTTTTGGGGGCTTTTTGGTAAGCGATCGCCGCTTTGTAATAGTCGTTGACTATCCAGTAACCATCGGCGATTATTTGCCAGTCTTCGGGGGTAAGTTGTGCCGCATATTGGTTAACTAAGCGATCGCGTATGGGGTTGCTTTGGGGATCATTGGCTGCGTATTTTGCTAATAACAGCAATAGTTGAGGTTGCTTGGGGTTTTCTTTTAACCTTTGACGGATAACTGCTTGAATATTGGGGTGTTGGGGAAATCGTTCGATCCCTTGATCCCAATAACTAGGGTCATAGTTTCCCAGTTTATATAATGCTTTGGCAGAGGCTAAAGAGTCGGGATAGGTTTCTATTAGTTCTTTCCAGGTTGCTTGAGCTAAGTCAGTTTCATTGCTTAGCTCGTAACCACGACCCCTTTTAAGGAGAATGTAGGGCTTCATGGGAGGATATTCTTTTTCTAACCTTTCCAGTTGCCGTAAAGCTGGCCCACCTTCGTATTCTTTGAGCAGATCACTAGCTAACAAATAACGGGCCCTACTTCTTTCTAAGGAGAGATTTTTAGAAGCCGCGATCGCTTCTAGTTGTTCTCGTCTTTGTTTTTCTGGAACTTCGGCTAGGGTTAAGACAAGAGATGGCTGGTTAATGTCTTCTTCCAGGGCGGTTTCGATTTTTGCCTGTTGTCTTGTTTCAAACCATTCTAAGACTTTCGGAGTTAGGGCAACAGTGCTGATAGAACCTAGTAACGCGAGACTAGATAGAATCAGAAGAGGACGTTTATTTTTAAGTGGTTTAAGCATTTTATTCCCACACACAACAACTTAAGAGTATATTATAAGCTTAATATTCTCTAAACAATTTTTTTTGACCGTCAGGGTAATAATAATGTCGTTCTGAGGCAGGAATAATCTCCAGAACTGTTTTTGAAGGTTATTTAGAAATATAATCATTGATAATCACTCTTTAACTCTACGAATTTTAAGGTTGTTCCTTCGATAATAGGAATGTGATTCTCATTGAGAACAATGTGTTTGTATTCTGTCCTTATTATCATTAATTAAGATCGAATTAACATCTGAATATATGGTATAATGACATAAAAAATATAAAAATTTTTTATGTCAGTTCTAATAATATTAGTGGATTCAAGTTCTAAGTTAGGGATAAGATTCTTTATGTCATTAATGTATGTATTAGGTAGTTCTTTAGGAACACATTCAGGAAAAATTTTAACCAAAAGTTCTTTGAGTGCCAACAAAACAATTCTATCTCGTACAGTAGGAATAGAGATAACTCTAGGTTTTTTGTCTTTTCCTTTAGATTTTAAATTTTCGAGATAGGGTGAAAACCTATAATTTCCTTGTAAGCATTTGGTTTGAATATTGTCAATATGTTGATTAGATTGCTTAAAAAACTGATAGATATTCAACCTATCAATTCCTTTCACTTTACTACGCTTAAGCTTAACATCTAAAATTTCTGTTAGATATGACTGAGTTAGTATATCTTGCCAAATTAGTTCATCTGAAAGTGATTGAGAAACCATAAAGCTTTAATGATTTATCGTGATTAATTTATATTAATTATAAGTTTACCATAATTGACTTATATTTTGGAATTTGTTCACCATCTTCTAGTAACATCAATAAATGAACCCTAACCGCTTCTTTAATTTCCTGTATTGCTTCTTCTTGACTGTCACCATGTGCCATAATTCCCAATTCTAAACACTTGGCTAAATAAGCATCATCTTCTGATGAAAATTCAACTAGATAAGAATAGTTTTTAATGTATTCTAAAATATCAATCATTAGTTTCTCCTCGTTTTATTTTTTGAAGCTTTATTAATGCTAACCTAACTTGTTTCACTTGATAAGGTTTTGCCTTGCCATCTTTTCCTTTTTGTAAATTAATTCTAGGCTCTCCCTGCCAAGGTACTTTAAAAGGATAATGACTTGATCCTCTATTTCTAGGTTTATCAAAAAAACGTTCTGTAATTTTCATTAGTCGAGAAAAGCGAATGTTTTTACTATTCTCAAGTTCCTTGATAGCTTCATCAATATCCATGATACATTGATTTTGTTCAATGATAATTAACGCCTAATGTCATTCAATTCATTTTCATTATAGCAATTAAATTTTATACACACTTTATACTAAATTTGTCAATAATAAAATAAATAATTTTTGTAAAACTAAAACTGAGTAAACACTCAGTAAATTTGTCAATATTTGTAACAAAATATTTCATTTTTCTTTACAAAATGTGTCAAATCATCGATAAAACGCTCCATAGGGTGTCGTTTTCTGATAAAAACACATAGAGAGCTAATTAATTTTGGCAAGTAATCTTCTTAACCGATGTTGCCAGAGTCCCCACCGTTTCAGACCTTAATAAAAACACAGGAGCAATACCATATATGTTTACCAACGTCAAGTCCACCATTCGCCATATCGTTCCAGAAGAAACCAATGGTCGTTCTTTGCTCAAGGTGGTCTATGTGGTGTTAGAACCTCAGTATCAGAGTTCCCTTTCCGCAGCCGTTAATGCTATTAATAAAGATAATCCTAAGTTAGCAATCGAAATCAGTGGTTATTTCATCGAAGAACTTAGAAACTCTGAAAATTACGAAGAATTTAAGCGAGATGTGGCAGAAGCCAACTTATTTATTGCTTCTTTAATCTTCATCGAAGACTTAGCAGATAAAGTGGTTGAAGCAGTACAGCCCCATCGTGATAATATAGATGCGATTGTGGTATTCCCTTCAATGCCCCAAGTAATGCGCTTAAATAAGTTGGGTAGCTTTTCCATGGCCCAGTTGGGACAGTCCAAAAGTGCGATCGCCCAGTTTATGCGCAAACGCAAGGAAAATTCTGGGGCAAGTTTCCAGGATGCTATGTTAAAGTTATTGCGGACACTGCCTCAAGTGCTTAAGTATCTGCCGGTGGAAAAAGCGCAAGATGCTCGCAACTTTATGTTAAGTTTCCAATATTGGTTAGGTGGTTCTTCTGAAAACTTAGAAAACTTCTTAGTCATGTTGGCCCATAAATATTCCTATCCCGATATGTTCGAGGATAAACAGGTTGACTACAAAGACCCTGTGGTTTATCCTGACATGGGAATATGGCATCCTTTATCCATGCAGATGTTTGAAGATGTCCCTTCCTATCTTGAATGGTATAACAGTCGTAGCGACATTTCCGAGGACTTAAAAGATCCCCTGGCCCCTTGCATTGGAATCATTTTACAACGAACCCATCTTGTCACCGGAGACGATGCACATTATGTAGCAATGGTGCAAGAATTAGAATGTATGGGGGCAAAAGTGCTACCTGTGTTTGCCGGAGGTTTGGACTTCTCTAAACCAGTAGAAGCTTATTTCTCGGACAAGAGTATTAAAGGTGTCGAAGCAGTTCCTATAGTTGACACAGTGGTATCATTGACAGGGTTTGCCTTAGTGGGGGGTCCAGCGCGTCAAGACCATCCCAAGGCCATAGAATCTTTAAAACGCCTTAACCGTCCCTATATGTGTGCCTTACCCTTGGTGTTCCAAACCACCCAAGAATGGGAAGAAAGCGATCTGGGTTTACACCCCATCCAAGTTGCCTTACAAATAGCCATCCCTGAGTTAGACGGTGCCATCGAACCCATTATACTCTCAGGACGGGACGGAAACACAGGACGGGCGATCGCACTTCAAGATCGCATCGAAGCAGTGGCCCAACGGGCGATGAAATGGGCTACTTTAAGGAAGAAGCCTAAACTAGATAAAAAAGTAGCTATTACTGTGTTTAGTTTCCCTCCCGATAAAGGAAATGTGGGAACAGCCGCCTATTTAGACGTATTTGGGTCTATTTATGAGGTAATGAGGGCTTTACAGGGAAATGGTTACGACCTTCAGGATCTCCCCGACTCTCCCAAAGCTTTGATGGAAGCTGTGATCCACGACGCACAGGCAGAATACGCTTCTCCTGAGTTAAATATAGCCCATCGTATGTCCGTGGAACAATACGAACGCTTAACCCCTTATTCCGTCCGTTTAGAAGAAAACTGGGGACCCCCACCAGGAAACTTAAACAGCGATGGACAAAATTTACTCATCTATGGTAAACACTTTGGTAACGTCTTTATTGGGGTACAACCCACCTTTGGTTATGAAGGCGATCCCATGCGGTTACTGTTCTCAAGATCCGCCAGTCCTCATCATGGGTTTGCTGCTTATTACACCTATTTAAACCAAGTTTGGAAAGCAGACGCAGTTCTCCATTTTGGAACTCACGGATCTTTGGAATTTATGCCAGGAAAACAGATGGGAATGTCTGGTGAATGTTATCCCGATAGTCTCATTGGTAGCATTCCTAACCTATACTATTATGCGGCAAATAATCCCAGTGAGGCGACCATTGCTAAACGTCGCAGCTATGCAGAAACCATCTCTTATTTAACCCCACCGGCTGAAAATGCAGGGTTATACAAAGGATTGAAAGAATTAAGTGAGTTAATTGGTTCTTATCAAACCTTAAAAGACGGGGGGCGTGGTGTTCCTATTGTTAACACCATCATGGATAAATGTCGCTTAGTTAATTTAGATCAGGATATTGAACTTCCTGATGTAGATGCTAAAGATATGAACCAAGAAGAACGGGATAATATTGTCGGTTTGGTTTATCGAAAACTGATGGAAATTGAATCCCGTTTATTACCATGTGGACTTCATATTATTGGTAAACCACCCACCGCAGAAGAAGCGATCGCAACTTTGGTAAATATCGCATCTTTAGACCGAGAAGAGGAAGAAATTACCTCCTTACCTCGCATTATTGCTGATAGTTTAGACCGAGACATTGAGGAAGTCTATCAAAACAGCGATCGGGGTATTTTAGAAGATGTGGAACTGCTACAAAAAATCACTTTAGCAACCCGTGAAGCAGTAGCATCTTTAGTAAAAGCCCAGATAAATGCAGAAGGAAGGGTATCCCTTGTATCCAAGCTTAACTTTTTCAACATGGGAAAAAAAGCCCCTTGGGTGGAAACTTTACACGATTTAAGTTACACAGAAGTTGATCAAGATAGGTTAAAACCCCTGTTTGAGTATCTCGAATTCTGTTTAGAACAGGTTTGTGCCGATAATGAGTTAGGAGGGTTACTAAAAGCATTAGAAGGGGAATATGTATTACCTGGTCCCGGTGGTGATCCTATCCGTAACCCCAACGTTTTACCTACTGGTAAAAACATCCATGCCTTAGATCCGCAGTCTATTCCAACTTTAGCTGCGGTCAAGTCGGCAAAAATAGTAGTAGATCGTTTAATTGCCCGTCAAAAAATCGATAATGGGGGTAATTATCCCGAAACAATTGCTTGTGTATTATGGGGTACAGATAACATCAAAACCTATGGTGAGTCCCTGGCACAAATTATGTGGATGGTAGGAGTTAAACCCGTACCCGACGCATTAGGAAGGGTCAATAAGTTAGAATTAATTTCTCTCGAAGAATTAGGAAGACCTCGTATTGATGTGGTAGTCAACTGTTCTGGTGTATTCCGTGACCTGTTTATTAACCAAATGAACCTCTTAGATCAGGCGGTTAAAATGGCAGCAGAAGCAGACGAACCCATCGAAATGAACTATATTCGGAAACACGCAATACAGCAAGCAGACGACATGGGAATTAACCTCCGTGAAGCTGCTACCCGTATCTTTTCCAACGCTTCTGGTTCCTACTCTTCTAACGTTAACTTAGCGGTAGAAAATAGCAGTTGGGAAGAAGAAAAAGAGTTACAGGATATGTATCTCAACCGTAAAAGTTTCGCGTTTGATTCAGATAACCCTGGTGTCATGAAAGATAACCGCAAAGTGTTTGAATCAGCGTTAAAAACGGCAGATGCAACCTTCCAAAACTTAGATTCTTCGGAAATTAGTTTAACAGATGTGTCCCATTATTTCGACTCTGATCCCACAAAAGTTGTCGCAAAATTACGAGATGATGGCAGAAAACCCTCTGCTTATATTGCGGATACAACCACTGCTAATGCACAAGTCCGTACATTGTCTGAAACCGTTCGTTTAGATGCACGTACCAAGTTATTAAACCCTAAATGGTACGAAGGAATGTTATCTCATGGTTACGAAGGTGTGAGGGAACTTTCTAAGCGGTTAGTGAATACAATGGGATGGAGTGCAACCGCAGACGCAGTGGATAACTGGGTGTATGAAGACGTAAATACAACCTTCATTGAAGACGAAGAAATGTGTAAACGTCTGATGAATTTAAACCCTAATTCTTTCCGTAAAATGGTCGGTACATTACTGGAAGTTAACGGACGAGGTTATTGGGAAACCTCCGAAGAAAACTTAGAAAGATTACAAGAGTTGTATCAAGAAGTTGAGGACAGAATTGAAGGTGTAGAATAAGATAGTAGGGTGGGCAATGCCCACCTTAATTATTTAATTAAGTTTTAAGATAATTTAGTAATGGCAGAATTACCACCAGAAATTACCATAACTGTTCTAGAATTACAGAGACAACTATTATCAATTATTCACAAAACAACAGCAACCGCTTTTATGCTTTTAGAAAGTTATGGAGAAACAGAACAAACTATTGTCTCTCTTAACGATCTTGATAACATTAGAGAAAGAGCAAATACTTATTATTCACGATTTTATACACTATTATTAAGAATTGCTGATTCTCAACCCATAGCTAGTAATGCTATGCTAGAGCTATTAGATAGGTCTATCGAAGAATCACAAGCTAATATAGCAGCGTCAGAAGCTACCATTAGAGAAGAAAAAAGGAATTGGAATCTACCATGACACAAGAACCATTTACCCCTGATATGGAACAAATTAAAGCAACTTCAGCTAAAGTTAAAGCACTTTGTCAGCGAATGGATGCTGAAATTTTAATCTTAGATGATATTATTGCTCAATTAGAGGAAGAAAATAGACGTTCTCCTTTGTATCAATATCGCTTAAATAAGGCTAAAAGATTGTTAAATAGTAACATTAGTGTTAAGTAAGAGTGAAATATCAAAACTATTATTCTAACTAATATTTAAGTAGCAGGATCAATCATGAATCAAGACATTAATTTCTGCCCTGGTAGTGGAAACATTTTTGAAGACTTAGGCTTTGAAAATGCTGATGAAATGTTAGCTAAAGCTGAATTGACTAGACAAATTAATTTAATTATTCAGCAGAGACAATTGACTGATGAAGAAATTTCTCAATTATTAAGCATAGAACCTTCTCAAGTAATAGAATTAGAAAAAGGAAAATTATTAAGATTTTCTACTGATGATTTAATTCGATTTTTGAAAGCGTTAGGTAAGGATGTAGAAATTGTTGTCAAAAACACCTCATCTATCTCAGGAAAACTCACGGTTACTGATACAGAATCTAACGTGATGGTAAGTTAAAAATGAAACACAATAAAGAGTCACAAAATCTATATCTAGACTATTTTTTATACCTTAAATATCCTATTTCAATTTATCCTGAAGATGAAGGAGGATATACCGCTTTAATTCCTGACTTACCAGGGTGTATAACTCAAGGGGAAACCTTAGAAGAAGTTGTTATTAATATTGAAGAAGCAAGGGAATTATGGATAGAGACAGTTTATAATAGTGGTAAAAAAGAGATTCCTTTACCATCAAGAAAATAGTTAATATTTTTAATTAAATAAGGTGCATTAAAGAAGTGTAATGCACCCTACAAAATAGGCGCACCGCTACGCGGATCTCTGTCGAGATCGCACTGAAGATATCATTAATCTTATTTTAGAGTTGTAAAAATATATGCCACTCAAATTTAGAAGTGTTAGAATAAAGATCAGTATTTTTGAGCTTACATCCTTTTTTGCACTGCTTAATCATGAATTCTATCACTCAAAAGTTGACCATCATCGGAATGACAGGTTTAATGGTTGCTTGGTAACTGCTCACCGCAACAAAAAAGTCTTATTGAAAAGCACTACAAACAACATCAGTTGAGTCAACAAAAATATAAGCCCTGTGATTTAGCGTAAAATTTAAGCTAATTTATTACGGCTATTTTAATGACTAACATTCCCAGAATCAAGTCTTTTAAAAACCTCAAATAAAAACAACAATATGAGAAAAAAAAGAATAGTAAGATAGTTTTTTGTTAGCGGAGATTATCCGCTAATCCTGTGTATTTTTGTGCAGAGAGATAGGGGGATCAAGAAAAATCTATCCCCCATCGGCTCCGGAGCCTTTTACATCTCTAATCCTGGGGGACTCCGACCAGCTAATGAAAATAATTCGCATAATTGGACAATGGCATTTTGCCCCTGTAATCTCATGGTCTCTAAAAAACTGAACATTTGGGTGACTAACTCTGCACCCCAGTCGCTTCTTGCTCCCCCACTTACTTTGCGGTGAATGATAATGGGACGTAAAGCTCTCTCAGCATCATTATTATCTGGTTTGACTTCAGGATAAGTTAGAAAGGTGAACCACTCTTCCCAATGACGTTTGAGACGGTTAATCAATCTTTGTGCATCATAAGGCCATCCTTTTTTGGGAGTTGCTTTAAAAATCTTTTGCAGTGAGTTCTCGACTTCTGTTCTTTTGGAGCCTAAGTCTTCAAGGGTTAAATTTCGAGCATGATAATGACGATAATGGATACGGGCGGTTGCTAAAACTTGCTGTACATCGGCAGCAAATTCTCGATTCGCTTGAAAACGACTGGTTTTAAGGGACTCTAACTCTCGTTCTAAATGTGCCAGACATTTCTGTTTGGCCATCGCACTTTGTCTAAAGTAGGCACTATAGCAGTCACTGGTGAGGATGCCCTTAAAATCTGCTCCTAACAATTTCTCGACTTCTGCGGAGCTTCTAGTGGGAGCCAACATCAACACACAGACCTCATTTGATGTGGCTACCCAAACCCAATACTTGATGCCATCGATGCAATAACTGGTTTCGTCAACACATCGGATTCCTGGCTGCTGGATGTACTTTAACCACTGTTGGGTCAAGGGTTCTAAACTTTCTTGAAACCATTTGTGCATTTTGGCAAGGCTCCCTTGAGAAATGGGAATGCCAAAGACATACTCTATAAAATGTTCCTGTTTACGCCATGTAAGATTACCCCCATAGCCAAGCCAGCCCACGATGCTACTTAATCGCGCCCCATAACGGAATCCTTCTTTAACTCCCAATGGAACAGGACTGTAATCTGACCATCCACAACTAGGACATTTATAGAATCCGCGACGATATTCCCTGATTTCTATGGGTTGGTCTACTACTTCAGCCACTTGCTGGACTTTTTCGGGAACTACTTCATCTCGTTCCACTGAACCCCCACAAACAGGACAGTTTTCTAGTTCTAAAGTGACTATCTTATCGGGCTGACCAAAACCATTACGGGTCTTCCCTAGGTGGTCATATTTTGGTCCGCGTTTAAATCCTTTTTTGCGTTTCTTTTTGTCAGAAGGCTTTTTTAGTTGGTCTGATGATGGGGGGACTGAACTGTTTTTTGAGTTACGGTTTTTTAGCTTATCTCTCTCTTCTTTCAATTTTTCAATTTCTTGCTGTTGTGTAGAGATTTGTTGTTGTTGCTGGTCAATCAGTCTTTGTTGAAGAGATAACTGTTGTTGTGCCTTGACTAGCCACTCAATCATGAAGACATTGTTCGCCAACTGTTCATCGGCGATAGCTCTAACTAGCTTTGAATCAATGGTAGCATTTGTGGTCATAACCCCCACTATACATAAAAATCCCCGATTTTACCTTTATGTTGTCAAGACAGATTCTTTATTGCGGTGAGCAATTACGTTGCTTGTAACAAAAATCTTAATCCTAATTCTTCACCAGTTTCGCCATTACCTTCTCCTTCACCAGTTTCGTCACCCCCTTCTCCTTCTCCTACTTATCCTTTACAAGCTGAGATAGTAGGAAAATGGGATTGTAATAGAGTGGACTCAGAAAAAGAAAACATTGGTTTACCACAAGGAACTTGGGAATTCTATAATAATGGAGATTTGATAACAACCTCTTTTTGGGAGGCTAGAAATATGCCCTATCAAACAACGGGAAATTACACTTTTATGTCCTCGAATAATATAAGGATAGAGTGGAGTGACGCGAGTTATTTTACACGATACGATGTTTCGATATCAGAAGGAGAGTTAACAATGGATAGTGAGGTTATGGATTGGTCTTGTCAGAGATTATAACGGATTCCTTAGCATCATTAATGGAAGTAATAGGAGTATTAATTAAAAATTATGAATATCAATATGTTCCTGAATTATAGGCTTAAAATTGGCATTTCTATAGAAATAATTGTGCTAAACTGTTATTAATTATAACTTTTTTAAACTCTCATGATTCAAGTTACCTTATCTCAAGATATTCTCTCAGGTATTAGCAAACTTGCTGATCAGTTCAACTTATCTGTTGATGAACTTTTACAAGAAATTAGTCAAGGAAAATTAACCGTTATTGATACAGAAACGTTAGAAGACTTATTAGATGTTCGAGATGCTATCATAGCGGAAAAAGATCCTGACAATCAAGAAAGAGTTTCCTGGGAAGATATAAAACAAGATTTAGAATTATAATTTCAAACATGACAGAATATAGAATATAGTTTCTGAAAAGTGCTAAGAAAGAACTTGAAAAACTTCCCAGAAACATTCAATAACGAATCAGCAATAAACTTGAAAGATTAAAAATAGATCCTTATCCTGCTGACGCAAAACAACTCAAAAATGGAGATGGAAGGTTAAGAATAAGAATAGGAGACTATCGAATTATTTATCAGGTTGAGAATAATATTTTAGTAATTGTGGTCATTAAAATTGGTCATCGTAGTAAAATATATAAAAATTTATAATAAATGGAAATGATAATGATTAAATTTAGAATTAATTTGCTAACATTAAATTATGATTTGATCATTGAGGTGAATAAGTTATGATTAATCCTCTGGAAATTAAGTTTGATTCTTGTCAACTGACAAATGAACAATTCTATAAACTCTGTCAAGATAACCGTGATTTACGGTTTGAAAGAAATAGTAATGGAGATATGGTAATTATGGCACCAACAGGAGGAGAAACAAGCGATCGCAATTCTGAAATTAATTTTCAATTGAGACTATGGAATAAACAATATAAACTAGGTAAAGTTTTTGAATCTTCTGGAGGTTTTACCCTTCCCAATGGTGCTGATCGCTCCCCAGATGCTTCTTGGATACCTTTAGAACAGTGGAATAATTTAACGTTAAAACAACGTCAAAAGTTCTTACCTTTATGTCCTGATTTTGTAATTGAATTACGTTCTCCCAGTGATAGCTTAAAAACATTACAAGAGAAGATGCAAGAATATATGGAAAACGGGACAAAACTAGGGTGGTTAATTAATAGAAAAGATAAACAAGTAGAAATCTTAAATAATACCACCACCTTATCAGGAGAAAATGTCTTACCCAATTTTGTTTTAGAATTAGAATTAATTTGGTAGAACTATCAACAGTAACACAACCTTTCAGGTTGTAACAATTAAAATACTTCTAAGCAATACTGCCCCGTTTTCTCGCTTCTTTATAAGAAGTTCCTACATTTTGTAAACCAAACCGAATCATTTGTTGTTCCAATAACGCAAAAAAACGAATGCGATCGCCTCCTCGGATCACTGCTTGGTTATGGGACTCAGCTAAGGCCACAGGATAACCAAAACCCTTACTTACCTGTGCTAACATAATGCCCAAAGCCTGATTTAACAACTCTTGATCCTCAAAAACCCAAGCCGGAACCTCTACCCTAGCGATTTCTGTTCCCACATTAACGTAACAAAAATAGATGCGCTGCGATTCATCGTAAAGATCGAGGATACGGGCTGAACTTTTCCAGAAAGGGCCTCGTTGTCCCGGTTGCAGACTTTCCCCCCATAACGTAGTATCCCGCAACGGTTCGATCACTTGACAAGGGGCCTTTTCTTCCCCAAAATCCATACAGTTAATGGTACAGTTTGGGGTGTCAAAGGTGCAGTTATGGAGACGTAAAAAGTTGACCCCTTCCACGCTACGGGAGGCACTGAGATAACCCATCAAAGGAATACGAGCAGCCCGTAATTGTTCCCAAGCCTCTTGAATAGGGAATAAAATTAAATCACGAGCATCATGGGCTAAACCGTCCAAAAACCAATAGACTAATGAGCCATCCACCATGGCTAAATTGGGTTCATGGTGGGCCCCTGGGGGCTTAACCCAACTACAGGCCATTTCCGCTAAAAATTGCGCCTCCAAGACGGTTCGACGATACCCTAACCATTCATCGGTACGAATACCCCATTGCCTCGAAATATAAAGGTCTTCGGGACGATAATAAACCTCTGGTAAACTATCTAATAAAGGGTGTAAATTTTGTCCATAATGAAGCATTACCCGTCCCACATTAATCAAATAACAATAGGCAATTTCGTGGTGAGACGGAGAAATTTGTGAGCCATCTGTAGCAAAGACGCTATGACTGTAAGGGGGAGGAACAATTGTTATGCGAGTGTCCAAAGGTTCCATAGGAATAGCAGCAGAAAAAATGAGGCGATCGCGCCATTTTTCGTAACTTTCAAGAAGTTCTTCTTGTCGGTTTTTTGCTTCTTTTAAGATTGTTTTTGCCAGTTCCAGACGTTGGCAACTAGCGGTCATTTCTTGTTGAAAATGTTGACTAATTCCTGGAATTTTCCCTGCTAGTTTAGCGATGTCTAACATAGTAAGTCTTTCTCCTCATCATTCTTATTATACATCAAAAAATCACAGTGATTTTAATTAACAAAAGGTGCAAAAAAAATTAATAAGGCATAAAGATGACGAGATTGTATCCAGATTTTACCGGTTCCTTGAAAATGACAAAATAGATTATGTTCCCCCACGGTTCCTATTTGTAACCCCCCAAGAGATAAACCCTCAACCTGTTGAATTTCATAGTTAAGTGTATCTTGAAAAGCTACTACATAACTGAGGTTAATAAGATAGTTCCCTTGAACCGATATTTCCTGAATATTACCATAATAATTTAGCCAGAGGTCTCCTTTTCCCAAAAGATGTAAAAAGAAGGAATCACCTTGACTAAATTGTTTAATATCGGGAGATGACATCACTCTCAATTGAACATTTTCACTACAGGCTAAAAAGGAAAAGATTTGCGTAATTATTCCTGATGTTTCATCTAAAATATGATATTCTACAGAACCAAGAATATCAGGAATCAGATAGACACTACCAGGTAATTTAGGAGCCGTTATTTCATGAATACTTAAATTAGAAGTAAGGGGAAAATTTAAGTGTAAATCTAAAGAATCGCTAATAACAGATTTACCAACTTCCAGGGAAGCATCTTTAAGGTTTAGATTAGATATTTTAATAAAAGCTTTTTCTAAGGATTTTAACTTAATCATTAAATAAGCAGCTTCTGGGTCGTTATTAATCTCATATTCAAGGTGGGGAGAACTGGTCATTGTTTATTTATTTAGATTTCAATTCTTTAGCGATTAAATGTCCCCATTTTTGTCCCTGATGGGTTTGACAGTATAATTTGCCCTCCCCAGTGAATTGTATGAAGACTTTGGGTTTTTGCCACCATTTTACTTTAAGTCGCTTTACTTGATATTTTAAACTATTTTCAAAAGCAACTAAATGTTCAACCTTTACCCAATATTCTTCTTGAACATCAATCAAATAAATCGCACCTAACCCCTTGAGTAAGACTTCACCTTCTCCTGTGAGACTTAATAAAGTTAAAGTCTGATTTTTAGAGGGAAATTTAATTTCTGGAATGCCAAAATATAGAGTCATGGTGCCATCGCAGGCCAGATAAGCAGAGGAAACAACCACCAATTTATAGTTTTTGATGGTATGAACAACAATATTACCAATCATCCCAGGAGCTAACCAAACCTCATTTTTATCGTCTAACCCACGAAATTCTGTTAAAAATAGGGATTCTGAAGCAATTGTTCTTTCATTGGATGAATTACCTTTAGCTGAACTTCTACGGAAAGTAGTATTGATCCCAATATCCCCACGCATAGCCAGCAAAGTACCTGCTTGAGTGATCAGTGTTTGATCATTTCTCAAGAGAATACGAGCTATGGAACTTTCTCGCTCATTAAGAATTTTAACTTTCATCAGCAGAAGGAAAAAACAGACACAGAAGAACAAAGCTATAATTGAACGGAAAAATTTATTTAAAATTAATTCAATCTTGATCGTGATGGCAAAATGACATGAACATACTACACATAGTAAAAGTTATTGGCGGAGTCGGTCTTATTGGCCTCGGCACCAGCATGGTATTAACCAACCCTGGGCAGAGAGATTACGAAAGTTATGCGACAGATACCCTCACCACCTATTTGAAGTATGAAGTTTGTTCCCAAGCATCGGGAGGGTTAGCTAGTTTTCTCGCTAGTCATTGCAAAACCCTGGTTGATACGGGGAAGCCCCATATTAGGCAGGTTATTGCCAAGAAAACCATTCGTCAAAATTATTTGTTATTTAGTGTTTATGAAACAGAACTGCTTCTACCCTCTCCAGTTCCCAATTATGAATTTGGAACTATAGGGGTATTTCAGCAATTTTACACCTATCAAGCCGATAAATTTTAATCACCCATGACTAATAGCCATAGCCCCACTTTAAACCCCATCAACACCAATCAGGCCACAGAAATTATCGAAACCCTGATGAACCTCGCCCAACAGGGAGAAATCGATCCTTGGGATGTTCAAGTTATTGATGTCATCGATCGCTTTTTGAATGAATTGGGTATCAACGAATATGGAGATAACATTTACGAACAGGCCACTTTACCCAGATCAGGTCAAGCTTTTTTATGGGCATCTATGCTAGTCCGTTTTAAAGCTGATTCTTTAGAACAACTAGAAAGGGACGATAGTGAGCAAGAATTTCCCTGCGAACCAGAAGAAATGACGGAAGAAGGACACAGACCGTTTCGTATTTCCGACCTAGAAAAACATCTCCGTCGTCGAACTGCTGCCCCACCCCCTCGTCAGCGTCGTGTTACCCTGCAAGAGTTGATCACTCATATAGAAGAAATTGCCCAAGAAATAGAAACAGCCACCCCCTCTCGTCGTCGTAAGGTAACCCCTAAACCCCATTCCCAAAGAGAAGCCATGAAAATGGTGACTCAATTGGCACACCAAGAAAATTTAACGGAATTAGCCCAACAATTAGAGGTTTTTTTCGGCCAACAGTGGCCAAACTCCCCCGAAATAGAACGAAAATTGGATTTAGACGACTTATTACAGCGATGGCATCAAATTAACCCCCCCCACGACGGCGAACAAAAACAAGACCGAGTTGGGGTGTTTTGGGCCTTATTACTCCTTTCATCTCAATCCAAAGTCGAATTATCTCAAGAGGAATTTTATCAAGACCTCACTATTCAAGTCCTTTGAGTTATATTATTGATCCATTAACCACTAACTGATTTCAAATCGTTATCGGGATTTAGGAATAGTTAATGGTAAACTAAGCTATGTCACCATAACTATCTCTGGCGAAGATTGAGGAAAAATTATTAATGAAAGCCATGATTCTGGCCGCTGGGAAAGGAACTCGCGTCCGTCCCATTACCCATACCATACCTAAACCGTTAATTCCCATTTTGCAAAAACCTGTGATGGAGTTTTTGCTGGAACTTTTGCGAAAACATGGTTTTGATGAAATAATGGTCAATGTCAGCCATCTGGCCGAAGAAATTGAAGGTTATTTCCGTGATGGCCAAAGATTTGGCGTACAAATAGGCTATTCTTTTGAAGGCAAAATTGTCGATGGTGATTTAGTCGGTGAAGCCTTGGGGTCGGCTGGTGGGTTACGACGCATTCAGGATTTTAATCCTTTTTTTGATGATACCTTTATCGTTTTATGTGGTGATGCTCTCATCGATTTAGATTTAACCGCCGCCGTTAAATACCATAGGGATAAAGGGGCGATCGCTACAATTATTACTAAATCTGTCCCCAAAGAAAGCGTATCGAGTTATGGGGTAGTGGTAAGCGACGAAGAGGGAAGAATTAAAACCTTCCAAGAAAAACCCTCCGTCGAAGAGGCACTCAGCACTAATATTAATACAGGGATTTATATCTTTGAACCAGAAATTATGAACTATATTCCCCCGAATCAGAAATATGATATCGGTGGTGAATTATTCCCTATGTTGGTGGAGAAGGGTGCGCCTTTTTATGCGGTTAATATGGACTTTGAATGGGTTGATATTGGCAAAGTTCCCGATTATTGGCACGCTGTTCGTGGTGTATTATCAAGGGAGATCAAAAATGTCCAAATTCCTGGGATTGAAGTTAAACCAGGGATTTATACAGGGTTAAACGTATCGGTTAACTGGGATAAGGTCAATATTCAAGGACCGGTTTATATTGGTGCTATGACTCATATTGAAGATGGGGCAACCATTATTGGTCCGAGTATGATTGGTCCTAATTGTTGGGTTTGTAGCGGCGCAACGGTGGATAATAGCGTTATTTTTGAATATTCTCGTCTCGGTCCGGGGGTGCGTTTACTTGATAAGTTGGTGTTTGGACGCTATTGTGTTGATAAAACAGGTGCAGCTATTGATGTACAAGCAGCAGCCTTAGATTGGTTAATTACTGATTCCCGTCAAACCTTCCCCGATGACACTCAAATACCACAACAGGCCATCGCAGAATTACTCAATCAAGACAATGGATAATGGATAATTAATTAAAACATTCATTGACCACACAATTAGCAATTCTTTGTGCCGCTCCTGGTTTTCCCAGGCGTTTTTGACCATTATCGGCAATATTTTTCAATTTTTTGGGATCTTTAATTAATTGAGTTAAAGTGTGTCCTACTTCTTGGGGTCTATCTACTAAGGTAACAGAGCAGCCTAAAAGACGGGTTTGATTTTGGGCAAATTTTTGGGTAAACTGGGGACCGTTTCCAGGAAAGCTAATCACGGGTTTACCTAAACCCACAAATTGTTCTGTAGCTGTTCCGGCCATGGCAATACCAATATGGGACAATTGTAAACAAGTTTGATAGGCTTGTTGACTAATAATTAATCTCTCTTGCTCCCGAGAAAATAAGATACCTTGCTCATCTGGGATTGATAAATTATAAGTGTTTATCCATTCTTTTTGCCAACTATTATCCACCAAATCCTCTTGAAAAGGAATAGAATTGAAACTAGGGGTAATAGCTGCTAAAAATAATAGTGATCGCTGAGAAAAAACTGCTTTAATACTATCAACAGCTTGCAGAATTAATTGCCAATTATTTTGGGCTTCTGGCATTCTTGAACCGGGTAATAAAAGAATGATTAAAGGTTCAGTTTCTGGGGGAAAAGTTAGAGATGGGTTCACCGAAAAATGATCCATCATCGGATTGCCTAAGTCATAAACAGGGATCGAGAATTCCCCTAAAATTTTAGCAGTAAGGCTATCTCTCACAAAAACACCGCAACAAGCGGAACGATTCATTAACCAGCGTTCCCAAGGAAAATACATCGATCCTAGCCAACGTTCAAGAAGGGATGTAGAAGCTAACCACCCTGTTTCATCTCGTAGATAATATTCTGATTTAGCAGTTCCCACAAAGGCAAACTCACCCCCACTTAACCAGGCAAACAAGAGGGGAAGAATGTCACCCACTGCTAAAATTTTGCCCCCATTTTTTCCCCATTGTTTAATGATTTGATATTGATGATAAGTAAGGGTTAATAATCCATCATTGAGATCACGCCCCATTTGCTTAATATCTTGATTAAACCCTCCCGATGGCATAGTTTTAACCGTGCCAATGATGGGAATATTGGCTTTTTCGTAGGCGTAACCTTTCCCGACTAAGGGTAATGCAGAAATCTTAGTAATCTCGGGAAACTGTCTCAATGCTTCAGCAATAGACACAGCAATAACATCTTCTCCATGGCCATTACTAATCACTAAAATTTCCATACCCATAACTCCTAACTCCTAACTCCTAACTCATAAAAAATTCTATCATCTGAAAATCTTCTTCTGAATCAATTTCCACCGCAGCTATTTCACTCATAACATAGAGAGATATTTTGCCCCCTAGTCGGTTTTTGTTTTCTTTGAGTACCCACGGTTTAAACACATAAATAGAGCCATTTTCCACATATTGGGGGTTCATATTTTGACGACGGGGACGATGACGATAATCGTAATTAATAGACTTAGCAACCCCGTTAACTTCTTCCCAGAGAAACCGATGAGACGGGGAAACCGATACCAGAGAGTCACCTTCCTCTGCTTTTAGTTTAGCGATCGCCTGATCAATTTCTGCACCAGTCCTAATAGGAGATGTACATTGTAAAAATACCAATAAATCTGGATTAATATTTTGAGCTTCTAATGCTTGTAGACTATGAATTAAAGCAGACTCAGAGGATGCCGTATCATTACCCGCATTTCTCACAAATTCTGCGATCGCTAAACTTCAAACCATTATGTAGTCTGAGTTTAACCTTGATTTGAGGGGCGAGTAAAAAATAACAGTGTGCCATTTTAAGCGATCGCTTGAAAAATAAGCCACATCTAACCTCTAGCTGATTACTGATCAGTTTGTGAGAAATGCGGGATTAGCCAAATCAGCCGGACGCTGGATAATTTTTGCGCCATATTCAGCAGAAATACTGGCAATTTCGGTATCATCCGTGGAAACATACACTTGATCAACCGAGGTAGACTCTTGAGCATCCTCGATAGAATGAGCAATTAAGGGTTTCCCTGCCAAAAGACGAATATTTTTACGGGGAACCCCTTTTGAGCCTCCACGAGCCGGAATAATAGCAATGGTTGTCATAGCCAAACCTTTTTTGATCAATAATAACAACAGACAAACACTTATTATTTTAGAGTCTTTGAGTTCAATGCTTAACAGCAACTTTCCATCAAAAAAGAGAATGTCTGAAGAAACTTGTACCATAGCAGCCATTGATATTGGTACCAACTCTATTCACATGGTAATTGTGGAAGTTGATAAAACCCTCCCTGCTTTTACCATTATTTCACGGGAAAAGGATACCGTCCGTTTAGGAGAGCGAGAACCCAAAACAGGGAACTTGAGCGAAGCAGCCATCAAGCGTTCCCTAGCTTCTTTACGACGATGTAAAGACTTAGCGGAGAGTTTCAATGTAGAACATATCATCGCTGCCGCCACCAGTGCCACTAGAGAAGCCCCCAATGGGTTGGACTTTATTTGGCAGGTACAAGCAGAAGTTGGCATCACTATCAATTTAATTTCTGGGTATGAAGAAGCCCGTCGCATCTATTTGGGGGTGTTATCGGGGATGGATTTTCAGGAAAAACCCCACGTTATCATTGATATTGGCGGCGGTTCCACGGAAATTGTTCTGGCTGATTCCCAAGAACCCCGATTTTTGAGCAGTACGAAAGTAGGGGCTGTCCGTCTCACTAATGAGTTGATCAGCACTGATCCCATCGACGAGAAAGAATTAACCTATTTACAGGCTTATGTACGAGGAATGTTAGAGCGGCCTATTGATGAAGTTAAACGGAAACTGAAACCAGGGGAAATACCTCAAGCAGTCGGCACATCAGGAACCATTGAAACTTTGGTTGCCCTTCATGCTATGCAAACTTTGGGAGAATTGCCCAGTCCCTTACAAGGGTATCAAATGAGTCGTCAAGACCTCAAAGATATGGTCAAGCAATTTGTTTCTTTGACCTACGAAGAACGGGTTAATCTCTCAGGAATGTCCGAAAAAAGAGCAGAAATTATTGTTGCTGGTGCGGTTATTATTTTAGAAGCTATGACTATGTTAAATCTAGAGACAATTACTATTTGTGAAAGGGCATTAAGAGAAGGAATGATTGTTGATTGGATGTTAAATAATGGTTTAATCGAAAATAGATTAAGTTTTCAAACGGAAGTCCGTCAAAGAAGTGTTTATAAAATTGCTCGAAAATATAAAGTTGATCTTGGTTATGGCGAGCAAGTTGCAGGTTTTGCCGTTAGTTTATTTGACCAATTATTAGGGACGCTTCATAACTGGGGAAAACCCGAACGAGAATTATTGTGGTCAGCAGCTATTTTACATAATTGTGGAGTTTATATTAGTCATTCATCTCATCATAAACACTCTTATTATTTGATTCGTCATGCAGAACTATTAGGCTTTACAGAAATGGAAATTGAAACCATTGCTAATATCGCCCGTTATCACCGAAAAAGTACACCCAAGAAAAAACATACTGCTTATAGCAAACTACCCGATAATTACCGTAAACAGATTAAACATTTAAGCGCAATTTTACGCCTTGCTGTTGCTTTAGATCGTCGTAACATTGGAGCAATAAAAGATGTTCATTGTAAGTATGACCAAGAATATCAAAAACTACATTTACATCTTATTCCCTCCAACACTAAAGATGATTGTTCCTTAGAACTATGGAATTTAGATTATAAAAAAGTTGTTTTTGAAGACTTATATGATTTAAAAATTATGGCAACTCTGGAATCTAATAATGTATAGCAATAAATAATGGTATGTTAAAAATAAGAGTATATAGCACTTCTCATACTTGTGAGGTACAGAGTTTTCTAGTTTTAGGAGTTCGGAGTTCGGAGTTCGGAGGCTCGATATTAAGTGTACCTCATGAGTCCGAGAAACCCTATATAAAAATTGGTGATAGTACTGGTAAAAATTATAAAAGTCAATAAAATGGGTAGTCTGGGGGTAAATCAGTCTAATTTAGAAGTAGTTTTTCAGAAGTGAGCAGTCAGAAGTTAGAATCAAAAAAGGTGAATTTTTATGTTATTTCAGTAGAATAATTTACTGACTGATTTCAACTTTCCACTTCCCACTTTCCACTTCTTGAATAACCCCTATACCAATTTTTAACTTAAACTTTTGCGAATATGCTCCTCAATTTTCTTTTTCTTGCTATCATCTTCTAGAGAGAATTTGCCAAAGTTAGCACTACTACTCTTGACATGAGCCATAATTTTTTGCTTACGGTCATCTTTGACCATAGGTTTTGAGACGGGTAATGGTTCTGGAGATGTCTTTTGTTCTGAAGTAGTTTCTGGAGTGGGTTCTGGAGTTTTTTCTGGAGTGGGTTCTGGGGCTGGTGTCTGTTGAGAGGTCTTTTTAGGGGAAATGTAGGCAGTTCCATCACCACTCTGTTTTAAGTGTTCGAGAATACGCTTTTTACGATCATCCATGGCCAGATTGCTTATTTGGTGAATTATTGTAATCAAATCTAATTGTAAAAGATTGATGCACCCCTGACTACTCTATATTGAGCATTTTTGCGTACAATATTAATAAGACAAAAAATAACACCATGAGGGTCTTAAGTTTATGTTAGAAACAGTGGCAAAAACTGATATTATTTATCCTAGTTCAGACGGAGAACCTGTGGCAGAAACCTATATTCACTTATACGCTATTTTAACCACCCTAGAAGTCCTCAAACAGTATTTATCAGGACAGCAAGGGACTGTTTTAGCTAATCAATTTATGTACTATAGTCAAGGACTACCAAGAATGCGAGTAGCTCCTGATGTTATGGTAATCTTTAATGTAGAACCAGGAGGAAGAGATAATTATAAAATTTGGGAAGAAAAAGAAGTTCCTCAAGTTATTTTTGAGATGACATCACCAGGAACAAAAAATCAAGATCAAGAGTTTAAAAAGACATTATACGAGCAATTAGGGGTTAAAGAATATTGGTTATTTGATCCTAAAGGAGAATGGATTCCCGAACAATTAAAAGGTTATCGTTTACGCAATACTGTTTACGAAGTAATTGAAGATAATCGTAGTGAGCCTTTACAGTTACAATTAAAAGTTGAAGGCCAGTTAATAGGTTTTTATAGAGAAGACACGGGAAAAAAATTATTGATTCCTGAAGAATTAGCAACAGCTTTACAAGAAAAAGAAACTGAATTACAAGAAAAAGAAACTGAATTACAACAGGAAAAACAAAAGTTATCTGAAATGGAAGCTATGTTAGAAAAATATCGTCAACAGTTTGGAGACTTATCGGAATAATGCTCTTGTCTGAGTTTAGGCTATTATCCAAAATATCTTATGTTTTTAACCACTGATTACTTTAGCGAAATTGTTACCTGTTGTAAAAAAAGTCCCATTGGTAAACAGTTACCAACTGCTTTATACGTTCATATCAGTGCCATTGATTCTCTTGAGATAATACTACAAGAATACGAAAAAAAAGCAAGGCTAACCGAGAAAATTGAAGGCGCAACAATTATTAAATTCGCTATAGATAGACCCACTATTTCCTATTTATTTTATCCAGACTTTGATAGCGATCCTCATCCTGCATTAACCTTAAGTATCGTGGTTAATCTAGATACAGAGAAGGTTAGTTATTGGAACTATAAAAATCAGAAAAATCCTCCAATACTACATAGAAAAGAAAGCTTTATTACCCTTGATTATCCACAATACGAAACCTTCTCCCACTTAACTAATATGGAGGAAGAATTAGACTTATTAAGCTTAAATGTACCTATCGGTACTAAAGAACAATGGGAAAAAAGACTAAATCGTAAACGGATTATTTTTGAGGGACATTATTTAGCTTGCGATTGTCCTCTTTTTCCTCAAAAAACCTTTACTATTCAAATCGAAAGGCATAAAGCAGCTATTGTTAGAAATGCCTTTTCTCGTCCTGTACGTCTAGCCTTAGACTTATTATTATTTGATGAAGAAACTACCTTTTTTGACTATGGATGTGGTTACGGAGGTGAAGTAGAAAGGATCGCAGCAGCGGGTTATAAAAGTCAAGGATGGGACCCTTATTATTGCCCCGATAATCACAAAAGGATCGCTGATATTGTTAACTTAGGTTATGTGATTAATGTTGTTGAAGATATTAACGAGAGACGAGAAGCTTTACTAAATGCTTGGCAATTAACTAATAAAGTTTTAATTGTTTCTGCACAGGTTTTGATCGATGATAGAGATAGAGGAGTTATTGCCTATGGCGATGGCATTATTACCAGTAGAAATACTTTCCAAAAATATTATGAACAAGAAGAACTAAAATTTTACATCGATCAAGTCTTAGAGGTTGATTCTATTCCCATAGGATTAGGTATTTATTTAGTCTTTCGGGATGAAATGGAAGCACAAAAATTCCGTGCATCTCGCTTTCATTCTCGGGCAAAAACACCAAGATTAATAACCAAAGTAAGACGGTTTGAAGACTATGAACACCTCCTACAACCTTTAATGGAATTTTATACCGAACGAGGAAGATTACCCGCTAAAGGAGAGTTACGAAATGAGGTACAATTAAAAGAGGAATTTAGAAGTTTTCGTCAAGCCTTTAAGGTTGTTTTACAAGTTACTTACGAAGATGATTGGGATATGATTACAGAAAAACGTCGTCAAGATTTATTGTTATATCTGGCCTTAAGTCAATTCGATCGCCGTCCAAAAATGCGAGAATTGTCTCCAGAGGTTAAGCAAGATATTAAGTCTTTATTTGGTAGCTATAATAGTGCCTGTGTTATGGCTGATGCTATGTTATATCAGGTAGGAAACTTAGAAATAATAGCTCAACTTTGCCAAAAACAAACTCTCGGAAGAAAACTTAAAAATTCCCTACTAATTCATATTAGTGTCTTAGAAAAATTAGAACCTTTATTACGTTTATATGAAGGTTGCGCTAGTCGCACAGTGGGAAGATTAGAAGAAGCGAATGTCATCCAATTTTCTTGGCGTATTCCTAAGATTACCTATTTATATTATCCTGATTTTGATGACAATCCTCACCCCATTCTTCATAGTCGGATGCAAATTCAATTAAATAATTTACGGGTTAATCATTCTGATTATGAAGAAGAGGAAAATCCCCCCATTCTACATTACAAAGATAGTTTAGTTTCTCCTGATTATCCTTTGTATGAAACCTTTAAAGAATTAACCGAGAAAGAACAAGAATTAGGTTTATTAGATGATTATCATCAAGTAAACCGCTTGCAAGGTTGGTTAAAATTTTTACAAGAAAATAATCTCAAATTGGACGGATATGACTTGATAGAAGACTAAATGATCCATAAAGCAGTAATCTTATTCTTTTTATATTTTGTTCTTTAATTGTTCTAATTCTTCTCTTAAAGATAAGGGTTGATAACCTAATTGAAATGCTTTTGAACTATCTAAAGAAGTATCAGGCGATCGCGGTGCAGCCATTACGACATCTTTCTGTAAACAAGGCGTAATTAAGTCTTGAGAAAAGTTAAATACTTCTGCCATTAAATTCCCAAATTCATAACGAGAAACCCTCTTTCTTCCTCCTAGATGTATTATCTCCCCTTCTCCCTTTTCTAAGGCTAATCTTAGCCGCAGCATCAGGAGAGAGCAATAGTTCGATTAGTCGAAGATTAGAATTAGACCGAGTACAAGTGCGTCAGTGGCGATCGCGATGGTTTGAGGAGAGAGAAAAACTGAGTGCCGCCGAAGAACAACAGGTAACGGAGAAAGCATTAATGGTCTTGATCAAAGGAATTTTAAGCGATCGCCCAAGACCTGGAACAACAAAATCCTTTACGGTCGAACAAGTAGTCCAGATTGTAGCGATCGCTTGTGAAGAATGTGAAAAATCAGACAGACCAGTGAGCCATTGGACACCTTCAGAGTTGGCGGATGAAGCCATAAAAAGAGGAATTGTCGAAAAGATTTCCCCCCGTAGTGTGGGGCGTTTTTTAAAAAGAAGCGACATTACAACCACATCTCGTTCGTTACTGGTTAAATGCCAAAATTGATGATCCCTTAAAATTTAAAAAGCAAGTCAAATATATCTGTGAACTTCATCAAGAAGCTAAAACTTTGTTAGAACAAGGAATTCATTTAATTAGTACAGATGAAATGACAGGGATTCAAGCTCTTGAGAGATTATTTCCGAACAAAAGAGTCAAGCCTAAACAAGTAGAAAAAATCAAATTTGAATATGAAAGACACGGAACTTTAAGCTTGATTGCGAACTGGGATGTGGCAAGAGGAAAAGTTGTTAGTCCCTCTATTGGACCGACAAGAACAGAACAAGATTTTTCTGAACATATCCAGAGAACGATTAAGATTGATGAAAAAGCAGAATGGATTTTTATTGTAGATAAACTCAACACTCATAAATCGGAAAGCTTAGTCAAATTAGTAGCAGAAAGCTGTGGAATTACTATTGATTTGGGGAGAAAAGGAAAGGAGGGGATTCTGCAATCTATGGACAGCAGAGCAGATTTTTTATCAGATGAATCTCATCGAATTCGCTTTGTTTATATTCCCAAACATACATCGTGGCTTAATCAAATTGAGTGTTGGTTTTCGATCTTAGTCAGGCGTTTACTCAAAAGAATTACTGTCCGTTCAACTGAAGAACTATCCCAAAAAATTCTCAATTTTATTGATTACTTTAATCAACATTTTGCTAAGCCGTTCGTTTGGAAATTTAAGGGCTTTAAAGATCATAAGTGACTGGTGGATTATTTTTGCTAAGCTGCACTAGCTCTATGATTGGCACTTATAATGGCTATGAATGGAAAGACGATGTGTTAACAGTACCTATGACAAAGGACTAATTGCCGAGAGCCGTGTGAGGTGAAAGTCTCATGCACGGTTCGGACTGGGAGTAGTGGTAGGTGACTACCACTTCGACCCCTAATTAGAAAATAAGCATGTTCCTCAATTAAAGCCGAAAGATTTAGAGCAGGTGCGGAATGCACCGCCGCTTTCCACTGCCGCGTTCCAGCAGGAGTTGAAATCCTGCTGGAACGCGGCAGCGCATTCGACGCCTTTAATTCAATTCAAGGTGGGTCGGCGGTCAAAACTGCTATTGGCTGTGACTTGGGTATCAAGAAACTGTTAGCTTTGAGCAATGGAGAATTGATAAAAAATCCTCAATTTGAGAAACGCTTGTCAAAAAGGAAAACCATTAGACAACGCAGATTATCTCGTAAAAAGAGGGGGTCATCTACTTTGCTAGGGGTTATCTAGAAAAAGCGATCGCAACCTAAACCCCTAGTAAAAGTTCTATCACTTCTTAGTTAACCCATAGTACAACTTTCCAGAATAGATTTAAGCGATCGCTTAATTAGAGGATTAAATATTATGTGTCGCTTTCTATCCTCAAAAAAGGTGATGAGGTTTTTAAAGGTTATTGTTGTCTTCTTGCTGTTTATCATTATTGTTGGAGTTCCTTGGCTTGATGTCTTAGCAAATAATGCTCCCAAGCAAGGATCTCAAAATGTATCTGATACCATTAACAATTTTCTGACCATGCTGGGTGGTGGTGGGATCGGAATGGCAGGAAACCAAGTGATAAAAAGGAAAACTTCCCCCCCTAGTGAACACGCAACCTCTAGCAATACCTCGACCGATTTGATGAGAAATCCTTTGTACAAAGCGTACATAGATCAGCTAAAAACGGACTTGTTCAAAAAACTTGCCATAGTAGAAAAAAGACAGAAGGCCTTGCACAGCAAGATCAACAATATTGAGTTTTTTCTGGGGAAGAAGTATCAAGAATTTGACCGTAAAGACACACTTCACTAATTAAGCGATCGCACCGTTAACCCCTAATTGACCTAGCTAATTTATGGTTTTTTCCCGCCGACCCACCTTGAATTGAATTCAAGGCGTGGAACGCGGCAGTGGAAAGTGGCGGTGCATTCCGCACCATATTTCTAATAGCTAAGTCTTCTATCGCAATTAAGTCATTGTCTCGCACAAGTTTAGTGGTTAACTCGTGGAGAAAGTCGCTACGAGCATCTTTAATTTGAGCGTGTACTTTAGCTACTTCTAGACCAGCTTTATAGCGGTTATTTGAGTCTACTGTTATCATAATCTTACAGTAAATTTATGGTCGCTTCGGAATTATTGTCATGAAAAGATACAAAATCAAGCCCTGGATAATTTTACCTATATTAAGTCTCATCACAGCTATCTGTTTAATCGGTTGGCAAACTCAGGGGTAAATTAAGTCAGGCTACTCACTTGGACTTTGGACAAAAAAAGTTTGTTAGCGTATATTTTACGCTAAACTAAAATCCCAAAAAATCGGCTCTGTATCAGTCAATAAAATTGGCTGACAAATAGGGCTAATCTATAGATTCTGAGGAAAACTAAGGAGCTTTTAAGTTTTTAGTTGATTTTTTGCTCCCTTTCTTGATAACATCATGACGAGTTCGTGGGGCTTTTTTGTAACCTTTAATACGTCCGGAAGAAAAACCTCGACGTTTGGGAAATTTGGCGAAAGTCCCCAAGGTCGTAATTATTCTTGAAAAGTCTCTTTGAACTAGACTAGGGGTGATTTTGATGGATTTATTAGTCTTCAAATACTGTTCCCAATCACGGGGTAAAACCACAGCTAATTTTCTGGCAGCCCACGAATTTACGTAAGAAAGAAGTGTTAGTTTAAACCAATTTTCTTCATGATGTACATCGGGAGTTAAATAAGATGTCATCAATAATCTTTGTTTACCAAATCGAAAAAGATGTTCCATGTCATAACGTTGTCGATAACACTGATAACAATCAACTAAACTTAACTCATCGCGCCGAGAACCAATAACAATAAGCCACATAGGTTTCCAAATACTATTTCTTTCTTGAGCTCTGACAACAATCTGGAGTAAAGTAAAGGGGTGATTGTTCATTTTATAGTTTTTAGTTCCTCTCATTAACATCTGTTTCCATCCCGAAATAGTCACTGTTAATTGACGACCTTTTTTCGTTGTAAAGGGAACATGATGAACTTCATCAGGTTCAGTCCAAGTTTGGTCATCTTTAAGGTCAAATTTATCCCCATACCAACGGGGATGTCCCGAAGTTTTGGCTTGATTTGGGTCCCGAATAAATTGACGATAAAAAACTCGGTCACTTCTAACTCTTGTAATAGTAACTACGTCTTCGTGCTTAACTTGTTCCCCAATAAAATCCTTTTGGCTGTAGTCACTATCAGCCACTAAGACAGATAATTTATCAGAAAATAAAGAACTTTGCCAGATTTTTTTTAGTTGTTGATTGCCTTGATTTACTCCTTTATGTTTAGAGGGGACTCACTCTCCTGATAAGGGGACAGCCCAAGGGACTTTTTCTGTGTCTATTTGGTCAGGTAAAGCGCAGACAACGGAATAACAATTTCCAATATTAATGGGTTTATTTCCCTTAATTGGATTGGGGTAATGAATAAAGGTTTTATCCGCTAACGTTTCGCCAAACCGTCGTGGACAGGGAGTTGTGTCAATACCAAATAAGTTATAATGTTTTGAAGTAGGAGGAATTGTTCTCGATACCGCTGAAAATAAAGTCTCAATTCTCTGTTCATAATTAGGGTCAGTTTGAGTGGGTAAAAACTCTTGAATTCCTCTATATAAACTGTTATAATCTCTTCTAAATAAAGGATTGAGAGACAATTCAACGACTGAGTGAGCTTGTTGGTTACTGGAGAGGGCATCGAGTAATTCTATAATAGTTTCTTTTCTAGCTTTTAGTCCTTGGAAGAGGTTAGACCTCCACACCAGGAATTCCTCGACAGACGTAGCCGTTTCATTTTTGGTCATTTTTAAAATTTATTACCTTATAAATTAGCGGAATATATACGCTAACATCAAAAGAGGTTGTTTGTTACAGTTAAGGCTAATGTCATCACATTCCGAACTTAAGACCAGTCAAGATGTCCACCTGAGAGCCAAACAAATTAAGAGTCTAATTCGCTCTCTTAAACAGAAAATAAAGAAAATTGAACGGGAAGGGGAAGTAGCACCAGCTAATTGTCATATTATTCGTTATCAGGTTAATGGAAAGGGAACAATCTACTGGTATTATAAACTACAGGCTGCTGAATCAATTTTTCCTATGGCCACTAATAATGAGAAAAAAACCAAATATAAATATTTAGGACGAGCCGGAAGTTCTGCTCATATTGATGCTGTAGAAAAACTCACTAGAAGAAATCTCATTGATGAATGAGAACGAGTCATTCAATCTCTAACTGAAAGCTACTTAGATATCTATATTGGAACCGAAACTGAATGAAGCTATTTAATATTTAAAATCCCCTAAAAAGATGGAAAGAGAGTTTTTAAAATCACCTTAATTCTCTATTTTAGCTCTGGAGATATGTTTAGCGTAAAATTTACGCTAACAATTGTTTTTTATCCAAAGTCCAATACTCACCTCTAACCCTAGCCACCCCCGCCCCTCCCAGGAGGTGAGCCAGGAGGTTAACTGAATTTCTAAGCTATGAATTTTTATCTTTCTTCCAAAAGAAGACCCTCGGCAAAGCCGAGGGGATGAATTTTGGGCAAAATACCTCGACTCGTAGTACAATGGTAGGTAGCGGTAAAGCGCATCGGAATATTAAGGGGATTGGCTTCCCTTACCTCAGATCTTCGGGACAAATATCGCCCTAAGAATTTTAAAGGTGACGCGACTGGTAGATTAGGTTTAGCGGTGACGCACAGCCAAAAAATTAAATAGATTTTAGATCCGTTTGCGGTCGGTGCGCCCGTGAAAGTTAAATAATACGGCACAGTAATGGCGGTCTGACGGGGACTATTTCGGTAGTCTAGTTAAAAGTCTATATGGGAATCCCTCGCGCCTCTCGCGACGGGAGGTTCAATACAGTGATGACAGTATGGAGTTAATCAACCAAAAACCTTTTCTAGACAAAATCATCATCTATCCCATTAAATCTTTAGATGGTTTATCTATTTCGCAAGCAACACTGCTCAAAGGCGGTGCTTTAAAATATGACAGACAATGGGCAATTTTTACTGAAGGAAAAAAGTTAATTAATGCCAAAAGTAACAACAAAATATATAAACTCAGAGCAACTTATAATAATAGTTTAAGTCAAGTTACTTTGGAACATAGAGATAATAACTTAAAGCAAACCTTTGATTTACAACGGGAAATGAAACAAATAGAAATTTTCTTAAGTGACTATTTTGGTTGTTTGGTGTATTTAAAAGAAAATAAATTCACTGGCTTTCCTGATGATAGTAACGCCTCTGGACCAACTATTATTAGTAAAGCCACCTTACAAACCATTGCTCAGTGGTTTCCTGACCTAACAATAGAGGAAATAAGAAGAAGATTCAGAGCAAATTTAGAAATTAATGGAGTGTCGGCTTTTTGGGAAGATCAATTGTTTGCCAATAAAAATGAATGGGTCGATTTTAGGATCGGTAATGTTAATTTTCAAGGTATTCATCCTTGTCAAAGATGTATTGTTCCGACAAAAGACTCTTATATAGGAACAATAACAAACAACTTTCAAAAACAACTTATAACCAAAAGAAAAGAAACCTTACCCAGTTGGGTAAACCCTAGCCAGTTTAATCATTTCTATCGAGTAAGCGTTAACACAAAAATCATCAACCTACAACAAGAAAGCTCCTTAAAAGTTGGAGATGAAGTGGAAATAATGAATAATTGATAACTGATAACTGGTAACTGATAACCGATAACTGAAATATGGTCTTTTCTTTTCAACTACAAAAAAAATGTCTTCATACTCAAGCCAGAGTCGGAACTTGGTCAACCCCTCATGGTATCGTAGAAACCCCTAGATTCATGCCTGTAGGAACCCTAGCAACGGTGAAAGGGTTAACCCCGGCACAACTGGAAACAACGGGCGCACAGATGATTTTAGCCAACACTTATCACCTACATCTACAACCAGGGGAAAAGATTGTGGAAGCTGCCGGAGGTTTGCATAGCTTTATGGGGTGGAATGGTCCTATTTTAACCGATTCTGGGGGCTTTCAAGTTTTTAGCCTCAGCAAACTCCGAAAAATTAGAGAAATTGGTGTTACTTTTCGTTCTCCTCGGGATGGTAGCATCATCGAGTTAACCCCTGAACGATCTATCCATATTCAAAATGCTTTGGGTGCAGACGTGATCATGGCTTTTGATGAATGTCCCCCAGGAGACGCTGATTATGACGCTGTAGCAGCAGCAACCGATCGGACGTATCGCTGGTTAGAAAGGTGCATCAAAGCCCATCAGAGACCCCAGGATCAGGGTTTATTTGGCATTGTTCAAGGGGGAACCTATCCTAAGTTGCGATCGGATGCGGTATCTGCTTTAATTCCTTTAGATTTACCCGGATATGCCATTGGTGGGGTGAGTGTGGGGGAAGAACCGGCCTTAGTCCGTGACATCGTTAAATTTACCACTCCCTTGCTCCCTGAGTCTAAACCCCGTTATTTGATGGGGGTGGGAACTTATAAGGAGATGGCGATGGCGATCGCTTCTGGGATCGATTTATTTGATTGTGTTATTCCCACTCGTTTTGGTCGTCATGGGACGGCATTGGTACGAGGGGAACGCTGGAACCTCAAAAATGCCCGATTTAGAGAAGATTTTAGCCCTTTAGACCCTGAATGTCCTTGTTACGTTTGTAAAAACTTTTCTAGAGCTTATTTAAATCATTTAGTGAGATCGCGGGAAATGCTCGGTTATATCCTCCTATCGTTGCACAATGTAACAGAATTAGTGAGGTTTACCCAACGCATTCGTGAGGCTATTTTAAATGATAGTTTTACCGAGGAATTTGCTGATTGGTTAAAAGAAGATTTTCCTTAATTTTTATTTTGATGTCAGAATTGCCTGTTATACAGTTACTATTTTCTAAATGTGTTTCCAATATTGTTAGAAAACGGATCGCTATGGGACCATTCTTAACTCTACCACCACCCATGGCATAAATTTCACCATTAATATATTCATGTTTTTCTTTTTTTTTCCTTTCATAAGAAGTATTCTTCAGGAGTTAATAATGGAAATGAGTCTTTTCTTGCTATTATAATAGTTGATTGAGAAAACTTATATCAGTTCAATTTCAAATACTTTGGAAAAGATTTCAATAACTTTTGCTTCTATTTCTTCTAAACTAATTCCAGGTGTAAATTGCTGTAAGCTACCCACGGGTTTATCTTCAATACCACAAGGAATAATATTTTGAAAACCTTGTAACTCTGGACAAACATTAATAGAAAATCCGTGCATTGTTACCCAACGTTTAACTTTAATCCCAATAGCTGCAACTTTGCAATTATTAACCCAAACCCCTGTTAATCCTGGAATTCTTTCTCCTGTAAGTTGATAATGCTTTAAAACTTGAATAATCACTTCTTCTAGTTGTCTTAAATACCAGTGTAAATCCTGTTGATAATATCGTAAATTAAGGATAGGATAACCTACTAATTGACCCGGACAATGGTAGGTGACTTCTCCTCCTCTTTCTGTGCGATATACTGGAATTTCGCTCTGTTTCGGGTCAAATTTGATAAACTTGGTACTAGAACCTGTTCCTAATGTATAAACGGGAGGATGTTCTAACAATAATAGGGTGTCCTCTAAGCTAGGATCGTCTAGACGTTGCTTAACAAGCGATCGCTGTATCTCCCAGGCCGCTTCGTAGGGAGTTGTACCTAATTTTTGCAGTATACACCGTCTGGGTTTAAATGAAGTTGCAGTATACATAACTATTGACAAAGTTTTGACAGCAAATATTTAAGAAATATAAAGAGATGCAAAGGAAAATAAAAAGAAAACAAAGACCTATGTTTAGAACAATACAAAGTGTTAGGCTAAAAGTATACAGAGTTTGTTTTGGAGAAAGGCATTGAAAGAAACGCCACCAAAAGAGGTTTTTCTCAGCAGTTCTTCCCCTAGCCAACTAACGAGTGTTTTGGGGTGAAGATTAGGGACTGGGATCAGGGAGAGAAATAAGACTATTTAAGCTATTATTGAACTCTCGCCCTTCTATCATTAGAATATCTTAATCTAGGTTAAATTAAGCAATCAAGCAAAACCGATTAAGAGAGTAGAAAAGAGGTCAAGGAATTTATGAATCAACCAAGGTATCCGACTCCATTGTTATTGAATTAATCCGATGATAGGGATTAGTCTATCTCAGCAAAAAGGAGAGGAATTATCCTCAGTTTTCTCTTTTAATTCTACAACAGCGAAACAACGAATGGAGTATTGAGTATGAAGCTTTTAATTCAAGGCAATAATATTGATGTAACCGAATCGATCAATGATTACGTTAAACAAAAACTAGAAAAGGCAGTCAAACATTATCAAACTTTTACTACAAAAGTTGATGTTCATTTATCTGTTGCTAAAAATGCTCGTATTACTGATAAGCATAAGGCCGAAGTAACGGTTTATGCTAATGGTACAGTGATTCGGGCCCAAGAAGGTAGTGAAAATCTTTATGCAAGTATTGATTTAGTTTCCGATAAAATTTCTCGTCAGCTTCGTAAATATAAAGAGAAAGTAAGTAATCATAAACCCCAATCTTCTGCAAAATTGCCAGAAGTTTTGCCAGAAAAAGAAGTTTCAGAAGATTTGATCGGCGATCGCCAGGCAGAATTACCTCCCGAAGTAATTCGCATGAAATATTTTGCTATGCCGTCAATGTCCATTGAAGAAGCAAAACATCAACTAGAATTAGTAGATCATGATTTCTATATGTTTCGTAATCAAGAAACCGAGGAAATTAATGTTATCTACATGAGAAATCATGGTGGTTTTGGTATCATACAACCCCGTGAAGCTAATGAAAATGATCACACAAGTGCCTAATTAATTAGAGCGTTGCAAGATGATCTAGAGCAAATTTTTTAGGGGAGTAAAATCATTTTATTCCCCTTTTTTCTTATTTTTGCTTCAAATGTGAGTCGTAACAGTATTCTAGACTCTACAACTAGGATGGTTGTAGCTACGGGTATCAGCATTCATTTGCCGAAACGATGTTAATCATTGATTCTCTAAAATGTTAAGATATATTATGAACCGTATCATAAAGGCAATTTATGAGTGAACAACCATTACGCATTTGCATTGTTGGGGGAGGGTTTGGGGGACTGTACACTGCTTTACGTCTCACCCAGTTTACTTGGGAAGAGGATCAGACTCCTGAAATTATCTTAATTGATAAAAGCGATCGCTTCTTATTTACTCCCCTTCTCTATGAGTTAATAACAGAAGAGATGCAAACGTGGGAAATAGCCCCCCCTTATGAGGAACTTTTAGCAGATACACCGATTCGCTTTCATCAGGGTTGTGTCACTGGTATTAATATCGAAAACAAACAACTAGAATTGGATAATCATAATAGTCTACATTATGACCGTTTGGTGTTAGCAATGGGGGGAAAAACTCCCTTAGATAATTTTAGTGGTGTTAAAGATTATGCCATTCCTTTTCGTACTTTAGAAGATGCTTATCGTATCAAAGAAAGATTACGCTTATTAGAAGATAAAAAAGCAGAGAAAATTCGTATTGCTGTAGTTGGGGGCGGATATAGCGGTGTAGAGTTGGCTTGTAAATTTGCAGATCGTTTAGGGGATACAGGGCGAATTAGATTGGTTGAAAGAGGAGATAAAATACTCAGCAACTCTCCCGAATTTAACCGAGAAGTTGCCGAAAATGCCTTAGAGTCTCGAAGAGTTTTTATCGATCTAGAAACAGAAGTCACTCAAGTTAGTTTCGATAGTGTTTCTTTATCTTATAAAGGAAAGATTGATAGCATTCCTGTTGATTTAGTATTGTGGACTGTGGGAACTCAAGTTATCGAAATGGTCAAAGAATTACCGTTAGAAAAGACAAGTAATGGACTATTAAAAATAACCCCTGAATTACAAGCCATTGAGCATCCTGAAATTTTTGCTATTGGTGATTTAGCAGCTTATTATGATGAATCTAAGGAGCCAATTCCTGCAACGGCACAGACAGCTTTTCAACAGTCTGATTATTGTGCTTGGAATCTTTGGGCTTCGATTACTGAGCGTCCACTGTTACCTTTTGCTTATCAACCATTAGGAGAAATGATGGCTCTGGGAATAGATAATGCTACATTATCAGGATTAGGAGTTAACTTGGATGGCTCGTTAGGTTATATTGCCAGAAGATTAGTTTATTTATACCGTTTACCAACCCTAAAACATCAAATCAACGTTGGTATTAATTGGATGACTAAACCATTAACTGACTTGTTATTATAATAGTTAGAAGGTTAAGAAAAAAATAGAGGGTTTATGAAACAACCAAAAGTCATTTTTTTAGACGCTGTTGGCACTTTATTTGGGGTGAAAGGAAGTGTAGGGGAAGTGTATCGTTATCTCGCTGCAGAGGTTGGGGTAGAGTGTGATGCTTCCCTTTTAGAAAAAGTGTTTTATCAACAGTTTAAAAAAGCTCCTCCTTTAGCTTTTCAGGGGGTGGACATTATGATGGTTCCAGACTTAGAATATCAATGGTGGTATCGGGTGGCTTATGATACTTATACAGAGGCAAATGTCATAGATCAATTTAGTGATTTTGATGGCTTTTTTAGACAACTTTATGATTATTTTGCCACCCCTCATCCTTGGTTTCTTTATACGGATGTTTTCCCTGCTTTACAACATTGGCAAAAGCAGGGCATAACATTAGGGATTATCTCAAATTTTGATAGTAGAATATATGAGGTACTAGATATTTTTGGCTTAACTAATTTTTTCCAAACTATAACCATTTCTTCTACCACAGGAAAAGCAAAACCTGATTCTCATATCTTTATTAAAGCTTTAGAAAAACATAATTGTAAACCAGAAGAAACTTGGCATATTGGAGATAGTAGAAAAGAAGATTATGATGGTGCAAAGTCTGTTGGGATTAATCCTTTTCTATTAGAAAGAAATGAGGAAGTATCTAGATCAGATTACACAATTATTGATTCAATGGAAAGGTTAACTTTATGAGGAAAACGTCTACGATAGTTAATTTGGTGGTCGTATTATCAACAGTTTTAGAAAAGTTAGTAATAGATATTAGTTTTGCCCACCCTACATTTAAGGATAGAATGAGATCAGGTGGGCAAATTATAAACAATTTTAGAACAGGTAGTAATAGATATTAGTTTTGCCCACCCTACATTTAAGGATAGAGTAAGATGAAAAAACTTTTAGTTACAGGTGCAAGCGGATTTCTTGGTTATAATCTTTGTCAGTATGCTCAAGAAAATTGGCAAGTTTATGGCAGTTATTATAACCATAAACTTGATTCAAAAAATATTAACTTTGTCAAGGTTGATGTTACAAATATTGATGAATTACAGACAATATTTAAGCAGATAAAACCCGATGCAGTAATTCATTTAGCAGCAGCATCAAAGCCTAATTATTGTCAAAATAATCCAGAAGATTCCTATAAAATAAATGTAACTGCTTCGGGGAATATTGCTAAATTATGCGCTGATGTCAATATCCCTTGTGTTTTCACCTCAACTGATTTAGTTTTTGATGGTTTAAATCCTGCTTATAAGGAAAGCGATCCCGTTTCTCCTATTAGTTACTATGGAGAACAAAAAGTAAAAGCAGAACAAGAAATGTTGATTATTTATCCCAAAACGGTAATCTGTAGAATGCCCTTAATGTTCGGGTGTGATTCGTTGGGCTAGAAAGCTTGTACCAAGTATAAGTGTGTAGCCCGTTCTGTACCTTTATAACAGAATAACTTAGAAGTTTCGCATTGACAGAAAATAAAAATTATGCTGTCAAAGAATTAGTGGGAGATAATTGTTCTAAAATAAACTCCCGTGCCACTTTTAAAGAAAGCTCTCTTTGGAGAGAATACCAAGACTCTATAGTTGCTTTAATTCTCATCAGTTCCAATTGACAAAATGCTCTTAAAGAACAGAAAATATGAGTAACAATAGCTTTTGTCGTTCTTACTTGAAACTTAGATAATCCACACAATTGTTTTAAAGCTCTATGATAGCATTCTATTCCCCAATGAATAGTTTGTAACTCTCTAAAATCATCGCGCTTCCAATCCATAAGTTTAGATTCATCATATAGAAAAGTAGCATAATAACGACAACTTCCGTGTTTAAAAGTCCTCTTAAATATTTTTACTTTTCCGAATTCTTTGATAATTACTATCAATCCATTATTAGGAATTTCCAACTCCTCTACTCTTTGATATTTACCTCCTTCTACTTTTACTTGTCTATTTTTGGCTATTCCTACTTGAAAATCCAGTTCTTTATCTCTAAAAAATCTTAAATTCTCTTTAGAAGAATACCAACAGTCTGTCGTTATAGTAGAAGGTTTTACCCCCCACTTGATTACTTCTACGATCATCTCTCTTAAGTAATCATTTTTTGTTTTATTATCTAGAGGATCATAAAGGCGATAATTAATAGGCATTGATTTTCCATCATAGTCAGTATAATACAAAGTAATTAAGTTAATTCCTTTGATGGCTTTTTGATGTTTTCCTGACCAATAATAGTTGATTAAATGAGCTTTTCCTACTTGAGAGTAGTGTTTTTCAATAACGGTATCATCCCCACTTAACACTCCTCCAATCAAATTAAGGTTTCCTTGAACTTCTCTAAATAAATCTATTGGTTCATATTGCTCTCTTAGTAAGAATCTATTGGTGCTATGACGAGAAATTTCTAAAATCTCAGCTAAACGGCAGCAACCTGTGTATTTTGGCTCTGAGAGCAAGAAGTATGTATATTGATCTAGATTACATTGGGCTGTTGATGGTTTACTCCGAAGTCTTATGATTTTTCTCCTTCATTAGCGATCACCTGAAAACATCATCTGCATATTTACGCTCTTTTGTCAATGCGAAACTCCTAAGTTTCATTGAAACACATTGTCGTGGCTAGTCACGAAAGTTTCTGTAAAAATCTGGTGGATTACTTTCGCCAAGCTGCACTAGTACAGTTTTCAGAAGTGTCTATCACTTCTGTCTCACTTTTCCGCCCCCATTCATTAAGGGGTGATTTCTGGGTTAAAATCTCATAGACGGGTAACAATTCAGGGGGGCAAGGATTTTGCCGTTCAAAGTCTCCCATTGTCAATGGCTGATCTATGACGACTCGCAAGAACTCGATCCGAGCTTTCCAATAACGATCCGTGGCTGCGCTTAAGAATCGTTTTTTATCCTTGTTGGTGTGCGATCGCTCATAATGCAAGTAGTAATCTTGGTAGACTCGTTTAGCAGATTGCGCTGATTTGACAATGTAGTTATGGTCTTTAAATGGATCGGCTTCCTTCCGTTCCCAACATTTTTGGCATCTCCAAGCAAATAGTCCATACTTCCCCGTGCTAGGAACCCACTTATGATCACAAGCATCCTCATTTTCTAGATCATGTTGGGAGGTATGGGTATGGGTAGGGATATTGAGTAGAGTTAATTGGTGGTTAGTCATGGTACTTTCATATTTTACTAGGGGTTATGGTGCGATCGCTCTGATTAAAAGAGGACTGAAGCCCTTGTATATCAAGGTATTTTCTCTTGTCGCTCATTCTAGAGAAGAGATTGAGATGAGTGAATGAGAAGGAATGGTCATCTAAAAATCCTTATATATCGTTAACTTTGATTAAGGAGTTACCTGAATGAATAAAAGTAAAATTGGACAAAAGGATTACCCAAAAAGCGATAGAGGCCACCATCAAAGGTGAACCCCTAGCAATCAAGAAACGGTTAGAAGTTCCCCTACCGAACAGGGAGCAATTTGAACAGCGTTGCAGAGATACTGGTTTGAACCCAAAAGACGAACTGGACAAAATTCTAGGTAACTAGTGCAGCTTGGCGAAAGTAATCCACCAGATTTTTACAGAAACTTTCGTGACTAGCCACGACAATGTGTTTCAATGAAACTAACGGAAGAATCTCGAAGTTGATGTCCATGATAAAAGCATTGCCAATTAACCTCTCCAACCTACAGAAAACAGTACTCCAACAAATAGTGAGAGGGACAACAAACCCCTATCGCCTTGTTAGACGAGCCAAGCTAATCTTAGCCGCAGCATCAGGAGAGAGCAATAGTTCGATTAGTCGAAGATTAGAATTAGACCGAGTACAAGTGCGTCAGTGGCGATCGCGATGGTTTGAGGAGAGAGAAAAACTGAGTGCCGCCGAAGAACAACAGGTAACGGAGAAAGCATTAATGGTCTTGATCAAAGGAATTTTAAGCGATCGCCCAAGACCTGGAACAACAAAATCCTTTACGGTCGAACAAGTAGTCCAGATTGTAGCGATCGCTTGTGAAGAATGTGAAAAATCAGACAGACCAGTGAGCCATTGGACACCTTCAGAGTTGGCGGATGAAGCCATAAAAAGAGGAATTGTCGAAAAGATTTCCCCCCGTAGTGTGGGGCGTTTTTTAAAAAGAAGCGACATTACAACCACATCTCGTTCGTTACTGGTTAAATGCCAAAATTGATGATCCCTTAAAATTTAAAAAGCAAGTCAAATATATCTGTGAACTTCATCAAGAAGCTAAAACTTTGTTAGAACAAGGAATTCATTTAATTAGTACAGATGAAATGACAGGGATTCAAGCTCTTGAGAGATTATTTCCGAACAAAAGAATCAAGCCTAAACAAGTAGAAAAAATCGAATTTGAATATGAAAGACACGGAACTTTAAGCTTGATTGCGAACTGGGATGTGGCAAGAGGAAAAGTTGTTAGTCCCTCTATTGGACCGACAAGAACAGAACAAGATTTTTCTGAACATATCCAGAGAACGATTAAGATTGATGAAAAAGCAGAATGGATTTTTATTGTAGATCAACTCAACACTCATAAATCGGAAAGCTTAGTCAAATTAGTAGCAGAAAGCTGTGGAATTACTATTGATTTGGGGAGAAAGGGAAAGGAGGGGATTTTGCAATCTATGGACAGCAGAGCAGATTTTTTATCAGATGAATCTCATCGAATTCGCTTTGTTTATATTCCCAAACATACATCGTGGCTTAATCAAATTGAGTGTTGGTTTTCGATCTTAGTCCGGCGTTTACTCAAAAGAATTACTGTCCGTTCAACTGAAGAACTATCCCAAAAAATTCTCAATTTTATTGATTACTTTAATCAACATTTTGCTAAGCCGTTCGTTTGGAAATTTAAGGGCTTTAAAGATCATAAGTGACTGGTGGATTATTTTTGCTAAGCTGCACTAGGGTTTGCTGAAAAAGTTTCTCCAAAATTTATGCCACTTTTGACCAAGAATTTTCTGACAAATCAATAAGTTTTAGTACATAAAAATTGTTTAAAGTATAATCAAAATTAATGAAAGGCGGCTTGATAAGTTCCCCTGTTCTATTATCAGTAAATAAGGACAAAAAAAGCGACAAAAACTGCCTCAGAAGTTTAGAAAGATTGACAACTAAAAATGTAATAGCAATAGATGTAATGGAGGTTTCAGGGAGTTTTGTCATCACGAGATTTAGGCTAAATCTTCGTTTAGCTTGTCCAAACTTTCCCTCAATAGCATTACGGAAGCATTCATCGGAGTGGGCTTGTTTCTTTTCTTCTTCACTGACATTTTTCGGAGGTCTTCCTAACTTCGGACCACTGATTCTTATCCCTCTTTCCTTACACCAATTTCTGTTTTCCCTAGTTCGATAAATTTTATCTACATGGACGGATTCGGGATAATAGCCAAACGTTTCTTTATACTTTTCTACTTGTTCTTTTAAATGACAAGATTCATTGAAGTTTTCCCAACTTATTTTGTATAGAAACACATAGTTATCTACACAGCTTACTGAGAGTTTAGCTCCAAACTCTATTGGTTTTCCTGCTTTTCCCCTCACTATTGGACGAATATGCGGTTGAGTTAAACTTACAATTCTTTGAGGAACACTCTGGGTCTTATTCTCCCACATTGACTGTTGTTGTTCATAAACTTTTTTGATAGTCTCTAGACAATTTTTCTGTCTTTTACTCAGATTTTCCAGGGAAGCCCCAGCTTGAATTAAGTCTTCTATATTTCCTAAATTTTTCTTAAGGTATTTTAACTGTTTCCCGATAGCTTTTCTTCTTTCTTGATAAGATACTTTTCGTTTTTTAGCTACTTTTAAGTATTCCTTTCTAGCAATTTTTCTAGAAGTTCTCGGCTTTTTTCTCAATTTTACTCTTAATGGTTTATAAAGATTATCTATTATTCTTTCTGTCTCAATTCTGGCTTGATTTAATATGCCTAAATCCGTTGGGTATTTGATGTCTGCTGGCGCACAAGTCGCATCTAAAATTAGTTTACCTTTATTTTTTATTTTTTCTCCTTTTTCTTGGAGACAATCCTTTTTTTTTACTTCTTTATCACTCTTGTCTATTTCTCTTTTTACTATTTTTTATTGATTTTGTTTATCAATTCTCCATCAATTCTTTTCCTAAAATGAACTAGCATTGAAGATTCCAGTGGTGGCTCTTGTTGATAACAATTTAAACCTATAAAGTATTGTAGATAGGGATTTTCTCTAATCTGTTCTATAGTTTCTCTATCACTTGTTCCTAATTTTTCCTTAATAATTAATGTCCCTAATGCCATTCTAAATAGTTTGGCTGGCGCGCCTTTTTCTGCTGAAAAAAGTTTAGCATATTCTTCCTCAAAATCATCCCAAGGTATCAACTCTGCCATGATTACCCAACGATTATTGGGGGACAATTTGCCCTCGAAAGGTAATTCAAATTTTTCTGGGGGCGGTAAAGGTTGCTCCTCTTTTCGATACATTTGTTCTTGACCAACAACTGGGAGGTGTTTCTACCAATTATAGCGGTTTGTAGCCGACAAAGCTGATCTTTTTTGCGATCGCGAATATGGGTGTAACCTTTTAAAGAATAGGGTTTTGCTTTTATTCAGCAAACCCTAACTACGATCCAGAAACAGGGGAAATGAATGAAGAAGGCGATCTCAAAGATGATGAAGTTGAGGAGGTTGATCCCGAGAAGATAGAAGTATGGGAAGACGATGTTAAAAACTTAGTTAACGAGTATCAAGTGGCATATAACCTGAGTTTATTTTCGGTTAAAGTCATCCTTGACTGGGTGAACCGGATCAGGAATGTTTTCCCCTCCCCACCTGAATGAGAACTGGATGGCAACCAGTCGAAATAACCTTACTAGAGGTAAGGTTATCGTGGGAAGCTTCCAACCCTTTCCACCGGGTAGTAATGGGTTTAAGTGGCTTTTAGACAGAATTATTATATATGGTGTCTGTCCAGTATCTGTCCTAAACCACCTAAGCGGTTAAATACAGAGATAGGGAAAAAGTTGGGGAAGAAATGGGACAATTTCAAGGAGGTTAAGCAAGCTAAGGGGAAAGATGCTATTATGCGCTTAACGTTCTGTGCTACTCGCTTGCTTTTCCAACAACTCAAGGATAATATCTGCTTTTAGCTCTACAGCAATAACCCACCAACTTGTTATGGTGGGTATAATTTTGACAGAAGTTTGATCTAGAGAAATAAACTTTCTAACAACTGTAAATGTTGATCAACTGAAGCGAAGGTATTAGCCAAGATCATGCCACTAGCGGCCACTGCCGGTAAACCGATACCCGGAAAAGTAGAGTCACCGCAACACCATAACCCCTCAAGGGGTGTATTGGGTCCTGGAAACAGCGCTTTTCCTGCCTGGATAGCTGGTCCATAAGATCCTCGATGACGACGCAAAAACCGTTCATGGGTTAAGGGAGTCCCCACTAAAGAGACAGAAACGCGATCGCGGATATCGGGAATAATACGTTCTAATGTTTGCCACATAACCTGACTTCTTTTTTCCTTCTGTTGCTCATAAGCGTTACTATTGCGCTTTAGTTGTGACCAAATATGGTACGGTTCGTTACCTGGGGTATAAACATGGATCGTTTGTTTTCCTGGAGGGGCTAAACTGGGGTCGAGTAGGGAGGGAATAGAGACTAAAACCACATTTTGATCGCCCATAATACCTTTTTCCCAGTCATTGACGATAATATGATGACAAGGTAAGTCTGGAGGTAGGTTTTTACCGTCAATACCTAGATGAAGGTGCATAAAACTTTCACAGGGGGGAGTCTCTTGTTTTTGTTTTCTCCACTGTTGCGGTACTGCATCTGAGGGTAAGAGTTTCAGAGTGTCCCAAACCGAGGCATTAGAAATGACCCCACGACTGGCGGTTAGGGTGTCACCGTTGCGTAACTTTACCCCGATCGCTTGTTTCTTTTTGACTAATATTTGCTCGATATGGGCGTTTAAACGCAGTTTACCACCATTTTTAGTTAACCCACGCACTAAAGCATCTACTAAAGCTCCACTACCCCCCACAGGATAATCTAACATCACTCCTGGCCGATACCAGTCAGCAAACATAAAGGCCATTTCTGCTGTACTAGTTCCCGAAGCTGGAAGTCCTGATAAGAGGAAACATAACAAGTCTAACCAATGACGAATAAATGGATCACGGATCACTTGATCAACAATATTACTGAAAGGCCCCGTGATTTGAAAAACTTGATTACTTTTCAGGAGTAAACTAGGGGCAAACTTAGCAACGGTTAAGATCGCATTCCAGTCAAAGCGAATAGCGGCTGGAGGAAGGGCAACACTGGCTTCGGCTAAGGGTTTCATCACCTTTTGTAACTTGCGCCATTCTTCCACTGCTGTTTTGCCTTGTAGTTGTTGCAGAATATCGCAAAATTGATCGACTCCTACGGAGGTGTTAAAGTTGCCCTCGGGTAAGTAACAACCCCAAGTATCATAGTTTATGCAGGGTAAGGGTTCCCCAATAGCATCTAGGACTTGTTTTAAGGGGTTAGGTGAAGGACTATAAGAAAGGCCAGAATATAAGGATGGGCCTGAGTCAAAGATAAACCCATCCCGTTGAAAACTATGGGCTGCCCCACCAGCAATGCTATGACTTTCGCAAACAGTGACTTCTAAGCCATAATGGGCTAATAAAGCCGCACAACTTAAGCCACCAATACCGCTACCAATAATAATAATTTCTGTAGAAGACATAGTTAAGAGATAAGAACCAAAATTGTGTTATTTTTCAGAGAAACAAATGTAAACAAAATGAACTTATGAATATCGGCGTATTAGGCATAGGATTAATGGGCAAACCCCTGGCAGAAAGGCTTTTACAAGCTAATTATTCCGTAATTGTCTATAATAGAACTATAAGCAAAGCCTAAGAATTAAAACCATTAGGGGGTGAACTACCTACGCTCGTCTAAGGACAGAGCGTAGGCTTCTGGTATCCTCTTAAGAACTGCCAGAACTTCCTTTGCGGTACTATTAGTTTGAGATTTAACAATTTTCCCACTACGGCGGTTTATAGTCGGGAACAGTTCCAACCCGACTCTTTTGAGATTGATAGAAGCAGAAATGTCTCTATCAACCCAATTTTTTTCAATTTCATCCCAATATTTTCTGATACTACAATCAGTAAAGACAAACTCATCACGATGAGGTAAGAGTTGGGATGTATAGGCAGGATTAACTTTTTTGACCACAGCACCAGCTTTTTCGGCTATGTAACTGAAAATATCAAAAAACTGCCCAAAAGAAGCATCAGACCAAGACTTATTTAGTCCTGATTTAGCACTTTGGCCATTAGGAAGATAATTCCCCTGATGGTCTTTTTTTGTCTTATTTCGTTTTCTCAATCCTTGTAAATTCAGATTTTCGACAAAGAATACTTTTTTGTCGCTATGAACTAAGGAATGAGCCATTTTATAAGCATGATCTTTTCTGGCTCTAGCAATTTGTTGATGTTTTCTTGCCTCCCTTTTAGCCAATTTCCTTCTAGCTTTAGAACCTTTTTCCTTGGTATTTTTTCGTTGAGAAATCTTGGCTAATTTGGTTTGATTCTTTCGATAGGACTTAACAGAAGGTAATTTATTTCCTTCCGAATTCGCCAAGTAATTATCCTCGAAAAGTACCGCATCTATTCCCATAGAATTATCCCAACTTGGGATAATTTCATCTTTGCTGATTTTGGGGACAGAAGGATCATCTAGACACATCGTGCAGTACCAACCATCGGCTTTTCTTGTTATCAAAATGTTTTTGAGGGAAAACCCTTGTGGCAAAGGACGATGTAATCTGATCTTTAACCAACCACCTAATTTAGAAATAGAAAGATAAAACCAATTTTTTTCTATTCTTTTAATCTTAATAGCTTGAGCCTCTATTTTGAGGGTACGATAACGGTTTTTGAAGCGTGGTTTTCCACTTCTACTGCCATTAATATCACCCTTAATATATCGGTCGAAAGCTAATTTAACACGCTTGGAAACATCCTGTAAAGTTTGAGACGGAACAATAGAAAAGTCGAGTAATTCTCCTGAATGCTTTACTATCTTTAAGTCTTTTTTCTTCTCAGGTAACAGTTTCTTTTGAGAATAAAAAGTGGGTTTATCTCTTAGCTCTAAAGGAGGTAGGCTACAAGAGATACAGCAAAACTCACCGCTAGGAATAACGTAATTAGTGCGATTTCTATCCCACCAACGAAAACGATCCCCAATTTGCCAATTGTACCAATATTGACAAACCCTCAGCCAGCTATTCAACTGGCTTTTCTGGGGTGTCTCTGGATAACATCGGTACTGGTAATTGAGGATCATTTTATAGGTTATCCGGCATGAGTGAATATATAATTGATATCACTCATCTTAGCACAAGGAAAAATTAAGTGTCAATGAAAAATGATTTTTATAGTCGAGGAAGGTCGGTAAGTGACTTAAAAGCTCATCTAGTCTTAACTACAAAATACAGAAAAAAAGTCTTTACAAGTGAAATGTTAACCCGTCTCCACGAAATCACAGAAAATTTATTAGAGAAGTGGGAATGTAGGTTGATAGAAATAAATGGAGAAGAAGATCATGTGCATATCCTCTTTCAATACCATCCTGCTATGGAGTTAAGCAAGTTTGTCAATAATTTTAAAAGTGTCTCTAGTCGTAAATTAAGACAAGAGTTTCCAGAGCAAATTAATAAATTTTATTGGAAAGAGGTTTTTTGGAATAGTTCTTACTTTATAGCCTCTTGTGGTGGTGTCACTATTTCTACTCTTAAGAAATATGTTGAAAATCAAACTTGTCCTCACGAGTAATCTCGGACGGCAATTCATCCCACGCTGATTTTCTGATAGTGATTACTCTGCTTTATTTTCTGCCATTAATCCTGAGAAAGATTAATTTGATTATAATTTAAGTTCAAGTTGACGTAGAATGATTTTATGACTATTTCTAAAACCGAAGCCAAACAACTCTTAGAAAGAATGATTTTTGAGGAAACCCACCCCCAAGACTGGGTAGAAGATGTGTGGGGTTTAAGTGCAGTTCATGGGGAAATTTCAGCCAAATTATTAGAAGCTTTTTATAGTTTAATTGAAGCTTGTCCAGAGGAAAAATTGGATAATTTCTTACAAACCATACTGGCGGAAAAATTCAATTCTCAATAATCAAATCCCTTCTTGACTCTGAATGAGAGTTAAAAAATTGTTACCTTTTAATGTCCTAACCATAATGGGTAGTGCTATAGTTTCATCATGAAATCCGAGATAACCACATTGTTATTACTATCTAAATCCAATAAAGAATGAGGGATAAAGGGTTGATCGCAGATCATCCGTTATCCCTCATTGGGTTTAAAAATTTTTGATTTTAACGCTCTCTAGTATGGTTTTAACTCAAGTAGAGTAAAAAGAGGGAAGAGAAGAGATATCGAAAGAGTAAAAAGAGAGAGTAACTGGCTAACAGAAGTAGTATTAGAAAGCTAATAACGTTCATCCAGTCTTTTAAGGTAGAGAATAAGGTTGAGAAATACATGTTTGATAGAAAAATTTATCAAGGATAGGATAGACTGTAGATATTATCCCATATTACGCACATCTTTTGTCCCATAAAAAATGGAAACCTTAATCAACCAAATTAATCAAGAATCTGCCCCAAGTCCTTTATCTGAATGAGATTATGTCCCAAAGTTAGAATATTGAGTGGGAACCCTACACTACTTTTGCCAACATTCTGCTAAATTAAAAATCAAGTAGGTGTGTGAGGAAACAAAGAATTAGTGTTAAATCTTATCAATAGTTTACAAATAGTGACCTTATTGCCCATCTTGGGGGGGTCTGTCTTTTCTGTGCTAACTTTAGGCACGATTAAACGGTTTTTTAAGAGAAAACCGACTCGTAACCCTTTTACTCCCCCAGTATCTGTCTTAAAACCAGTACGGGGTTTAGAAAAGAATTTATTACGCAACCTAAAAACCATTGCTACTCAAGACTATCCTGACTATCAAGTGATCTACTCGGTTCAAGATCCCCAAGATCCGGCCTACCCTATCTTAAAAGAGATCCAACAAGAGTTAGGCAAAGAGCGCATTTCTGTGGTCATCAGTACCGTCGAAGCAGGAGCAAATGGCAAGGTTAACAACCTCTTAGGAGCTATTCAAGAAGCCCGTCACGATATCATTATCATTAGTGATAGTGATACCTATTTACAGCCCGATTATATTAAAAATATTGTCAACCCTCTAGCTAACCCCGATGTAGGTTGTGTCTGTACCCCTTTTAAAGTTACAAAAGCAGATACTTGGTACGAAAAAATGGAACTTTTGACCATGAACGCTGATTTCATGCCTAGTGTCATGTTTGCAGAGGTAACAGGGGCTTCTAACTCCTGTTTGGGTCCATCTATCGCCATTCGTCGCTCAACTTTAGATCAGTTGGGGGGTTTAGAGAGTTTAGCCGATTATTTAGTAGAAGATTACGAGATCGGACGACGGGTATGGACATCGGGACAAAAAATGGTGCTGTTACCTTATATTATCGATGTCGTGGTGGATTTAGCCAGTTGGAAAAATTGGTGGAGTCATCAGGTTTATTGGGACCAAAATACCTATTTAGCTAGACCGGCTGCTTTTATTTCCACTATTTTAATTCGTTCTATTCCCTTTGCTTTAATTTTTTCTTTTTTGCGATGGGATATTATTGGATTAGGGGTGTTAACTGCTACTATTTTAGTTAGAGTAATAACTGCTGCTATGGTAGCTAAGGAAATAGGAGACAAAGAGACAATTAAGAGTTTATATTTATTACCTTTTCGTGATGCAGTGGGTTTAATTTTTTGGGCTTTGGCTTTTACTCAGCGTACTGTCATTTGGCGTGGGGTTGAATTCAAGTTAACCAGTCATGGAAAAATGGTGAGAAACCGTTTAATTCAAAATTGAGGTCAATAGATAATGGATAATTAATTAATAATTATATGCAAGAATTAACCCAACAAATTAAAGAAAAAGCCCTTGAAATTGGCTTTCATAAGGTTGGTATCGCTAAAGTTGACACTGACTATCAAGATAATGCGGTTGAGCATCTTCAAACTTGGTTAGGGTTAGGATATCAAGCAGAGATGGCCTGGATGAATAACCCGAAACGGTTTGATATTCGTCAATGTATGCCAGAGGTTCAATCAGTCATTTCTGTGGCTCTTAATTATTACACCCCTCATCAACACTCCCAGGATAAACAACAGGGTAAAATCTCCCGTTATGGATGGGGTAGAGATTATCATAGAGTCATGGAAAAAAAGCTCAAAGCTTTGAGTCTATGGTTAGCTAATCAAGATAATAATATTAAAACCCGTTACTATGTTGATACAGGACCCATTCAAGATAAAGTTTGGGCTATGCGATCGGGCATTGGTTGGATCGCTAAAAATAGCAATGTTATCACTAGAGAATACGGTAGTTGGGTGTTTTTAGGAGAAATTATCACTAATTTGCACTTAATTGCTGATACTCCCCATACAGAACATTGTGGCACTTGTACACGATGTTTAGAAGCCTGTCCCACTGGTGCGATCGCCAGTCCTTTCGTAGTGGATGCTAATCTTTGTATCGCTTATCATACTATCGAAAATCGTGCCGAACATCTTCCTAAAGATATTGTGAAAAACTTACAGGGATGGATAGCAGGTTGTGATATTTGTCAAGAGGTTTGTCCCTGGAACCAGCGATTTTCTCAAGTAAGCGATGTTCCTGATTTTCAGCCTTATTCTGGCAATATAGCCCCAAATTTAGAAGAATTAGTTAACATAGATCAAGAAAAATGGCAGGAAAAATTTCCAGCTTCTGCATTAAGGAGAATTAAACCGAGGATGTGGCAACGAAATGCTCGTGCTAATCTAGAAACATAGGCTTTCTTAGATCATTATTATGATGTGCATAAGTTAGGCTTGCTTGTTCCCTAAATTGTTTTGTCTTATCTAAGGGGCGAACTTCTCTCTATCTATTTATTCTAACTTATTTCTCTTACCACTCTTACTCTTCATTCTTCACCTGCTAAAAAATGACACTCAAAGTAATTGTTTTCGATTTTGATGGGACTCTGGCCGATACTTATGATGCGTTTATTGAAATCGCTAATAGCTTATCAGAAGAATTTGGCTATAAACCGGTTAATGAAAAAGAACAGGAAAACCTAAAAAATTTAAGTGCAAGGGATCTGATTAAACAATCAGAAATTTCTGTCTTTAAAATCCCATTTGTTTTAAAGCGTCTTAAGTCTGAGTTGACCAGTAAAATTAAAGAACTTGAGCCAATTCAGGATATTCCTCATTGTATTGAACAATTAAAAAGTCAAGGTTATAGCTTAGGAATTATCACTTCTAATGCTGAGGAAAATGTGCTGAGTTTTCTTATTCATCATGAACTAGAGCAGTTTTTTGATTTTATTTATGCAGGAACAACTCTATTTGGTAAACATAAAATCATTAAAAGATTACTAAAAGAGAAACAACTTCTTTCCCATGAAGTTATGTACATCGGAGATGAAACAAGAGATATTAATTCTGCGAAAAAAAGTCAGGTTAAATCTGTGGGTGTAACTTGGGGATTTAATTCTGGTGAAGCTTTGGCTAAACACCAACCAGATTTTCTCATTAACAGTCCCTACGAATTAATGAAAATACTGGATAATTCTCAATATAATCTTATGGATAAGCAGTCTCATGCTAATTCCTTGACTATCTAGGAGGAGATGATTAATTAGGGTTTGCTGAATAAAAGCAAAACTCTATTCTTTAAAAGGTTACACCCATATTCGCGATCGCAAAAAAGATCAGCTTTGTCGGCTACAAACCGCTATAATTGGTAGAAACACCTCCCAGTTGTTGGTCAAGAACAAATGTATCGAAAAGAGGAGCAACCTTTACCGCCCCCAGAAAAATTTGAATTACCTTTCGAGGGCAAATTGTCCCCCAATAATCGTTGGGTAATCATGGCAGAGTTGATACCTTGGGATGATTTTGAGGAAGAATATGCTAAACTTTTTTCAGCAGAAAAAGGTGCGCCAGCCAAACTATTTAGAATGGCATTAGGGACATTAATTATTAAGGAAAAATTAGGAACAAGTGATAGAGAAACTATAGAACAGATTAGAGAAAATCCCTATCTACAATACTTTATAGGTTTAAATTGTTATCAACAAGAGCCACCACTGGAATCTTCAATGCTAGTTCATTTTAGGAAAAGAATTGATGGAGAATTGATAAACAAAATCAATAAAAAAATAGTAAAAAGAGAAATAGACAAGAGTGATAAAGAAGTAAAAAAAAAGGATTGTCTCCAAGAAAAAGGAGAAAAAATAAAAAATAAAGGTAAACTAATTTTAGATGCGACTTGTGCGCCAGCAGACATCAAATACCCAACGGATTTAGGCATATTAAATCAAGCCAGAATTGAGACAGAAAGAATAATAGATAATCTTTATAAACCATTAAGAGTAAAATTGAGAAAAAAGCCGAGAACTTCTAGAAAAATTGCTAGAAAGGAATACTTAAAAGTAGCTAAAAAACGAAAAGTATCTTATCCAGAAAGAAGAAAAGCTATCGGGAAACAGTTAAAATACCTTAAGAAAAATTTAGGAAATATAGAAGACTTAATTCAAGCTGGGGCTTCCTTGGAAAATCTGAGTAAAAGACAGAAAAATTGTCTAGAGACTATCAAAAAAGTTTATGAACAACAACAGTCAATGTGGGAGAATAAGACCCAGAGTGTTCCTCAAAGAATTGTAAGTTTAACTCAACCGCATATTCGTCCAATAGTGAGGGGAAAAGTAGGAAAACCAATAGAGTTTGGAGCTAAACTCTCAGTAAGCTGTGTAGATAACTATGTGTTTCTATACAAAATAAGTTTGGAAAACTTCAATGAATCTTGTCATTTAAAAGAACAAGTAGAAAAGTATAAAGAAACGTTTGGCTATTATCCCGAATCCGTCCATGTAGATAAAATTTATCGAACTAGGGAAAACAGAAATTGGTGTAAGGAAAGAGGGATAAGAATCAGTGGTCCGAAGTTAGGAAGACCTCCGAAAAATGTCAGTGAAGAAGAAAAGAAACAAGCCCACTCCGATGAATGCTTCCGTAATGCTATTGAGGGAAAGTTTGGACAAGCTAAACGAAGATTTAGCCTAAATCTCGTGATGACAAAACTCCCTGAAACCTCCATTACATCTATTGCTATTACATTTTTAGTTGTCAATCTTTCTAAACTTCTGAGGCAGTTTTTGTCGCTTTTTTTGTCCTTATTTACTAATAATAGAACAGGGGAACTCATCAAACCGCCTTTCATTAATTTTGATTATACTTTAAACAATTTTTATGTACTAAAACTTATTGATTTGTCAGAAAATTCTTGGTCAAAAGTGGCATAAATTTTGGAGAAACTTTTTCAGCAAACCCTAATTAACCCCTGCTAATCAAGCAATAGCAAGGGGATATTAATTCAATATCTACCCTCTCTGTTTGAGGAAATTCAAAACCTGTCTTAGTTGTTTCTTGAGTAGATCAATTTCCCCTTGCATGGTACTCACTTGTTGACGGAGATAAATAATTTCTTGGGCCATAGCAGCACTATCCTTTGTACCCCCTGTGGATTGAGAGGATGCCACTGGTTTTTCTTTGGGCTGAGGATGCTTCCTTGATTTGGCCATGGCATCTTTAATAGCCTCAAGTAGCTGCTTTTTCTCAAAGGGTTTTTCAATAAAAGAAAAATATTCAAAGGGTTCAGTTAGTTTTTCAACTACTTCTTCTTTTCGCCCTGACATCAAGACAAGAGGAATTTTTTTGAGATCGTATTCTTTTTGAACTTCTTGATACACATCCCAACCACTCATTTTAGGTAGCAGGAAATCCAACATAATCAGATTTGGTTTTTCACTACGGATGAGATTGTATCCCTCAACACCATCTTTGGCTTCGAGGACTCTAAAATTGCTTTCTGGCAACATATCTTTAACCCGCATCCGGATTACTTTACTATCATCAATGACGAGTATTTTATGTGCTGACACAGTAAACTCCCTTTCAAGCGTTAATTCAATGGTCTGTGAGGTAATTATCTTCACCCTTAACGGTGATAGTTTGGTTATCTCTCCTTACTAAGATTCCCCAAAACCTTCTTAAACTAACAACCTTCAACGGAAAAACTTTACTCGCTTGATTTGCCTTGTTGCTCTGCTGCCTCTACTGCTCGGTTAAAAAATTCATCTGTTGTTTCAAATTTAATCTTAATGGTTCCTTTTTCTTGATCTCCTTCTAAACTTCTATATTCTTCTTTCTCTTCAGCGATAAACTGGGCAACTGCTTTATAAATGGTATCCCTTGTATTGGTGCTTACCTTGCCTACAGGTTTGGGTAATACTCTATCCCCCAACAGGATGAAAGCAATGGCAAATACTATGCTAACTTGTAGAATAACTCCTAAGTTAATTGAAATTCTCACCATAATTTACCTATAAAAACTAAACTCTTCATGTTTCTTCTAATAATGTTATACTCGCTTTTCCTATCTTATGTCGTGCAATCTGTCAAAGACAACTGTGATCATAATCAGGGAATGATGGGTAACGGGACAAAGGTTTTTAGCATTTTGCGAATTTTTAGTAAAAAAATCAGATTTTGTAATTTTGAGTCAATTTCAGGTGGATAGGGACGTTGGGCTAATTTTTCCTTAATTTCAGCGTATTCTGCCGCGCTTAGTGGTTCCCCATCTAAAGGCGATCGCCCTTCGGTAATAATTTCTTGGCGCAAAATTTCTTCAGGAATGTCCTCTGGGGGGGGTAAAGCGACCCCTGCTTCTAAAAACATCATTTGTAGGGCTAAACTGAGGGGTATGACCCGATAAAGTGAGGAATTAACCATGATTTTTTCTCCTATGCAGACAATCCTGGGGGTAAGGCTTCCCCACAGATATTATGAATGGTAGCAATTTTTTCAAATAACCAAGGATAGGTTTGACGATAATAGGGTATTAATGCCAGGGGACTCAGTAAAGCTGCGGCTGTAATGTCTGCTATGCTCAAGCGATCGCCCAATAGGTAAGGCTGGTTTTTCCAGTGAGAAAAAACATTCATGGCGTTTTCTAGGCGTTTTTGGGCTAATTCTACGGTTGTCGGGGTTATTCCGTATTGACGACGCACAATGTTGATCACCAGTTGACTGGATAGGGAGGGATCAATTGATTTTCCTTCCCCTGCACGATAATGATAATAGACAAAACGGGTAGCTGTGCCAATGCTTTCGTCTAACCAGTCTTCTAAGAGTAAAGCTTGGTTTTGTTGGTTGGGATCACATAGCATTAAAGGGCGATCGCTTTGATAGGTTTCGAGATAGTTAAAAATGCGAGTTGAGTCGGCGATCGCTTCGGGTTCCCCTGTTTTTTGAGGCTGTAAAACGGGGACAGTGGTTAACCCTGTAAGTGGTTTTAGTTTAACAATATGCAATCCTGGGGTTAAGTTTTCGACTTGATAAGGTATTTTTTTATAACCTAGTGCTAGTCTTGCTTTGCGGCAGTAATGAGACGTACTAAATTGTAAGAGTAACATATTTTTTCTCTGTTCATTTTTCGCTATCAACTTTGATTGCGTCTTGCATCTTTTCTAACCATTCTAATAAACTTTCTAGTTGTTTTTGAGGTTTCATTACTCCTAATCCCCTGACAGTAACTTTTTTGGGACTATAAACAAAGCGCGATCGCAGATGTTCGGGGATTTTTTCTTGTAATAATTTCCAAGCTGGTTCTTCCATTGGTGTTTCTAAGACTATATGTTGTTTTCCTTCTGGTTTAATGCGAGAAAATCCCAAAGATTTTGCTAATTGTTTGAGTTCAATAACTTGTAATAATTGTTGTACGGGAACTGGTAATTTTCCGTAGCGATCGCTCCATTCTGCTGCAATTTGGCTTAATTCTTTCTGAGAATTAGCCACAGCGATCGCACGATAAGCAGACATTTTTTGTTCCATATCGGGAATATAATCCGTAGGAATAAAAGCAGTTAATTGTAAGTCAACTTGAGTATCTTCTACTTTGGGAATTTCTTGACCTTGAATTTCTCGGATAGATTCTTGTAACATTTCCATATATAATTCAAAGCCAATAGACTCCATTTGTCCTGATTGTTCGGCACCCAATAAGTTACCAACTCCACGAATTTCCATGTCACGAGTTGCTAATTGATACCCCGAGCCTAGTTGACTAAATTCTTGTAAAGCTCTTAGTCTTTTTCGTGCCGTTTCTGTTAGTTCTGATTTACTGGGATAGAGTAACCAAGCGTGTGCTTGAATTCCGGCTCTGCCTACTCTTCCTCTAAGTTGATATAGTTGTGCTAAACCAAATTTTTGAGCGTCTTCTACAATGATTGTATTAACCCGAGGAATATCTAAACCTGACTCAACAATGGTAGTACAAACCAGAATATCTGCATCCCCATTGTTAAACCCCAACATGGTCATTTCTAACTCATTAACATCCATTTGACCATGGCCTATGGCCATTCTCGCACTGGGAACCATTCTCTTTATTTGGGCTGCTACTTCTTCAATTCCTTCCACTCTAGGAACTACATAAAAAACTTGTCCTCCTCTGTCTAATTCATTACGAATAGCGTTTCTCACAGCATCAGGATTATAGCGAGATAAATGGGTTTTAATGGGGCGACGAGAGGGCGGAGGCGTAGTAATCAAGCTCATTTCCCGTATTCCTGATAAGGACATATATAATGTTCTGGGAATCGGTGTTGCGCTTAAAGTAAGAACATCAATATGACTTTTCATATCTTTTATTTTCTCTTTCTGATTAACTCCAAATCTTTGTTCTTCGTCTATAACTAATAAGCCTAAGTCATTAAATTTGACACTTTTTCCTAATAGTTGCTGAGTGCCAACAACAATATCTAATTCTCCTGTGGATAAGCGTTGAATAATCTCTTTTTTCTCTGAGGCAGTGCGAAATCTATTTAATAGTCCAATATTGATAGGATAGGGGGCAAATCTTTCTTTTAGAGTATGATAGTGTTGTTGGGTTAAAATGGTAGTGGGAGCTAAAAATACTACTTGTTTATGACCACTTGTAACGGCTTTAAAAATTGCTCTCACAGCAACTTCTGTCTTGCCAAAACCTACATCACCACACACTAATCTATCCATAGGGCGATCGCTTTCTAAGTCTATTTTCACTTCTTGTATCGCTTTTAGTTGATCTGGGGTGGGTTGATAAGGGAAGGAGTCTTCTAATTCCTGTTGCCAGGGAGTATCAAGGGGATAGGTAAACCCTATATTTTTAGCTCTTTTTGCATATAAATTTATCAGATCAACCGCTAATTTCCTAATATTTTTACGTACTTTTTGTTTAGATTTTTGCCAGGTTTTACCTGTCATTTTATGGAGTTTGGGAGGTTTGGATTCAGTATGGCGATAACGGGATACACTATCGAAAGAATCCGCGGGAATTCTCAAAATTCCGTCTTCATATTGTACTACCAAATATTCACGGGTAGCTAAACTTTCTAACTTCAAAAATTTACCTATGCCATGACTTTTATGCACTACATAATCCCCTTGGTGTAGTTGTTGTAAGTCAACTTTTTTGGAAGTAGCACGACGACGCTTCCTAATATACCCTGCTGTAGCTAAAACGTGCTGTCCAAAAAATTCTTTATCCGTGACTACAACAATACGAAATGTGGGTAAAATGAATCCTTCTAATTCTGCTAAACCTGAATATTTTAAGGCGATCGCTGTATCTTGAATATGAGACTTATTAATAGCTGGATAGTCACGAGGATTAGGAATAAATTGTGCTTGACAATCGTGTTCTTGCAATAGAGAAACCGTCCGAGAGGGTTGCGCTGAAATTAACCAAGTGGCATATTTATTTAGACTCATACCACTATAAATTTCTCGTTTTCCTCTTAATATTTCTGCAAGTTTAGCAAATTGATGGGGAGTTGTTGGTAGAGGGCGACTTGATAAATCTAAGGCGTTTTTATTATTAACTTCTGATAGTTCGTATAAATATAGTTTAGGTAATTTTTCTGCCAACTGAAAAGAGTCATCAAAACTTCGATGAACCTTGGGTAATGATTTTTCATTATTTTCCCATTGTTCTTCTATATAGTCTAACCAGCGATCACTATGGGAGCGACATTGTTCAATTTCATCGAAAACGCAGAGAGTATTAGGTTCTAAATAGTCTAAAATAGAGCTAGGTTCCTCGAAAGCTATTCCTAAAAATCGCTGCATTCCTGGAGGATAATTGTAATTATCTATCCCTTCTTTTTCCTGTTCTGATAAATAATCATCTAAATTATAGTTATTCTCTTTGATTTTGTTAGCAATGATTGTATTAAAACCAATAGGTGTTAACAAAATTTGCTCTAATTTATCCAGCGATCGCTGAGTTGATGGATCGAATTCTCTAATTTTTTCTAATTCATCTCCAAACCATTCTAGTCTGATAGGAATCTCTGAAGAAACTGGGAAAATATCAACAATGTCACCCCGACGACTCCATTGACCTTCTACTTCTACTAAATTAACCCTTTCATATCCTAATCTAACTAATTTTCCGTCAAATTCTTTTGATTTTTCTGTCATTTCTTCCTGTATATTTAAACAATAGTCATGAAAAATATCAGGAGGTATTAAATGAGGCTGTAGAGCTTTTTCAGTGGTAACAATAGCATAATTATTGTTATTATCTTTTAATCTATTCAGATTTGATAATACCTGCATTTGTCCCCAGACCATTTCTGATTCAGGGTTCAAAGGTTCGTAGGGAGATGCTTCAGATGTTGGATAAAAATTGACGGTTTGCCATCCCATTATTTCTAGTTGTGCTGTCCATCTTCCTGCTTCTTCTAAAGTAGCACAAATAACCAATAGGTTGTCTTCTTTAGACTGAGCTAAAGCAGAAGAAACTAACCCTTTTGGCAGTCGATTAATTCCTTTTAATCCTAATTCATTATTTTCCTTAAGTTTGCCCAATAATTCTTTGGTTAAAGGAGATTTTTGTAGGGTACGAATCAGAGAAGAAAAAACCATAATCAATAAGAAGTCCGTTTATCACTTAAGTATAGCATATAGGTCTTAACCAAGTCAGAAGTCAGAAGTCAGAAGTCAGAAGTTGTTTTTGAAACAGAGATTTATGCTCCGCTTCAAAAACTATGCGCCTTAAAAGGCGGGGTTTTAGACCCAACTATTTTCGATAATTATTAAATTTTTACAAAATATTTAACATAATAATATTTAAAGTCATTAATCCAAAAATAATACCTGAATTAATTTTCACCACTACTGATAAGAAATTCCTATTTCAATCTCAATACAGCCGTATTTGATAGTCAAAGAAGCGAAAAAATTTTAAACTAGAGGTTGATCTTTAGCCCCTTATTGAATAGATTATATGCTTACCCGTCGTTCTTTTCTCACCACTACAGGAATTTTAGCATTAGGACATCTTTTATCAAGTTGTGCTAGTTCTGGTGCTGATTTACGGGTATTATTGTTAAAGGGTTCTGTTCCCCCTCAATTGCTTAAGCTTTTTCGTCAAGAAATCTCTTCAGGATCATCTCTTGATTTTAAACCTCAAGGCCAATTAAAGGAACTGTTTTCTTTGTTAGAAACCTGGCAGGATAAAGATGAGGAAAACAAAGGTTTATTGGCAGATTTACCCCAAATACCCCTAATTAATCCTCCACCTCCTTCTATTAGTGATTTTGTGACTTTGGGAGATGTTTGGTTAGGGGAGGCCATTGAAAAAGAGTTAATCGATCCCTTAGATATAGCTGAGATTGAAAATTGGCAAACTCTACCTTCTCGCTGGAAAAATTTAGTTAAACGGGATAGACAAGGGAATTTACAGGAAAATGGCTTAATTTGGGGCGCACCTTATCGTTGGGGAACTACTTTAATAGCTTATCGCTCTGATAAACTGGACTGGCAACCCCAAGATTGGTCTGATTTATGGGATGAGCGATTAAGCGATCGCATTTCTATGGTAAACCAACCCAGAGAAATTATTGGGTTGACTTTGAAACAGCTAGGAAAGTCTTACAACACAGAAAATTTAGAGGAAGTACCTGAGTTAAAAAGTGAACTTTTAAACCTCAATAAACGAGTAAAATATTATAGCGATCAACATTATTTACAACCTTTAGTGGTGGGGGATGTTTGGGTAAGTGTAGGATGGTCTAATGAAATTATTCCCTTGATGGCTAAAAGTCCTAATATTAAAGCAGTCGTTCCCACTTCTGGGACTGCTATTTGGTCAGATATTTGGGTAAAACCAAAAGCAAAAGAAACAGAAACAGAATTATCTGAAATTGCTAAACAATGGCTTAATTTTTGCTGGCAACCTCAAGCAGCTAGGTTGATGTCTTTGTTTGCTGATGCTGCCTCTCCTGTGATCAATACAATAGATAAAGATGAACTTGAGCCTGATATTACTAATAATCCTTTGTTGTTTATTGACTCAGCTATTTTTGACAAATGTGATTTTTTAGAACCTTTATCCAAACAAAGTAAAGAACAATATATTAACCTTTGGAAAGAAGTGAGAAACAGTTAAAACTGTATATCCCACCTAAGTTCGACATAAGCCAATTTATACACAACTGATTTACATCAAGAGTCTTAAACCCTGGTTATCTCATGGAAAAAACTTCAACTCCGAACTCCTAACTCCTAACACCGAACTCAGGTATCCCGCCTAAGTCTTCATCGAAAAATTGGGTCTGAAACCCCGTCCTTCTTGATGCAGCGCGGTCTTGATGGAAACCACCAAGACCGCGCTGCATCAAGAAGGACGGCTTTGCTCTTTTAGTATAGCATTCTTACAAATAATGTGTTAAAATGTAAGGCATGAAAGAACGTGCCTACAAGTTCCGCTTTTACCCAACCACCGACCAAGAAAACCTCTTGCGACGGACAATGGGCTGTGTTCGTTTAGTGTATAACAAAGCGTTAGGGCTACGCACCAAAGGTTGGTATGAAAGACAGGAACGAATAGGTTACAGCCAAACATCAAGCCTGTTAACTGAGTGGAAAAAGGAAGAGGATTTAGATTTTTTGAATGAAGTTAGTTGTGTTCCATTACAACAGTGTTTAAGACACCTTCAGACAGCTTTTACTAACTTTTGGGCAAAACGAGCCAAATATCCTAACTTTAAGAAAAAGAGAAATGGAGGGAGTGCAGAATTTACCAAGTCTGCTTTTAAATGGAGAGATGGCAAGCTATTTTTAGCTAAGTGTAAGGAGCCTCTAAATATAGTCTGGAGTCGCTTTTTACCTCAAGATAGTACCCCATCTACAGTAACAATTAAACTAGACCCATCTGGGCGTTGGTTTGTATCAATTTTAGTTAAAGATCCTACTGTCAAACCATTACCAAAAACGGACAAAAAAGTAGGTATTGATGTAGGAATTACTAGCTTAATCACCACTAGCAACGGAGAGAAAGTAGGTAATCCTAAACAGTTTAACCGCTTGTACAAAAAGCTCAGAAGAAAGCAAAAGGCTTTGAGCCGGAAAACCAAAGGCTCAAATAACCGATATAAAGCAAGTCTAGAGGTAGCTAAAGTACACGCTCAAATTAAAGATGCTCGTAAGGATCTTCTGCACAAGCTAACTACTAAACTTGTGCGAGACAACGACCTAATTGCTATAGAAGACTTAGCTATTAGAAATATGCTCAAGAACCATAAGTTAGCTAGGTCAATTAGTGATGCCAGTTGGGGAGAGTTTAACCGTCAATTAGAATACAAATGTGAGTGGTATGGCAAAGAATTAGTCAAAATTGACCGCTATTTTCCTAGTAGTAAACGCTGTGGAAATTGTGGTTACATTGTAGATAAATTGCCGTTAAATATTAGGGAATGGGAATGCCCTGAATGTGGGACGAACCATGACCGTGACATTAACGCATCTCAAAATATTTTGGCCGCAGGGCTTGCGGTGTCAGTCTGTGGAGCGAGTATAAGACCTGAAGAGAGTAAATCTCGGAAGGCAACTGCATTGAAGCAGAAATCTAAATCGTGAGGCTTAGGAATCACCGCACTTTTAGGGCGGTGAGGATGTCAAATTATTCTTCCATAGTTGATGAACTCCTTTGCACTAAACCTGTAATAATAGCTAGGGCAAAAACCCCGAGTAAAGCTAACCCTAATAAGAGTTTACCTCCTTCTAGTAGTCCGGCACCTAAAGCAACAATAGGGGGATTAGAAATAGCAATACTGATAACTAAAGCAGGGGCAAATTTCCGCCAAGAGGCTTGAGTTAGTCCCACACCATAACAAACAAAATCAAAAAAACCTGTCATTAAAAATCCAGTTAATAGGAAAAAATTATGCTCTAAATGACTTTGACTTAAGTGATCAATTTTGTTGATAAATTTCGTTCCTACTAACTTTTGTACTAAGTCACGGCCATAACGTCTAGATAGAGAAAAACTCAAGGAACATGATAGTAAGTCCGCTAGACAAATAACCAAAAGACCTTTTGTAAAGCCTAATAGTCCCCCTGATAAGACAGAATAGGCGGTTCCTGGCAAAGCTGGAATAACAACGCTAGTGAAGCGCAAGAGAAAGATCCCTATAGGAACCCAGTTTCCTAACCCTTCCACTCGTGTTCTCAGTTGTGTGACTCCGTAATGGTTGATCGTTATAGTAATTAAGATAATTAAGGCAAAGATAGCCAGAAAACGCAGAATTTTTTTCATAATAATTGTAATATAGAATCATTATAATATGGATGAAAAGAATAGGGTAAATTCTAGTAAATTAGTAATTATTGTAGTCTTTGCTTATTAAGTATTTTAACTTATTCCTAATGAATATATTTATGGATAAATATAAAATAGGATAAGGATAAAATAAAGTTACGGTGGGCAATTAAACAATATTTTTTGAATGAAATTTTTACTTATCTAAATTGCCCACCCTACCAGTTCAATTACACTAAAAGCATTGCATTCTTTTCCTCAAAAATGCGCTCAATAACTGCTTCCACTATCTTATCTGGAGTTGATGCACCAGAGGTTACACCAACAAGAATTTGACCTTCGGGCAACCAGTTTTCTTGAGTTTCTATGACTTTTTCTAAGGGTTTATGTTCAATTTTGTTCCCCTGCAAAATACGCTGATCGCTATCAATATGATAAGAAAGTATACCTCTTTCGATAGAAATCTCCTGTAAATGAGTGGTATTAGAAGAATTAAAACCCCCAATAACTACCATTAAATCAACATCTTCTTCTACTAAATTTAACATAGCATCTTGACGCTCTTGGGTAGCATCACAAATGGTATTAAAACTCATGAAATGCTGATTTAGTTGGGTGGGTCCATACTTTTTCAATAGGGTGCTTTCAAAAAGTTTACCTATTTGTTCTGTTTCACTTTTTAACATGGTGGTTTGATTAGCCACTCCCAACTTTACTAAATCTTTGTCGGGATCAAATCCTTCTGAATGAGCATTTTTAAACTTATCTAAAAATTCCTCTTTGTCTCCACCATGAACGATATAATCACAGACGTATTGTGCTTCTTTGAGGTTTAAAACCACTAAATAAGTCCCTGCAAATGAACTGGTGGCTACGGTTTCTTCGTGACGGTATTTACCATGAATAATGGAGGTGTATTCTTTTTTCTTATGTCTTTCTACAGAACTCCAAACTTTAGAAACCCACGGACAAGTAGTATCTACAATGACACAATTTCTATCGTTTAATAACTTCATTTCGGTTACACTTGCACCGAAAGCAGGTAAGATCACCACATCTCCTGTGTTGACTACTGAAAAATCTTTGCTCCCATTAATTACTTGAATAAAACCAACATTCATCTCTAACAAACGTTGATTAACTGATGGGTTATGGATAATTTCATTGGTTATCCAAATTTTTTCTTGTGGAAAATGTTGACCGGTTTCGTAGGCCATAGCAACAGCCCTTTCCACTCCCCAACAAAAGCCAAAAGACTCTGCTAGTTTAATGGTAACGTTTCCTTCTTGCCATTGATAATTATTCTCACGAATTTGTTGAATAAGAGAACTTTGATACTCTGTGTTCATAGTCCCCATGACTTCTGTTTCGTGGCCAAACCCTTTACGGTGATAGTTGCCAGATTTGTGCAGGGAACGTTTAAAAGCTTTTGTATCCATAAAATGATGTAGTGTTAATTATCTATTGATCAATTATTGACTATCTTATCTCAATGAGCAAATTTATTTCTAGATACTGCTGACCTTTGATTTATAATCGGTAGCATAGTCTTCTAGACTGTGACAAGTAAACTGCTTGTGTTACAATTTAAACGAGGGTCAATGACATTGAAAACTTGCTCGATTGTTCTTACACTATTTTGACTGTTGTTGTTGATATTTTACCCAAGTTCAGCAATAGCCCAAGATATTAGTGATGGGTCGAAGATTTTTACTATTCACTGCGCTGGATGTCATCCCAATGGGAAAAATATTATTCGACGGGGTAAGAATTTAAAATTAAAGGCATTGAAAAAAAATAAAGTCGATACCTTGGACTCTATTATGAATTTAGTTAGCTACGGAAAAAATAATATGTCAGCTTACGAGGAAAGACTGACACAAAATGAAATTAAGGCCGTCTCTCAATATATACTGGATAAAGCCCAAAATAACTGGCGAAATTGATAATATTTATTTAGCTTTCTGTTGTCTCTTCTTTCTGGATTAATAATTGAATAGCTAATAAAATTAAACCAAAGGCAACAAAGAAAAAAACAAATGTACCTAATGAAGCAACACCCGTCACTAAAGTTCTCACTAACGATCCAATTCTTAACACTAAAGGATTAGAAGATGTTAAGGGTTTACTGGCAAAAGTTTGGATGATTGAACCGGTTAGGGTGTACAGTGCATAACCCAAAGACCCCGAAATAGTAGCCCCTATTAAACAGTTGCTAGGGGTTGGCTTTTTCGGGTTGGTTTTTTCTGAGGAGTCACTCATAGGAAAAATTACAGCATTATATGAACCATCATAGCACATTGAATGCTAAATTATCAACTAAAAATGCCCACTTATCGGCAATTTCTTCTATTAATTTTGTAGTGGGTTTTCCTGCACCATGACCTGCTTTTGTTTCAATACGAATTAAAACAGGTTTTTCTCCATCATGAGCGTTTTGTAAGGCTGCTGCAAACTTAAAACTATGTGCTGGAACTACTCTGTCATCGTGATCTGCTGTAGTAATCATAGTAGCTGGATAAGCTGTATTTGCTGTTAAATTATGTAAAGGGGAATAGGCTAAAAGTGTCTTAAATTCTTCTTCATTTTCAGAACTTCCATACTCTGGACACCAAGCCCAACCAATTGTAAATTGATGAAAACGTAGCATATCTAACACACCAACTGCTGGCAAAGCTGCCGCATACAATTTAGGTTTTTGTGTCAGACAGGCACCTACTAATAAACCGCCGTTACTACCACCACCAATGGCTAATTTTTGGGAAGATGTATAGTTATTTTTGATTAACCATTCAGCAGCAGCAATAAAGTCATCAAAGACATTTTGTTTCTTATCTTTCATTCCTGCTTGATGCCATTCTTCTCCGTATTCCCCTCCTCCTCTTAGGTTAGGAACAGCATAAACTCCTCCCATTTCCATCCAAACTAAGTTACTAATAGAAAAATTGGGAGTTAAAGAAACATTGAAACCACCATAAGCATAGAGATAAGTTGGGTTGTTTCCATCTATTTTTAACCCTTTTTTATGAGTGATAAACATAGGTATTTTTGTGCCGTCTTTACTTTTGTAAAATACTTGTTTTATTTCATAATTATGAGGATTGAAATCTACGTTTGGTTGACAAAATATTTCACTTTCTCCTGTTATCATGTCGTAACGATAAACAGTGCTAGGAGTGGTGAAACTGGTAAAAGAATAAAAGGTTTCGGTGTCCTCTTTTTTGCCATCAAATCCCCCAACTGAACCAATTCCAGGTAAGCTAACATTGCGGAGCAAGTTACCCTGTAAATCATGAATTTTAATAGCAGACTTAGCATCTTGAAGATAATCACAAACAAACTGATTATTCAAAATACCAACCCCTTTTAAAGCTTCGTTACTTTCTGGGATAATTTCTTGCCAGTTTTCTGGCTGTGAGTTATCAATATCAATAGCGATTACTTTACCTTTAGGTGCGTTTAAATCAGTACGAAAGTAAAACTTTGAACCTTTGTTATCAATGAAGCTATAATCTGCTTCAAACTGGTTAATGAGTTCAATTATTTTGCTATTTTCCTGGCTTAAATTTTTATAAAAAACTAGATTTTTAGTATCGGTTCCTTGCCAAACACTGATAATTAAATATTGTCCATCTTCGGTAACTCTTCCACTAAAACCCCATTCTTTTTCATCGGGACGTTCATAAATTAATACATCTTCATCCTGGGAAGTTCCCAACTTATGATAGTAAAGTTTTTGATAGTGGTTTATGTCTTCTAATTTTGTTTTTTCCTTGGGTTGATTATAACGACTATAGAAGAAACCTTGATTATCTTTTGTCCAAGATGTACCAGTAAACTTAGTCCATTTGAGGTGATCCGATAAGTCTTTTCCTGTTTCTATTTCTCTCACTTTCCATTCTACCCAATCTGATCCAGATGTGGATAAACCGTAGGCTAAATATTGGGCATTTTCTGAGATAGATAAAACTGACAAAGCGACGGTTCCATCTGTGGTAATGGTGTTAGGATCTAATAGTATTTTAGGATCACCATCAAGACTTTTGATAGTGTATAAAACACTTTGATTCTGTAGACCATTATTTTTAAAATAGAAGTATCTGTCTGCTTTTTTGAAGGGAATACCGTACTTTTCATAATCCCAAAGTTTAGTTAAGCGTTGTTTTATTTTTTCTCTAGCTGAAATAGTGGATAAATAATCAAAAGTGAGTTTATTTTGGGCTGTGATCCATACTTTTGTTTCTTCTGAGTCGGGGTTTTCTAACCAACGATAGGAATCTTTTATTTCCACACCATGATAAACATCAGTCACGTCTTGTTGTGGGCTGCTAGGATAAGAAAAGTTGGGTGACATCTTTCGATATTTGTGTAAGTATAATTATTGTTAATAATTTTATGCTAAAAACTCGACTAAAGAGGTCAACTTATCCCAAGCTGCCCCACTTTTAAGGATATCTTTAGCTTTTTCTACTGCTTTTTGATGCTCACACCAAGGAACCACATCACCTACTTGCAACGCTAAACCAGCATTAACCGCCACCGCATCCTGTTGTGCAGAAGTGCCTTTTCCCTGTAAGACATCCGTCAAAATACTAGCATTTTCCTCCACATTGCCTCCTTTTAATGCAGTTAAAGGAGTAGAAGTTAAACCCAAGCTTTGAGGGTTTATCTCTCCTAAATTTACCTCACCTTCTTTCAAAAATGCCACATCGGTAACGTCTCCTAACCCGGCTTCGTCTAAAGTTTCTCTACCATGTAAAACCATTCCTTGAGCAATACCTAATTGATGTAAAGCTTCGGCCATGGGACGAATAAACCGAGGATGATAAACCCCAATAATTTGACCTGTGGGACGTAAAGGGTTAACCAAAGGCCCCAATAAATTAAAAATAGTGCGAACTTTGAGAGTTTTCCGCAAAGGTGCAACGTGCTTCATGGCAGGGTGCCAACCTGGGGCAAATAAGAAGGTAATACCTACCTCTTCCAAGGCTTCGGCCACCTTTTCGGGGGTAGCTGCCAGTTTAACCCCTAAATATTCTAAAACATCAGCAGAACCAACTTTACTAGAAGCCGAACGGTTACCATGTTTAGCCACTTTTACCCCGGCTGCGGCTGCTACAAAAGCCACCGCCGTAGAAATATTAAAAGTTGATGCCCCATCCCCTCCGGTGCCACAGGTATCGATAACAGGGACATTATGAACTATTGCCGTTTCTTGCAGAGACTGTTGTTGCAACACTCTGGCCATTCCTGCGAGTTCATCTCCTGAAACCCCTTTGCCTTGAAGTGTCACTAAAATAGCCCCGGATAACACAGGGGGAATGGTTTCATCCAACCACCCTTGCATCAGTTGGCCTGCTTGAGTCTGAGAAAGGGAATCACCATCAAGGAGTTGTTGTAGTAAACTTTGGGTAAATTCTAAAGAATCTTGAGTAATCATTACTAATAACTGATAACTGATAACTGATAACTGGTAACTGAAATGAAAATATTAGCGAACTAAACGGGAATACTAACCATAGAGAGTCAATATTGATCCTATGACATCAGCGCACAGGTCCCGAAAAACCATTGCAGTCACAGAGACTGGCAAAGGAAAACTGAGAAAAGCCCAAAACCGAAACGGTGGTAAACGTATCACCTATGAAGACATAGAGGAAACCCTAAACTGTCGGGTATCTCGTAGTACGATTGAACGATTTTTTCGGGGTAAAGCCGTGGATATTGACAATGCCATTAGCATTGTAGAAGTATTGGGCTTAGACTTGGAAGAAGTTGTTGATGTTGCCATTTATGAGAACATGAGGCTAAGGTGATTTCTGATCAAGAAGATACCTAATGATCCCCCCTAACCCCCCTTTTAAAGGGGGGAAATAACTGGAAAAGCAGGTATATTTTATTCTGGAAATCACCTAAGGTAGCCAGGGATATTGCCGAAAATTAGGGGGACGCTTCTCTAAAAAGGCTTGTTTCCCTTCTGCTCCTTCTTCTGTCATATAGTAGAGTAACGTGGCATTTCCTGCCAACTCTTGTAACCCAGCTTGTCCATCACAGTCAGCATTAAAAGCGGCTTTGAGACAACGAATGGCAATAGGACTTTTAGTTAATATTTCTGTTGCCCACTGCACCCCTTCTGATTCTAATTGTTCTACAGGAACCACACAATTAACTAAACCCATTTCTAAAGCCTGTTGGGCGTTATACTGACGACACAGAAACCAGATTTCTCTGGCTTTTTTTTGTCCCACAATACGGGCTAAATAACTGGCACCAAAGCCACCGTCAAAACTCCCAACTTTCGGGCCTGTTTGCCCAAAAATAGCATTATCCGCAGCAATGGTAAGGTCACAGATCAGGTGTAAAACATGACCCCCACCGATGGCATATCCGGCTACTAAACCAATCACCACTTTAGGAAGAGATCGGATCAATCGCTGTAAGTCTAGCACGTTTAAACGGGGAACTCCGGCCTCGTCTACATAACCTGCTTGCCCACGCACACTTTGATCTCCACCGGAACAAAAAGCATATTTTCCGTCTGTATGTGGTCCTGCCCCAGTGAGTAATATTACCCCAATGGTACTATCTTCTCTGGCATCACAAAAGGCATCGTATAATTCAAAGACGGTTTTGGGGCGAAAAGCGTTGCGTTTGTGGGGACGGTTAATGGTGATTTTCGCTATCCCATCCGCTTTATCATACAAGATATCTTCGTAAGTTTTGGCAATTTGCCAGGTTGTTTCCATCAGCTAAGAAAAAATAACCTTCAGTCCTCTATTAAACCATAATTTGAATTAGAAAATTGGAAATTTATATAACATAATTTGTCAATCAAAATTTACAAAAATTCAATAGTAAGATTAACCTAATTAATGCTTAAACTATAGCAATCAGTTATCAGTTGTGAGAATTAAGTGAATTCTGATCCCCCCACTACCCCCCAACCCCCCTTATTAAGGGGGGAACTAAAGGGGGGATCTCCAAGTTCTCATGAATCATTCCTGATTGCTATATAAAAAAACTATTAAGAAATGGTAGGATCAATATTATACATCTATCAAAACTAGATAAATTAATAATGAAAAAACAAATCAGCGAACAAAACATAAAGCTTATTCAAGCGGCGCAACTGACTAAACAAGCATCAAGATCATACCAACAGGGAAACTATTCAAAGGCTATACTGCAAACAAAAGAAGCATTAGAAATACGAAAAAATATTTTAGGAAATGAGCATATAGATGTGGCAGTTAGTCTGAATCATCTAGCCACATTATATAATGCTCAAGCTAACTATTCTGAAGTAGAAAATTTACTAAAACAAGCAATTGAACTTTATAAAAAAAATCTGGGAGAACAACATCCTTATGTAGCAACTCCACTCAATAACTTAGCTCTTTTATACAATGCTCAAGGAAAATATTATCAAGCAGAATCTGGTTTTAAAGAAGCACTTGCAATCAGCAAAAAAAACCGAGGAGAGGAGCATATAGATGTGGCGACTGCACTCAATAATTTGGCTCTTTTATATAATGGTCAAAAAAGATATACTCAAGCAGAACCTCTTTTTAAGCAGTCACTTGAGATTAGGAAAAAGCTACAGGGAGAGGGGGATATAGAGGTGGCGACTGCACTCAATAATTTAGGACTTTTATATAATTATCAACGCCGATATTCAGAGGCAGAATCTCTTTTTAAACAGGCACTAGAATTGAGCAGAAAATTACTAGGAGAAGAGAATCATTATGTAGCAGGTAGCCTCAATAATCTAGGAACATTATACAATGAGCAAAGACAATTTACTGAAGCAGAACCCTTTTATCAAAAGGCACTTGTAATTTATCAAAAAATACTAGGAGAAAAACACCCTTATTTGATCCAAACCTTTTCTAATCTGGCAACATTATACAATAATCAAGATAAATATCCTGAAGCAGAAACTTTTTATCAACAGGCCATTGAACTAAGTAAAGAACTATTAGGAGAAAATCATCCTAATACAAAAAAAATTATGCAACATTATCTATCAATGAAATATCGCATGAGTTAAATTATTGTACATTATTAAATATGTAACTTTATTTTTCAGCAATGACTGTTAATGTCATAATTTCGTTCCAGACTTCTTGATTGCTTGCTAGTCTTTCTAACTCTTGATAATAATCTTGTTTTGCATCTTCTAATTTTTCTGCTGAAAGGGTTTGAAAGGGAAAGAGATTCTCATTAGAAACGGGGAAGTTAATCATCACTTCCCACTTATTTTTTACTGTCTCTAAATCAATATAATGACCTAATTGATCTTGATGAATTTCTATGTTTTTAAACCCGATACTCTCTAGAAGATTAGAGCAAGTTTCTTTTGAACCTATTTTTTGGTGCCAATGAGGAAAATTAATATTATATTTTGGTGCAATTTTACTTAAGGTATATCCTTCAATAAAAGAAGTTTCTGACCAATAATTAAACCCGATTTTTCCTCCTAGTTTTAGCCAAGAATAACAATGGTTTAAAACATTAGTAATATCATTAAAGATAACCATAGCAGCACAACAACTTATTCTCTCAAATTTTTCTGTAGGTAATTCTAAACTCTCTATATCGGTTTGTAAAAATTCAAGATTATTTATGTTTAGCTTTTGAGCTTTTTTTTGGGCTTCTTTTAACATTGATTCTGCAATATCGACTCCTATAACATAACCGTCATTTCCTACTTTTTTAGCAATTTCAATGGACACTAAACCTGTTCCTGTGGCAATATCTAATACAGTTTGCTTAGGTTTTATATCAAGATATTCTAGTAATAAATCAACCAGTTTCGGATGAAAGTCACCTTGATCATAGGTGGTACTACGTTGGTTATAAAGATTAGCGATCGCTTGTTGATAAGGGTTTAACATTGGTTTATTTTTGAGCTACTAAGAAAACAAAACGATCGCAGAATTCCAAGTTAGATAAATTAGCATATTTTTCTGTCATTTCTGTTAATCCTTGCTTAATTTCTTCATCATTAAATCTGGATAATAAAGACATATAACGATTTTTAACCATGTTAAAGTAGTTTTCTTTGGGAATAGAGACAGCATATTCTACAAAATTAACTGTAGTTTTAAAACCAATATTTTCACAGATATTAACTAAATTATTATAGTGAGGTTGTACAGACTCATAAACAGATAAAGCTTGTTGAAATAGGGGATATTCTATGGTAGGAGGCAGTAAAATAGTTAATAAAATTCCTTGTTCATTTAATCGGTCAAATAATCCTTGTAAAAGTTTTTCTTTATCATTGATATGATGGATCATTTCTTTGATTAAAATTTTATCGTATTTTCCCTGTTCATGAGCGAATTCTACAGCATCTTTAACCAGGGTTTGATAATTATTATTACTAGGTATTTTTTCTAGCATTTTATCAGAAGGATCAACACAAATTATTTTATTTTCTAGGCTTATTTGTGAGGCGATCGCCTTACTATAAATGCCTGTTCCACACCCGAGATCAACTAAAATATCTGTAGATTTTAACTGTAAATTCAAGATAATTGCTTGAGTTAAGAAATCAATAAAATCTGAGGAAGTACCCCAAAAATCGTCGTATTGTTGAGCAAGTTTTTGATAATGTTCTTGAATAGAATATTTCATAAGATTACCTCTCGAAGTATTTTAATTATATTCCTCGTATCTCGGAATGACAACTTAAATAGGGTTTGCTGAATAAAAGCAAAACCCTATTCTTTAAAAGGTTACACCCATATTCGCGATCGCAAAAAAGATCAGCTTTGTCGGCTACAAACCGCTATAATTGGTAGAAACACCTCCCAGTTGTTGGTCAAGAACAAATGTATCGAAAAGAGGAGCAACCTTTACCGCCCCCAGAAAAATTTGAATTACCTTTCGAGGGCAAATTGTCCCCCAATAATCGTTGGGTAATCATGGCAGAGTTGATACCTTGGGATGATTTTGAGGAAGAATATGCTAAACTTTTTTCAGCAGAAAAAGGTGCGCCAGCCAAACTATTTAGAATGGCATTAGGGACATTAATTATTAAGGAAAAATTAGGAACAAGTGATAGAGAAACTATAGAACAGATTAGAGAAAATCCCTATCTACAATACTTTATAGGTTTAAATTGTTATCAACAAGAGCCACCACTGGAATCTTCAATGCTAGTTTATTTTAGGAAAAGAATTGATGGAGAATTGATAAACAAAATCAATAAAAAAATAGTAAAAAGAGAAATAGACAAGAGTGATAAAGAAGTAAAAAAAAAGGATTGTCTCCAAGAAAAAGGAGAAAAAATAAAAAATAAAGGTAAACTAATTTTAGATGCGACTTGTGCGCCAGCAGACATCAAATACCCAACGGATTTAGGCATATTAAATCAAGCCAGAATTGAGACAGAAAGAATAATAGATAATCTTTATAAACCATTAAGAGTAAAATTGAGAAAAAAGCCGAGAACTTCTAGAAAAATTGCTAGAAAGGAATACTTAAAAGTAGCTAAAAAACGAAAAGTATCTTATCAAGAAAGAAGAAAAGCTATCGGGAAACAGTTAAAATACCTTAAGAAAAATTTAGGAAATATAGAAGACTTAATTCAAGCTGGGGCTTCCCTGGAAAATCTGAGTAAAAGACAGAAAAATTGTCTAGAGACTATCAAAAAAGTTTATGAACAACAACAGTCAATGTGGGAGAATAAGACCCAGAGTGTTCCTCAAAGAATTGTAAGTTTAACTCAACCGCATATTCGTCCAATAGTGAGGGGAAAAGCAGGAAAACCAATAGAGTTTGGAGCTAAACTCTCAGTAAGCTGTGTAGATAACTATGTGTTTCTATACAAAATAAGTTGGGAAAACTTCAATGAATCTTGTCATTTAAAAGAACAAGTAGAAAAGTATAAAGAAACGTTTGGCTATTATCCCGAATCCGTCCATGTAGATAAAATTTATCGAACTAGGGAAAACAGAAATTGGTGTAAGGAAAGAGGGATAAGAATCAGTGGTCCGAAGTTAGGAAGACCTCCGAAAAATGTCAGTGAAGAAGAAAAGAAACAAGCCCACTCCGATGAATGCTTCCGTAATGCTATTGAGGGAAAGTTTGGACAAGCTAAACGAAGATTTAGCCTAAATCTCGTGATGACAAAACTCCCTGAAACCTCCATTACATCTATTGCTATTACATTTTTTGTTGTCAATCTTTCTAAACTTCTGAGGCAGTTTTTGTCGCTTTTTTTGTCCTTATTTACTAATAATAGAACAAGGGAACTCATCAAACCGCCTTTCATTAATTTTGATTATACTTTAAACAATTTTTATGTACTAAAACTTATTGATTTGTCAGAAAATTCTTGGTCAAAAGTGGCATAAATTTTGGAGAAACTTTTTCAGCAAACCCTAAATATAGCAATCAGTAATGATTTATGACGAGCTTGCAGATCCCCCCTTATTAAGAGGGGTTAGGGGGGATCTGCTTTCCCTTTTACTTAATATTAATTCTCACAACTGACAACTGATTGCTATATGTGGAGAGGGGTTTAGCAATGCTAAACCCCTACAATCTATTAATGAAGGTTATTATTAGCGGCCTAAAGATTCTTTAATAACATCAACTAAGCTAGTTCCTCCCCAAATAGCCACCATAATAATAGAAGTAGAAAGAACAGCAGCCAGACAACAAATAACTAAGCCTCCCAAACTAATAAAACCATCGTCTTCTTGTAGTCCAAAAGCGGTTACAAAAATACCGATCGCAGGTAAAGTATTGGTTCCAGGGATGGGGATCATCATAGAAATTGACATCAAAGCGATGGCAACCCCAATAATAATTCTGCCAGGAAAACTGGTACAAATATAGCTCATTCTGGGACGAGTTAAAGCTTCAATTTTTTGTAACCAGGGGTTACCTTTTTTGAGAAAAGCTTGGATCGTTGTCAACTTCATTGATCCCCTCATCATTTTTTGAGGAAGCCAAGGAATTTTTGCCCCTGCGATCAGTTGAATAGCCAACAAAAACATCAAAATTCCAAAGGGAATAGAATAACCAGGTGCGGGAACTGGTAATGCAGAAGGTAAAGCTAAAATGACGAATAAAAAGCCAAAAACCCGTTCTCCAGCCAACTCTAGGATATCAATTAATTTTATATCTGAGGAGCGATCTTCCTCAAAAAAATAACGATTTAATTCAACTGATAATCTTGCCATAATGATTTTATTGGAAAATTTAAAAAGATTGACAATCAATATACCACACAAAAAAGGGCAGGAATAACCTGCCCAAAAATATTTGAAAATTAACCGTTACAGACAATACACTTGAGATCTGGTTTTATCTCTCTTCTACATAACTGCAATTAAGTTCCAACAGTCCAAGAATTGATGTATTCTTCTTGCTCAGGGGTTAAACTATCAATTGCGATGCCCATTGCTTTCAGTTTTAAACGAGCAATGTCTTGATCCAATTCTTTAGGAATATTGTAGAGACCGGGTTCTAACTTACCTTTATTCTGTACTAAGTATTCGCAAGCGAGAGCCTGGTTAGCAAAACTCATGTCCATTACTGCGCTGGGGTGTCCTTCAGCAGCAGCTAAGTTGATCAAACGACCTTCTCCAAGGACGACAATGGCTTTACCACTGGGTAGAGTGTATTTTTGGGTAAAGTTACGGACTTCCTTAACTTCAGAAGCTTTTGCCCCTAAAGATTCTAAGTCAATTTCAATATCGAAGTGACCGGAGTTACAAACCATCGCTCCATCTTTCATCACTTCAAAATGTTCGGGACGAATAACGTGCTTATTACCGGTTACAGTGATGAACACATCTCCTTGTTGAGCAGCTTCAGCCATAGGCATTACACGGAAGCCATCCATAGCAGCTTCAATGGCTCTTACAGGGTCAATTTCTGTAACAATAACATTAGCACCGAGTCCACGGGCGCGCATTGCTACCCCTTTACCACACCAACCGTAGCCAGCGACTACAGCCACTTTACCAGCTAAGAGAACGTTGGTGGCACGGATGATACCATCAAGGGTAGATTGGCCGGTTCCGTAGCGGTTATCAAAGAAATGCTTAGTATCAGCATCGTTAACATTCATGGCAGGGAAGGTTAGAACCCCATCTTTCAGCATCGCTAAGAGACGAACGATCCCGGTGGTGGTTTCTTCTGTGGTGCCGATGATGTCTTCCATCTGATGTTGACGCTCTTTAATCAGAGTCGCAACTACATCACTACCATCATCAATGATAATGTTGGGGCGATGGTCTAAAGCTATTTGAACATGACTATGATAAGTTGCGTCGTCTTCCCCTTTCTTAGCATAGACGGGGATACCATAATCAGCTACTAAGCAAGCAGCTACATCGTCTTGAGTAGATAAAGGGTTACTAGCAATGAGTAATGCGTCTGCGCCACCTGCTTTGAGGGCAATAGCTAAACCAGCAGTTTCGGTGGTGACGTGACAGCAAGCAGTCAAACGAATACCAGCAAAAGGCTTTTCTTTAGCAAAACGTTCTTGAATTTGGCGCAAAACAGGCATTTCACGGGCTGCCCAGTCAATGCGTTGTTTTCCTTGAGCAGCGAGATTTATGTCCTTAATATCGTATTTAGGTTTCGTTGGGGTTGCAACCATAGGAAATTCTGTCCTTCGTTAAAATCACTCACTAAAACCTTAGTTTAACTTAGTTTAGGCTTTTTTTGTTAAATTGATTACCTAATAGGAAGGGCTTAGGGGCTTTAGGGTTTTGGGATTTAAATGAGCTAAAGTCCCACTATTGGGGAGTGTATGAGGGGTTGAGGGGTGAATAAAACCCGCTCAATTATTTAATTAACTTATCAAAAAATGAGGAACCATTAGTAAAAATCCTTGTGCAATGATTAGCTTAATTTGAACAAAATCATTTTGTCTTCTGATTTTGATTGTGTTCATTAATGGTTGTAGCAATATATCCTGAAGGATAGTTAGGGAAAGGTATAATATCGGCAATAATAAAAACAATCGTAGCAGCAACCATAAATCTCATCAGAATAATCATGATTTAAGTCCTTACCTAGTTATACTTTTACTATCTCAGAAATATGGCCTTATTATCTTCCCCTAACTGGGTGAAACCAGAGAAGGAATTCAACAGTTATCGGGATTAGTTTTTTGAAAGAATAATTTCATTTTTAATGTCTTAGAGCCTATATACTTTATACCAACTTCCAACTCAGTATTATTTATATTTCGACTCCATATCACTTCAGCTTTTATGGGTTCAATATTGTTCATCAATATCAACAATCTTTGCCCTTTATCTATCTTATGGTCGCTTGTTAGCAGTAAAGCACATCCATCGAAAGAGTCATTGAGAATCATTCCCTGACAAGGACTATAAACTTCTTTTTGATTAAAAATTATCTGTACTAATTTGCCCTGGTTTATTGTGAGTCTTTTATGTTTTCTTTTGTATAACTTTGGATTAAGTTCCGTTACAATTTCAGTTTGAGTATCATTTATGTTAGTCATCATTGCTTGCTTAGAGAGAAGATTATCGATAGGATTAAGAGTCAAAAAATTCAAGGGTGCATCTTTCGTCAATTATTTATGGTCTTTAAGAATTTGACAATAGTTAATTTCTCGTAAGTTTCTGCTACCTATACTCAGTGAAAACCCTGATAATATTGATTCTTAATTATTTTCTTAAACTTGAATTAACAGTTTCAGGTAAAATGAGACTAAATCTCGGTATATTTAAGGATTAAACAGAGAAATGACAGTTGAAACCCCCATCCCCGTCGTTGTTAATGGTGCTGCTGGTAAAATGGGTCGTGAAGTGATTAAAGCGGTTGCCCAAGCAGAAGATATGATGTTAGTGGGAGCCGTAGATAAAAACCCTGACTATCGTGGCCAAGACGTGGGAGAAGTTGCCGGATGCGGTGAGTTGGAAGTACCTATAGTCGATGATCTAGAAAGCATTTTAGTGGTGGCAACTCAGGAACAAGTTCAAGGTGTGATGGTTGATTTTACCCACCCTGACGGCGTTTATGATAACGTGAGAAGTGCCATCGCCTATGGAGTACGTCCGGTGGTGGGAACCACTGGATTATCTAATAAGCAGTTACAAGACTTAGCTGAGTTTGCTGATAAAGCAAGTACAGGATGTTTAATTATCCCCAATTTTTCTATTGGAATGGTCTTACTGCAACAAGCTGCTATCCAAGCATCTCAATATTTTGAACACGTAGAAATTATTGAACTCCATCATAATCAAAAAGCAGATGCACCAAGCGGAACCGCTATTAAAACGGCGCAAATGTTGTCTGATTTAGGAAAAACCTATAACCCTCCTTCTGTCCAAGAAACAGAAAGTATACCTGGTGCTAAAGGCAGTTTGGTGGGTGATAATATTCGGGTTCATAGTGTACGTTTACCCGGGTTAATCGCCCATCAAGAGGTGATTTTCGGCGCACAAGGGGAGATTTATACCTTACGCCACGATACCAGCGATCGCTCTTGTTATATGGCAGGAGTTTTGCTTTCTATTCGTAAAGTAACTGAGTTGAAAAGTTTGGTTTATGGGTTAGAAAAGATTCTTTAATCCTCTGAAAAGTCCCCCTTTGTAAGGGGGATAATTGGAGATCATCTCTTTTACAAAAAACCTCTAAACATTCAGTTCTTTTAATGCTAATCTGATTTGTTCTAACCGTCTACGATTCAAACCTAAATCAAATTTATTACTACGAGATGCTGAACGTAGTTCTATTGTAGATGAATTTGGGGTAAAGTAAAACTCTAAGTCATCCATTCTACCCCAAAATTTACCTTTCGATTGTGCCAGAATATAGTTATCTTTTGTTTCAATAACCTTAGTTCTGGGAACAACGGTTAAAACTTTTAACAAGATTTCTTTGGCTTTATTTCTCTCAATGTGGTAGGAAATAGGATCAATATAATAGGAACTTTCTTCCTGCAAACTTACCACACAAGCAACTTCAGAAGGACAGGGTAATAAATGACCTTCTATAATGCGATCGCTTTCCCTTAATTCCGTTCCAGAGGCAATTGAATGGAGAGAAAAAAAGCTAAAAATTGTAACTAAGATAACTGATAAAAAATAACGGCTCATGATTCAATGGCTTCTCGTTTTGTAGGATAGAAAGGTTCACGGCCATTTAATTGCCAAATACTATAAACAAGAACACAAGCAACGGTTATCCAAATAACGGAAGGAAGCAATAAAAATCCGGCTAAAGTAGTTGTCTGACCATAAATTACAGTAACAATAATTGCTGATAACCAAGGACCAAAAATTACCACAGGAACTGCTGCACCAAATCTTCTTTGTACGGTAAAAATCGTGTTCCAAGTATCCCCTAAAGCTAAATGGGTAACATAGATAATTAAAGGAAAAGCTAAGAAATTTTCACCCATGGCCTGCCAAACTAACAGAGAAGAAACCATTCTTAAGACACCAATAGTCATCCAAATAATAGGAAATGCTAACGGGGGTGGGGCCCAGTTAGGTAGAATAACTTCTTTATAAGTTCCTGCATTTCTCGTATTATCTAAGGGAGAAAATAAGCGAGAACGAATAGTTAAGAAAATTAAGAATAAACTGGCGATCGCTGTATAGGACCAATCAGGAATATTATATATTAGAAGACGGTTATAAGCTTGTGATGTTGCCCAAAGTGCAAAAACCATCAAGGCAATTTGTGTTAAGGTTCCTAATAGATAAGTAAGGATTGCTTTGCCATCAATTTCTTGACTATTGTTTAGAGATTTTATAGATGGTGCTGTCTCTTTAACTCCCATTACAGAATGAACGATACTTTCAACCATTGGTTTGGATTGACTCATCTTATATCCTCAATCTTGTCTTTTTCTATTATATAGCAATCAGTAATGGTTTATGAGATTTTCAAGATCCCCCCTTTAGTTCCCCCCTTAATAAGGGGGGTAGTGGGGGGATCAATTTCAACATTAATTCTCATAACTGATAAATGATTGCTATACAATTATTGGGTAGCATTTAGAAATAACATATAGTACCAACTTTAAAGGTTGTAGGGGTCAAGGGCCGTTGACCCCTACTAGAATATGTAGCTTAATTTTACGAAATTGGGATAACAATAAAGTAGGTAAATTGTGGATCACTTTTATTGAAATTAACTATATTAATTTTTTTCTTGAGCCACATAATACTCATTAGTTACCCATTGTCTAAAAAGTTCAACAGTAATAACATATTTATTATCTTTTTCTTCAATTACATCATGACGTTTCAAACTCTCTATAATAGGCTCAATTTCTGATTCGGTAAAGTTACTTGTTTCTAGTAATTGATTAATAGTTAAACCTTGTTGATATGGGGCTAACATTTTGATAATCTCTTGCTGTCCATCAGGAGAAGTTGCCGCTTGGTTCCAAATACCATGAAAATAATAACTTCCCTGTTGGAAAAAGTTATTATTAATGATAGCTGTTACATCTTCTAAAGTTAGTTTATCATCTGTCTTTATCTTTTGATTAAAGCGATAGTCATTAAAACGACGAATCAAATAAAACCCCATTAAATTAACTAAATAAGGTTGTCCATTGCTTAAGTAATATATTTCTTCTAATGCTTCTTTTGTATATTGTAAGGTAAAATTTTCATTAGGAGATTCTAAGAGTTGATTGGTAGCAGGTTTAGAGAGAAAGCTAACCAAAATATTACGGCTAAAACTAGCATAAAAAGGATGAAAATAATCACTACTCATTTCCTTTAAAGTATGTAAAACAGCAAAAATAAAGCCAATTTTAGGACTCATTTGTACCCAAGATCGTAAACTTTTCATAAATTCCTTAGAAATTTTCTCTTCCTCAATCAAATATTCTAAGGTTTCAAATTCATCCAGAGAAATAATTAACCCTTGACAGGTCATTTCTTTTTCTATCTTCTTTAAAAATCGTCTAAAAGTTCGTTCCTGTGACTGCAAAAAGTCTGTATCATTGGGAGCAGAAATATCTAAAACTTCGCTAATTTCATCACTCATTGCCATAACAATTTCTGAAGAACCTTGCCTAACTTCTCCTAAAATTTGTAAATTAAGATAGGCTAGTTTAATATCCGCATCCAAACAACTATTAATATTCCTGAGAATAGATGTTTTACCCATGCGTCTATGACCATATAAAATAACCGATTGTACTTGTGCCGCATTTATCCAAAGTTCTTTTAATTCTCGTAAAATATCTTCCCTACCAACAAATAATTGACCAAAAACCGGATCACCAATTACATAAGGACTAGAAATAGGTTCAGTAATAGTTATATCCCCAACTTCTGTGGCAATAGTTTCTAAACTAGATTTCCATTTTTGGGCAATCTTAATAATTAAGTCTCTCTCAGCTTCAGGAAGAAATTTATCTTTTTCTGTCTCTTTACCTCCCCTTTCAATAATATTCCGTAGTTCTCCAATAGCACGTTTTAAAGCGGTGGAACGTCGTACAATAGTTGTCGCTTGCTCTATTTCTTGAACATTAGCAATAATTGTTTGAAATTTGTTCATCACTTCCCAGGTATTAGAACGTAAATAAGGAGGTGATGGAAAACTAGGGAGATTTATTGTCACAATATCCTGCCAATCTTCAGGCTGCTCAAGCGTTGTTAAAATAGTTGCTAAAACATACATTTCTTCTCCGTATAGTAAAGAACGAGTGACTTGAAACGCCTCCGTTGCTTTTGATGGATTTTCCTGATATAAATACCAGAAACCTGCGGCAATGGCATGGGGAAACGTATCTATTCGTAAATCAGTATTTAAACGAGATTTTAGACTCCTTTTCCAAGCAGGAAGTAACAGAAAAAAACCGTCTAAAGCTCTAGATTTTAAACTATCTCTTAAAGAAGCAGAGCAGTATTTGACTAAATCCCAGTCTTTGGTTATTTCGCTTAACTGGGAGAAACGATAAATTAACTGTTCATCGGGAATTTTTTTGATAGCTTGATTAATAGCTTTGATAACAGCAATAAACTGTAAACTATATTCTAATATTTGGTTCAGGTTATAAATTCCTGCTTGCCAATCTTCCCGTAACCAGTTCTCTAATAAAGTAGCAACATCAGGCAGAGGAACAACAGTAATACGAGAGGTTAAGAGTCCTCTTTGTTTCAGCAGCCATGAAGATAAGTAGCAGCCCATCAGCCAATTTTCGGGACGTAATATGGCAACTCCTCCGTCAACTCCGACGGCAACTCCTCCGTCAACTCCGTAGGCAACTCCTCCGTCAACTCCGACGGCAACTCCGTAGGCAACTCCGTAGGCAACTCCGACGGCAACTCCGACGGCAACTCCGAAGGCAACTCCGAAGGCAACTCCGAAGGCAACTCCGAAGGCAACTCCGTAGGCAACTCCGACGGCAACTCCGAACCAATAAATATTAACGCCAAGTAGTTCTAATGCTTTGGCCATGGCGAAAGGGACAGTAAGGGTTAATAAAATCCCTTGTATCCATAACTGTAATTGTTGGGGATGTTGTTGTAAAAATTGCCATTTTTCTCCCCAGGTTTTGTAATCAGATAATTTTTTTCCTGACCTCCATTTTTCTTCATACCACCGTAAGGCTTGAGGAAAAAAGAAAACCCAATATAACAATAATAAATAATCAAAAGGATTCCATAAATATAATGGACGGTTTAATTTAGGGGATAAATCCAGTTTGGGGACAGAAGTTGGCATAATTTACATAAATGGTATGAGTTTAATGTCGCATTACCTATAGCAATCAGTAATGGTTCTTGAGATTCTTGAGATCCCCCCTTTAGTTCCCCCCTTAATAAGGGGGGTTAGGGGGGATAAGTTTCAACATTAATTCTCACAACTGATAGATGATTGCTATATTATGATATTTCATGTTAAGGGAGATTCTTCGTTCCTCAGAATGACATAATTAGAGAGTTAAGTGGTCATTGCGAGGGGCCGTATAAACAGTAAATTTTAACTTTTCCTGAACACACCCCGAAGCAATCTAAGTAATACCATTTTCATTAACTGAGACTATATAAGTTTATGTTGTAGGGGTCAACGGCCGTTGACCCCTACGGTAATGTCTAGCCAGACTTTTTGAAATTTGTATAAGAATAAGAATAATAATTAATTTGTCAAGATTTTGATTTATATAATTCATAACAATACTGCATAACTTTTTGGGGATTTCCTTGACTATCATTAATAATTATTTTAACTTCTTCTTCGCTAAATTGTATATTAGTTTGAGACAAGCGAAGTGTAATAAAATCTTCAATTATAGTTGCATTCCAAGGGTTTAAAAAAAGTTCTTGACAAATACCTTCAAAGGGAGAATCTTGTCCACTATCTGCAAAAAGTTGTGTTAATGGTTTATTGGCTGCTACAACCAAACGGAAAGGAGGATCACTATCATTTGCTAAACTTCTAATTTGACTCCTTAAAGGGGCAGTAAACCCTACCCAAGTCATTTGTTCAATGCCATCTAATAATAGTAAAATTCGATATTTTCTAATTTCACGAAAGAATAAATAGCCTGTAGGTGGTTGAACATTTTCTACATTAATTTCCACTTCATCGCACAAGGCAAAGTAAAAATTATTATCTTCAAATATATTAACTAAGTCTAAATAAACCACTTTTCTTTTCTTACTTAATTTATCTATTGCTAATTCCTGAACTGCTTTTAAAGTAGAGGTTTTTCCTGTTTTTATCTCTCCCACTAAAGCCACACTTCCTCCTGCATTCAATATATCAAATATTCCCTCTATAATTTCATCTCTACCAAATAAATCCTGGTAAATTTTTATGGGTTCCGTGAGAGGAATAAAAGGATTTTCTTTAACAGCTTGTAATTTCCTTAATTCAGGAAAATACTCATATATTACTGATACAGGTACTCCTCTCCCTCCTATATCTTGTCTTGTATCTAAACTAATAATAATTAACCCACAAACTTTATTAGTTCTTAAGTTTAATAAAGCAGATCCACTCTGACCATTTTTTACCAATCCTTCCTTAAACTTTAATAAATTATTACCATCAAAACCAATAACTTCATAAGTGCCAACATCTCCATTAATCTGATTCCCAGGATAACCAAAGGTATATAACTCATCACCAACATTTACCCTTTCTTCTAAAGGTAAATAGGGATGTTTTATTTCCTTATCTGTTAACTCTAATAATGCTAAATCATACTTTTCTAAATCATCAGAACATTTTCTAACTTTAACACAGTAATCTCTATTATTCCAGGTAGCATAAGCTTTATAAGATTGGAATTTTTGACAAACATGAGAGCAAGTTATAATTAAACCATGAGCAACAAAAAAACCTGTCCCATCATGATTCTTTCCCCCTTCATGACTTAAAAGTACAGTACAGATTTTCAACAGGTTTATTGCTTGATTCACTGATTTTTTCACTACAATTGTTTACTATATAATTTTATATTGTAGGGGTCAACGGCCGTTGACCCCTACGCAAATATGTAGCTTCTACCTTACCATTCCAATGTAATCTTTAAATTAGCTTCTCCTGAACCTTTAACTAATAATGTTGTTAACTTACCCGATTCTACCCCTACCTTAACACCAAATTCAACACTTGCTTTTTTAGGTTTTACCTTATCCAAAGTAGTTGTTATTGAAGTAGCGATCGCCTCTATAGCATTGGTAACATCATCAAAGTCTAAAATATCATCAACACCCACCCTAGTTTCTCCACCAAGTCAATCGCTTCAACTTTTATCTCTGTACCATTGCTAAACTTCAAGGTCTTTATTTCATCAGAATAAGTCATAATTCTTGCTAGCAAAAATTTACTTTTGATTAATATACTTGATTACATTCTACCACAAACTTCTAGCTTGTAACAGTCCGAGTTACTGTGTTACTAAATATTTTCTCTTAAACCTTTTAGGGGTTTATTTTTATCTATTTCTTTACCTTGAATTAAAACTTTAAATCCCCCCAAACCTGTAGGATTAATTAATTGATGAAGTGCATCCCTACGCTTGAGAATTTCTGGTAAAGTATAATTACCATTAGATAACTCCGATAAGCGATCTCCAAGTCCCAAAGCCATTAAAAATAAGCCTTGTTGAGTTAATCCCACCGTTTCTAATCCTAACAAATTTCCTTGCTTCTCCAAAGCTGTAAAATTGACATGAGTAGTGATATCTTGTTCTCCTAAATTAACATAAGGGTTATGATGATGACGATGTTGATAATAACAGTTTAAAGTCCCTTGATAGCGTTGAGGATGATAATATTTTGAGGCAGAATAACCATAATCTATAGTTAATAAATAACCTTTTTTTATTTTATTAGTAACAACTTGTAACCAATCCAATGCTTTTAAATTAACTTCTGTACGATAATTTTCTGGATAATCATCTCTAGTTAAATCTATATCAACCAATTGAAAATACTCTAACAATCTAGGACTTGATGTATTATCAATAATCTCTTTGATTTGATTATTTTCCCAAGTAAGATAAATTTCCTTGACTGTTTGATCCTCTACAACTATTTGATGAACAGGGAAAGCGTCAATTAATTCATTACTAAAAATACAACCAACAATTGAATTATCAGTAATATCTTGCCAAGATTTCCAAGTAACTATCTCAAATTCCTGTAACTTATGTTTTTGCTCTGCAATTAACCCTTGAGATTCTTCAACAATAATATACTTAATATTCTGATAAAAATCAGGATATTGAATTTTAAAATAATGAAGAATATCAGCAGCTAAACTACCTGTTCCTGCACCAACTTCAACCAAAGTAAATGAATCAGAACTATTTAAAACAGCCGACATTTCCTTAAACTGTTCTGCCAACAATTCGCCAAAATCAGAACCCAAAGAAGATGATGTAAAAAAATCACCTTGAGAACCGATATCAATCTGAGCAGAACTATAATAACCCTTCTGCGGATGGTATAAAACCAAGTCCATGTAATCAGCAAAAGTAATGCAGTTATTAGGACTTGTCTCTATAGAATCAATAATAATCTCTAGCATACTATTACAAAAAAATCTATAAAATGTAGGGTGGGCATTGCCCACCTTGTCCACTATTAATAATTAACTTTGTTCCAACGCCTGTCTTATGCTTTCAATACGTTCACGATTTACACCTAAATCAGATTCTCCCAAACGGGAAGCGGAACGAACATCAATCACACCTTTATCTTTATTAACAAAAAACTCTACATCATCGATAAAACCCATCCATTGACTGGTAAATTGAGCATAAAGATAATCAGAAGTTTCAGAAACGATTTCAGTTCTTTCTTCTTGATTAATAATATCTTTCAAAGCAGAGATAACCTGTTCACCCTCTCCTTGATAAATTAAAGGTTCAATAGAATGTTCTGCATCTTCACTTTGAGAACTAACACAATTAGGGGTACTTGGGCAAGAGAGTAATTTTTCATTAGTGACCCCAATATTTTCAGGTTGTGTTCCTGCGAAAAAAGTAGGAACATCGGGAAAAATGAGACGAACTCCGATCCATACCACTACCACAGCTAGAAAAATAATAACGCTTAACAATGTTGGGCTGATTGACTTCGATGTATCCTTAGTAACAGACATAACTAACGCACCAATTGAACAACTTAAACTAACTTAACATTGAAAAAGCCCCCCCAGAAGTTGGAGAGACTTTTTTAATTAAACAAGAAGGGTTTAAGCTTCAGTTTCGATGTAAACGAATAAAAGACCCATCACTGTAAAAGCAAGGACGGGGAGTAAAGCGACGAAAATGGCTGGTAAGTAGGCAGCAGCGTATGTACCTGTCATTTGTTATAATCCTGTTTTTCAATTTAAACTAATAACTATAATGAATCGTACTAGAAACTTTGACAAGATTTAACAAATATAAAGATTCTTAACATTTCTCTCAGAAAAGTAAGAAAAAGGGCTGATAAGTCAATATACTGCTTATCAGCCCAGTTTAATAATTTACAAAGAAATCCAAAATGGCAATCGACGTAATTCAACATGGTGGAGACCCTCAAGTAGGCAACTTAGCCACTCCTGTTAACTCTTCAGGGTTCTCTCTTGCTTTTATCAGAAATCTTCCTGCTTACCGCCAAGGATTATCCCCCAACCGTCGAGGTTTAGAGATTGGCATGGCTCACGGTTATTTTATCTATGGACCATTTGCCCTTCTCGGACCCCTGCGTAACACAGAATACGCCAGCACAGCAGGTTTATTAGCTGCGGTAGGTTTGGTTGCTATTTTAACCGTCGCTCTATCTATGTACGCTTCCGTGGGTGTTACCAAACCCACAGAAACTTTAACCACTCCTGATACCCCCGAGGCTTTAGCAACTTCTGAGGGTTGGGGTGAGTTTGCCAATGGTTTCTTTATTGGTGGTGCAGGTGGGGCATTTTTTGCCTATCTCCTCTGCCAAAGTCCGTATATTGACTTAGTTCAACAAATTTTAGGCTAGTCTTTCTGAGATCCATCGACACTCATTAAAGAAGTCCCCCAACTATAACCTCGTTATGGTTGGGGGACTTCTTTAATGAGTAAATACCACTAAGCCTACTATACTTTGTCTGACCACATCCTCTAGAAAATTAATCGCTAGAACCCTTGTAGGGAGAGGGATGTAGAAAAAGTTCAAAAAAAAATTGAAAAAAGGGTTGACATTCCCTTGTGGTTTGGTTATATTTGTAGATGCGCGGTTGAGAGCGACACGCTCCACCAAGCGAACCGAACCAAGAAAATTCTATAGTTTGAAAGCTGATATTAAACACAGCCCTTGTTAGTTGAAACAATTATATTCTATTTGTTCCTAGATGTCTAGGTAACTTTAGAAAAAAGTCAATTACTCGTTCTGTTTTTGATTCGTTGGAAGCAGGACAAAGAGTCAAATCAAACACCAACACCATGGAGAGTTTGATCCTGGCTCAGGATGAACGCTGGCGGTATGCCTAACACATGCAAGTCGAACGAAGTCTTCGGACTTAGTGGCGGACGGGTGAGTAACGCGTGAGAATCTGCCTTGAGGATGGGGACAACAGTTGGAAACGACTGCTAATACCCGATGTGCCGGAAGGTGAAAATTTTTTGCCTCAAGAGGAGCTCGCGTCTGATTAGCTAGTTGGTGGGGTAAAAGCGTACCAAGGCAACGATCAGTAGCTGGTCTGAGAGGATGAGCAGCCACACTGGGACTGAGACACGGCCCAGACTCCTACGGGAGGCAGCAGTGGGGAATTTTCCGCAATGGGCGAAAGCCTGACGGAGCAATACCGCGTGAGGGAGGAAGGCCTTTGGGTTGTAAACCTCTTTTCTCAGGGAAGAAGATCTGACGGTACCTGAGGAATAAGCATCGGCTAACTCCGTGCCAGCAGCCGCGGTAATACGGAGGATGCAAGCGTTATCCGGAATTATTGGGCGTAAAGCGTCCGCAGGTGGTCTTTCAAGTCTGCTGTCAAAGACCAGAGCTTAACTCTGGGCAGGCGGTGGAAACTGAGAGACTAGAGTTCGGTAGGGGTAGCGGGAATTCCCAGTGTAGCGGTGAAATGCGTAGATATTGGGAAGAACATCGGTGGCGAAGGCGTGCTACTGGACCGAAACTGACACTCAGGGACGAAAGCTAGGGTAGCGAAAGGGATTAGATACCCCTGTAGTCCTAGCTGTAAACGATGGAAACTAGGTGTGGCTTGTATCGACCCGAGCCGTGCCGTAGCCAACGCGTTAAGTTTCCCGCCTGGGGAGTACGCACGCAAGTGTGAAACTCAAAGGAATTGACGGGGGCCCGCACAAGCGGTGGAGTATGTGGTTTAATTCGATGCAACGCGAAGAACCTTACCAGGGCTTGACATGTCCGGAACTTTTCTGAAAGGAGAAGGTGCCTTCGGGAACCGGAACACAGGTGGTGCATGGCTGTCGTCAGCTCGTGTCGTGAGATGTTGGGTTAAGTCCCGCAACGAGCGCAACCCTCGTCTTTAGTTGCCAGCATTAAGGTGGGCACTCTAGAGAGACTGCCGGTGACAAACCGGAGGAAGGTGAGGATGACGTCAAGTCAGCATGCCCCTTACGCCCTGGGCTACACACGTACTACAATGGTTGGGACAAAGGGCAGCGAACCCGCGAGGGAGAGCGAATCTCATCAAACCCAGCCTCAGTTCAGATTGCTCTCTGCAACTCGAGAGCATGAAGGAGGAATCGCTAGTAATCGCAGGTCAGCATACTGCGGTGAATTCGTTCCCGGGCCTTGTACACACCGCCCGTCACACCATGGAAGCTGGTCACGCCCGAAGTAGTTACCCTAACTTTCGAGAGGGGGACTCCTAAGGCAGGGCTAGTGACTGGGGTGAAGTCGTAACAAGGTAGCCGTACCGGAAGGTGTGGCTGGATCACCTCCTTAAAGGGAGACCATAATGAAGTCAGAAGTCAGAAGTTTGAAGTCAGAAGTTGGCGGAATACTAAATAAAAATAACTTCGACTTTCATTAATCCCGAGGTCGTGGCAAGGGAAATGTGTCAGCTTTCAAACTAGAGATAGGTTTGGGAAGAGGGGCTATTAGCTCAGCTGGTTAGAGCGCACCCCTGATAAGGGTGAGGTCTCTGGTTCAAGTCCAGAATAGCCCACCTGTTTAATTCCAGGCGAGGATAATTTCAGCACCGAGTCTCATCAAAAGAGACAGAATGCTGGATGTAAATTCCAGTCAGTACCTTGAAAACTGCAGAAAAAATAAGTCAATCAAGTCCAAGAAAAAGACCAAAAAGGTCAAGCTACAAAGGGCTAACGGTGGATACCTAGGCACACAGAGGCGAAGAAGGACGTAGTTACCGACGATACGCTCCGGGGAGCTGGAAGCAAGCATTGAGCCGGAGATTTCCCAATGGGGCAACCCCAAGAACGGTCACCTGAATCTATAGGGTGATGCGAGCAAACTGGGCGAACTGAAACATCTTAGTAACCCAAGGAAGAGAAAGCAAAAGCGATTCCCCTAGTAGCGGCGAGCGAAGAGGGACAAGCCTAAACCATCGACTAAGGTTGATGGGGTTGTGGGACAGTGACGTGGACTGTAGCGGTTAAACGAAGCAGCTGAAAACTGCACCAGAGAAGGTGAAAGTCCTGTAGTTGAAAACTTAAGCAGCCTAACTGTATCCCGAGTAGCACGGAGCCCGTGGAATTCCGTGTGAATCAGCGAGGACCACCTCGTAAGGCTAAATACTCCTGTGTGACCGATAGAGAAACAGTACCGCGAGGGAAAGGTGAAAAGAACCCCGGAAGGGGAGTGAAATAGAACATGAAACCGTTAGCCTACAAGCAATGGGAGGACGATTTAACGTCTGACCGTGTGCCTGTTGAAGAATGAGCCGGCGACTTACAGGCTGTGGCAGGTTAAATGGGATGACCATGAAGCCAAAGTGAAAGCGAGCCTGACAAGGGCGATAGTCACAGTTTGTAGACCCGAACCCGGGTGATCTAACCATGGCCAGGATAAAGCTAGGGTAATACCTTGTGGAGGTCCGAACCGACTTCTGTTGAAAAAGGAGCGGATGAGCTGTGGTTAGGGGTGAAATGCCAATCGAACCCGGAGCTAGCTGGTTCTCCCCGAAATGCGTTTAGGCGCAGCGGTTGTGTACCTTATGGGGGGGTAAAGCACTATTTCGCTGCGGGCTGCGAGAGC
>Ga0064013_1003_pt1:102500-337031 | contig 337031 bp, 280 predicted proteins | sample CrowatWCoCulture_FD_61583 | JGI IMG/M metagenome (GOLD analysis project Ga0064013, IMG submission 61583) | Marine cyanobacteria communities from the University of California, Santa Cruz, USA, analyzing cyanobacterial DNA methylation -... | ecosystem: Host-associated > Microbial >...
TTAATCCCTACATCAAGGGACATTGCTCCACCTTGAGAAAACCCGCTTAAAATTGTACGAGATAAAGGAATACCTGTATTTTCTTCAAGGGAAAGTAACCAATCTTTTAACATTTGACGACTCTCATCTATCCCTTCATACTTTCCTGTGTCTAACGCATACCAAGCAAGTCCCCCAGGTACTTCTGGATGAGGAAAAGGGGCATTGGGAAACAATAATTGATAGTCAGGAAGGTTTAACATGGAAGATAATGGGGCCAAATCTTCGGCATTTGCCCCCCAACCATGTAACATGACTAAAATATTTTTAGGCTCGCTATTTTGCGGTTTAATAGAAATGGCTTCTAACGACATACAATTTTCTCAATAATTAATTCTCAATTCCTTTCAGTTCCCAGTTTCCCCCATCAAAAATTTCTAATAATTGTTGATGGTATTGGCTTAAAGTTGGGCGATGTCCTACACTAATATAAGTGGTTCCCATGTGGGATAATTCTTGATACAATCTCTCTTCATTTTTCACATCTAAAGCACTGGTTGCTTCATCTAGAATAGCATAACGGGGTTTAGTGATTAAAATGCGAGCAAAAGCTACTCTCTGTTGTTCGCCTAATGATAAGACATTTTCCCAGTTTTCTTCTGCATCAAAACCCTTAAATCTTTCTGATAAATGGGACAAATTAACAATTTCTAAAACTTTTTCTAAATAATCATCTGTGACATGATTTTCTGTATTAGGATACAATAATTGTTCTCTTAATGTTCCTAAAATCATGTAAGGTTTTTGCGGTAGAAATAAGATATCTTTAGATTCGGGACGCTTGATTATTCCATCCCCTGAATTCCATAATCCTGCGATCGCTCTTAACAAAGAACTTTTTCCGGTTCCACTGGCTCCCATAATCAATAAATTGTTATGATTACGGACATTTAAGGAAACATCATTAATTAATATTCTATCAGAATTGGGGGGCTGTAAAGTAACATTTTCTAAAGCAACATCAGCAGAGTCTTGAGTATGAATAAAGCTGGTTTGTATCTTCTCTTTCTTGAATGATAAGGGATTTAATGATTCATCAAACTCCCCTAAACGATTGATACTAGCAGCAAATTCTGTTATACCTTGAATCTGATTTGTAATTAAAGAAAGTGCGCTTAATACTTGGAAAAATGCGAAACTTGTTTGACCTATCGCCCCAAAATCTACTTCTCCCTGTAAGTATAATGGTGCGATGATAATATAAGGAATTAAACGAGGGAAATATTGGTATCCTAATTGGAATAAATTGATGATTGATTGCCAAATAATTAAGAGATCAAAATTTCTAATTGCTTCAGTTAATCTATCAGTAACCTGTTTTCTTTCTAACGCTTCCCCTCGATAAAAAGCAATTGATTCTGCATTATCTCTTACCCTTACCATCCCATAGCGAAAGTTGGCTTCTAATCTTAATTGATTATAGTTAATACTAACTAAACGACTTCCAACAGTTAAAGCAACTGTTGTGCCAAAAATCGCATAAATTATCAGTCCTCCTGTTACTTCTTTAGAGAGACTATATAAAATAGCTGAGAAGGATAATAGAGTTAAAATTGAGTCAAGAATATCTAGTAAAAAATCAAGAGTAACCTTGGTAAAAGATGTAATATCTTGAGTGATACGTTGATCAGGGTTATCCACTTCTGTATTAATAGCATTGGAATCTAATTCATAATAAGCACGATTATTAAAGTATTTATTTAAGAAGTGTTGTGTTAACCATTCTCGCCACATTAAACCAAGTTTTAGTCTCGTATAACGATAGATAACAATAATGGGAAGAGCCAGCACCAATATCAACCCGTAAATGATCATAAATTGCCAAAAAGTATCAGCATTTTTTTGATTGAGTGCTGTGTCAATGAAGCGGAAAGCATAACTTAAGATTACATTTAATCCGTTGACAACTAACAACAGAAATAATAATAATCCTAACAATGACCATTGTTTCCATTTATTCCCTACATTAGATTTTTGTGAAACAAATATGACTCCACTAATAATAATGACTATAACAGCGACGTAAGGAAGGGGGGATTCCAAAAAACCATTAACCCTCGTTATCAAACCTCCTGCCACATCACCGAAAAACTCAGGAAAAAGACTATTACTTAATAAAGTTAAGCCAATAGTTAACAAGAAAGCTAAACTAACAACAGTAAATACAACAACTATAATTAATCCTAAAAATGTCCATGTATTTTTAGTGATATATTTTACTTTTGTCGTCTCAGTTGTATCCCTTGGCTCTGTGGGGAAAAAATAGGGTTGGGCTGTTTCGATAAAGTGACGAACCAGTTGACGATTAAATTGAAAACGAGTGTCAGGCATTTTTTTATTCTAACTTGGATTAATTTTTGCTCTTTTCTAGGACAATATATTAGTTATGGTTTTTCTATAGTATCACATCTATGGGCTTAATAATATTAAGCCCCCACTGATTCATATTTAGGTAAACTATTATATAATTCCCTAATTTGCTGATGAAAATCTAACTTTCAGGGTGTGTTCTATGATTTTAGATAACCAAGGTTCTTTCTGTTTATATTCGGCGATCGCCCAAACATTTAAACCGATACACAGTGTTGCTAAAGCTAGTAAAATGAAGGTAGGTGCTTGAATCACTCCCACTATCCACCAACTGGCAACATGAAGGGATAAAGTAATAGCAAATAGGGTAGCTATGGTGACTGAAGTTAATAGCTTAATAAGGGATGGTTTAATAACTATAAAAATCAAACTTAATAGGGTTGCTAATAAATTAGCAGGAACTAAAAAAGCACAAATACTAAGACAGTTATTTCGAGAAAACTCAGTGATGGAGATAATATCAAACATTAATTCTACCTGATGGATAATTAAGCAAAGAATTTTTATATGATAGGTATCATACCACATTTCGGCTGGTTATCCTATTAATAATAACTTAAAATATCTCTAGCTTATGTTTACCCCTAACATTTTCAATGATTACGATAACTTTTTTTCAATGCTTAACAAATAAATCAGTTTAGTTACGTAAAAAAGCAGTATCTACTTCAGGAATAGAAGGATTAATATTAATCCCTGAACCTAACTCAAATTTCCATAGAGCATTAAAATTAAGACTAAGACCCAGTGCTTAGGGAGGGTGTTTAAGATAAATTGTAGCTATTTACACGATCATAGGAGATTATAGGGAAAGGAACTGTTAGTTATGATTCATTTGTTAAAAATATGAACAATTTTCAAAATTCTATATACACTAGGGAGAGGATAAATAACGAGTATCAGAATAATACCTATCATTTTGCTATGATTTATACAACACAACAATTGATTAAGATTCTCGATCAAGAATTAAAGGCTACTTGGAGAGGAGAGAGGGTAGTGTTATCTTCTCATGAGCGCATTAATAATCCCGTAATTGCCAAAGCCTTAAATACTGATAAAATGAACCAAGTCTTTGCCTATCAAGATTTTCGCCGTCAAATTCATAAATATCAGATACAACATCGGGTGTCCGGACTGATATGGCGTACTTGTACCTATCAGGGACAATCTATCAGCTATCCTGAATTACATAACCAACTGATTGCTGTACCAGGGGACAAAGAAAAGTTAATAAAATATAAAGAATCAGTCCTAAACTTTTGGTGGAAAATGACTCAAGAGATGAAATTTTGGTTATCAGCCCATCGTCGTCGTCCTATTTCTTATGATTCTATTCAAGAGTTTATTGATGATGTGGAATGGGCTGAAATCGATGCAGCTAGAACAGAATTATACTTAGGATTATGTTGGGGAAACCCTCAAGAATATCAATATCAATGGGCTAAACCTGACTCTGGTTGTCATCGTATAATTGCGGCCGTGGATCAACCGAGTTCAATTAAGGTTTAGCTCACCGCCGAGAAGCCCCGCACTGTACCGTAGGTCAGTGTCGGCAGGGTCGGAGGTTAATTGAGGGGTTCGATGCCCCGAAAATTAACAAACAATTATTTGCTAGGGATTGACAATTTATACCTAAATATTGTAAAATAGGTTCATATCAATAAGATACTATTCGTGTTAAATCTTAATTATTGCTACAGAATTTATCCTGATGCCAGTCAAGAAAAGGAATTGCTTGACTGGCTAGAAACCAGTCGAGGTGTCTATAATTACGCCTTGAGAGAAAGAAAGGAATGGATAAATTCTCGTAAGTGTAAGGTTAATGCTTGTAGTCTTCATTCTGAGTATATTATTCCTGCTGACCAGCCATTTCCTGACTACTATAAACAGAAAAAAGCTTTAACTAGAGCAAAAAAAGAATACCCCTCACTTAAGCGAGTTCAGTCTCAAGTATTACAAGATGTTATGGGTCGTTTGGACAAAGCGTTTAACTTTTTCTGGAAAAGAAGTTTTGGTTTTCCTAGGTTTAAGAAATATGGTCAGTTTCGGTCTATTAATTTTCCTCAATTCAGGGAAAACCCTATAAATGGATATCAATTAAGGCTCCAAAAATAGGTTCTGTGGTGATTAATTTACACAGACCGATACCAGATGGATTTGTTGTAAAACAAGTTCAGATAGTTAAAAAAGCTTCTGGTTGGTACGCTGTTATTTGTATTCAATCAGATGTCAATATCCCTGCTCAATCACCTCAAGGGAAATCCCTAGGGATTGATTTGGGACTTGAAAAGTTTATAGCAACATCTCAGGGGGAATTAATTGCCAGACCTAAATTCTTTGTGGAACTTCAAAGTCAGCTTAAATGGCTACAAAGAAGATTATCGAAGAAACAGAAAGGGTCAAAAAACTGGCATAAAGCTCGTGAAAAAGTAGCCAAACTTCATGAACATATTTATAACACTCGCAAAAACTTTCATTATCAAGTAGCTCATCATCTCTGTGACCAAGCTAACATTATTTTTGCGGAGGATTTAAACTTAAAAGCTATGTCAAGAGGAATGCTGCGTAAGCACACCTTAGACGCAGGGTTTGGTAGTTTTCTAGAAATACTAAAGCACGTTGCTTGGAAAAGAGATGTTTATTTTGAGAAAGTTGATGCTAATTTCACCAGTCAAACCTGCCCTAATTGCGGAGTAGCTACTGGCAAGAAAGAATTGTCTCAAAGAGTGCATGAGTGTTCTAATTGTGGATTCAAAACTGATAGAGACGTTGCTGCTGCGATGATTGTAGAGCAACGTGGACTTGCAGCCCTCGGACTGGGGGTAAAGCTGCCTGTGGAGGAAGAGGTTATCGGGGATGTCCCTAAAAAGATGTCTAGAGCCTCCCGTAGAAGCAGGAAAGCCTCATAGTGATATGGGGAAGCCCGCGCTGTACCTACTGGATCAGCGTCGGGGGGATGTCACATGAGAAAGGTTATAATATCTTATGTTATCGGGCTTGTTTATCTGTCCCTATCATCGCTGTCACGACGGAACCTATGGCAACTATTCAATGTTCTAACCCTGAATGCCAAACCATCAACCCCCTAGAAAACCGAGTTTGTGAGGAATGTGAAACCCCTTTACTCAAGCGATATTTACGACCTTTAGGGGACCCAATAGAATCATGGGAAGTGGGACAATTACTGGATGAACGGTATTTGTTGGTCAGCCGTCAAGTGGTTTTAGATACACAACCGGGAATCCCTCCGAATTTTAGGGAAGATATACCCGAGAATATCAGAAAATATTTAAGATTATTTCCTTATCGTCTCCATTTACCCCAAATCTATACCTATTACGATCTTGATCAACAAGAAGAATCAGGAACCGACCAATTATTGACAATTGGTTTACTCGAATACGGAACCATTCCCCTGGATGAGTCAGGGAAACCTCGCCATCCTGAATTATTACCCAAACTAACGGAAGCTTGGCCTCAAGCAAAGGAAAATCCTCTACAACAGTTAAAATGGTTATGGCAAATCGTTAAATTGTGGCAACCCCTCGAAGGACAACAGATGGTATCGAGCTTACTCGATCCCTCTTTAGTGCGAGTCAATGCCGGAATGGTTCAATTATTGGACTTTCATCAAGATGAACATAATTTTCACAGAATCAAAGAATTGGCATCAGTCTGGTTATCCCTAGTGGAAGACACCTCCCCTCTCATTGTTGATTATCTGCGATCGCTATGTGATTATCTACAAAGGAACAGAATTCCCTACCCTGAACTTCTTTTAAATTACTTTGAACCAGCTTTAAGGCAATGTGGACAATGGTATGAGAGAAAATACCAAGTTTTCACCTTAACCGATGCCGGACCAACCCGTGATCATAACGAAGATGCTTGTTATCCTACCCCTGGAGAATTGACGGAAACCTCCACCGAGCAACCTAGCTTCACCATTGTTTGTGACGGGGTTGGGGGACAAGATGGGGGGGAAATCGCCTCGAACTTGGCCATCGATACCCTCGCCGCAGAAATTCCTCAGCTTCCTATGTTTAATGAAACCCGTGATAGTCAACAAGGGTTAGAAGACTTAGCAGAAGTCATTAATCTCAGCAATAATCGCATTAGTGAACGAAACGACGCTGAAGATCGCCACGATAGACAACGCATGGGAACAACTTTGGTTCTCAGTTTGGTTCATGATCATCAGGTTTATTTAGCTAATGTAGGAGATTCTCGTATCTACCGTATTACCCCTGATAGTTGTCATCAAGTAACCACTGACGATGATTTAGCTTCCCGCGAAGTCCGTTTAGGGTATTTATTTTATCGAGATGCCATTAAATATCCTAATTCTGGGGCTTTGGTGCAAGCATTAGGCATGAGTAATGCTCGTTCTCTCCATCCCAATATTAACCGCTTCATACTGGATGATGATTGTGTTTTTTTATTATGTTCTGATGGTTTGAGCGATTATGATCGGGTTGAGGAATATTGGAATCTCAAAATTGCCCCAATTTTAACTCAAGAAAAAGACTTATGCCAGATGGGTAAAGAACTAATTAATATCGCTAATAACAAGAATGGTCACGATAATGTCACAATTTCTCTTTTCTACTGTCAAATTAAGTTATCTTCTCTCGAACCCACACCTTTATCTATTGCCTCCATTAAAGCAGATATTGAAAATGCCAAGGAAGAAATTAAGCCTAGCATAGATAGATCCGACGATCTTCCCTCTGATTTACAACCAACAGAACCCTTACCCTCAACTGAAGAAAAACCGCTTAAAAAGCCGAATCCTCTCCTTATTGTCGGCATTTTGGGCATCCTCGTCATTAGTGTTGGAGCTTATGGTCTCTGGAAATTACTACAACCTCCTCCTACTCCGACTATTCCTCCTACTCCCCCTTCTCCTTCCCCTTCCATTACCCCTCCTCCACCACCTTCTCCTGAATCTTCTTTGCCCAAACCAGGGACAATCATTCAACTTACAGTCACTCTTTCTCTCTGGAAAACTCCTGAAGGTGATCAACTTATTGAGGAAGTTCCGGTCGAAACCGTTTTACAGATTTTGTCCCAAGAAGACAGCGAAAAGGACATTAAGATTAAAGTCTGCCAACTACCCACTGAAACAAACCTTAAATCCCCTTCTTTACAGGAATTAGAAGGTAAAGAGGCATGGATACCAACCACGAATTTACAGCCTTCGGTTTATCAAACCTATGAAGGGGAAAAAGTTGGAAGTTGTGAAACCACAATAATGTTAGACTGATAGCAATTCTCTCGAATTAATCTTTTTTGATGATAAATCCTCTGACTGATTAGCTTCAGTAAAATCAGCAGAAAGAAGAGATTTTACTAACTGAACATCAAGCATGGTTGGATAGTTTTGAATAATTTGAGAACAGTTTTTAATAAAGGTTTTTACCCAAGCTTGTAACCATTGTAATTTCGTTGCGCTTAAAACAGTATCTAATTCGCAGTTAAAAATTATTTCTGTAGATTCAGTCATTTCAAAATTATCTAACCATTCAAATACAGGTCGAGAAGACTGCCAATATTTTTGAGTCATAGTTTTTCCTAGATAACGACGACTCACTGTAGTAAGATGATTGAAAATTTCTAGGATTTGTTCAATAGTAATGGTGGGAATATTGTTTTTTTGTTTATTGTTAACCAGGAGGGTTTTTGGGGACTTATTCAAACTAGCTTTTTCATCATCTCCCATGTTCATCAAGACAGTCTCTGGGTTAAATGACGTATCAAATCTAGTTTTTTTATCATAAATAGCACCCCCCAATTCGGCTCCAGTGAACTTTGCTCCGTTTAAATAAGCTCCATTAAATATTGCTTCCTTAAAGTTTGTTTTAGTTAAATAAGCCCCAGTTAAATAAGCCCCAGTTAAATCAGTTTGAGAGCAATTTGCTTTGATTAAATAAACTTTAATGAGAGAAGCACCTTGTAACTTAGCCCCGGTCAAATTTACCCCGGTTAAATCTGCTTCATTGAGATAGGCTTCTCGTAGATCAGCCCCAGTAAAATCAACATCTCTTAAATTTGCGTAACTAAGATCAACCCCACGAAAATCTGTATGACTAAGATTAATTCCTCTTAAGTCTGAACGGCGGAGTTGAAATCCTTGAAAATTTCTTTCGCCCTGCTCATATCTTTGAGTTAGGTCCATCGCATTTTGACTTTGAAACATTATCTCTCCTTAATTTTGACCGGTTAGGTCTAGTTTATCTTACTTACAATTGAATCTAAAAAATATTATTAAAAATTATCTAAACTTTTGAGCCAATAGTGATCAGTTGTTGAGCAGTAAAAAAGTCAGTAATTTTGCGGAAAAATTAATCCATTCAATAGTATTAGCAGGTCAAGGATTCAAAATTAGGGAACTGATATTATTATTCAAAACTTTTAAAAACTCGTCAAGTACCAAAATCACTTTACAATGGTGAGACTGATCACTAGATTAGGTCAAAGCCAGTGGAAAAAAGTTTTCAGAGAAATATTCATTCCCATAGATTAAACATTAAAATAGTTGACCAGATAAACTGCTCCGGTGTCTCCCCGTCTCACAGTCTCCCCCCAAACTCCACCCCTATGAGGGGTTAAATTTAAACATTTTCATCGATTTTCAGGAACGGTTAAAGTTAATATAGTAGGGAATTTACAATAAAAGTTGACAAATTGACCTTGATATCTTCAGTTAATTATCTAAAAACAAATAATTTAACCACCCAATTTGACGTTATTGTGGTAGGTTCGGGGGCAGCAGGTTTATATGCGGCTCTGTGTTTACCTACTAAATATCGTGTGGGACTGATCACCAAAGAGACTTTAAAAACAGGGGCCAGTGACTGGGCCCAAGGAGGAATTGCGGCAGCCATTTCTCAAGAAGACTCTCCCAAGTTTCATCAAGAAGATACCCTCAAAGCAGGGGCTGGTTTATGCGATCGCCGTGCGGTGCAGTTTTTGGTGGATCATGCCGGCACCACTATCCAATCTCTGGTGGAGATGGGAGTTGCCTTCGATCGCAAAGGGGGTGAACTAGCCATGACTCTAGAAGCAGCCCATTGCCATCCCCGTGTGCTACACGCTGCTGATACCACAGGAAGAGCTATTGTCAGTACCCTAACGGAAAAAGCCCTAGAACGAGTCAATATAGAGATTATTCCCCAAGCGATCGCCCTCCAATTATGGATCGAACCAGAAAAAAAACGCTGCCAAGGCTTAAGTGTTCTCTATCAAAACCAAATTGAGTGGATTCAAGCAGGAGCGGTTATTTTAGCCACTGGGGGTGGGGGACAGGTTTATGCTCAAACTACCAATCCTTCCGTCAGTACAGGGGATGGGGTGGCACTAGCCTGGCGTGCAGGGGCGATCGTCAGGGACTTGGAGTTTTTCCAATTTCATCCCACAGCCTTAACCAAACCAGAAGCCCCCCATTTTTTGATCAGTGAAGCGGTTAGAGGAGAAGGGGCGCATCTGGTAGATGAGCAGGGGAGGCGTTTTGCTTTTGATTATCATCCCTCTGGAGAGTTAGCCCCAAGAGATGTGGTGAGTCGGGGGATTTTCAACTATCTACAAGGTCAAAAGAATCAAACCAATGTTTATCTTGATCTAGGTTCCATTGAAACGGAGCAGATTCGTTACAGGTTTCCCAATATTATTAGTGTTTGTCAACAATGGGGTATAGATGTGTTTAAAGAGCCTATTCCTGTGGCTCCGGCTGCCCATTATTGGATGGGAGGGGTTAAAGTAGATTTGAACAATGCCACTTCTATTGATGGACTTTATGCCATTGGCGAAACTGCCAGTACAGGGGTTCATGGAGCCAATCGCCTTGCTAGTAATTCTTTGTTAGAGTGTTTAGTGTTTGCGGCTCAACTATCAAAACTTAATGTAACTTCCTCATTCCCTCTAACCAAGAGGACAAAGATGGTAATGGAAAAACAAAAAAAATGGCAGCAAGAAATGCCTCAAATTCTAGAAGTTCGTCAGAGCTTGCCTCAATTAATCTGGCAAAGTGCTGGTATTTCCCGTAGTCAAACCGTACTGGAAGAAGCGATCACACAAGTTAGCCTCTGGCAAAAACAACTGAAGTCTCTCTCCCTCAGTCAAGCTATTTTCAACCTATTACCAGGTCAATCGGTTAAATTGGAGGTAGGGGCGAACCAAAGTGATTTACGGACTTGTTATGAAACAATTAATCTTTTGGATATTGCTTATTTAATGCTCAAAAGTTCCTTATTTCGTACCGAAAGCAGAGGGGGTCATTATCGCCAAGACTATCCTCAATCTTCTCAAGAATGGGAAAAACATACTCTAGTCTGTGAGCATCGGTGGTGGAAGGGTGAGATTGACTAAGAAAAGATTGTGTTGACCGTTTAAGCTATTAATTAAGACAACTATCAATCCCTGCTTTCAAATCTATATGATGATTTACTATCGCTTATCTCTATTAATATTAATTTGTTTATCTTATTTAACTTGCCCTTCCTTAAGTTTGGCTAATTCTAACTTGTTTAGCTTTGATGAAATTAGCAAAAAAGAGAAGAAAATTGCCCAAGGCAATACCAATAATTCTCCAACTATTCCCTCTACTCCTAGTAGAGATTCCGATTATGATCAGGCTATGCAAGCCGGATATAGAGCCACTGAAGAAAAAGATTATCAAACTGCACAAACAGAGTTTAGAAAAGCTCTTCAAGCACGACCTAATGATATTTATGCTCAACAGGCTCTACAAAACATCGAATTTTATATAGCTAGACAGAGTAATCCGTTGGCTAACTTCACCTCTAGTAGTATCATCTTATGAGGAGGATTAGTAATAATTGTTGTAGGAATTGGGGTAGGAATATTGCTCTTTTTACGTCGCAATTCGACCTATTCTCAAGACAAACTAGAAGAAGAATTATTGAAACCTCATAAATCTTATGAATTAGAATCTCAGGCACAAGGTAATAAAGAGTTGGATACAACTTGGACTTTGGACAAAAAAAGTTTGTTAGCGTATATTTTACGCTAAACTAAAATCCCAAAATATCGGCTCTGTATCAGTCAATAAAATTGGCTAACAAATAGGGCTAATATATAGATTCTGAGGAAAACTAAGGAGCTTTTAAGTTTTCAGTTGATTTTTTGCTCCCTTTCTTGATAACATCATGACGAGTTCGTGGGGCTTTTTTGTAACCTTTAATACGTCCGGAAGAAAAACCTCGACGTTTGGGAAATTTGGCGAAAGTCCCCAAGGTCGTAATTATTCTTGAAAAGTCTCTTTGAACTAGACTAGGGGTGATTTTGATGGATTTATTAGTCTTCAAATACTGTTCCCAATCACGGGGTAAAACCACAGCTAATTTTCTGGCAGCCCACAAATTTACATAAGAAAGAAGTGTTAGTTTAAAACAATTTTCTTCATGATGTACATCGGGAGTTAAATAAGATGTCATCAATAATCTTTGTTTACCAAATCGAAAAAGATGTTCCATGTCATAACGTTGTCGATAACACTGATAACAATCAACTAAACTTAACTCATCGCGCCGAGAACCAATAACAATAAGCCACATAGGTTTCCAAATACTATTTCTTTCTTGATCTCTGACAACAATCTGGAGTAAAGTAAAGGGGTGATTGTTCATTTTATAGTTTTTAGTTCCTCTCATTAACATCTGTTTCCATCCCGAAATAGTCACTGTTAATTGCCGACCTTTTTTCGTTGTAAAGGGAACATGATGAACTTCATCAGGTTCAGTCCAAGTTTGATCATCTTTAAGGTCAAATTTATCCCCATACCAACGGGGATGTCCCGAAGTTTTGGCTTGATTTGGGTCCCGAATAAATTGACGATAAAAAACTCGGTCACTTCTAACTCTTGTAATAGTAACTACGTCTTCATGCTTAACTTGTTCCCCAATAAAATCCTTTTGGCTGTAGTCACTATCAGCCACTAAGACAGATAATTTATCAGAAAATAAAGAACTTTGCCAGATTTTTTTTAGTTGTTGATTGCCTTGATTTACTCTTTTATGTTTAGAGGGGACTCGCTCTCCTGATAAGGGGACAGCCCAAGGGACTTTTTCTGTGTCTATTTGGTCAGGTAAAGCGCAGACAACGGAATAACAATGTCCAATATTAATGGGTTTATTTCCCTTAATTGGATTGGGGTAATGAATAAAGGTTTTATCCGCTAACGTTTCGGCAAACCGTCGTGGACAGGGAGTTGTGTCAATACCAAATAAGTTATAATGTTTTGAAGTGGGAGGAATTGTTCTCGATACCGCTGAAAATAAAGTCTCAATTCTCTGTTCATAATTAGGGTCAGTTTGAGTGGGTAAAAACTCTTGAATTCCTCTATATAAACTGTTATAATCTCTTCTAAATAAAGGATTGAGAGACAATTCAACGACTGAGTGAGCTTGTTGGTTACTGGAGAGGGCATCGAGTAATTCTATAATAGTTTCTTTTCTAGCTTTTAGTCCTTGGAAGAGGTTAGACCTCCACACCAGGAATTCCTCGACAGACGTAGCCGTTTCATTTTTGGTCATTTTTAAAATTTATTACCTTATAAATTAGCGGAATATATACGCTAACATCAAAAGAGGTTGTTTGTTACAGTTAAGGCTAATGTCATCACATTCCGAACTTAAGACCAGTCAAGATGTCCACCTGAGAGCCAAACAAATTAAGAGTCTAATTCGCTCTCTTAAACAGAAAATAAAGAAAATTGAACGGGAAGGGGAAGTAGCACCAGCTAATTGTCATATTATTCGTTATCAGGTTAATGGAAAGGGAACAATCTACTGGTATTATAAACTACAGGCTGCTGAATCAATTTTTCCTATGGCCACTAATAATGAGAAAAAAACCAAATATAAATATTTAGGACGAGCCGGAAGTTCTGCTCATATTGATGCTGTAGAAAAACTCACTAGAAGAAATCTCATTGATGAATTAGAACGAGTCATTCAATCTCTAACTGAAAGCTACTTAGATATCTATATTGGAACCGAAACTGAATGAAGCTATTTAATATTTAAAATCCCCTAAAAAGATGGAAAGAGAGTTTTTAAAATCACCTTAATTATCTATTTTAGCTCTGGAGATATGTTTAGCGTAAAATTTACGCTAACAATTGTTTTTTATCCAAAGTCCAATACAACAACAAGCACCAACTTTGATGAAAATTATGAGGATCATAACAACAAACCAGAACCTAAAACTCCATTGTTTTCATATGATAACAATCAAATTGAATCGCAAATGGATCCAGAAGTAACGTTGGAAACACCAGATTCAGAAGATGTTGTTGCCATTCAAAAAACAACCCGTATTCCCAGTGGAGATGAAGTTGAAACATTGCTTGACGAATTGCAAGAAAAAGATCCGAAAAAACGCCGTCAAGCTATTTGGGGTTTGCTGAAAAAGTTTCTCCAAAATTTATGCCACTTTTGACCAAGAATTTTCTGACAAATCAATAAGTTTTAGTACATAAAAATTGTTTAAAGTATAATCAAAATTAATGAAAGGCGGTTTGATGAGTTCCCCTGTTCTATTATTAGTAAATAAGGACAAAAAAAGCGACAAAAACTGCCTCAGAAGTTTAGAAAGATTGACAACTAAAAATGTAATAGCAATAGATGTAATGGAGGTTTCAGGGAGTTTTGTCATCACGAGATTTAGGCTAAATCTTCGTTTAGCTTGTCCAAACTTTCCCTCAATAGCATTACGGAAGCATTCATCGGAGTGGGCTTGTTTCTTTTCTTCTTCACTGACATTTTTCGGAGGTCTTCCTAACTTCGGACCACTGATTCTTATCCCTCTTTCCTTACACCAATTTCTGTTTTCCCTAGTTCGATAAATTTTATCTACATGGACGGATTCGGGATAATAGCCAAACGTTTCTTTATACTTTTCTACTTGTTCTTTTAAATGACAAGATTCATTGAAGTTTTCCCAACTTATTTTGTCTAGAAACACATAGTTATCTACACAGCTTACTGAGAGTTTAGCTCCAAACTCTATTGGTTTTCCTGCTTTTCCCCTCACTATTGGACGAATATGCGGTTGAGTTAAACTTACAATTCTTTGAGGAACACTCTGGGTCTTATTCTCCCACATTGACTGTTGTTGTTCATAAACTTTTTTGACAGTCTCTAGACAATTTTTCTGTCTTTTACTCAGATTTTCCAGGGAAGCCCCAGCTTGAATTAAGTCTTCTATATTTCCTAAATTTTTCTTAAGGTATTTTAACTGTTTCGTAACTGCTCACCGCAACAAAAAAGTCTTATTGAAAAGCACTACAAACAACATCAGTTGAGTCAACAAAAATATAAGCCCTGTGATTTAGCGTAAAATTTAAGCTAATTTATTACGGCTATTTTAATGACTAACATTCCCAGAATCAAGTCTTTTAAAAACCTCAAATAAAAACAACAATATGAGAAAAAAAGAATAGTAAGATAGTTTTTTGTTAGCGGAGATTATCCGCTAACCCTGTTTATTTTTGTGCAGAGAGATAGGGGGATCAAGAAAAATCTATCCCCCATCGGCTCCGGAGCCTTTTACATCTCTAATCCTGGGGGACTCCGACCAGCTAATGAAAATAATTCGCATAATTGGACAATGGCATTTTGCCCCTGTAATCTCATGGTCTCTAAAAAACTGAACATTTGGGTGACTAACTCTGCACCCCAGTCGCTTCTTGCTCCCCCACTTACTTTGCGGTGAATGACAATGGGACGTAAAGCTCTCTCAGCATCATTATTATCTGGTTTGACTTCAGGATAAGTTAGAAAGGTGAACCACTCTTCCCAATGACGTTTGAGACGGTTAATCAATCTTTGTGCATCATAAGGCCATCCTTTTTTGGGAGTTGCTTTAAAAATCTTTTGCAGTGAGTTCTCGACTTCTGTTCTTTTGGAGCCTAAGTCTTCAAGGGTTAAATTTCGACCATGATAATGACGATAATGGATACGGGCGGTTGCTAAAACTTGCTGTACATCGGCAGCAAATTCTCGATTCGCTTGAAAACGACTGGTTTTAAGGGACTCTAACTCTCGTTCTAAATGTGCCAGACATTTCTGTTTGGCCATCGCACTTTGTCTAAAGTAGGCACTATAGCAGTCACTGGTGAGGATGCCCTTAAAATCTGCTCCTAACAATTTCTCGACTTCTGCGGAGCTTCTAGTGGGAGCCAACATCAACACACAGACCTCATTTGATGTGGCTACCCAAACCCAATACTTGATGCCATCGATGCAATAACTGGTTTCGTCAACACATCGGATTCCTGGCTGCTGGATGTACTTTAACCACTGTTGGGTCAAGGGTTCTAAACTTTCTTGAAACCATTTGTGCATTTTGGCAAGGCTCCCTTGAGAAATGGGAATGCCAAAGACATACTCTATAAAATGTTCCTGTTTACGCCATGTAAGATTACCCCCATAGCCAAGCCAGCCCACGATGCTACTTAATCGCGCCCCATAACTGAATCCTTCTTTAACTCCCAATGGAACAGGACTGTAATCTGACCATCCACAACTAGGACATTTATAGAATCCGCGACGATATTCCCTGATTTCTATGGGTTGGTCTACTACTTCAGCCACTTGCTGGACTTTTTCGGGAACTACTTCATCTCGTTCCACTGAACCCCCACAAACAGGACAGTTTTCTAGTTCTAAAGGGACTATCTTATCGGGCTGACCAAAACCATTACGGGTCTTCCCTAGGTGGTCATATTTTGGTCCGCGTTTAAATCCTTTTTTGCGTTTCTTTTTGTCAGAAGGCTTTTTTAGTGGGTCTGATGATGGGGGGACTGAACTGTTTTTTGAGTTACGGTTTTTTAGCTTATCTCTCTCTTCTTTCAATTTTTCAATTTCTTGCTGTTGTGTAGAGATTTGTTGTTGTTGCTGGTCAATCAGTCTTTGTTGAAGAGATAACTGTTGTTGTGCCTTGACTAGCCACTCAATCATGAAGACATTGTTCGCCAACTGTTCATCGGCGATAGCTCTAACTAGCTTTGAATCAATGGTAGCATTTGTGGTCATAACCCCCACTATACATAAAAATCCCCGATTTTACCTTTATGTTGTCAAGACAGATTCTTTATTGCGGTGAGCAATTACACTGTTTCCCGATAGCTTTTCTTCTTTCTTGATAAGATACTTTTCGTTTTTTAGCTACTTTTAAGTATTCCTTTCTAGCAATTTTTCTAGAAGTTCTCGGCTTTTTTCTCAATTTTACTCTTAATGGTTTATAAAGATTATCTATTATTCTTTCTGTCTCAATTCTGGCTTGATTTAATATGCCTAAATCCGTTGGGTATTTGATGTCTGCTGGCGCACAAGTCGCATCTAAAATTAGTTTACCTTTATTTTTTATTTTTTCTCCTTTTTCTTGGAGACAATCCTTTTTTTTACTTCTTTATCACTCTTGTCTATTTCTCTTTTTACTATTTTTTTATTGATTTTGTTTATCAATTCTCCATCAATTCTTTTCCTAAAATGAACTAGCATTGAAGATTCCAGTGGTGGCTCTTGTTGATAACAATTTAAACCTATAAAGTATTGTAGATAGGGATTTTCTCTAATCTGTTCTATAGTTTCTCTATCACTTGTTCCTAATTTTTCCTTAATAATTAATGTCCCTAATGCCATTCTAAATAGTTTGGCTGGCGCACCTTTTTATGCTGAAAAAAGTTTAGCATATTCTTCCTCAAAATCATCCCAAGGTATCAACTCTGCCATGATTACCCAACGATTATTGGGGGACAATTTGCCCTCGAAAGGTAATTCAAATTTTTCTGGGGGCGGTAAAGGTTGCTCCTCTTTTCGATACATTTGTTCTTGACCAACAACTGGGAGGTGTTTCTACCAATTATAGCGGTTTGTAGCCGACAAAGCTGATCTTTTTTGCGATCGCGAATATGGGTGTAACCTTTTAAAGAATAGGGTTTTGCTTTTATTCAGCAAACCCTATTTGGAAACTAGCCCAAACTGCAGATTCCCGAGCCATGGAATCCCTAGTAGACTTAATGATTCATACAGATTCTCAAGAACGGAGTTTAATTTTAGAGGCTCTCTCTCAGATTAGCACAAGAACTCTCAAGCCAATGAACCATGCTTTAACCCTCTCTCTACAAGATAAAAATCCGCAAGTTCGGAAAAATGCGATCCGAGATTTAACAAGAATTCATGATTTAATGTCTCAAATTTATCAACTACTCTGCCATTCTATTGAACCCAGATTCCGCACTTCAAAATGTAGTATAAAAAAATACATAGTTTTAAAAAGTCCGAAAATCATACCTGGGCAAGAATATTTCTCTTTTCATTAAATTTTTAGGAAAAATAATCAAATTAAGAAGATTTATACTCATTGAGAACTTAGCAAGACTCAGCACAAACGAAGGAGAGTTTCCTCTTCTCATTTGATATCATTAGACTCTTATTCTTTTATTATTTTGGCTTTATCCAATTCAATTTATAGATAATATCTTTGACAAGATGCAGGTAATAAACTCAAGATAAAACGCCTTTCTTCTGTTAAATTGACAATTTGTTTAACTCCGTTTAAAATTACATAATGAATACCTTGAAAACATTGAAATATCCACCTCAAAGTCGGACGCAATGTTACTTTCCCTACTTGATTATTTATTCCTTTTTGACTCTTTTTAAACAATTTCTTAATTCTCTTTGCCCAAAGTTATAAATCAACAAACACAAAGACATTAAAAATAACATTGTTTCTATTCTTTCTGGTTTTTCAACGAAGAAACTATCAGTAAAAAATAAGGGATCTTTCAAAAATCGAAATCCTCTTTCCGTAGATTGCTGGTTTTTATAAGTTATCAGAATTTCACTAGCTTCTAATTTATTTTCCTCTACTAAGTTAGTTGCTAAAATAAATTTTCCTGCTTCTTTAGTCTTTCTACTTATCTCTTCATCTTTTTTGATGATCAGACTAATCATTTTATAAATCTTTTCCTTTTTTTTCGAGTAAGTTTCAATCAGTTCAAATTCTTTTATTTCCAACAATCTCAATTTTTTATTAATAGCTTTTAATTTATATCGAGCAGCTTGAGGATGTTCAAATTCTTCAGATTGTATTTCTTTAAGAAATTTTTGGGATTTCTTCTCTTCTTGGGAAAGTTGTTTTTCTAGTTTTTCCAAATCACTTTTCTGTCTTTTTCACTCAAGACTATTAACCAAGCTTGCTTGATTCCACCATAAGTAACAATTTCTTCTTTCCAGGTATAACTTTCTAAATTTAGGTCACTTCTTTTTTCTTTATCTTCATCTTTTACTTCTTCCACCTCTATATTTTGCACTAATTCTTTTGCTTTTTTTATGGTCATTGGAACTCTCGTTATCCATTTTAAATGTTGGATTATTTGGAGATTTTCTTGACCATATAAAGCACTATCACAAACCATGATACTATCAAACTTTATTTGCTTTTTGAATTCTACTAAAACTTTTCCAAATACAGCTTTATCAGATTCATTTCCATCTCCTACTCTCACAAATAATGGAATATCTCCATCTTGGCTTGTTATTAAATCCAAGACACATTGTTTTAAGTCTGGTCTATGATCCCGAGAATATCCTTTCTTAATAAAAATTGGTCTTTCTTTAATAATTTTTTCTTCTTCCTGTTTCTCTTTATCTTCTTCCCTTTTATATTCTCCATCTAAATGAAATGATGTGGAATCTAAATGGGAGTATTTAAGGTCTATTTTAAATTTTTTAATTACTTCTAAAACTACTTCAATAAAAATATCATTTAGTCCATATTTATATAATTCATCCATTACTCTCCCAATTTTATCATCATTAAGGTAATCAGGTTTAATTCTTTCTCCTAACAATTTCTCAATGGCTTTATCTTGAAAAAACTGACTGAATAAATATAGAGGTCTTGAAACAAATCCTAGTCCATTGATTAAAATAGACTTAACTACTGTACCTGCTGAGATTTTTTCTCTAACATCTATTCCTAATTTATTATTAATTATTTTGACTATTCCTATTTCATCAATTAAACCAGCTACTATCCCTAAATGGTCTAAATTTTTAACTTGTATTTCTTCTAAATAAGACATTTTTCGCTCTTTTTTTACAGAGGAAACAACTTAAGCAATTATCCCACTTTTTTGTCTTCAAGAGCTTAAGCAATTATACTTAATTATTAACCCCAGGCTTGTAGTATTTAATGCTACTTTTTGAAGTGCGGAATCTGGGTTGAAGATAGTGATCGTGAGGTACAAGAGACAGCAAAATGGGCGATTAATCAATTAAACACTCAGATTCCTCCTCGTCTAGATATGGTAACAGGAGAAAATCCTCCTGAAGTCACAGTAGAAGAGCCTTATTCCGATTTCATGGAGTAATAGGTAGGTAAACAATTGCCAAAAATCTGGGTTTAAAGCAAAGTCGATTACGACATTACCGAGGGAGAAACGTTCTATTTAGAATCTCGTTGAATCAAGACAAAGGCACCATTAATTATATGATCTTTATTAATTCTAGCTTCGATTTCTTCCGGTTGATAAATACCTTCCGCAACTTCTAAAGATGCTTGATCTAAAGCATTAAGATAAGCCTCTTCTAAGGTTTCCCTCAACTCCTCATCATTAAGATAATATCCCCCCGCTTTTTTTCGTTTATTTTTCCGTTTAATTTCTCTAACACTATTACGAATAGAAACATCCCAAGAACGAGTAGTACGGTTTTCTGCTTGTTGTTTAATTAGATGAATCAATAGAATAACTGCATAACTGCGAATTGTACTAACAATTGCATTTTTGCTCATATCTTCAAGGTCTTCAACAATAGCTAATGAACCTTTGATATCTCCTTTTAAGAGTAATGCTTTGAGTTCTAATAATTCTTCCATAAATTCCCTCCTTTTATAATATTTATGACCAATAAAAATTAATCAGTAAGGTGGGCAAAATGATCAATCATCCGAAGCAATAAAATACCTAAAAACTCTGCCCACCCAACAAAAATACTATTTCCAGTTAATCATTATGATGATACCTCCTATTTATAAGGTTAGAAGCCAGAAGTTATTTGTTTAACAATATCTTCTGACTCATTTCTCATTAATTTTCTCGATCAAATCCAAATTTATCTTTAATTTCGCCATTGAAATACTGTCCTTTAGATGGTGATTTTTCTAACTCCTCATAAATAGTTTTAGGAACATCATGATATTGATACACACTACCATTAGTAAACTCAACCCTGAGAGTTTCTTTTTCTTCATCATAGTCAAAAGATTTGATGGCAACACTCTGATTTTTTAGCAAGGGGAAAGCAATAACATCCCGAATACTCGCAGAATCAGTTAATAACATAATTAGGCGATCAATACCAATTCCTAAACCACCAGTAGGAGGCATTCCATATTCTAATGCTGTTAAGAAATCTTCGTCAACACTATGTGCCTCCAAGTCTCCGGCTGCTTTTTGTTCTGCTTGTTTTTCTAGTCTTTCCCTTTGATCAATGGGGTCAGTTAATTCTGAAAAACTATTGGCTAATTCTCGTCCGACAATGTACAATTCAAAGCGTTCAACTAATCCTTGTTTATCACGGTGTGGTTTAGCTAAAGGAGAAATTTCTACGGGAAAATCAAGGATAAATGTGGGTTGAATGAGGCTTTCTTCTACAGTCTGCTCAAACACTTCGTTTAATAACTTTCCTAAACTTTGACAGGTCTCAGGGACTTCTAAACCTGCTTTTTTTACCTCAGTTTTTGCTGTTTCAAAGTCTGTAAATGCCTCAAAATCCAACCCACTTTTCTCTTTAACAATATCGTTCATTGTCACCCTTCTCCAAGGGGTTGATAAGTCAATTTGTTCCCCTTGATAAGTTATGTTTAAAGTGCCTAAAACTTCTTCTGCTGCGGTGGTAATAATCGCTTCGGTTAGCTCCATCATATCGTTATAATCGGCATAAGCTTGATATAGTTCAATGGAGGTAAACTCAGGATTATGTTTGGTAGAAACCCCTTCGTTACGGAAAATTCTTCCCATTTCAAATACTTTCTCAAAACCCCCCACAATTAACCGTTTGAGATGTAATTCTGTGGCAATTCTCAGATACAAATCCATCTCTAAGGTGTTATGATAGGTGATAAAAGGACGGGCTTCTGCCCCCCCTGCTTCTGACTGTAAAACGGGGGTTTCTATTTCTATAAAACCCTGGTTATCTAAGTAACGTCTAATAGATGCGGTAATCTGCGCCCGACGACGAAATGTTTGTCTAACTTGGGGGTTAACAATTAAGTCTACATACCGTTGACGATAGCGTTTTTCTGTATCGGTTAAACCGTGCCATTTATCGGGTAAAGGTAATAAGGATTTAGTTAATATTTCGTACTCTTTGACTTTAACAGAAAGTTCTCCTTTCTCCGTTCTTTTAATACTCCCTTTGACTCCGATAATGTCCCCTGTGTCCGTTAATTTTTTGAGATGATTAAAGGCACTTTCGAGTTCGCTCATGTGTGCCTGAATTTCTTTTTTATCCAGATATAATTGGATAGTTCCGCTTTCGTCTTGTAAACTGAAAAAAGCGAGTTTTCCAAAGACACGACGGGCGATAATTCTTCCTGCGATCGCAACGTCTACCTCGACTTCTTCCCCATTTTTTAAACTGGCATATTTATCTTGTAAACTAGCAGCATCATGGCTAGATTTCCATTGATAAGCATAGGGAATTAAGCCTATTTTTTTCAACTGTTCTACTTTTTCGAGGCGTGTGGCGCGAATTTCGTCTAAATTAGAGGATGAATTGGGTTCCCGTTGCGGTTGATTGGAAGACATTGTTAAGATATTGCAGAAAAAAGTAAGATTAAGTTATTTTGTTGTCAAATAAGGTTCAATCTTAATCACCTTAACTATTATAGCGTGTCAACACATTATAATCATAAATTCTTTGATATGATCATGAATAATTTATTTTCGTTTAATTATTTTCAATTGATTTTTTTATTTCTAACAACTAGCTACCATTGGCTTAACACTTTTTGGGGAAATATGCAACAAGTCCCACCTGGAAAATGGATTGATTTAGGGGGTTATAAAGTTCATTGTTATCAGAAAGGAACTGGTAAGATTACAGTAGTATTAGACCATAGTTTAGGGGGAATAGAAGGATATTTGTTAATGGAAGAAATAGCGGAGATAAACAAGGTTTTTATCTATGATAGACCAGGATATGGTTGGAGTGATTCTAGTCCGAAAAAACGTTGCAGTCAAGAAATTGTTTATGAATTAGATCAGCTTTTAGAAAAGGCTGATGTTTCGCCACCTTATTTATTAGTTGGTGATTCTTTTGGTAGTTATAATGTTAGGTTATATGCTCATTATTTTCCTGATAAGGTTTGTGGAATTGTTTTAACGGACGGACTTCACGAACAAGGAATGTTAAACTTACCTTTATCAGTAAAATTATTAAAATCATTTTTTCTTTCAGGTTTTATTATATCAATTTTGGGGGCAACATTTGGGTTAATCAGACTGTTGGGAAATTTTAAAGTATTTGAATTAATCAAACCTCAATTAAATAAGTTTAATCGAGATAGTCTTATGCTGGTTAAACAGTCTTTTTATCATCCGAAACATTGGTTAACCATGGCCAGAGAAATCTGGAATTTAGAAACCAGTGCAACTCAGGTACAGAAAGCGAATAATTTGGGAAATATTCCTCTGATTAGCATCAAAGCAAAAACTTTTTTCATCCCTCTATTTTCACCTTTTTCTTCCCTTTAAAAGCTACCAATAAAATTAGAAATATTATCCATGAAGAATTACTTAAACTATCATCAAATTCCAGCCAAATTTTAGCCAATAATAGTAGTCATTTTGTTTGGATAGATGAACCAGAGATTATTATTTTAGCAATAAAACAAATATTGAACTTAGACTGATACCCCTCGAAGATAAAATTTAACTTTGATACTCAACAATCAAGGGAACCCTTGAACAGTTGACAAGAACTAAGAATTTAGCTGAGAGAATTTTGTTATGAAGTATAATTAAATCTAATTTTATTCTGATTCTTGAAACTGAAAAGCATGATTTTTATGAACTTTAGGTAATTGGAGAAATAGGGTAATTATCAAAGTTCCCATGTAAGCAGTTAAACCTGACCACAATAAGTGATTATTTTGCCAATAATAAGACATAACTGCTAAGGGTAAAAATCCTATAAAAAATGCCGTTAATACTCCATTTCTTAATGTAGCACATTCTTTTAAACCAATGAAATAACCTTCTAACATAAATGCAGTGGCAGTTAAACATAAAAGAGGTAATAACCATAAACTATATTGTATAGCTTTTTCACTAATTTCTGGATGATCCGTCAATAGTTTGAAAATAGTTTCAGGGAACAAAAAAGGAATAAAAGCAAAAGTTGAAGCAATTATCAAACTATTAATAATAGAGACAACTAATAAAGGTGAAATTTGTTCAATATTTCCTTTTACTTTAAAATTTCCTGTTAAAGTTTGCAGAGTCATTCCTATTCCTTGAACCGTAAATTGACTCAAGAGGGCAATTTGTAATAATAAACCATTCGCTGCTAGAATATCAGTCCCTAGTAACGCACTTAAATTTATAAAAATAGAATAGGTTGAAATTAGACCTAAATATCTAATTAATATATTTCCTTTTAAAGCAATAATTGATTTTAATTCTTTTCCATCTACAACTTTTCTAAGTATCCCTAAAAATCCAGACCACTTAATACTAAAAGCCATAAAAATAATAGCTATGAATAAAGCTAAATATTGACTAATTGCCGTAGCTAAACCTGCCCCTAAACTTCCCAAACTCCATCGATAAATTATCAGGTAATCTAGCCCAACATTAGAAAAGTTACCGACAAAAGATAAGAAGAAAATTGCTGCTTTCATTTCCCTTCCTAAAAACCAACCAATGAAAACAAAATTAAGTAAAACGGCTGGTGCGCCCCAAATTCTTGCAGAAAAATAATCAATTCCAGATACTTCTATTTCAGGAGAACCAGATAATATAGTAAAGCCTATTTTTTCAATAGGATACTGTAAAATTAAAATAGTAAAAGCAATGATTAAAGCAATTAAACCACTACGCAAAATAGCTAGTAATATTCCTTCTTCGTCTTCTCTTCCTACTGCTTCTGCCGTGATAGTATTTGTTCCAGAACGAATGAACTTCAAAACCCTATATAAATAGTCAAAAAGTATACTTCCTAGAATAACACCTGCTAGGTAACGAATGTCCTCTAAATGTCCTAAAAAAGCAGTATCACATAACCCGGCTAAGGGAACCATCAGATTAGATAAAACGCTCACTGAGGCCAGACGATAAAAACGAGGTAAAAATCTACGATATTCAACAGGAAGGGGAAAATTCATATAGATGGCTAACTGTCATTTTTTAGGGTAAATCAACACTATATTATACCTAATTTTAAGTTTAGCTCACATATTGCGATTGTACAGTACATACTATACTAAACTATCGTCTAAATTCCCAAATAGTAAAGCTTTATTTTTAAATTTAATGTTAGGAATTACAATTGACAAAAGTAAAGTGTACCGAAATATTAAGAAAAAATAAAAAGAAGCAGAAGTACAATCCCTCATGATCCATCTTTTAACCAATAATCTTCGACAAGTGTTATATTGAAGACGAAAAAAAATTTTTGTGGGGTGTGAAGACGTGCGAGTATTACTTATTTATCCGGTATTTCCGCCCACCTTTTGGTCCTATGACAAAAGCTTGGAATTAGTGAATCGTAAAGTTTTATTACCACATCTGGGTTTAATTACCGTTGCTGGTAGACTTCCTCAAACCTGGGAATTTAAACTATGCGATCGCAATATTAGAGAGGTAACTGAAGCAGAATGGGAATGGGCAGAAATGGTGATTTTTTCCGCCATGATCGTCCAAAAACCCGATTTATTGGCGCAAATAAAAGAAGCGAAACGACGGGGTAAATGTGTTGTCGTCGGGGGTTCTTACGCTCCCTCAGTCCCCTCAGAAGTACAAGAAGCAGGGGCAGACTTTTTAGTGTTAGATGAAGGAGAAATCACTCTTCCGATGTCTGTGGAAGCTTTGCAACGAGGAGAAACCCAAGCAACCATCCGCACCGAAGAAAAACCAGATGTTACTTTAAGACCCATTCCTCGCTACGACTTACTGGAGTTAGACGCTTATGACTCCATGTCGGTGCAGTTTTCCAGGGGATGTCCGTTTCAATGCGAATTTTGTGACATTATTGTTTTATATGGACGGAAACCGCGCACTAAAACCCCGGCACAACTGCTGAAAGAGTTGGACTATCTTTATGAGTTAGGATGGCGACGGGGCGTATTTATGGTAGATGATAATTTTATCGGTAATAAACGCAACGTTAAATTATTACTCAAAGAATTAAAAGTTTGGCAAAAAGAACATCAATATCCCTTCCGTTTTAATACCGAAGCATCGGTGGATCTCGCCCAAGATACTGAGTTGATGGAGTTGATGGTAGAATCCAATTTTGACGCTGTATTTTTAGGCATTGAAACCCCGGATGAAGAGAGTTTAAAACTAACCAAAAAATTTCAAAATACCCGTGATTCCTTAACCGATACCATTGATACTTTAATCCGTGCCGGGCTGCGTTCCATGGCAGGGTTTATTATTGGTTTTGATGGGGAAAAAATAGGGGCAGCTTCTCGTATTATTCGCTTTGTAGAAAATGCGGCTATTCCTACAGCTATGTTTGGAATGTTACAAGCACTTCCCCATACGGCCCTATGGCATCGTTTAGAAAAAGAAGGAAGATTAAGAGTTGATAATAGTAAACTAGATATTAATCAAAGTACCTTGATGAACTTTGTTCCCACTCGTCCCATCGAAGATATTGCTCGAGAATATATAGAGGCTTTTTGGACATTATACGACGCAGAAATTTTCTTAGATAGGACTTATCGTTGTTTCTTAAAATTAGGTGCGCCTAAATGTCATGCCCCTTTTAAGTTTCCCAGTTGGGTTGACTTGCGAGCTTTAGCCATTGTTATTTGGAGACAAGGGTTTAAACGGAACACTCGTTGGAAATTTTGGCATCATTTCTTTGGTATTCTTAAACATAATACTCCCGTTTGGGAACATTATTTAACTGTCTGCGCTCATAACGAACATTTTCTAGAATACCGTCAAATTGTTCGGGATGAAATTGAACAACAGTTACAAGAATTTTTAGTTAGAGAAAAACAAGAAACTCGTCAAATAGTCAATGTTTAACAAAAATACTGTAATGTTAGCAGTGTATGACTATTTAGGAAAGTTATTTGTGAAATAAAATTGATATGTTTTCTAAGACATATCAATTTTATTGACTTGTAAAACTTCTTTTAATTCATTAATTATTTCTTGTTCAGAAGCTTTTAACTCTCTATCTGCGTTGGCAATGACCAAAGATATTTGTAGTAATAATGGAGCTAACTCCCTATCTCCAATATAGGGAGTAATTAACTTGATAATTTCTGTTTTTTCTTCTTGATAATTATTTTGTAGAGCTTCCCCTTTGAGACGGAAAATTTCTGCTGCTTCATTGGCATCAAATAGCTGAAGTTGTTGAACATTATCTAGGATATAATCCCGTGCCATAAGTTCAGCAAAACCAATATCACCATCAGCAACAGCTAACAAAGCACAAGCACCCATAGCAGCCTCGAGAAACTTTTTTTGCTGGACTTGCTGCTGATGTTTAGCTATCATTGCTTTTATGGATTGAATAATGCTGGACATGGTAATTAGTGAAGTGACAATAGCTATAATGTACCAGAAGACAGCTAGATAAGTGTCCATAGCATTAAAGAAATCAATAATAAAAAGTTTTATAGTGTAATTACAATGACTTTATGTGCAATCTCCACAGAGAGATTGTTTTTGTTGCGTTTTGCCTAAAGAAAATGAATATTCATAAAAATAAGAGCGATCGAGTCAAATCTCAAATTTCTCCTTGGTTGATTAATATTGCTTATCCGTTGGGATCGAAAATAGTCTTGCCCCTCTATTTTGGATCTATTACCATCAACGGACAAGAGAACATTCCCACAAGCGGTCCCATTCTGATCGCTCCCACCCATCGTTCTCGCTGGGATGCTTTAATTATCCCCTACGCAGTAGGCAGAATAGTTAGTGGTAGAGATGTCAGGTTTATGGTGACTTCCAGCGAAATAACAGGTATTCAAGGCTGGTTTATTCGGCGGATGGGGGGTTTCCCAGTGGATCTTAAACGGCCAGGGGCCAGTAGTTTAGAGCATAGTGTAGAAATTCTCAAACAAGGGGAAATGTTAGTTATTTTTCCAGAAGGAGGTATTTTCCGAGATAAAGAAGTTCATCCTCTTAAACGAGGAGTAGCCCGTATTGCCTTAGAAGTGGAATCTCAACAACCAGGTTGTGGCATGAAAATATTACCCGTCAGCATTGAATATACTAAGCCTTTTCCTAGTTGGGGAACCCATATCACCGTTAATATCGGTTGTTCTCTGGACGTGGCCAGTTATGACACCACAACCCTCAAACGCAGTTCCCAAAAGCTAACCCAGGATCTAGAATCTCATTTGAAATGGATATTTCAGGGTAAACTTGAGCAGATAGTTATTCAAAAATAATATTATTACCTATGAATCAATCTTTAGTCCCCGTCCCTTCTGGTGTGTTTCAAGTGTCAGGGAGTCCTATCAATCAAGGGAATGTGGATGAAGCTCCCTTAAAATTCTCTTTGGTGTTACCTACCTACAAAGAAGCAGGAAATATCCAAGATATTGTCAAAATTTTAACTGATTTACTCGATCAATCCATTGCTGGAGACTATGAACTAATTGTCGTTGATGATAACAGTCCCGATCATACTTGGAAATTAGCCCTAGAATTAACCTCAGACTATCCCCAACTTAAAGTCATGCGTCGCACGGAAGAAAAAGGACTTTCTACTGCTGTCATCCGAGGATGGCAGGTGGCCAGAGGGAATATTTTAGGGGTGATCGATGCTGACTTACAACACCCCCCCGAAGTGCTTCAACAGCTTTTAGGGGAAATGGACAAGGGGGCCGACTTAGCAGTGGCCAGTCGCCATGTAGAAGGAGGAGGGGTTAGCGAATGGAGTATTATTCGCCGCTTTTTATCCCGTGGCGCACAAATGTTAGGTTTAATCATTCTCCCGGAAGTTATTGGCCGTCTTTCTGATCCCATGAGTGGTTATTTTATGGTGCGTCGAACTGCGATCGCTGGCAAACCCTTAAGCCCTGTGGGTTACAAAATTTTGATCGAGGTCACTGCTAGAGGAAAAATTCGCTGGTTAGGTGAAGCCGGATATGTCTTCCGAGAACGTCAAGCAGGGGAAAGTAAGGTAACTTGGAAACAATATATCGAGTATCTACAGCATCTTGTACGACTTCGGTTATCTTTATCAGCTAGGTTTATTCAGTTTTGTTTAGTAGGGTTTAGTGGACTTTTTGTCGATCTGACGGTTTTTTCCCTACTTCGCAAAGGACTAGAATTGGGCTTAACACGCAGTACCATACTCTCTGCGGAAGTAGCAATTATTAATAACTTTCTTTGGAACGATTTATGGACATTTCGGGATATTTCCAGCCGACAGCCAGGAAAACGTCAGCGACTAAAAAGATTTATTAAGTTTAATTTTGTTTGTCTTGCTGGTGTTATTTTACAGACATTATTGGTGAATACTTTCTTTGCCATTTTCCAAAAATTACAATTAGATACAACCATCGCAAACATAACCACCAACGGCTTTTTGCGAGGAGTCTTGACTAGCGATCTCTTAGCGAAATTAATGGCTATTGTCATCGTGACATTCTGGAATTTCTGGTTAAACACTAAATTGAGTTGGAGGGTGACGGACATTGAGCGTTAAACTATACTGGATGATACTATACTTAAAATAATTTTTTAGAACATCCTCACAGACTATGAACCTTATAAAGAAACTAGGAACACCTAGTGCAGCTTAGCAAAAATAATCCACTAGTCACTTATGATCTTTAAAGCCCTTAAATTTCCAAACGAACGGCTTAGCAAAATGTTGATTAAAGTAATCAATAAAATTGAGAATTTTTTGGGATAGTTCTTCAGTTGAACGGACAGTAATTCTTTTGAGTAAACGCCTGACTAAGATCGAAAACCAACACTCAATTTGATTAAGCCAAGATGTATGTTTGGGAATATAAACAAAGCGAATTCGATGAGATTCATCTGATAAAAAATCTGCTCTGCTGTCCATAGATTGCAAAATCCCCTCCTTTCCTTTTCTCCCCAAATCAATAGTAATTCCACAGCTTTCTGCTACTAATTTGACTAAGCTTTCCGATTTATGAGTGTTGAGTTGATCTACAATAAAAATTCATTCTGCTTTTTCATCAATCTTAATCGTTCTCTGGATATGTTCAGAAAAATCTTGTTCTGTTCTTGTCGGTCCAATAGAGGGACTAACAACTTTTCCTCTTGCCACATCCCAGTTCGCAATCAAGCTTAAAGTTCCGTGTCTTTCATATTTAAATTCGATTTTTTCTACTTGTTTAGGCTTGATTCTTTTGTTCGGAAATAATCTCTCAAGAGCTTGAATCCCTGTCATTTCATCTGTACTAATTAAATGAATTCCTTGTTCTAACAAAGTTTTAGCTTCTTGATGAAGTTCACAGATATATTTGACTTGCTTTTTAAATTTTAAGGGATCATCAATTTTGGCATTTAACCAGTAACGAACGAGATGTGGTTGTAATGTCGCTTCTTTTTAAAAAACGCCCTACACTACGGGGGGAAATCTTTTCGACAATTCCTCTTTTTATGGCTTCATCCGCCAACTCTGAAGGTGTCCAATGGCTCACTGGTCTGTCTGATTTTTCACATTCTTCACAAGCGATCGCTACAATCTGGACTACTTGTTCGACCGTAAAGGATTTTGTTGTTCCAGGTCTTGGGCGATCGCTTAAAATTCCTTTGATCAAGACCATTAATGCTTTCTCCGTTACCTGTTGTTCTTCGGCGGCACTCAGTTTTTCTCTCTCCTCAAACCATCGCGATCGCCACTGACGCACTTGTACTCGGTCTAATTCTAATCTTCGACTAATCGAACTATTGCTCTCTCCTGATGCTGCGGCTAAGATTAGCTTGGCTCGTCTAACAAGGCGATAGGGGTTTGTTGTCCCTCTCACTATTTGTTGGAGTACTGTTTTCTGTAGGTTGGAGAGGTTAATTGGCAATGCTTTTATCATGGACATCAACTTCGAGATTCTTCCGTTAGTTTCATTGAAACACATTGTCGTGGCTAGTCACGAAAGTTTCTGTAAAAATCTGGTGGATTACTTTCGCCAAGCTGCACTAGCTATTTACTTTTAGCAATAGCTGCTGCTATTACAGCTATACATTTTACTCTTTTAGAACAAGACGGTAATCAAAATGTTATGAGTGTCAGTCTTTTGATTTGGTTAACCGCCGCTTCTTTGTTATGGGATAAATACCAAGAACTAGGACTTGAATCAAAAAGTAATTTACCATCAACCTTATTAGGAATCATGTTAATGGTTATTGCTTTGCTGAGAAGTATCTCTCCGGCTGGTTATCATTTCTTTTTGTCTCCTGTGATCTTTACCATCGGTTTAGTTTTACTAGCAGATGGGTTTAACGGGTTTCGTTTTTATTGGAAAGAAATATCAGTTTTTAGCCTTTTTTTACTGTACCCCATAGTCATGCGTTTCCTGAGAATGATTCAGATGGAAAAGCTAACAGCTATTTTTTCTACTTTTCTTTTGTACATAATGGGATTTCAACCATTACGGGAAGGAGTTTCTATTATTTTACCTACAGGAAGAGTAGAAGTGCTACCAGCTTGTGCAGGACTTGATATTGTTACCTTAATGTTTATCTGTGCTATTCTCCTGTTTTTTATCGTTCCTTTGACAAATACCCAGAAAATTATCTGTCTTTTTTTAGCTCCGTTTATTGGTTTTTTTATTAATAGCATTCGAGTTTGTTTATTAACTTACTTTGTTTCTCAATCTGCCGATGAAGCCTTTGACTATTGGCACGGAGAGGACGGAAGCTTAGCTTTCGCTATGATATCTGTGGTTGTCTTTGGTTTATTTTGCTGGTTTTCTTATATTCGTCCTCTAAGCTTAGAAATACAAGATTAAATTAATTAAAAATACCTTTACATTTTTCCTGAGAAATATGAATTCTTTACCAATAGAGTGGAAACAAACTAGAGTTGGACTTTTAGGACTTGTTTTTTTAGGTCTTTCTGGAGTGCTGATATATACATTTATTTCTCCAGAACAAACTGAAAAAATTAGTAAGACTGAAGAAGTTATTATTCCTGATAATGTCCCTTTATCCCAATGGAAATTGCTTGAAAGTAAACTACTAGACCAACCTAAAACTGAACCATCAGAACCAGAAAATTATTTTGCTCGAAAATATGAATATACTAACGATCAAGAAAGATTAAAAGCAGAGATACGCTATCACAAGTATTTCGGTAGTTTTAACCAATTTTTGATCAAAGATATGAAGATGCCAGCAGCTAGTATTTTCCCTTATATCCGCTATCAAAAAGGTATCGGTCACTATGCTTTTTTTGAACACGAAAATACAACTTATTTGGGGTCTTGTATTAATGCTAAAGGTGAGGCCACTGTTACCCTAAGTCAGTATAATCAAAATCGCTATTTACACGGTTGGGGACTAACAAGGACTTTTCTCTGGTTAATTGGACAGCAAGATTTAGTTGAATACCGTTGTTTATGGACTATTATGTCTATCCCAAATTCATCAGAGGAATTAGATTTTACTATCAACATTGATACTAATGATAAAGAACTCAATGAAACGGAGAAAAAGCTAGAAGAAGCTTGGTTAGACTGGTATGCTTGGTGGAAAAATAACTTTCCTGATTATTAGTTTAGTCTCGTCAAACTCTTCTCTAGTTTTGACAAAACTTCCTCAACCAGATTAGATGATGTGGTGTCAAACCACTCAATTTCTGGGTAAGCACGAAACCAAGTCCTCTGACGTTTAGCAAACTGACGGGTATGAGAAATGATCTCTTTTTCTGCTTCAGGTAACGATAATTTTCCTCGCAGATAATTGATAATTTCTGCATACCCTAATGTCTTCAATAAAGGTAAATCCCAACCATATTTTTTCACTAATTTTTCTACTTCTTCAATCAACCCCATCTCGATCATTTTTTTTGTTCTTTCTACAATTCTTTTCTTTAATTCTTCGGAAGAACAATCTAACCCAATTTGTATAATGGGATAAGAGGGTGGATTTTCTCCTTGTTGTTGGGAAATGGGAATTCCTGTGGCATAAAAGACTTCTAAAGCGCGCAGGGTTCTCACCTGATCATTGACGTGAATTTTTTCACTTCCTACAGGATCAACTTGTTTGAAAATTTGATAACATTGTTGTTGTCCTAAGTCTTGTAACTGTAGTCTTAATTGAGGTTGTGGGCTAACTCTAGGGATTTTTAAGCCTTTAACAATAGATTTAATATATAGTCCCGTTCCTCCTACTAAAAGCGGAAATTCTGTTATATTACTCTTAACTAAATTTTGTGCTTGTTCTTGATATTCTGCTAAAGTTAATGTTTCTGTTGGCTCACAAATATCGATTAAATAATGAGGAATTAACTCTCTTTCAGATCCAGTTACTTTGGCTGTTCCAATATCAAATTCTCGATAAACTTGACGAGAATCCGCACTAATTATAATAGAATTAATGGATTGAGCAATTTCTAAAGCTAAGGCTGTTTTACCCGTTGCTGTTGCTCCACAAACGACGATCAAGCCCCTTGGCATAATAATAAATATTAACAGTTTCTTTTATGATAACAAGAAATGTATTTTACCTGTGGGATTTACAGTTATTTTTTAATAAAAAGAATACCGCTAACCGTGTAACTACTGAATATTGATTGATTAAATCTAAACAAATATTAAGAGCATGAGGTTTTTTGATTGATTTGGGGAATCCTATGGTTAATCAGAGGAAGTCGAAAGTCCTCATTTGATCTCGTAATCATTACTAATAAATTCCTATGTTAGCCACATCTTCCTATAACAATATTGATAAGCTTGATTCTCCTGAAATTAGACCGATCACAGAGTCAGATCAAGAGGTTAACGAGATCGCTTCTGAATTAGGGGATAGTTTGATTGAATTAGAATTACAGAACATAAACTTTACAGAAACAGATCCTTCAACTAATCGAGTCACCACAGATTTAGTTCGCTTATATCTCCAAGATATTGGCCGCGTTCCCTTACTAACAAAAGAAGAAGAGGTGAGTAAGTCGAGGCAGGTTCAACGTTACGTTGAATTGTTAGAAATCAGAAACCAAGCAGCAGAAAACGACGACGAGATCATGAAACAATTTGTTCAGGTTCATGGTATTCATGACCAGTTAATGGCTTATTTAGGTCATCGTCCTTCCTGGGAAAAATGGGCAAAAGCTAGTGAAGTTTCAGTGTTTGAATTAAAGGAAATTTTAGTACAAGGCAAGAGTCAATGGGCTGTTTTAGCCAATATGGATGTTGCTGAACTAGAGGAAATTCAAAAGTCAGGAATTAAGGCCAAAGACGAAATAATCAAAGCGAATTTACGTCTGGTGGTTTCTGTAGCTAAAAAATATCAACATCGAGGGTTAGAATTACTTGATTTAATCCAAGAAGGAACCCTGGGATTAGAAAAAGCTGTGGAAAAATTTGATCCCGTTAAAGGCTATCGTTTCTCCACTTATGCTTATTGGTGGATTCGTCAAGGTATTACTAGTGCAGCTTGGCGAAAGTAATCCACCAGATTTTTACAGAAACTTTCGTGACTAGCCACGACAATGTGTTTCAATGAAACTAACGGAAGAATCTCGAAGTTGATGTCCATGATAAAAGCATTGCCAATTAACCTCTCCAACCTACAGAAAACAGTACTCCAACAAATAGTGAGAGGGACAACAAACCCCTATCGCCTTGTTAGACGAGCCAAGCTAATCTTAGCCGCAGCATCAGGAGAGAGCAATAGTTCGATTAGTCGAAGATTAGAATTAGACCGGGTACAAGTGCGTCAGTGGCGATCGCGATGGTTTGAGGAGAGAGAAAAACTGAGTGCCGCCGAAGAACAACAGGTAACGGAGAAAGCATTAATGGTCTTGATCAAAGGAATTTTAAGCGATCGCCCAAGACCTGGAACAACAAAATCCTTTACGGTCGAACAAGTAGTCCAGATTGTAGCGATCGCTTGTGAAGAATGTGAAAAATCAGACAGACCAGTGAGCCATTGGACACCTTCAGAGTTGGCGGATGAAGCCATAAAAAGAGGAATTGTCGAAAAGATTTCCCCCCGTAGTGTGGGGCGTTTTTTAAAAAGAAGCGACATTACAACCACATCTCGTTCGTTACTGGTTAAATGCCAAAATTGATGATCCCTTAAAATTTAAAAAGCAAGTCAAATATATCTGTGAACTTCATCAAGAAGCTAAAACTTTGTTAGAACAAGGAATTCATTTAATTAGTACAGATGAAATGACAGGGATTCAAGCTCTTGAGAGATTATTTCCGAACAAAAGAATCAAGCCTAAACAAGTAGAAAAAATCGAATTTGAATATGAAAGACACGGAACTTTAAGCTTGATTGCGAACTGGGATGTGGCAAGAGGAAAAATTGTTAGTCCCTCTATTGGACCGACAAGAACAGAACAAGATTTTTCTGAACATATCCAGAGAACGATTAAGATTGATGAAAAAGCAGAATGGATTTTTATTGTAGATCAACTCAACACTCATAAATCGGAAAGCTTAGTCAAATTAGTAGCAGAAAGCTGTGAAATTACTATTGATTTGGGGAGAAAAGGAAAGGAGGGGATTTTGCAATCTATGGACAGCAGAGCAGATTTTTTATCAGATGAATCTCATCGAATTCGCTTTGTTTATATTCCCAAACATACATCGTGGCTTAATCAAATTGAGTGTTGGTTTTCGATCTTAGTCAGGCGTTTACTCAAAAGAATTACTGTCCGTTCAACTGAAGAACTATCCCAAAAAATTCTCAATTTTATTGATTACTTTAATCAACATTTTGCTAAGCCGTTCGTTTGGAAATTTAAGGGCTTTAAAGATCATAAGTGACTGGTGGATTATTTTTGCTAAGCTGCACTAGGGCGATCGCCACCCAAAGTCGGATTATTCGGCTTCCTGTTCATGTCACAGAAAAACTCAATAAAATTAAACAAGTTCAACGGAAAATCTCTCAAAGCAAAAACCGTAATGCTTCTCTAGAAGAAATTGGGCAAGAACTTGGTATGACTGCTGCACAGGTTCGAGAAGTGTTGATGAAAATTCCCCGTTCTGTTTCTTTAGAAGTTAAAGTAGGTAAGGAAAAAGATACAGAATTAGTGGATTTATTAGAGTCAGAAGATATTTCCCCCGAAGAAAATTTAGCCGTTGAATCTTTACGTCGAGATATTGGGGTTTTATTAAAAGATTTAACGGAAAGAGAACAGCAAGTAATTAAACTCCGTTATGGGTTTGAAGATGGGGTTGCTTATTCTTTGGCTGGTATTGGACGAGTTTTAGAGTTATCTCGGGAACGGGTTCGTCAAATTGAGGCCAAAACACTGCAAAAGCTGCGTCAGCCTCGACGACGTAATCAAATTCGAGATTATTTTGAAAGTTTGACTTAACAGAATGTTGTAGTGTTTCCTCGCTAAAAGTCAGAAGTCAGAAGTCAGAAGTTAGAATCAAAAAAGGTTAATTTGTATGTGATTTCAGTATGATAATTTCCTGACTGATTTTTACTTCACACTTCACACTTTTTGAAGGTGCAACAATGGAGAACATTAGCGAAAATTTGTTAAGGCTTTTTTTAGGGTGGCAGGAATGGGAGTAGGAATGGTTTTATCATGTTCTCTTCGCATACAAGCTGCCTCTTGTTTTCCTTTAGCGATTAACTCTTCTCCTTGATCTGTTACTCTCCAATATTCAAATAACATGGTGATACGATTTTGTTTAACTTCCCCCAAAATCATTTTAATCAACAAATGATCAAAAGCAAATAATTCTGATAAATATTCACAGGAAACAGAAACCGTAACCAAAGCGAGTCCCTGAGATAATTCATCAATAATATCAGGGGCATGATCTTTCAAAAACATCTCTCGGCAACGACCTTGCCAGCGAACATAATTAGCATAATAAACATTACCCACTAAGTTTGTTTCTTCAAAACTGACAATGTGATGATATTCGTAAGCTTTCATAGTATTTGATATTATTTGAGAATTTAGTTTTTAGTCTGAGATAATCTAAGCATAGGTAGATTATATAACCAATAATTAAGTCCTGAAAACAAAAGTATTGACAAAATAGCAGCCAGAATAATTGCAGGACGCAAAGGAATAATTAAAAAAGAACTAATCATTTCCATTAAAATTAGAAAAATTAAACTATTAGCAATGGTTGAATGATTAAGTTTGCTACATAAGATTGTTCCCAATGGGGCCCCAATAACAACTATAGGAATGGCAGCCAACCAATAATCTTGTACGTTAGTAGGAAAATCCTCAAAAAGAGACACTTGGAAAAATAAGCCAACTAGGGCATTAATAGCCATTAGAATTACAGAAGTTGGCGTTGCTACTTTTTCACTTAAATGCCAGACCAAAACCATCACAGAAAAAACTACAATATCAATACCATTGCCTACCAAACTACTCATAATTCCCCCAACTAAACCAGCTAAAAAACAAGCATTTTTTTCTGATTTACCCCAAATTGATATTGATTTTTTTTTTACGCTTGTGATTTTGATTAAGAATAAACAATGTCACTGAAAAAGTAGTCAACATAACCGTAAAAGATATTTTCAGAATGTCAGGAGGAAGCAAAGGCGACAAGCAATCTAAACCGAGAAAAATACCGAAAATTCCCCCTAAACTAGCCCAAGGAATCACTCGCCACTCTACAGGAATTTTGCTTAAATAGATGGTCAAAGCAGCAGCCGTCATGCCAACACTTTGAATCGCTAAAGAGAAAATTTTAGCATCGTGGGGAGAAATATGAAGAACTTTAGTGAAAACAGGAAAGGCAACGGCACCACCCCCTATGCTGGTTCCTCCAGCTATCATTGAACCAAATAACATGGTTAAGGCAATTTTCCAATAATTAATGAGGTGAGAAAACGCCCCTTCTATTCCCAGAAAGGTTAACCAAACTATCCAAGTTATTACTGCTATAATTAGTATAATTGTTTTTTTTGAAAGTAAAGACAATGGCATCGGTATTTCATCCTTAATTTATTATTAATCTTGTTGATTAGAAAATGTCGGCAGGATCAACATCTTGGAGTTTACGAACTGCTATTATTCCAGCCAAAAAACACATAAAAATTGTTAATAAAAAAACAAACCAGGTTCTTTGTTGAGTCATAGCAATCGGTAATAAAGTCGTCTGATGAGCAATTTTATAAAGTCCTGAAGCAATTAGAAATCCTGGAATATAACCCAAACAAGCTAAAATCAAAGACTCTTGAAAAACTACTGTTAAAAAATAACGATGTCGATATCCCATGGTGGTTAGGGTTGCATATTCTTTTAAATGATTTGCTACATCAGTATAAAGAATTTGATACACAACTACAATTCCCACAATTAAACCCATGGCTACCCCTAAACTAAAAATAAAACCAATGGCTGTACTGGTCATCCAGTATTGTTTCTCAAACTTAATCCATTCTTCTTTGGTAAAAATTTGTACATCATTGGGTAAATATTGTTGTAGTTTTTGCTCGATATTAGCAGGATTTCCTGATTTTAATTTAATGACACCCACTTCAATTAATCCTTTTTTTCGTTGGGAGAAAATCCTCAAAAAATTGAGATGACTGGTAATTAAATTGCCATCAATTCCAAAAGTTGTACCAAGTTTAAATAAGCCAACCACTTCAATTTTGCGGGTGGCATTACTCATATTATCAATTTCAGTCAACAGGGATGTTTGAGATTGAAAAAGGTTGACAACAGGTCCAAATTCTGGTCTAGAAGCTAGATCAAATAAGACAACATCAGGTTCTTTTAATTTATCCATATTTTGTTCAACACCGGGTAAGTTGAAAACGGAATATTCTGTATCAAAACCAATAATATGAATGTTTCGCCACTTTAAGGGATTAGCTGGATTTTTCCATTGAGCAAATCCTAAGTAAATTGGAGTAATAAATTCAACATTTTTATCTCCCAACGCTTGATATAATCGTCGCTCAGAAAAACTCTTCATAGCAATTAAAGCTGTTGAACGAGGACTGAGTAAAAAAATATCTCCGTTTAAACTCTTATGAAGCAACACTGCGCTATCAAATAAAGCCGACTGAAAACCTAATTGCATAAACATCAAAATAACGGAAAAACTAATCCCCGCAATGGCAACTAATAATCGTGTTTTTTGATGTTTTAATTGTAACCAGGCTAAGGGTATTTTCATCACTTTGAAGAGGTAGACCCAAGATCGATCAAAACTTTAACTTGTAAGTTCGTTACCCGGATTTCTCACAAATTAATTTGAAAGCCCAATCCAGAGATGAAAAATGATAATTTTTAGGACTAATAGAAATTTTGAATATAGATGAATAAAAAAATTGACTTTGATTATCCAAAAATTGAGTTTAAGAGGGAATAATTATATTAACTTTTGATTTTCTCCACGATAAATAAGACTAAATGAAAGTATCAGTCAGTCAACAACTTATGATAGATATCTTTTTTAAAAAACAACTTATTCTACTTATCCAGTATTAGGAATAGTTTTAATTCTTTTGTTAGCAATAGACAAAATATCTTGATAAGGACAAGCACTAGCTATAGCGATAATAATTCTTCTACAACTAATCTTTATTCTGGCTCCCAACTTAAGAAGATTTAGACGTATTCTTCCCACAGTTGCTTTAGCCAATGAAGTTTTTTTAAACAGTGTTGACGAAAAGCATTTATGAGAACATAAGCCCAGGAATGTATCCATAATCTTAGTTGATTACTTTGAAATGTTTGAGTTGAAGTTCTATCAGCTAACAAGTCTAATTGTTGTTCTTTAATCCGATTTTCCATCTCGCCTCTCGGACAGTATTTTTTTGTATAAAGTTTTGAGGGTGGAATTTTTGAAGCGGGCAAAGATGTCACCACATGGCGCATTTTTAAGCCATCACTTCCATAAAAACTTTTGTCACTACTCTTCTTTGACAACTCCATGACTTTTCTGTTTTATAACGAATAGAGCGATACCAAGTAGAAATTGGTACTAATTTTTTAACTTCTTCTAAATCTTCTTTTTTCTGAAATAAACTATCCATTAATTCAGTTATTGGAGCTAGTTTTTTTTCATATTCATGTTTGGCTTTTTCAATTACATCATCCGCTCGTAACTTAAGAACGCCATTTGTTCCCATAGCTATAACATAATCAACTAAAGGCTGATTTTCACAAAAATAGAAGATTTCTTCACGGGCATAGGCACTATCACCCCTAACTAGGATATGAGTCTCTGACCATTTTTCTCTAATTAGTCCGATAATTCTTTGTAATTCGTCTAAGGCTCCATCGGCTGGATCTACATTAGATGAACGAAGTTTAGCAACTAATAAATGATGCCCACAGAAAATATATAAAGGAGCATAACATACTCCGTGATAATAACTATTAAAAAATGCCCCTTCTTGATTACCATGTACTTGGTCATCCGTGACATCCATATCTAATATAATACTTAAGGGAGGTTTTTTATAAGACTCTAAAAAAAATTCGACAAAAGATTTTTCAATGGCTTCAAAGTTGGGTTCTATTTTATGATAACGACTCGTTTTTTGGTCGAGAATAGTCTCAGGACAATATTCCAATCTATTAATTGTACTTTTTCCAGCTAACCATCCCTTTTTATCTTCAAGTTCATTAAGCTTTTCTAAAGCGATCTTAAGGGCAGGATCGTGACGTAATTTATCATGGTCATTGACATCTTCATAGCCTAAAATAATTCCATAAAGCCTTTGTGCTAATAACTCATGAACGGAATGATCTACATAAGATTGATGACGATGATCTTGAAAACAGTTACCAAACTTCTCCGTAATTCCCAGTTTTTTATCCAACTCAGCTATCCAGACAATCCCCGCATCTGAAGTGATTAGTCCCCCATCAAAATTAGCGATTATTTCTTTTCCTTTCTGTTTACTAAAGTTGATTACTTGACGAGGGGTTCGGGGATGACTGGGACTCATTAAATTAGTTTAAGGTAAATTGCTTTAATAATTAAATTATAGCATATTTTATTCTAACAATCTAGTACTATTAGAGATTTTATTAATAATTTTTTTGGAAAAATGAGTGATTGATTTATCTTTTCATCTTTGTCTAATTCGGGTTGATTTTAACTTAAAATCTGACAACAGACTGTTGGTTGGGGAAATCTGCGATCGCTCTGTTCAAACCCACTTCCTGTAAGGCTTCTGTGTTTGGCGATCGCAGATTTTGTGAGAAATTCGGGTGAAGGGAATATCTTAGAAATTTGGCAAGGGTTAGAACTGCAAATTATTAAACATAAAAATGCCGATGATCCTTGGATTTCTAACCTATTACCCCCCTATTTAGAGCGTAATCTGAAGAAAGTTGTCCCCAATGCTAATCTAACTGTAATTATCGATGAAGATGCCACCGTAGAACGCCGCGTAAGAAGCGATCGCACCCTACAAAAATTGTCACACCATATCGTCACCCGACGAACAGACGGTAAGCCAGAAATCACCTCAGAGAAGGTTTGCGTCTCCCATACGGGTGCATTGACCCTAGTAGTAAGGGGGGAAGCGGCTGTGATATAGAACCTGTTACAGAGCGTTCTAGAACGGTTTGGCACGATCTCTTAGGGACCCATTATTTAGCCTTAGCAGACATGATTACTGCTGATAAGGGAGAATCTCTCAATGTCTCTGCTACCCGTATTTGGACGGCTAAAGAGTGCCTGAAAAAAGCTGAAATGATGGTGGATGCACCGTTAATATTGATGAGCCGTAAAGATAATTCTCAGATGGTTTGTTTGAGGGTGGGCAAGACAGTTATTTGTACGTTTTTGGTAAGGGTTAAAGGGTTTGAAATGCCGTTGGTTTTTGCTATTTTAGTCGATGAAGAGAAAGAAATTGACCGAGGCTCCTGCCTTATTGTAGAGGAGAATCCTATTTTTACATAGAGATTTAATTAGCACTATTATTGATATAGTAATCGAGAAGAAAATACTTTTTTAGCAAAAAAATAAACCCCATTAAAAGGAGGCAGGAGTTGAAAGGCACTCAGCAGGAGGCCGGTATAGATGGGGATTTTAACCCACATCTAACCGGAGACCACCAAATCGAAGATTTTGGTGGGGGACTTAAACCCGATTGGGCGAGGCACAAAGGCTTTACTTTAACTAAAAATCTTCCCTCCTGCCTCCTGCCCCCTGCCTTCTGCCTCGCCCGAAGGGCTGTTAAACGGAGTTTAGATCCTTCAGCAGTAGTTGATTATTTTCTAAATTAATTAATTTTAAATTAGCTTGATGAGCTTAATTTGATCTAAAAAGTGTACTCTAAGCTTTTTTAAGAAAAGTTTTTGCTAAACCGGAAAGTCCTAATCCAACCAATGCTAAGGTTAAAGAAGGTTCAGGTATCAGTGGTTTTTCAGCTATATTCCAATTATCAGGATTAAAGGTCTCAAAATCATCTCCAAAATTAGCCGTTGTACTAAAAAAATTGTTGGTAGTAGATATAAAAATACCATTGGTGCCACAAATAACTGAGGTATCATCACAAGTACCGAAGTTCATAAATGTCCCATCCAATGTAACAATTGTCGGGTTACTTGTATTACCAAACTCATCACTAACAGTAGGGGTTTCAGGAAGATCAACTCCATCTAACTGACTCATAAAAACAGATGTTACATTGATCGTATTCTCATCTCCTTGAACTTCTCCCTCTAACATTCCAGTGTAAACGTCTCCACCTCCTGTGGTGTAAGACCAATTAAAGACAGCAGCAAAAGCAGCATTTGTAGACCCCAATAATGATGTAGTTGTTCCCGCAAAAATAGCTAAGGATGTTAAAACTTTTTTCATAACTTTATTACCCAAAAGAATAGTCATTGCTCATTGTAGAAAAAAAAAAAATTATGCAACTATTATGATATTTTCTGGTGCAAACTGTTGATTATCTTGTAGTTTCCAGCTTTTTATCTCAGTCACTTTACCCTTCCTTAAAGAAGCAATAATATAGGAATAGTCAGGCCAAGCAATTTCACGATCAAAAGCCGATGGAATGGCGGGATGATCGGGATGAGAATGGTAAATGCCAATAATATTTAAGTTGCGATCGCGTATTTCTTTTTGGACTTGTAATAAAACATAAGGATCAATACTAAAACGATTTTTTCTACTTAAAGGTTGATGCTCAGAACTCACTGCATTCTCAAAACCTTCCATTATGTTAGGAGTCCAGGCATTCTCGGTTTCTCGAACTTCTATCACCCGTGGATGATCTCCTTCAATGGTTCCCAGTAACAAACCACAGCATTCTTCGGGATAACTTGTTTGAGCATGGGTTTCAATTTGTTGGAGTTGAGAGGGAGAAAGATAAATCATAATAAATAGGGGGTCATTCTCCAGGAAAGCTAAAATAAACATAGAGAGGTTGACTATTTTTGAGAAAACTTTGTCATAATTTTAGGTAGGGAACCCTGTGACTATGGAAAAATAAAAATATTATGCGTATTAAACAGTTATTTGTCTCTGTTGGACTATTAATCTTAGGTGGCGGTCTAGGACTTTGGGGAAGCCGCTATCTGATGCAAACCCCTCAAGAATTGACCAGTGAAACCCCAACAGTGGTTCCCTCCAACCTCAAACCTTTTCCTTTCCCTGCCAAATCTTCCCCACAAACAAATTCAAACTTTATTGCTAAAGTAGCACAAAAAGTCGGTCCAGCCGTAGTTCGTATCGACGCAACCAGAGAGGTTTCTGGACAAATGGGAGAAAACTTTGAACATCCCTTCTTTCGTCGTTTCTTTGATGACGAGAGTCCCATTCCCAGAGAACAGATCGAACGAGGAACGGGGTCAGGATTTATTTTAACCCCCGATGGCAAGTTATTAACCAATGCTCATGTGGTAGATGGCACCAAAGAAGTCAAAGTTACCCTCAACGATGGTCAAGTATATAAAGGAAAAGTCTTGGGAACCGATTCCATGACAGATGTAGCGGTGGTGAAAATTGAGGCCGAAAACTTACCCACAGTGGACATAGGCAACGCCGAACAACTCAACCCCGGAGAATGGGCAATCGCTATTGGGAACCCTCTAGGACTGGATAATACAGTCACAGTAGGGATTATTAGTGCTTTAAGCCGATCTAGTTCAGAGGTAGGAGTACCAGATAAACGAGTTAGGTTCATTCAAACCGATGCAGCTATCAACCCAGGAAACTCTGGGGGGCCTTTGCTCAATGCTCAAGGTCAAGTCGTCGGTATAAATACAGCTATTCGGGCCGACGCTCAAGGATTAGGCTTTGCCATTCCCATTGAAACAGCACAAAGGGTGGCTAACCAGTTATTAATCGACGGGAAAGCAGACCATCCTTATCTGGGTATCCACATGATCACTCTCAACCCAGAATTACGCAAAGAACTCAATCAAGAGAAACAATTACCGTTTAAAGTCACTGAAAATGAAGGAGTTTTGGTGGTGCGAGTTGTTGATGGTTCCCCGGCACAAAAAGGAGGGTTTGAGCAAGGAGATATTATTCTTAAAGTTGGGGGGCAACCAGTTAGTAAAGCAGTTGAAGTGCAAGAACAAGTAGAACTTAGCACCATTGGGGAAACTTTAGCCGTTGAGGTTATGCGTGAAAGTAAACCTGTCACTTTAAAAGTGTCACCTGGTTCTTTTCCCACAAAATAATTAACAATTAACAGTTAACAATTAACAATGGATAATTGGTTTTTTCCTACAGACAAGAGGATTATATTTTTGTTTTTTCTCTTGGAAATAAAAGATTTTTAACTGTCCATTGTCCATTGTCCATTATCCATTAATCACCCTGCCATAATAGGCCATCGCCCTTTGACTTTGCCAGGCCCACATTTGATCCCCTAAAGAAAAGTGCCACCACTCCCCAGGATGCCGTAGAAACCCAACTTGAGTCATGATGTGGTTGAGGAGTTCTCGTCTTTGATGGTAAATTTTTCCCTTGCTATCTATCTGGTTAGCATAATAATCGGGGTGCGATCGCTGGGATAATTCATCAATCTCTCCCCCCATATCTAATAGTTGACCTTGATCATCCATCAAGGTAATATCAACGGCTGCTCCGGTACTATGGGGAGGTGGTGTTCCTAAATCATCACTGGGTACTGCCCAAATTTGATAAACTTGTTGCCAAAGATTTTCTTGTTGCTCAGGAGATAATTGTTCTAAGTTTAGTCCCTTTTCTTGTAGTAGAAATGTAAAGGTATAATCTACCATGAATCTTTGTACAGCAACGGGACGATAAGCATCAAAAATGTGAATTTTCCATCCGAGATACTGTTGTTGTAAATTTCTTTGCGCTTCTATCAGTGTTTCTATAACTCGGGATCGTAAATAGTAGGGAGATTTCTGCCCATAAGAAGCTCCTAACTTTTGGTAAGGGTGAGGTTTTTCTACGGAAAAGCGTTCTAAAGGAATGGAAATCAGGGCTTCACCACAATCTTGAATGGGAATACTTTGATAGGGTTTCATGCAGTTATTACGTAATTAGACTTAAGTTAAAATTGGCTCTATATTAAAGAAAAGGTCTAAAAAACTGAGAATAAATCCGTAGCTTTACCATTCCTTTATATTAGCAACCTGTTTATACTTATGTTTATTAGAGACGTGAAATAATGGAATTATGAGCCATGACTGTTAATATCATTCCTTATCAACAACCTCAAGATTTCAATAAAAAATTAGTGATGCTTGATTTATCCCAAAAGTATCATCATTACTATTGAATTTTGTGATTATGAAACAGATGAAGCTACAATATAGTCTATGTGAAAAATTTACTATAAGGGATATTCCTTTTCCAGCATCATGATTTATCTTGACTCTGCCATCATTAGTGACGCAAAAATAGCCAGACAATACGGATGGGTAAAAGGTATCACCACCAACCCAACCTTACTAGGAAAAAGTGACTTATCCCCAGGAGAAACCTTACAACAGTTAGCTAATCTAAGTCCCGGTGAACTCTACTATCAACTAACAGCAACCGAAGCTGAAAAAATGATAGCCGAAGGGAAAAAAGCACATCAACTAATTGGGGAAAAAACAGTCTTAAAAATTCCTGCCACAACTATAGGTTTTCAGGTGACAGCCACATTATCTCCCCAGATACCTTGCGCTGTTACCGCCATTTATAGTGGCGCACAAGCAGCCATTGCCAAAGAAGCAGGAGCTAAATATGCCATTGCTTATGTTAACCGTGCAACCAGATTACTAGGAGACGGTTTGGCCTTAGTTAAACAGATGGCTAAAGTGTTAGAAGGGAGTAAGACTGAAATTTTAGCAGCTAGTTTAAAATCACCCCAAGAAGCTGCGGATGCTCTACAGGCAGGGGCGCATCATTTAACCATTCCCTTAGACATTTTAAAGGCTATGACTACTCATGAATTCTCAGAAAAAACCGTAGTAGAATTTAACGAAAAAGGTCAAGGAATTTAACAATAATCTACTAATTACTTGAGTGTCATCAAATAGCTAAAAACATGAAATCTGAAAAACAGATAATTCTGACAGTCACTGTCTTATTTACTACGGTTTTTCTTGGGTCTCTTTGTTTATTAATAGCAAGTCCCCAGGTAGCCATTCTCTGCTCTTTATTACTCCCCTGTACTGTGTTGTCTTACCTCTTTCCTCGATGGGGTTTATTAACTTTTTTGATTTACTTACCCTTAGGTGGAACCATTACTTATGGGGTAGCAGGTGTTTTTCAAGCTTTTGGTAGAGGGATTCGTTTTACAGGTTCCTATTCTTTGTTTCATCTAGCGAAAGATGCTTTTTATTTACCTGCTTTAATAGGGATTTTAATTCATTATAAAGTATGGAAAAAGAATTCATTAAAATTACGGTCATTAATGATTGTAATTGCTTTATTTGTCTTCACTTGTTTGCTGACTTTCTTTTTCGTCAATATTCCGGCAGATGCTACCAATGCCAAAGATAAAATTACTTTAATGGGGCTTGTAGGCTTAAAAGTATGGTTGGGTTATATTCCCTTAATTCTTTGTGCTTACTATTGTTTGAATAATCAAAAAAATCTATTATTATTTAACCGTTTTTTACTACTTCTCATCCTTATTGCTTGTAGCTTATGTCTCATTCAATACTTGTTTTTAGTTCATGGTATTTGTCCAGGAAGCACTGATTTGCCTGAACCTTCCAATACTTCTGCTAGTTTACGCGCTCAATGTTTTGTAGGAGGTTCTTTATTATTTAACCCCGGAAAAAACTTAATTAGATTACCAGGAACATTTGTGGCACCTTGGCAATGGGCTTGGTTTTTGATTGCCAGTAGCTTCATTAGTTATGGTGTTAGTTTCAGCGAACCTTCTCGCCTCTGGAAAGGTCTAGGTTTTGTGACTATAATAGCTGTCTTAGTTGCCACTTTAATTTCAGGACAAAGAACAGCCTTATTATTAGTACCTATTATTTATTTAGTCCTCTTACTGATAACCCAGAAAAGAGATAAAAATTTATTAGTTAAGTTAGTAATTCTCTTTATTGTAAGTATAATAATTAGTACACAGATCGGTTTAGTTGATGAAAGGATCGCTAACTTTATTCAACGTTGGCAATACTCACCCCCTCAAGAATTTATCGTTAAGCAAATACGCTGGATAACCAGTAATTACATTACTTTATTGGGCAACGGACTAGGGAAAACAGCAAGTGCTGCTCATCGTTTAGGTTCTATTACATTGGTGGAAACTTTTCCTGCTCAAATTATCTATGAAATCGGAATTTTAGGATATTTAGTATTTTTAAGCCTTGTCACAACCCTAACGATTCTAACTTTTAAAGCCTATCGTTCACTCAAAACTCCTGCTTTGCGTGGATTAGGATTATGCTTATGGGCTTTTATCCTCTTTATTAGTTACAATCCTTATTATTACCCTCTAGCTGTCGATCCCGTTGCTGTTTATTATTGGTTTATTGCAGGAATGTTATTCAAGTTACCTGTCTTGGAACGTAATTGCTCACCGCAATAAAGAATCTGTCTTGACAACATAAAGGTAAAATCGGGGATTTTTATGTATAGTGGGGGTTATGACCACAAATGCTACCATTGATTCAAAGCTAGTTAGAGCTATCGCCGATGAACAGTTGGCGAACAATGTCTTCATGATTGAGTGGCTAGTCAAGGCACAACAACAGTTATCTCTTCAACAAAGACTGATTGACCAGCAACAACAACAAATCTCTACACAACAGCAAGAAATTGAAAAATTGAAAGAAGAGAGAGATAAGCTAAAAAACCGTAACTCAAAAAACAGTTCAGTCCCCCCATCATCAGACCCACTAAAAAAGCCTTCTGACAAAAAGAAACGCAAAAAAGGATTTAAACGCGGACCAAAATATGACCACCTAGGGAAGACCCGTAATGGTTTTGGTCAGCCCGATAAGATAGTCCCTTTAGAACTAGAAAACTGTCCTGTTTGTGGGGGTTCAGTGGAACGAGATGAAGTAGTTCCCGAAAAAGTCCAGCAAGTGGCTGAAGTAGTAGACCAACCCATAGAAATCAGGGAATATCGTCGCGGATTCTATAAATGTCCTAGTTGTGGATGGTCAGATTACAGTCCTGTTCCATTGGGAGTTAAAGAAGGATTCAGTTATGGGGCGCGATTAAGTAGCATCGTGGGCTGGCTTGGCTATGGGGGTAATCTTACATGGCGTAAACAGGAACATTTTATAGAGTATGTCTTTGGCATTCCCATTTCTCAAGGGAGCCTTGCCAAAATGCACAAATGGTTTCAAGAAAGTTTAGAACCCTTGACCCAACAGTGGTTAAAGTACATCCAGCAGCCAGGAATCCGATGTGTTGACGAAACCAGTTATTGCATCGATGGCATCAAGTATTGGGTTTGGGTAGCCACATCAAATGAGGTCTGTGTGTTGATGTTGGCTCCCACTAGAAGCTCCGCAGAAGTCGAGAAATTGTTAGGAGCAGATTTTAAGGGCATCCTCACCAGTGACTGCTATAGTGCCTACTTTAGACAAAGTGCGATGGCCAAACAGAAATGTCTGGCACATTTAGAACGAGAGTTAGAGTCCCTTAAAACCAGTCGTTTTCAAGCGAATCGAGAATTTGCTGCCGATGTACAGCAAGTTTTAGCAACCGCCCGTATCCATTATCGTCATTATCATGCTCGAAATTTAACCCTTGAAGACTTAGGCTCCAAAAGAACAGAAGTCGAGAACTCACTGCAAAAGATTTTTAAAGCAACTCCCAAAAAAGGATGGCCTTATGATGCACAAAGATTGATTAACCGTCTCAAACGTCATTGGGAAGAGTGGTTCACCTTTCTAACTTATCCTGAAGTCAAACCAGATAATAATGATGCTGAGAGAGCTTTACGTCCCATTGTCATTCACCGCAAAGTAAGTGGGGGAGCAAGAAGCGACTGGGGTGCAGAGTTAGTCACCCAAATGTTCAGTTTTTTAGAGACCATGAGATTACAGGGGCAAAATGCCATTGTCCAATTATGCGAATTATTTTCATTAGCTGGTCGGAGTCCCCCAGGATTAGAGATGTAAAAGGCTCCGGAGCCGATGGGGGATAGATTTTTCTTGATCGCCCTATCTCTCTGCACAAAAATACAAAAGGTTAGCGGATAATCTCCGCTAACAAAAAACTATCTTACTATTCTTTTTTTTTCATATTGTTGTTTTTATTTGAGGTTTTAAAAAGACTTGATTCTGGGAATGTTAGTCATTAAAATAGCCGTAATAAATTAGCTTAAATTTTACGCTAAATCACAGGGCTTATATTTTTGTTGACTCAACTGATGTTGTTTGTAGTGCTTTTCAATAAGACTTTTTTGTTGCGGTGAGCAGTTACCTTGGAACAAGAAACTCTGTCTATTTCTTCAGAGAAGGATTAACTAAGTGTTTGATAAATACTTTCTAATTTAGTTCTTTCCCAAATTCTTTCTAAGTAGGGTAGATGATCCTCATAACTAGAACTTAAAGCAGTTTCTTCTAGGAAACCGCTTACTAAGTCTTCAATTACAAGGTAATAATTTTGAGCGAATAATTGATCTTCAAAGAAGATTTCATTTTGTTTGTGGTTCAAAGCACAAGATTGATGCTCATAAAATATAGTCCCTGTCAAGTCTGTTTCACTTAAATCTGCTCCTTGTAAATTCGTTCCAGTTAAGTTTGCTCCTGTTAAATAACTTCTGGTGAAATCGCATTCTTCTAAATTAGCTCCACCTAAATTTGTATCCACTAAATAACTATCGGTAATATAAGCTTGACTTAAGTTGGCTTGTTCAAGATTGGCTTTACTTAAATCTGAGTTAATTAAAATGGCATGACTTAAGTTAGCTTCTGTAATAGTGGTTTTAAAACAAATAGCCCCGACTAGATCAGCATAGCTTAAATTAGCCTTCTTAAAAGATCCTTCGCTGAGATTGGTATTGGCTAAAATGGCTTCTTCAAGGTTAGCATAATCCAGATTAGCACCCCGTAAATTCAATTGACTCAAATTGGCTTTTCTGAGATCAGGGACAATTTCAGGGTTCTGATCTCGCCATTGGTTCCAGATATCTACACCCTTGATTAAAAGATTTAAGTGTTGTTGATTGGCCATTAGGATTTTCTCTCGCTTTACGAAACTTTATTTTTCTTGCTTTCAATATAGTCACCCAATATTTTAATTTCCGTGATCATTGGACTTTGGAGAAAAAAAGTTTGTTAGCGCATATTTTACGCTAAACTAAAATCCCAAAATATCGGCTCTGTATCAGTCAATAAAATTGGCTGACAAATAGGGCTAATCTATAGATTCTGAGGAAAACTAAGGAGCTTTTAAGTTTTTAGTTGATTTTTTGCTCCCTTTCTTGATAACATCATGACGAGTTCGTGGGGCTTTTTTGTAACCTTTAATACGTCCGGAAGAAAAACCTCGACGTTTGGGAAATTTGGCGAAAGTCCCCAAAGTCGTAATTATTCTTGAAAAGTCTCTTTGAACTAGACTAGGGGTGATTTTGATGGATTTATTAGTCTTCAAATACTGTTCCCAATCACGGGGTAAAACCACAGCTAATTTTCTGGCAGCCCACAAATTTACATAAGAAAGAAGTGTTAGTTTAAACCAATTTTCTTCATGATGTACATCGGGAGTTAAATAAGATGTCATCAATAATCTTTGTTTACCAAATCGAAAAAGATGTTCCATGTCATAACGTTGTCGATAACACTGATAACAATCAACTAAACTTAACTCATCGCGCCGAGAACCAATAACAATAAGCCACATAGGTTTCCAAATACTATTTCTTTCTTGATCTCTGACAACAATCTGGAGTAAAGTAAAGGGGTGATTGTTCATTTTATAGTTTTTAGTTCCTCTCATTAACATCTGTTTCCATCCCGAAATAGTCACTGTTAATTGACGACCTTTTTTCGTTGTAAAGGGAACATGATGAACTTCATCAGGTTCAGTCCAAGTTTGGTCATCTTTAAGGTCAAATTTATCCCCATACCAACGGGGATGTCCCGAAGTTTTGGCTTGATTTGGGTCCCGAATAAATTGACGATAAAAAACTCGGTCACTTCTAACTCTTGTAATAGTAACTACGTCTTCATGCTTAACTTGTTCCCCAATAAAATCCTTTTGGCTGTAGTCACTATCAGCCACTAAGACAGATAATTTATCAGAAAATAAAGAACTTTGCCAGATTTTTTTTAGTTGTTGATTGCCTTGATTTACTCCTTTATGTTTAGAGGAGACTCGCTCTCCTGATAAGGGGACAGCCCAAGGGACTTTTTCTGTGTCTATTTGGTCAGGTAAAGCGCAGACAACGGAATAACAATGTCCAATATTAATGGGTTTATTTCCCTTAATTGGATTGGGGTAATGAATAAAGGTTTTATCCGCTAACGTTTCGCCAAACCGTCGTGGACAGGGAGTTGTGTCAATACCAAATAAGTTATAATGTTTTGAAGTGGGAGGAATTGTTCTCGATACCGCTGAAAATAAAGTCTCAATTCTCTGTTCATAATTAGGGTCAGTTTGAGTGGGTAAAAACTCTTGAATTCCTCTATATAAACTGTTATAATCTCTTCTAAATAAAGGATTGAGAGACAATTCAACGACTGAGTGAGCTTGTTGGTTACTGGAGAGGGCATCGAGTAATTCTATAATAGTTTCTTTTCTAGCTTTTAGTCCTTGGAAGAGGTTAGACCTCCACACCAGGAATTCCTCGACAGACGTAGCCGTTTCATTTTTGGTCATTTTTAAAATTTATTACCTTATAAATTAGCGGAATATATACGCTAACGTCAAAAGAGGTTGTTTGTTACAGTTAAGGCTAATGTCATCACATTCCGAACTTAAGACCAGTCAAGATGTCCACCTGAGAGCCAAACAAATTAAGAGTCTAATTCGCTCTCTTAAACAGAAAATAAAGAAAATTGAACGGGAAGGGGAAGTAGCACCAGCTAATTGTCATATTATTCGTTATCAGGTTAATGGAAAGGGAACAATCTACTGGTATTATAAACTACAGGCTGCTGAATCAATTTTTCCTATGGCCACTAATAATGAGAAAAAAACCAAATATAAATATTTAGGACGAGCCGGAAGTTCTGCTCATATTGATGCTGTAGAAAAACTCACTAGAAGAAATCTCATTGATGAATTAGAACGAGTCATTCAATCTCTAACTGAAAGCTACTTAGATATCTATATTGGAACCGAAACTGAATGAAGCTATTTAATATTTAAAATCCCCTAAAAAGATGGAAAGAGAGTTTTTAAAATCACCTTAATTCTCTATTTTAGCTCTGGAGATATGTTTAGCGTAAAATTTACGCTAACAATTGTTTTTTATCCAAAGTCCAATGATCAGGATCTCTATACTTAAGTGATATTGCTCTCAGGCCAAATTGTTAACTGATAATAATATTATGTCCCTACAAATATTACTAACTATTTGGCAAGTTTCTGGGAGGAATTTCTCGACCTTGATAGAATCTTTTTTCTAAACCACCCAAAGCAAACCAACTAATTACGCCCAAGGGAACAGTTATCGTTAATAAGATCATGCTCCAGATAGGAGGATGGTCAAATATTAATAGTAAGCTAACAATGGCTGACCAAATAATAGAAGTGGCGATCGCTACACCTATTTTTAGGCGTTGTAAGTTCTTGAGTGCTGTGCGACAACTACTACAATGTTTGGTGTGGGAATGGTAGCGATCTAGTAATGTTTCTGAGGAAAGGGCAGGACTTAGGGATTGTTCTGGAAATAACTGTGCTTGATATTGACTAATCCAAATGTGTAATTGAAAAACAAATAAATCTGCTTTTGTCGGTAAATAAAAAGCTTTTGCAAACTTAGAACTACCTCCTTTTTGTTCTAGATATCGTTCTTGATGATGTAGAAAAATTTGATCATCTTCTAATACTCCATTTTGTCCAATATGAGAATACCAACGGGGAGTTAACTTAATAAAAAATTTTGGTATTTTGGAAGAAAACTTGAAGGGAAAACGAGCAAATAAACGACATTTTCCTTTACCGATGGGAGTAGCATAAACTACCGTTAAGGTTCTACCGAATTGCTTAGAAGTGAGATCATGGTACATCATTGCAGGGGCAACAAAATTGGTTTCTTGTCTTCCCAAAGTACCTTTTCTTGGTCCCTCTTCCCACACCCCTTTAAACCCCCATTTTCCTGATTCAATAACTTCTAATTCCACGGGGGAAACATTGGCACGGTTGCCCACACTTTTATGATGGGTATAGGGAATATGGCTAGAATCTAAGACATTTTCCATCAGGGTTAAAGCGTCATAAGGTAAGTCCCGAAAGGTATTTAAACAGACCCATTCATCGGAGTCTTCTTCTAAAACGTCTACGAGGGGAATGGGGGTTATTTCCGCATTTTCCGGTTTTCCAGCATAGACAAATAGTAAGCCTTGTCTGACTTGAGTTGGCAAGGTTTTAACCGATGCTCGGAGGGACTTTTCGGCCTTTCCTGTTGGGTGTTGTTGGGGAATTATTTCACAGTTTCCCTGCCCTGAAAATGCCCATCCATGATAAGGACATTCTAAACAACCTGATTCATTAATTCTACCTTCAGATAAGGGAGCTAAACGGTGGGGACATTGATCTTCAAACACAGACCATTGATTATTTTTTTCCTCCCACCAAATAACAATATTCTTCTCTAATAAGGTGAAAGCTGTGGGTCTTGTTTTATCTAAATCTTCAACATAATGAACGGGATACCAAACCTCTTGCCAGTCAAAATAGTCAGGATCGCTTCCCCCTATAATTGAAGTTTTTTCTGGAGTAATCGTTGTTTTATTATTATTAATCGTTACCATTGGCTAATTTATAGTTTAAAAAGAGTTTAATGATTTCTATTATAACAAAATGTAACAACAAATAGTTAACAAATAATACCGACCCCTGAGCGTCTGGGATCTCCTATAGCTTCTAAAGAATTATCTTCCTTAAGTCTGACAGCATGAACCCCACCAAAAAACATATTTAGTTCTTGCCAAAGGATAATCTCAGTGTCTGGAGGCAGTCGTAAATTTTCAATGGTTTCTAACTGTTTTGTAGGTTCTAGATTAAACAGATTATTTTCCCAATGAACTCTCGGTTTATTAATGGCTTCTTCTAGGGAAAAATTAAAATCTAATAAGTTGAAAATGACTTGTAAAAGAACTGTCCTAATGCGATTTGAACCCCCTGAACCTAAGACGATTTTTGGTTTTCCTTCTTGGAGAATTATAGTAGGAGACATCATGGAAGAAATACGGCAATTATTAGGCCAACAATGAAACCCTAACGGGTTCAAATCTGCTTCTCCTAACATATTATTGAGCATAATTCCCGTATTAGGAATAACATAAGAGGAACCTTCTCCATTAGAGTTGGTTACACTAGCCGCATTACCATATTCATCCATGACACTAATATGAGTGGTACTGCCCCATTTATTAATGGTTTGTTGTAATTTGTTTTGACCATCACTAATATTTTTCTTGCTTAAAAATTGACTAATAATATCATCTTGGTAAAGATAATTGTCATAATTTATTTCTCTAGAATCATTAGTTAAATTCATCACCAATGCCAATAGTTGTAGATAATCTTGGCTTCCAAATTGGTAAGATTTAAGATTAATATTCTCTAGAATTTTTAGAGCATAATTAATCAATATTCCGCCGGAACTAGGGGGAGGATTGGTTAATAGTTGATAGCCTCTATAATTAAAATTAAGAGGTTTTCTTTTAATAACACGATAATTGTCTAAATCTTCTTGAGTTAAATAGCCACCCTCTTTCATATCTTGCAAAATTTGCTGACCAATATCTCCTTGATAAAACTCTTGGATTCCTTTTTTAGCAAATTCTTCTAAGATATTAGCAAAGTCTTTGATATAAGCTATATCTCCGATATTAAATAACTCATTATTTGATAAATAGATTTTTCTTGACTCATGGGAAGCCCTTAAAATAGGTTCTAAGACTTCAAACGTAACTCGGTTATAATCGTTGACTTGGTAACCATTTCTAGCATAGTTAATGGCTGGTTCTACCAACACAGAAAAGGGTAATTGACCTAGTTCCTGATGCACTGTAAACAAGCCCATCAAACTACCCGGAACGGCAACAGAACCCCGACCAATATGAAATACTTGGGTTGCTCCCCCAAAGTTAATATCAACGGGATAAAATTCGATTTCAGAGAGGGATTTTTTTAGTTGAGGGGTTTGACAAAAGAAATCAAATAAAATACTTTCTTGGTCTTGTGTATGTGCCAATAAAAATCCACCCCCCCCGCAGAAGTTAAAGTGGACTCCACCACAAAAGAGGCTAACATGGCAGCGATCGCTGCATCAAAAGCATTACCCCCTAATTCCAAGATGATCTGACCTGCCTCTGCTGTTTTGGGATGTCCGGCGGCGATCGCTCCACGAGTTTTTCGATTCATCAATTTTGGCTACTAAAACAGGACTATTCTTTAATTAACTTCCTTTTTCAGTATTATAGTCTCAGATTTCAAGGAGATTTTAGTATCCGGATTGACCTCTATCCAAACTTTTGCCCCAGCGTAGAGGGTTTGATTATCCGGACGATAAACAATTTTACACTGTCCATTGAAAGAAACTTCAGAGCAATAGGTTGTTTTCGAGCCTTTTCTGACGATAATGACAGGATCTTTCTCATCTCGGTTATTATTACTCCCGATTAAACCTTTATTGACGTGAATGACCGTAGGTTTTATTCGACGCTTAACCAACCATTGGTCTTTTCTCCCTCGCTTGCCACGAATAATTCTAGGCATTCTTGTTTTGCCATAAAGAGGAATTTTCCAGCCTTTTTGGGTTTTATACGCCCCTTTGACTCGTTTAGCATGAATTAATTGCAGTATCCGTTGACGACTTATTTCAAGTAAGCTAGATGCTTCTGTTATAGTCAAAGTCTTCATAGTACAAAAATATGTTATATAAGGTTTTATTGTACTACAGCAAAAAAAAAATCAATATACGGTAGAGTATGTCAAAATCAAAAGGTGGCAAGCAAGGGAAGCGAGGGTATTGAGATGCGAATTTTATTTGTAGGGGCAGAAGTAGCTCCGTTGGCCAAAGCTGGGGGAATGGGGGACGTACTTGGAGCCTTACCAAAAGTTTTACATCAATTAGGCTATGATGTCCGCATTATCATGCCTTATTACGGATTTCTCGACGATAAAATAGAAGTCCCCTCAGAACCAATCTGGCATTCCCATGCCATGTCCCAGGATTTTTCGGTGTATCAAACCACCCTTCCCAAGAGTAATGTTCCCCTTTACTTACTGAAACACCATAGCTTTGCTCCACGCCGTATTTATGGGGATGATGAATATTGGCGGTTTACCTTCTTTTCTAATGCAGCAGCAGAATTCGCTTGGAATTGCTGGAAACCGGACATAATCCATTGTCATGACTGGCATACAGGTATGATTCCTGTGTGGATGCACCAAACACCAGATATTACCACTGTTTTCACCATCCACAATTTAGCTTATCAAGGGCCTGGCCGTGGTTTTCTGGAACATAATACTTGGTGTCCTGGGTATATGGATGGAGATAATTCTCTGGTGGCAGGAATAAAATTTGCAGGTCGGATCACCACCGTTTCTCCAACCTACGCCGAACAAATCCAAACTCCAGCTTATGGAGAAAGACTCGATGGCTTATTGTCTAACTTTAACCATAACTTAGTAGGAATTCTCAACGGCATTGACATGGAATTGTACAATCCTGCTGAGGATCAATTTATCCATCAAACCTTTACTCCTTATACCCTAGAAGACCGTAAGGCCAATAAAATTGGTCTTCAGCAAGAAACTGGACTAGAGATTGAGGAAGGTGCCTTTTTGATGGGTATGGTGACTCGTTTAGTAGAACAAAAAGGGCTTGATTTAGTTCTTCAAATGTTAGACCGTTTTCTGGTTCATACCGATGCCCAATTGGTGGTTTTGGGCAGTGGGGATCATTATTATGAGAATCAGTTATGGCAATTAGCGGCTCGTTATCCCGGCCGTGTATCGGTACAAATTCTTTATAACGATGTCTTATCCCGCCGTATTTTTGCCGGAGCAGATGTCTTTTTGATGCCTTCGCGTTTTGAACCCTGTGGCATCAGTCAACTGTTTGCCATGCGTTATGGTTGTGTTCCTATCGTTCGAAGCACGGGGGGATTGAAAGATACAGTGAGTTTTTATGATCCCATGAACGAAGAAGGAACCGGTTATTGTTTTGATCATTATGATCCCTTGGAGTTATTATTCTGCATGATTCGTGCTTGGGAAGGATTTCGCTTTAAAGACGATTGGATGAAACTGCAACAACGATGTATGACCCAAGATTTTAGTTGGTATGGCTCTGCGGCTGAATATATCAAAATTTATAAGGAGTTAACCGGACAACCTGGAGAGTTAACCTCCGAAGAAGAAGATAAAATAAGCTTTTTAATTCAAAAGAATATTTCCTGGGATCTTAATGGCAAGGGAAATATAGATGAAAATATTGGAGAAGATAACACTGAAAAAGAATCCACTGAAACCCAGACAGTTATCCAAGAAGAAAGCACAACAGTTGAAGACGAACAAACCCAAGAATCTACAGCCCCAACTGATTCTTCAACCATTACGAGCCAAGCAGTAGAAGTTGTTACTAACCACAATGCCCCAGAAATAGAGGAATCACTATCTCAAGAGAGTTCCACCTCAATCATAACCACAGAAACAGAAGTTCATCAACCAACGAGTGATATTGAGGAAGATCAACCCAAACTAAAACCGCGCCCTTCTATATCCAGTCCTACGGGAGACTAAACTTCCTCCCTCTTCAAGTCAGTGGTTTATTTTCTGGTCAAAATTCCAGGCCACCCAAAATGTGGATGTTTTTGATAGGATTTTTAGGTGAGGATTTATTTTGACATTTTCGTTAACCAAAATTTTTGATAAATATTATGTTTGTTCTACGTTATTGTGTGTGTGTGAGTGTAAGTCTGTTAGCAGTATTATCCTGGAATACAGGACTAACAGCGCAAACGGTGTCTTCTCTAGAAGGAGAATCAGAGGCTGAAAAATTAAGCTTAGACTCGGAACTATCTCAACCCCGTGTTACTGAGATTAGGCAGATGCAAGAGTCCTCTGTCCCCTCTCAGAACCCAAAAAATACTTCAACTGCTGACAAGCAAGGGAAAAACTCCCCTCCAGATATGTTATCCCAGTCAGCAAGCCCTTCCACTCTGGAGGAGTCCGAACAATTCTCAGAAACGGTTCTTGAAAAATTACCCCCCAATAACCTGAATCCTAACGGTAATCCTCTATTACGTCCCACTAGACCAGAAGACGTAGAAACAAATATTAATCAACCCCTAACTCTCAATGAAGTGATTGCCCTGGCCTTACAAAATAATCGGCAAATAGAAGAATCTCGTATTGCTGTCGATGAGGTAAAAGCCCGCTTAGTAGAAGAACGAGCAGCCTTGTATCCTACCCTAGATATCGACTCTAGACTGAACCGCGAATTTATTGAACGTCAGACGGCTGAATTTGCTACAGGTCAGGATACTGTGGCTAAATCACGGGAGGCTACAGGTATTTTTAGTGTTGCCCTTCGCTACGACATTTATACTGGTGGAGAACGAGACGGTCGTATTATGAGAACAGAACGGGAAATTCGCGATCGCCAATTGGAATTAGAAAGAATTGCTGAACAAGTGCGCTTTGAGGCCACAGATAACTATTACCTTCTACAAAATGCCGATGCTCAAGTAGCGATCACCCAGGCGGATGTGGAAAATGCTTCCCAAACCCTACGGGATGCCCAGTTATTAGAGCGAGCCGGTTTAGGGACGAGATTCGATGTTTTAACGGCTGAAGGGGACTTGGCCGCAGCTAATGAACAGTTAACACGGGCGATCGCCGATCAACGAACGGCAAGACGGAGATTAGCAGAAACCCTTAGTCTGGGGCAGCACGTTCAGTTGGTGGCAGCAGACGAAATCACAGAATCTGGGGTCTGGGACCTCTCTCTTGAAGAAACCATTGTCCAAGCCTACAAAAACCGTTCTGAGCTAGAACAAGAGCTAGTGCAACGGGAGATCGGGGAACAGGATCGTCGTATTGCCATCGCAGGGGTCATCCCACGCTTAGATTTTCTGGCAAATTATGGGTTTGACGATGACTTTGATGACAGTTTAGGGGCTTTGGAGAATTATCGCTTTGAAACTCGTTTAACTTGGCGATTATTCGATGGGGGTAGGGCGTTTGCTGGTGCTAGGGCCGCAGAACGCCGTATCGATCAGGCCAATATTCGATTTGCTGATCTGCGCAACGAAATTCGCTTTGAGGTAGAAGAAGCTTATTTTAGTTTGGTGGCTAACCGAGAAAATATTGGCAGTACACGCCAAAATGTGGAGACCCGTGAAGAAGCCCTCAGATTGGCTAGATTACGTTTCCAGGCTGGTGTAGGCACACAAACTGATGTTATTAACGCCCAACGAGATTTGTCCCAAGCACGGGGCAATTTCCTACAAGCTATCATTCAATATAATCAGTCTCTCAATGCTCTACAAAGATCCGTGAGTAACTTCCCTGATAACCGTCTCTTTGAAATCAGGTAAATCCACCTTTGATTAATTTTCTCTGTGATCTGTAATCTTAAGTTTTGAATCTGGTGAACAAATTACTTATAGTTTCTTAACATTATAGGTAATAATTGTTTTATATAGATCGGCGTAATGCAAGGAGGCAGATGACTATTAAATTTGTTAAAGAGGATAAAGAGGTTGTCTCAGCACAAGGGGCTAACCTACGGGAAAAAGCTCTACAAAATAAAGTTGATATTTATACCTTCAAGGGTAAACTTATGAACTGCGGTGGTTATGGGCAATGTGGAACCTGTCTGGTGGAAATCGTGGAAGGGATGGGAAATGTTTCCCCCCGTACCGATTTTGAACAACGAGTCCTCAAGAAAAAGCCTGATAATCACCGTCTTGCTTGCCAAACCCTAGTCAATGGCCCGATAGCAGTGGTTACTAAGCCGAAATAAGGCATAGGACTAATTGCAGTCATTGACCTTAGAGATGATATTCTAAAAGTTGTTGTTTTCAATTGATAACATAGAGGCTAATTAATCATGGAAGTTAACGATCTTGGTTTTATTGCGACTATTCTGTTTGTTCTTGTTCCCACCGTATTCCTACTCATTTTATTCATCCAAACCCGTGAGGAAACGGAATCTTAAGCTATTTTTCATAAATGCTTAATTCAAGATAGTGGGGAAATTTCAACTCGAGAAATTCCCCTCTTTTTTATCAAATTTCCCAAAGTAGTGCAGCTTGGCGAAAGTAATCCACCAGATTTTTACAGAAACTTTCGTGACTAGCCACGACAATGTGTTTCAATGAAACTAACGGAAGAATCTCGAAGTTGATGTCCATGATAAAAGCATTGCCAATTAACCTCTCCAACCTACAGAAAACAGTACTCCAACAAATAGTGAGAGGGACAACAAACCCCTATCGCCTTGTTAGACGAGCCAAGCTAATCTTAGCCGCAGCATCAGGAGAGAGCAATAGTTCGATTAGTCGAAGATTAGAATTAGACCGAGTACAAGTGCGTCAGTGGCGATCGCGATGGTTTGAGGAGAGAGAAAAACTGAGTGCAGCCGAAGAACAACAGGTAACGGAGAAAGCATTAATGGTCTTGATCAAAGGAATTTTAAGCGATCGCCCAAGACCTGGAACAACAAAATCCTTTACGGTCGAACAAGTAGTCCAGATTGTAGAGATCGCTTGTGAAGAATGTGAAAAATCAGACAGACCAGTGAGCCATTGGACACCTTCAGAGTTGGCGGATGAAGCCATAAAAAGAGGAATTGTCGAAAAGATTTCCCCCGTAGTGTGGGGCGTTTTTTAAAAAGAAGCGACATTACAACCACATCTCGTTCGTTACTGGTTAAATGCCAAAATTGATGATCCCTTAAAATTTAAAAAGCAAGTCAAATATATCTGTGAACTTCATCAAGAAGCTAAAACTTTGTTAGAACAAGGAATTCATTTAATTAGTACAGATGAAATGACAGGGATTCAAGCTCTTGAGAGATTATTTCCGAACAAAAGAATCAAGCCTAAACAAGTAGAAAAAATCGAATTTGAATATGAAAGACACGGAACTTTAAGCTTGATTGCGAACTGGGATGTGGCAAGAGGAAAAGTTGTTAGTCCCTCTATTGGACCGACAAGAACAGAACAAGATTTTTCTGAACATATCCAGAGAACGATTAAGATTGATGAAAAAGCAGAATGGATTTTTATTGTAGATAAACTCAACACTCATAAATCGGAAAGCTTAGTCAAATTAGTAGCAGAAAGCTGTGGAATTACTATTGATTTGGGGAGAAAAGGAAAGGAGGGGATTTTGCAATCTATGGACAGCAGAGCAGATTTTTTATCAGATGAATCTCATCGAATTCGCTTTGTTTATATTCCCAAACATACATCGTGGCTTAATCAAATTGAGTGTTGGTTTTAGATCTTAGTCAGGCGTTTACTCAAAAGAATTACTGTCCGTTCAACTGAAGAACTATCCCAAAAAATTCTCAATTTTATTGATTACTTTAATCAACATTTTGCTAAGCCGTTCGTTTGGAAATTTAAGGGCTTTAAAGATCATAAGTGACTGGTGGATTATTTTTGCTAAGCGGCAGTAGTGCTTGTCCTTATCAAGATATTTTGTCTATTGCTAACAAAAGAATTAAAACTATTCCTAATGCTGGATAAGTAGAATAAGTTGTTTTTTAAAAAAGATATCTATCATAAGTTGTTGACTGACTGATACTTTCATTTAGTCTTATTTAGGGTTTGCTGAATAAAAGCAAAACCCTATTCTTTAAAAGGTTACACCCATATTCGCGATCGCAAAAAAGATCAGCTTTGTCGGCTACAAACCGCTATAATTGGTAGAAACACCTCCCAGTTGTTGGTCAAGAACAAATGTATCGAAAAGAGGAGCAACCTTTACCGCCCCCAGAAAAATTTGAATTACCTTTCGAGGGCAAATTGTCCCCCAATAATCGTTGGGTAATCATGGCAGAGTTGATACCTTGGGATGATTTTGAGGAAGAATATGCTAAACTTTTTTCAGCAGAAAAAGGTGCGCCAGCCAAACTATTTAGAATGGCATTAGGGACATTAATTATTAAGGAAAAATTAGGAACAAGTGATAGAGAAACTATAGAACAGATTAGAGAAAATCCCTATCTACAATACTTTATAGGTTTAAATTGTTATCAACAAGAGCCACCACTGGAATCTTCAATGCTAGTTCATTTTAGGAAAAGAATTGATGGAGAATTGATAAATAAAATCAATAAAAAAATAGTAAAAAGAGAAATAGACAAGAGTGATAAAGAAGTAAAAAAAAAGGATTGTCTCCAAGAAAAAGGAGAAAAAATAAAAAATAAAGGTAAACTAATTTTAGATGCGACTTGTGCGCCAGCAGACATCAAATACCCAACGGATTTAGGCATATTAAATCAAGCCAGAATTGAGACAGAAAGAATAATAGATAATCTTTATAAACCATTAAGAGTAAAATTGAGAAAAAAGCCGAGAACTTCTAGAAAAATTGCTAGAAAGGAATACTTAAAAGTAGCTAAAAAACGAAAAGTATCTTATCAAGAAAGAAGAAAAGCTATCGGGAAACAGTTAAAATACCTTAAGAAAAATTTAGGAAATATAGAAGACTTAATTCAAGCTGGGGCTTCCCTGGAAAATCTGAATAAAAGAGAGAAAAATTGTCTAGAGACTATCAAAAAAGTTTATGAACAACAACAGTCAATGTGGGAGAATAAGACCCAGAGTGTTCCTCAAAGAATTGTAAGTTTAACTCAACCGCATATTCGTCCAATAGTGAGGGGAAAAGCAGGAAAACCAATAGAGTTTGGAGCTAAACTCTCAGTAAGCTGTGTAGATAACTATGTGTTTCTAGACAAAATAAGTTGGGAAAACTTCAATGAATCTTGTCATTTAAAAGAACAAGTAGAAAAGTATAAAGAAACGTTTGGCTATTATCCCGAATCCGTCCATGTAGATAAAATTTATCGAACTAGGGAAAACAGAAATTGGTGTAAGGAAAGAGGGATAAGAATCAGTGGTCCGAAGTTAGGAAGACCTCCGAAAAATGTCAGTGAAGAAGAAAAGAAACAAGCCCACTCCGATGAATGCTTCCGTAATGCTATTGAGGGAAAGTTTGGACAAGCTAAACGAAGATTTAGCCTAAATCTCGTGATGACAAAACTCCCTGAAACCTCCATTACATCTATTGCTATTACATTTTTAGTTGTCAATATTTCTAAACTTCTGAGGCAGTTTTTGTCGCCTTTTTTGTCCTTATTTACTGATAGTAGAACAGGGGAACTCATCAAACCGCCTTTCATTAATTTTGATTATACTTTAAACAATTTTTGTGTACTGAAACTTATTGATTTGTCAGAAAATTCTTGGTCAAAAGTGGCATAAATTTTGGAGAAACTTTTTCAGCAAACCCTATTTATCGTGGAGAAAATCAAAAGTTAATATAATTATTCCCTCTTAAACTCAATTTTTGGATAATCAAAGTCAATTTTTTTATTCATCTATATTCAAAATTTCTATTAGTCCTAAAAATTATCATTTTTCATCTCTGGATTGGGCTTTCAAATTAATTTGTGAGAAATCCGGGTAAAGCATAACACTTCTTTGGGTCAATTAAATCTAAGAGATTGATGGGGAACATAGCGATCGCAAACAATAAAAATCCTTGAATGTGCTTTTATATAAAGATTATACTGGCTTGACTTCTTCTTCAACAACAGATCCCTGGAATCCATAAAGAGCCATTGATAATTCTAGGGATTTTCGGAAAATCGGGTATGAAAACTACCGTTTTTAAACCAGTATTGTTTCAATTCATGATGAGGGGTATGCAAACTTGCCTTGACTTGATAAAGAAGAATTTGTCGGTGATTTCCTAGCCAAACCCGCTTTTTGGGATCAACAGAAATTAAAGTTCCGCCCAAACTGATTACGCATTTTTCAAATCGTTCAATGGCGGAATAATCTAGGGTTTCAAAAATAAAAAAATTCCCCTCACAGATTAAGTGACGACTGCGAATCCAAGCTTGCATTTTTTTCCGAGCAACTGGAGGAAGCATAAGGAATAGGAACAGATTCGACAATTAACAATTAACAATTATAAGAGTGACCTTTTATGCAGAAGTTGAAACATCGGGAAGTTCTTGGGCGAAACTCTGGCGTTTTTCAAATCTCAACCGATCGGTTGTTGTCCCCCACACCTGTTCATGAGTATTAATATCTAATCCTCGTTCAATACAATCAGGGGTAATGGTTTTGAGAATGTCTCGTTCTCTTCCTGCTCCTGCATAGAGTATAGGCTCTTTGAGTCCATAATTCTCAACTATTACCTGTCCCTCTTTTTGGACAAATCGATGGACTCCTTGACGATAGGGACTCCAAAGATCATAGTCGTAAGCTTGCTCAGAATAAAAGCCAATCCCCTCAAAAAAATCCCAAGATAAAGGACGAAAAAATACCCGAATATGAGGGTAATCTTTGGGACTAGAAGCGGCTTGTTTTTGGTTACTAAAATCCCCTGCAAGCCAGTGCGCTAACTTTAGACTCAATTGTTCTTTAAGCATTTTTCCTATCTTAGAAATATAGTCAATAAATCATGATTTGGGGTCAAGAACGCGAGTTTCTGAGGAAAAAGAAGCAGTAACAACCCCTGACCCTTGACTTGTTTTAATCAAAGATACTCGTAGGCGAAAATTGGGATTGATAAACCAAATTTTTTCTTCAGCCATAGCACGATCATATGCTGTTGTTAACACAAATGTGCCATCTTCAGTAATTTGATACTGACCAACAGAAGGAATGGTTTCTGCATAACCCATATCTCGCAACAATCGTCCAACTTTGGGATTGTCTGGATCTGGTATAGGAACTAAAATAGTAGTCCCCTCAAAGGGTTCCTCTTTTTCATCCCAATCTGTTTCTCCTTCCCAACTCATGCGAAAAGGATGAGCAGCTAAAGCCGGGTCAATCTTGTACAATTGACACAGATCAATAACTTCCTTGTCTGACTCTTTGAGGGCAATAATATCAATGTTTGAAGTTACTTCTTCAAAGTGCCTGAAAGCTAGATGGTGGGCGCTGCGTTGAGAACGCCAACTTCCTAGGGACAGTTCAACAAATTTAGTAATATCCATCTTTATACCTCCAGGGTACTCCCTTTATAGCGGAGCTTAACAGCGAGGGGCAGGTCGTTCAACAAATAAACTGAGAAGAGCGAATCCTTGTTTTTAGTAAGCATAATTGTATCCGTCAAGGAGATGAATATGTGTTAGATATTTAGGGTTTGGGGACTCTCTTGTTTGAAATCCTCGGTGTTATAAATCAGATAACGGCAATATCTTGGTGGAAATTCATCCCCACCTAAAATGTCGGTATCCCTGATAGCATTTTTAGGTGGGGACTTATGCACGACATTTAAGTTAAATCAAGCCCCCGTTATACTGCCCTAAGCAGTTAACGGCGAGTTTGTGACTTATAGATGGGGACTGCGCAAAAAAGTTTGTTCAATAAAGAGAGCGAATTAAAAATTCGCTACCAAAACTTTTTAAGATCCGAGGAAAGATGACACCATATAGATTAAGCAACTTCAGTAATGCTGACAATCTTGCCACCTGCCCGATGAATCCGTTGAATTTGTGGACTCATACGGTCTCCAGGAACGATATACTCGGTGGTACTAATGCGACGAGGAGCATCAAACTTAGCCCCTTTAACCAATATTTTAAAGGTCTTGACTGTAGCATCTTTGGAGATTCCTAAACGTCCTCCCTTACTCGGTAGAACAATTTTTCCTCCTTGATTACTGGCCACTTCATCGACCAAACGAGAGCCTTTAAAGGCACTATCAACGCCAGCATAGCCTTGATAGAGGGATAAAGTGCGGTTATAACCCACTTGCTTGGAACCAACTTGGCTTTGCGCCCCTTGATAGTAAGGGACGATATTATCGCCGAATTTCTGCTGATACTCATCGCTATCAAGGTAAGAATCGATTTCCGCCTCATACCCAGACTCAATACAAAGGCGAATATGGCTCGACAGTTCCGCTTGGTCTTGGGGAGCGCGTCCCAATAAGTGCTTGAAGTTTACCTCAACAAAGCGATAGGGGGCGCAGGACTCAAAATAGCGACGGCGGTAAAATTCAGATTTGGCTACCTCCCGCACAAATTCTCGGACGATTAACTCCCCATTACATAGCCGCGATTCGGCACTGAGTTGGCGTTCGCTCTCCATAATGTGAGGATTGCCTAATACTTGCTTGTACACTCCCCGAATTACAATGGCTACCTCATCAAGACTTAAAGAGGGAGAAAGTTCTAAGGGGGTCTCTAAAATTACACTCATGGGAGTTCTCCTAGTTTCTTATTGGGTTGAAAATTCAAGGCCGGTTCAATAATTGATAAGTGAGTCTAGTGAAGTACCCCAACCTGCTGGAAGCAAGTTGGGGCTTCCAATAACAACTCAATTCTTTAATCGAATCATGTTCGATTTATCTAGACTGAACTGTGGTGTTCTCTAGTCTTTAACCAGATTAAACCGCAGTAATACTAGAAATCACACCCCCTTGTTTGTGGATGCGCTGGTATTCTTGAGAGAGTTTATTAAAAGGCACTAAATAAACTTTGTTACTCCGACGGAATTTGGAAACACGATTAACTTTACCGGGAGAGCGATAGCCAGTCACCTCGATGCGGTAAACTTTTCCTTCATCACTAGCTCCCACACCGTGACGGGTACGAGAACCAACGGGGGTATCTTGGAATGACCAACCTTCTCCAGCAACGCCACCAGAAGGAGGAATCACTGCTAGAGGGGTTTCTTGAATCACATATTTGTTGAGAACCGGTTCTTTCCCTGAAATACTTCCTTTCAGGTCGCTACTAGAGGCTCCCCGTAACATAGCAAACATATGGGTGAAGCCCACCATATTCCGTCCAGGTTGGGTTTTATAGCCTCGGTAATAAGGGACAAAAAATTCCCCATAGGCGTTCTGATATTCATCGCTGTCGAGGTAAGAATCGATTTCTGCTTCAAATCCTTGGGTGTCTAAGATGGTGCTGTGGGCTCTCATCTCTTCCAAACCATCGGGGGTGCGACCAAGAAAATGCTTAAAATTAAGTTCAATGAACCGATAGCGAGGGCAAGTTTCAAAAAAGCGAGTGCGGTAGAGATCAGATTTAGCTAAAGCACGTACAAACTCGCGGACACTCAATTCTCCCCGTTTAAATTGGGATTCAGGAATACTAGCTCGTTCGCTCTCCATCACATAGGCATTGCCTAAAATTTGACGGTAGACAGCGCGGATAACAGTCTCTACTTCTTCTTCTGAACGCCCTGGTATCAGTTCCAATGGGGGTGTCTCTTCAAACAAACTGACTCCTAATGGAGAGGCAGGTCCAAAAACCATTGATTAAGTCTCCTCTTGTTTTTATAGTTTATTTAGCTCTAGTTATATAACTTTTCGTGTTTTTTTTATCTAAATAAATGTAAAGATTAAATAATACGGCACAGTAATGGCGGTCTGACGGGGACTATTTCGGTAGTCTATAGGAGTTACGCATTGACAGATGGTTTACAATGTGCATAGTCCAAACAGAGAAAGCGATCGCTGTTAACAAAAAGCAAAAAACTTAGAAGTTTCGCATTGACAGAAAATAAAAATTATGCTGTCAAAGAATTAGTGGGAGATAATTGTTCTAAAATAAACTCCCGTGCCACTTTTAAAGAAAGCTCTCTTTGGAGAGAATACCAAGACTCTATAGTTGCTTTAATTCTCATCAGTTCCAATTGACAAAATGCTCTTAAAGAACAGAAAATATGAGTAACAATAGCTTTTGTCGTTCTTACTTGAAACTTAGATAATCCACACAATTGTTTTAAAGCTCTATGATAGCATTCTATTCCCCAATGAATAGTTTGTAACTCTCTAAAATCATCGCGCTTCCAATCCATAAGTTTAGATTCATCATATAGAAAAGTAGCATAATAACGACAACTTCCGTGTTTAAAAGTCCTCTTAAATATTTTTACTTTTCCGAATTCTTTGATAATTACTATCAATCCATTATTAGGAATTTCCAACTCCTCTACTCTTTGATATTTACCTCCTTCTACTTTTACTTGTCTATTTTTGGCTATTCCTACTTGAAAATTCAGTTCTTTTTCTCTAAAAAATCTTAAATTCTCTTTAGAAGAATACCAACAGTCTGTCGTTATAGTAGAAGGTTTTACCCCCCACTTGATTACTTCTACTATCATCTCTCTTAAGTAATCATTTTTTGTTTTATTATCTAGAGGATCATAAAGGCGATAATTAATAGGCATTGATTTTCCATCATAGTCAGTATAATACAAAGTAATTAAGTTAATTCCTTTGATGGCTTTTTGATGTTTTCCTGACCAATAATAGTTGATTAAATGAGCTTTTCCTACTTGAGAGTAGTGTTTTTCAATAACGGTATCATCCCCACTTAACACTCCTCCAATCAAATTAAGGTTTCCTTGAACTTCTCTAAATAAATCTATTGGTTCATATTGCTCTCTTAGTAAGAATCTATTGGTGCTATGACGAGAAATTTCTAAAATCTCAGCTAAACGGCAGCAACCTGTGTATTTTGGCTCTGAGAGCAAGAAGTATGTATATTGATCTAGATTACATTGGGCTGTTGATGGTTTACTCCGAAGTCTTATGATTTTTCTCCTTCATTAGCGATCACCTGAAAACATCATCTGCATATTTACGCTCTTTTGTCAATGCGAAACTCCTAAAACTGATAAAATAGAGAGGATTATAAGAACTGGAGGTAGATATCCGAACTATAACGAAGAAATCAACGGCTAAATGTCATTTAGAACTCTATACTTACTATTTAATTGCTGAATCCAAATATTCGGGTTGTAATCGTTTATCCGAGATATTTGAGGATTTATCTCATGATAGTGTTAACCGTTTTTTATTAAGAGAAAGCTATAAACCTGTTGATTTATTCAATGAATTTAAACAGCACATTGAACTGAGTGGGGGAACCTTAAGTATTGATGATACAGTCATTGAAAAACTTTATAGTAATCCTAAATTAAGTAAATTTATTGGTTATTTCTGGTCAGGAAATAAACATAAAACTATCAAAGGAATTAATTTAGTTACTTTATTATATACTGACCCTAATGGAATTTCAGTCCCTCTAAATTATCGACTTTATGATAAAGAAGATAATCTGTCTAAAAATGATTATTTTCGGATGATGCTATCGGAAGTTTTAGCTTGGGGACTGAGGCCAATTTATGTAACTGGTGATAGTTGGTATTCATCTAAAGAGAACCTTAAATTTTTAAAAAAACAAGAATTAGGTTTCATGATAGGAATAGCTAAAAATCGACAAGTATCAATCGTTAAAGGACAATATCAATCCGTTGAAAGCTTAGAAATAGAGGAAAATGGGACAATTGTTTACTTAAAAGAGTTTGGCGAAGTTAAAGTATTTAAGAAACATTTCAAAAACGGAATGCTTCGTTTTTATATTTTATTTGACAAAGAAAATAAAGACTTAAGAGGAACAGATAAAACTCTATTTACTTTGTTGAAAACAACTCATTGGATTATTGAATGTTACCATCGTGCGCTCAAACAATTATGTGGTATCAATAAATTTATAGTCAGAAAATCAGAAGCTATATTGACCCATTTCTTTAGTTCTTTACGGGCTTTTATTAAACTTGAATTAATGAGAGCTAATGAGTTAATTGATAATTGGTATCAACTCCAAAGAGAATTGTCTATTGACGTTAATCGGAATTTTATTTTAGAGCAAATAAATTTGAAATTATCAGCCTAATTTATAGATTAGTTATTGTTATTATTACGTCAATTTTAGTGACTCTAATAATTAGCGATCGTTGTCTCTCTTTAAAGCTACTCATATTTAAGTTAATTTGTCAATGCGTAACTCCTAGTGCAGCTTAGAAAAAATAATCCACCAGTCACTTATGATCTTTAAAGCCCTTAAATTTCCAAACGAACGGCTTAGCAAAATGTTGATTAAAGTAATCAATAAAATTGAGAATTTTTTGGGATAGTTCTTCAGTTGAACGGACAGTAATTCTTTTGAGTAAACGCCGGACTAAGATCGAAAACCAACACTCAATTTGATTAAGCCACGATGTATGTTTGGGAATATAAACAAAGCGAATTCGATGAGATTCATCTGAAAAAAATCTGCTCTGCTGTCCATAGATTGCAAAATCCCCTCCTTTCCTTTTCTCCCCAAATCAATAGTAATTCCACAGCTTTCTGCTACTAATTTGACTAAGCTTTCCGATTTATGAGTGTTGAGTTTATCTACAATAAAAATCCATTCTGCTTTTTCATCAATCTTAATCGTTCTCTGGATATGTTCAGAAAAATCTTGTTCCCCAGATTCCGCACTTCAAAAAGTAGCATTAAATACTACAAGCCTGGGGTTAATAATTAAGTATAATTGCTTAAGCTCTTGAAGACAAAAAAGTGGGATAATTGCTTAAGTTGTTTCCTCTGTAAAAAAAGAGCGAAAAATGTCTTATTTAGAAGAAATACAAGTTAAAAATTTAGACCATTTAGGGATAGTAGCTGGTTTAATTGATGAAATAGGAATAGTCAAAATAATTAATAATAAATTAGGAATAGATGTTAGAGAAAAAATCTCAGCAGGTACAGTAGTTAAGTCTATTTTAATCAATGGACTAGGATTTGTTTCAAGACCTCTATATTTATTCAGTCAGTTTTTTCAAGATAAAGCCATTGAGAAATTGTTAGGAGAAAGAATTAAACCTGATTACCTTAATGATGATAAAATTGGGAGAGTAATGGATGAATTATATAAATATGGACTAAATGATATTTTTATTGAAGTAGTTTTAGAAGTAATTAAAAAATTTAAAATAGACCTTAAATACTCCCATTTAGATTCCACATCATTTCATTTAGATGGAGAATATAAAAGGGAAGAAGATAAAGAGAAACAGGAAGAAGAAAAAATTATTAAAGAAAGACCAATTTTTATTAAGAAAGGATATTCTCGGGATCATAGACCAGACTTAAAACAATGTGTCTTGGATTTAATAACAAGCCAAGATGGAGATATTCCATTATTTGTGAGAGTAGGAGATGGAAATGAATCTGATAAAGCTGTATTTGGAAAAGTTTAGTAGAATTCAAAAAGCAAATAAAGTTTGATAGTATCATGGTTTGTGATAGTGCTTTATATGGTCAAGAAAATCTCCAACTAATCCAACATTTAAAATGGATAACGAGAGTTCCAATGACCATAAAAAAAGCAAAAGAATTAGTGCAAAATATAGAGGTGGAAGAAGTAAAAGATGAAGATAAAGAAAAAAGAAGTGACCTAAATTTAGAAAGTTATACCTGGAAAGAAGAAATTGTTACTTATGGTGGAATCAAGCAAACTTGGTTAATAGTCTTGAGTGAAAAAAGACAGAAAAGTGATTTGGAAAAACTAGAAAAACAACTTTCCCAAGAAGAGAAGAAATCCCAAAAATTTCTTAAAGAAATACAATCTGAAGAATTTGAACATCCTCAAGCTGCTCGATATAAATTAAAAGCTATTAATAAAAAATTGAGATTGTTGGAAATAAAAGAAGTTGAACTGATTGAAACTTACTCGAAAAAAAAGGAAAAGATTTATAAAATGATTAGTCTGATCATCAAAAAAGATGAAGAGATAAGTAGAAAGACTAAAGAAGCAGGAAAATTTATTTTAGCAACTAACTTAGTAGAGGAAAATAAATTAGAAGCTAGTGAAATTCTGATAACTTATAAAAACCAGCAATCTACGGAAAGAGGATTTCGATTTTTGAAAGATCCCTTATTTTTTACTGATAGTTTCTTCGTTGAAAAACCAGAAAGAATAGAAACAATGTTATTTTTAATGTCTTTGTGTTTGTTGATTTATAACTTGGGGCAAAGAGAATTAAGAAATTGTTTAAAAAGAGTCAAAAAAGGAATAAATAATCAAGTAGGGAAAGTAACATTGCGTCCGACTTTGAGGTGGATATTTCAATGTTTTCAAGGTATTCATTATGTGATTTTAAACGGAGTTAAACAAATTGTCAATTTAACAGAAGAAAGGCGTTTTATATTGAGTTTATTACCTGCATCTTGTGAAAGATATTATCTATAAATTGAATTGGATAAAGCAAAAATAATAAAAGAATAAGAGTCTAATGATATCAAATGAGAAGAGGAAACTCTCCTTCGTTTGTGCTGAGTCTTGCTAAGTTTTCAATGAGTATAAATCTTCTTAATTTGATTATTTTTCCTAAAAATTTAATGAAAAGAGAAATATTCTTCCCCAGGTATGATTTTCGGACTTTTTAAAACTATGTATTTTTTTATACTACATTTTGAAGTGCGGAATCTGGGTTGTTCTGTTCTTGTCGGTCCAATAGAGGGACTAATAACTTTTCCTCTTGCCACATCCCAGTTCGCAATCAAGCTTAAAGTTCCGTGTCTTTCATATTCAAATTCGATTTTTTCTACTTGTTTAGGCTTGATTCTTTTGTTCGGAAATAATCTCTCAAGAGCTTGAATCCCTGTCATTTCATCTGTAGTAATTAAATGAATTCCTTGTTCTAACAAAGTTTTAGCTTCTTGATGAAGTTCACAGATATATTTGACTTGCTTTTTAAATTTTAAGGGATCATCAACTTTGGCATTTAACCAGTAACGAACGAGATGTGGTTGTAATGTCGCTTCTTTTTAAAAAACGCCCCACACTACGGGGGGAAATCTTTTCGACAATTCCTCTTTTTATGGCTTCATCCGCCAACTCTGAAGGTGTCCAATGGCTCACTGGTCTGTCTGATTTTTCACATTCTTCACAAGCGATCTCTACAATCTGGACTACTTGTTCGACCGTAAAGGATTTTGTTGTTCCAGGTCTTGGGCGATCGCTTAAAATTCCTTTGATCAAGACCATTAATGCTTTCTCCGTTACCTGTTGTTCTTCGGCGGCACTCAGTTTTTCTCTCTCCTCAAACCATCGCGATCGCCACTGACGCACTTGTACTCGGTCTAATTCTAATCTTCGACTAATCGAACTATTGCTCTCTCCTGATGCTGCGGCTAAGATTAGCTTGGCTCGTCTAACAAGGCGATAGGGGTTTGTTGTCCCTCTCACTATTTGTTGGAGTACTGTTTTCTGTAGGTTGGAGAGGTTAATTGGCAATGCTTTTATCATGGACATCAACTTCGAGATTCTTCCGTTAGTTTCATTGAAACACATTGTCGTGGCTAGTCACGAAAGTTTCTGTAAAAATCTGGTGGATTACTTTCGCCAAGCTGCACTAGACGGTTAGTAGCCAAAGTCCAGTCCAAAATCTCTAGATGTCGAGGAGATTTTCTACACAAACTATCCCGTAAGATAGTCAACGAAAACCAAGTTATTGCTGTAGAAAATCTCCTCGCGCTACCAGGTGCGCCGTACGACGGCGCGGGGTCGCTCGTCAATTTCAAGGGAATGGTGCGGAATGCACCGCCGCTTTCCACTGCCGCGTTCCACGCCTTGAATTTAATTCAAGGTGGAAAGCGGTTAAAAACCACAAATTAGCTAAGGCTATTAGTGATTGTGGTTGGGGAATGTTTTGTACAATGCTTAAATACAAGGCAGAAAGGGAAGGGAAAACTTATGTTGAAGTTGATAGGTTTTTTCCTAGTTCTAAGACTTGTCATGTCTGTCGTTATCAAGTGGAAAGCTTACCTCTTGATATTAGAAACTGGACTTGTGAACATTGTTATACAAACCATGACCGCGACATAAACGCCTCAATAAACATTAGAAATGAAGCCTTACGGATATTGTCGTTAGGAACTAGCGATACTGCCAAGGGAGGGAGTGTAAGACGGCTAGGAGGGAAGATTTCTTACCTCTTAGACGCAACACGAAGATGAGATTGGAAGCCCCAACTATATTGCTTGCAATTAGTTGGGGTAGTTCACGAAACATATCCAGATTCAAATTCCCGATTAAGTCTTGTAGATCCACCTCTCACTAAATCTTACACTCACCCTGTCTGCCTGTGGAGGCTTAGTCGATGGACAGCCTGTGAAGCAGGAAACTTCTGAAAAAGAGTATGTTCAGCTATCTCTATTTTAGAAGCCCCCGTTAAACCGCCTAAGCGGTTAACGGGGAGAGAACGTCACGTAATATCCTTTTTGGCGGTTAGACTGGCCTGTTGTTGGCGGAGACTTAAGAGTGTTGCGTCAATTTTGGCTAGTTCAGGTTCTATTTGAGCCATGGCTGTTTTCTTAGGCAATTTAGCTCGTTTAGCCGTTGCCATTGTTTCGGAGAGGAGTCGCTCTCGATATTGTTCAAATTCTTCAATGACTTCTGTTAGGTCTTCTGCAGTTACTGGTTTCCCATTATCTTGAGTTCCTTGAGAACTGACTGGTGTAGAGTCTGGAGTGAAGTTCATATGTGTTGCCCCCTGTAAATATCGATAATTATTTTATCCTGATGTCGCTATTCATCCCTAATCTTCCTTCTATTTCATTGAACCTCACGTCGCGAGAGGCGCGACCCGCATTTCTCACAAATTCTGCGATCGCTAAACTTCAAACCATTATGTAGTCTGAGTTTAACCTTGATTTGAGGGGCGAGTAAAAAATAACAGTGTGCCATTTTAAGCGATCGCTTGAAAAATAAGCCACATCTAACCTCTAGCTGATTACTGATCAGTTTGTGAGAAATGCGGGTTTAGCCTTCTCCTACATTCAAACTTGTATGAATGCTCTTTGGTTTCGAGAGTTGATGGCATAGAGGAAACCTTTATTTTCTGCTGCCAGTAATGATCATCTAGACCAATATAAAACTGTGTCTTTCTTAAAATAGCATCTATAAATTTTTCATCTTTGTTGCTATCTTTCAAGGCTCACGGTTTGCTGCGCAAAATTAAAGAATAACGCTATAACTACTTAGGGTTTGCTGAATAAAAGCAAAACCCTATTCTTTAAAAGGTTACACCCATATTCGCGATCGCAAAAAAGATCAGCTTTGTCTGCTACAAACCGCTATAATTGGTAGAAACACCTCCCAGTTGTTGGTCAAGAACAAATGTATCGAAAAGAGGAGCAACCTTTACCGCCCCCAGAAAAATTTGAATTACCTTTCGAGGGCAAATTGTCCCCCAATAATCGTTGGGTAATCATGGCAGAGTTGATACCTTGGGATGATTTTGAGGAAGAATATGCTAAACTTTTTTCAGCAGAAAAAGGTGCGCCAGCCAAACTATTTAGAATGGCATTAGGGACATTAATTATTAAGGAAAAATCAGGAACAAGTGATAGAGAAACTATAGAACAGATTAGAGAAAATCCCTATCTACAATACTTTATAGGTTTAAATTGTTATCAACAAGAGCCACCACTGGAATCTTCAATGCTAGTTCATTTTAGGAAAAGAATTGATGGAGAATTGATAAACAAAATCAATAAAAAAATAGTAAAAAGAGAAATAGACAAGAGTAATAAAGAAGTAAAAAAAAAGGATTGTCTCCAATAAAAAGGAGAAAAAATAAAAAATAAAGGTAAACTAATTTTAGATGCGACTTGTGCGCCAGCAGACATCAAATACCCAACGGATTTAGGCATATTAAATCAAGCCAGAATTGAGACAGAAAGAATAATAGATAATCTTTATAAACCATTAAGAGTAAAATTGAGAAAAAAGCCGAGAACTTCTAGAAAAATTGCTAGAAAGGAATACTTAAAAGTAGCTAAAAAACGAAAAGTATCTTATCAAGAAAGAAGAAAAGCTATCGGGAAACAGTTAAAATACCTTAAGAAAAATTTAGGAAATATAGAAGACTTAATTCAAGCTGGGGCTTCCCAGGAAAATCTGAGTAAAAGACAGAAAAATTGTCTAGAGACTATCAAAAAAGTTTATGAACAACAACAGTCAATGTGGGAGAATAAGACCCAGAGTGTTCCTCAAAGAATTGTAAGTTTAACTCAACGGCATATTCGTCCAATAGTGAGGGGAAAAGCAGGAAAACCAATAGAGTTTGGAGCTAAACTCTCAGTAAGCTGTGTAGATAACTATGTGTTTCTATACAAAATAAGTTGGGAAAACTTCAATGAATCTTGTCATTTAAAAGAACAAGTAGAAAAGTATAAAGAAACGTTTGGCTATTATCCCGAATCCGTCCATGTAGATAAAATTTATCGAACTAGGGAAAACAGAAATTGGTGTAAGGAAAGAGGGATAAGAATCAGTGGTCCGAAGTTAGGAAGACCTCCGAAAAATGTCAGTGAAGAAGAAAAGAAACAAGCCCACTCCGATGAATGCTTCCGTAATGCTATTGAGGGAAAGTTTGGACAAGCTAAACGAAGATTTAGCCTAAATCTCGTGATGACAAAACTCCCTGAAACCTCCATTACATCTATTGCTATTACATTTTTAGTTGTCAATCTTTCTAAACTTCTGAGGCAGTTTTTGTCGCTTTTTTTGTCCTTATTTACTAATAATAGAACAGGGGAACTCATCAAAACGCCTTTCATTAATTTTGATTATACTTTAAATAATTTTTATGTACTAAAACTTATTGATTTGTCAGAAAATTCTTGGTCAAAAGTGGCATAAATTTTGGAGAAACTTTTTCAGCAAACCCTACTTAATAATTCAGTACGGAGTGACTCCTAAACTAGACTGAATCATATATTGGCACAGTTTCCGTTGCTCATTTATTATCATTTTTTTTGTTAATCAAAATTCCCAGTAAATACAAAAATACTAGCATATATTTACTTTTGACTTTTGACCTTAAATAATATATAGTTATGTTTGTAAAAGATTACCCAATTAAGTAGGGTTTGCTGAATAAAAGCAAAACCCTATTCTTTAAAAGGTTACACCCATATTCGCGATCGCAAAAAAGATCAGCTTTGTCGGCTACAAACCGCTATAATTGGTAGAAACACCTCCCAGTTGTTGGTCAAGAACAAATGTATCGAAAAGAGGGGCAACCTTTACCGCCCCCAGAAAAATTTGAATTACCTTTCGAGGGCAAATTGTCCCCCAATAATCGTTGGGTAATCATGGCAGAGTTGATACCTTGGGATGATTTTGAGGAAGAATATGCTAAACTTTTTTCAGCAGAAAAAGGTGCACCAGCCAAACTATTTAGAATGGCATTAGGGACATTAATTATTAAGGAAAAAATTAGGAACAAGTGATAGAGAAACTATAGAACAGATTAGAGAAAATCCCTATCTACAATACTTTATAGGTTTAAATTGTTATCAACAAGAGCCACCACTGGAATCTTCAATGCTAGTTCATTTTAGGAAAAGAATTGATGGAGAATTGATAAACAAAATCAATAAAAAAATAGTAAAGAGAGAAATAGACAAGAGTGATAAAGAAGTAAAAAAAAAGGATTGTCTCCAAGAAAAAGGAGAAAAAATAAAAAATAAAGGTAAACTAATTTTAGATGCGACTTGTGCGCCAGCAGACATCAAATACCCAACGGATTTAGGCATATTAAATCAAGCCAGAATTGAGACAGAAAGAATAATAGATAATCTTTATAAACCATTAAGAGTAAAATTGAGAAAAAAGCCGAGAACTTCTAGAAAAATTGCTAGAAAGGAATACTTAAAAGTAGCTAAAAAACGAAAAGTATCTTATCAAGAAAGAAGAAAAGCTATCGGGAAACAGTTAAAATACCTTAAGAAAAATTTAGGAAATATAGAAGACTTAATTCAAGCTGGGGCTTCCCTGGAAAATCTGAGTAAAAGACAGAAAAATTGTCTAGAGACTATCAAAAAAGTTTATGAACAACAACAGTCAATGTGGGAGAATAAGACCCAGAGTGTTCCTCAAAGAATTGTAAGTTTAACTCAACGGCATATTCGTCCAATAGTGAGGGGAAAAGCAGGAAAACCAATAGAGTTTGGAGCTAAACTCTCAGTAAGCTGTGTAGATAACTATGTGTTTCTATACAAAATAAGTTGGGAAAACTTCAATGAATCTTGTCATTTAAAAGAACAAGTAGAAAAGTATAAAGAAACGTTTGGCTATTATCCCGAATCCGTCCATGTAGATAAAATTTATCGAACTAGGGAAAACAGAAATTGGTGTAAGGAAAGAGGGATAAGAATCAGTGGTCCGAAGTTAGGAAGACCTCCGAAAAATGTCAGTGAAGAAGAAAAGAAACAAGCCCACTCCGATGAATGCTTCCGTAATGCTATTGAGGGAAAGTTTGGACAAGCTAAACGAAGATGTAGCCTAAATCTCGTGATGACAAAACTCCCTGAAACCTCCATTACATCTATTGCTATTACATTTTTAGTTGTCAATCTTTCTAAACTTCTGAGGCAGTTTTTGTCGCTTTTTTTGTCCTTATTTACTAATAATAGAACAGGGGAACTCGTCAAACCGCCTTTCATTAATTTTGATTATACTTTAAACAATTTTTATGTACTAAAACTTATTGATTTGTCAGAAAATTCTTGGTCAAAAGTGGCATAAATTTTGGAGAAACTTTTTCAGCAAACCCTACAGTAGAAAATGCTGTTTGGGCAGTGGGAGAAATTGGCACCAGTGATCTAAATATTCTTGAAGATATTGCTCAATTACTTGACAAACCTGGGCAAACTTACCGCGTTATTATCCACACCCTAACTAAGTTAAATTATGAACCGGCCCTAGACCTTGGACTTTGGATAAAAAACAATTGTTAGCGTAAATTTTACGCTAAACATATCTCCAGAGCTAAAATAGAGAATTAAGGTGATTTTAAAAACTCTCTTTCCATCTTTTTAGGGGATTTTAAATATTAAATAGCTTCATTCAGTTTCGGTTCCAATATAGATATCTAAGTAGCTTTCAGTTAGAGATTGAATGACTCGTTCTCATTCATCAATGAGATTTCTTCTAGTGAGTTTTTCTACAGCATCAATATGAGCAGAACTTCCGGCTCGTCCTAAATATTTATATTTGGTTTTTTTCTCATTATTAGTGGCCATAGGAAAAATTGATTCAGCAGCCTGTAGTTTATAATACCAGTAGATTGTTCCCTTTCCATTAACCTGATAACGAATAATATGACAATTAGCTGGTGCTACTTCCCCTTCCCGTTCAATTTTCTTTATTTTCTGTTTAAGAGAGCGAATTAGACTCTTAATTTGTTTGGCTCTCAGGTGGACATCTTGACTGGTCTTAAGTTCGGAATGTGATGACATTAGCCTTAACTGTAACAAACAACCTCTTTTGATGTTAGCGTATATATTCCGCTAATTTATAAGGTAATAAATTTTAAAAATGACCAAAAATGAAACGGCTACGTCTGTCGAGGAATTCCTGGTGTGGAGGTCTAACCTCTTCCAAGAACTAAAAGCTAGAAAAGAAACTATTATAGAATTACTCGAGGCTCTCTCCAGTAACCAACAAGCTCACTCAGTCGTTAAATTGTCTCTCAATCCTTTATTTAGAAGAGATTATAACAGTTTATATAGAGGAATTCAAGAGTTTTTACCCACTCAAACTGACCCTAATTATGAACAGAGAATTGAGACTTTATTTTCAGCGGTATCGAGAACAATTCCTCCCACTTCAAAACATTATAACTTATTTGGTATTGACACAACTCCCTGTCCACGACGGTTTGCCGAAACGTTAGCGGATAAAACCTTTATTCATTACCCCAATCCAATTAAGGGAAATAAACCCATTAATATTGGACATTGTTATTCCGTTATCTGCGCTTTACCTGACCAAATAGACACAGAAAAAGTCCCTTGGGCTGTCCCCTTATCAGGAGAGCGAGTCCCCTCTAAACATAAAGGAGTAAATCAAGGCAATCAACAACTAAAAAAAATCTGGCAAAGTTCTTTATTTTCTGATAAATTATCTGTCTTAGTGGCTGATAGTGACTACAGCCAAAAGGATTTTATTGGGGAACAAGTTAAGCATGAAGAGGTAGTTACTATTACAAGAGTTAGAAGTGACCGAGTTTTTTATCGTCAATTTATTCGGGACCAAAATCAAGCCAAAACTTCGGGACATCCCCGTTGGTATGGGGATAAATTTGACCTTAAAGATGACCAAACTTGGACTGAACCTGATGAAGTTCATCATGTTCCCTTTACAACGAAAAAAGGTCGTCAATTAACAGTGACTATTTCGGGATGGAAACAGATGTTAATGAGAGGAACTAAAAACTATAAAATGAACAATCACCCCTTTACTTTACTCCAGATTGTTGTCAGAGCTCAAGAAAGAAATAGTATTTGGAAACCTATGTGGCTTATTGTTATTGGTTCTCGGCGCGATGAGTTAAGTTTAGTTGATTGTTATCAGTGTTATCGACAACGTTATGACATGGAACATCTTTTTCGATTTGGTAAACAAAGATTATTGATGACATCTTATTTAACTCCCGATGTACATCATGAAGAAAATTGGTTTAAACTAACACTTCCTTCTTATGTAAATTTGTGGGCTGCCAGAAAATTAGCTGTGGTTTTACCCCGTGATTGGGAACAGTATTTGAAGACTAATAAATCCATCAAAATCACCCCTAGTCTAGTTCAAAGAGACTTTTCAAGAATAATTACGACCTTGGGGACTTTCGCCAAATTTCCCAAACGTCGAGGTTTTTCTTCCGGACGTATTAAAGGTTACAAAAAAGCCCCACGAACTCGTCATGATGTTATCAAGAAAGGGAGCAAAAAATCAACTGAAAACTTAAAAGCTCCTTAGTTTTCCTCAGAATCTATAGATTAGCCCTATTTGTCAGCCAATTTTATTGACTGATACAGAGCCGATATTTTGGGATTTTAGTTTAGCGTAAAATATACGCTAACAAACTTTTTTTGTCCAAAGTCCAATAGACCGAATTCGCCAATTTATAAATGATCTTGACCCTCTTATTGCTAGTGCTGCCATTACTTCAGTTTGCCGTTTTAGCAAGGATTATTCTCAGATGGGGAAAGTGATAGTCATGTTGCAGCACCAAAATGTCTTAGCAAGGCGGTTGTCTATTCAGGATTTGATCGATGCTCGTTACTACAATGCAATTCCGGATATAGCCCGATGTCCTGTCTCATTGGTGTTTCGCTTACGAGGTATTCGGATGTTAGCAGAAGCAGGTATGAAGAGCGAAGAAATCACTTTTGAAATGATTCAACCCCCTTTAGAGCAAACCATTAGAGATCATCCCGATGATTTCGGTTTAGTGCATAGCTATGAGACAACGCCAGATTTAACAGTTTTAGTACGAACCTTATACGAAACCGATTTTGGAAAATGTTATCTGGCCAGTAAAACGATTCTCGACCATTATGCAGACACCGCCGCATCGGCCCTATTGGCGAATTATGAGGAAGAAGTGAAGAGTGATTATGGAGCGCATTTTCATGTAATCAAACTATTAGGCTGGTTGAAATATGCTCCAGCTTATGATTTACTACTAGAAGCCTTGCATAATCTTCAACCTCAATATCAGAAATCACGGGCCGCTGCTGCGATCGCATTAGGGGAACTGGGGGTTTCAAAGGCTATTCCAGTTCTAAAAGCCACCCTCTCATCAAAAAACTGGGTTTTAAAATACGCTACATTGATGGCACTTGAAAAACTTGGCTGCAGGAATGGTCATGAGATCGCACTCAACGACTCTGACTGGTTGATTCAAGCAAAAGCCCAACTCCAATCCACTCTAATTAATTAATTAATCGACGACAAACGCGCTTATCGAGTAATTAATTAGGGTCAATTTTTCCCATTTCTTTGATTTGTAATCCTATGACCACAGATTCCTTATTTGCCAAACTAAAACACCCCAACCCCCATCTACGGGAGCAAGCAATGTTGGAAATTGCCGAGTCCCGCGATGAAAACACCATTCCTTATCTGATGAGTATTTTGGATGAAGAAGATACAACTTATCGTCGGGCAGCCGTAAAAACACTAGGAGTAATTGGTATCGATGCCGTCCCATTGGTAGTTGAATCCTTGCTGCATAGTGACAATGTAACGGTACGAGGAAGTGCAGCTAAAGCCTTGGCACAGATTGCTGTTAATTATCCCGATTTACCTTTTCCTTCTACTGGTTTGCAGGGATTGAAGGCTGCTATCAATGACCCAAATCCGGTGGTTCATATTGCATCAGTAATGGCATTAGGTCAAATGGGTTCAGCTGCATACTCCATTTTAGTGGAGTCGTTGAAGACAACAGAAAACATAGCAGTGCAGGTGGCAATTGTCAACGCACTCGCTTCCATTGGAGATCCGAAGTGTGCTGAAGTCCTCACAACATTTGCCAATGATGAATCGGTGGATTCCTATGTACGCGAATCAGCTATAAGTGCTTTATCTCGTTTGGATTTAGTAATCAACTTTGACAAGTCCCGTCGCTGAAAGCGAGGAATTCTTCCTTCACCGCTCAAATATCTGCCAATATTATACAAATATTTATTTGGTACTTTCAACTTTACAACCCACATTCCGCACATCTTTCGTCGCAAAAAAGATTATGGCTTGGAACCCCGCTAGAACTCAGTGGGCAAACAAATGAACTCATAACGGGGTTGCAAGACATAATCTCAACCTGACAAGATAAAAGTGTGAGAGTTAATTCGTTTTCAATTGGAATAAACAGTTTTTCAACTGTAGACAAGATTCGTCAAAAAAGAGATAATAAGATAAAGTTCTCAATAAGCTTAGACGATGTTATCATCACAAGAAAACTCGATTCAAACTATCAACCACTTAGGATTAGTTGCCGGAATTATTGATGATATTGGTCTTGAACAAATTATTAATGAAGTTGTTGGCTCTGACCCCAGAGAATTGATAACATCAGGTCAAGTCGTAAAAGGGATTCTTCTTAACGGATTAGGATTTACTTCCCAACCTCTGTACTTATTCCCTAAGTTTTTTGAAGATAAAGCGACAGAACATTTAATCGGAGAAGGGATAAAAGCTGAATATTTAAACGATGACAAGATTGGTAGAGTAATGGACAAACTTTATGAAAGCAGGAAGATTTATTTTAGCTACCAATGAACTTGAAGAAAGTCAATTAAGTTCTGAGGATATTTTGATTAAATAGGGTTTGCTGAATAAAAGCAAAACCCTAAGTAGGCAACGTGAAGAACACGCAAAAAGACTTGCCCGTTGCGTAATCCAATTCTTAGATTTGGTCGCCTATGAAGATTTGAGAATTAAAAACTTAGTGCGGAATGCACCGCCGCTTTCCACTGCCGACCCTGCTGGATTTCAAATCCAGCAGGGTCGGCAGCGCATTCCACGCCTTGAATTCAATTCAAGGTGGGTCGGCGGTGAAAAAACATTGTTTAGCCAAGTCTATTAATGATGCTGGTTGGTATCAATGCTCGAAAATGGTTAGAATATTTTGGAAAAAAAATGGGCAGAGTAACTGTTGCAGTTAATCCTGCTTATACAAGCCAAATTTGTTCTAATTGTGGGGCTGTCGTTAAAAAATCCTTATCTACAAGGACTCATGTTTGTGCTTGTGGATGTCGATTAGATAGAGACGAAAACGCAGCCATTAATATTCTTAATCGAGCCTTGGGTACTGTAGGGCATACAGGAACCTGGATCTTAGATCCGAACACTTCAGGAGACTTGTCCTCTACTTTTGTTGGAGCAATCCTGCATTAGCAAGACGAGTCGTTGATTGAAGAATCCTCGTACCTTTAGGTCGAGGAGTGTCAATTAACCATTCAACCATTTCGGTTCAGGAGGCAGAAACGGCTTCTCAACGAGGCACTAAACCGTTACCATTTGGCGTTCCAAATCAAACAGGAATCCATGAATATACTCCTCTGTCCATGCTTGTCCATAGAGACGAGTAAACATTCCTCGTGCCGGATCTTTGTCCGCACGGTAGGCGATGTAACGCCTTTGTGCTTGGAGGATATCTTCGAGTCTTTGACTATCAGTAATCGGTTTGGCTTGCTCCACGAAATTCAAATAAGCTTGGAGATAGTCCTTAAAAGCTGAGAAAACTCGTGTAATTACCGCTTCTGTTTCTTGGGGACGAGTCCATAAAAAAGCTGGAGAAAAGAAAGGTTTGGCTTCTTCTGGAAAATCTCCCCCCCAGGGTAAATGCTGTTGGTGGCTTTTGAAAAGGGGCAAGATAGGCTCTGTATATTGCTGCTGGTAAGCTTTATCGTGGAATAGTGGCTGCATATCCAAAGCAATGAGGTGTCCCCCAGGCAACGTGACTAAATCTGCGCCAAAAAAGGGCAAATCATAAGTTAACTGTGGGAAGATGACAAAATTAAGAACTTGTAGGGAACTACCCCCTTGAACATGAGCGGCTCGAATTTGTCTTAGTTTGGGAGATTTAAAAGCATAGCTGCTAGTGACAACCCTTTGCTGCCTTTTCCCCTTCCCTGTCATCTCTTCTTTTCTCTCAAACCCTTCAGGAATGGGATAGGGTTGCAAGGAAAGTTGGTCTTGCATTAGAGAAATAGCATAGTCTAAGAACGGTTGATAGAGGGTCATAGGATTAGAAAATCAATCTTTTTTTTTTGGTGAGCGATTAGGGGTCGAAAAGGTAATCGCTTACCTCTCCTCCCATTCCGAACCGTGCGTGAGACTTTCACCTCACACGGCTCTCGGCAATTAGTCCCTTGTCATGGGTACTGTTAGTACATCGTCCTTCCATTCATAGCCATTATAAGTGCCAATCATAGAGATAGTCATTTTTGCTTTTAACATCATGACAATGACGATGTAGAGCTTGAAGATTGTTGTAGGTATCCTTTCCACCTTTCGATTTTGGGATAATGTGGTCAACTTCTATCAAGTCTTCGGGTGTAAAGTGTTGCTTACATTGAGGGCATATACCTTTTTGTTTCTTTAAGAGTTTTGCGACCCTAGTTGGTGTCCCAGTATATGTACCCCGTATGTATGCTCCAGTACGTCCAGTTTCCGTCTAATGGTGATGCTTCAGGCTTGACCAGTTGATGTCTCTTAATTTCCGTTTCGGCGTGATTATAGAGGACATTACCTTTTGTTTGAAATGTCCATAGTCCGTATTTTCCGTATGAGAAATATTTTCTTAGAGCTTTAGTCAATGGTGTCTTTTTCTTTGTCCTGCTGACTGATTAGGGGTCGAAGTGGTAGTCACCTACCACGACTCCCATTCCGAACCGTGCGTGAGACTTTCACCTCACACGGCTCTCGGCAATTAGTCCCTTGTCGTGGGTACTGTTAAAACGTCGTCTTTCCATTCATAGCCATTATCTAACCAATCATAGAGATAGTCATTTTTGCTTTTAGCATCATGACAGTGACGATGTAGAGCTTGTAGATTGTCGTACCTGTCCTTTCCACCTTTCGATTTTGGGATTATGTGGTCAACTTCTATCAAGTCATCGGGTGTAAAGTGTTGCTTGCAGATAGGGCAGATACCTTTTTGTTTCTTTAAGAGTTTTGACACTCTCATTGGTGTTCCAGTGTATATTCCCCGTCTTTTGCTCCAGTATGTCCAGTTTCCGTCATATGGTGAGACTTCGGCCCTAACCAATTGATGTCTTTTTATTTCCGTTTCGGCGTGGTAGTAAAGGACCATTCCATTTGTTTGAAATGTCCATTTTCCGCGTCTTCCGTATGAGAAATATTTTCTGAGGGCTTCAATCAGTGGGGTCCTATTCTTTTTCCTGCTGACTGTCCAGGCTCTCAGCATATTCCATAATATGTGGTCTTCGGTGTCGAACGTTTCCTTACTGCATACAGTTCGGTAATAATTACACCATCCTCTTATTATGGGGTTTAATTTTGCAATTAATGCTGCTTGTGGGGCATTCTTGTTGGCATTTATGACCTTTTTGATCGCCTCATGGTGAGCTAGTATTTTCTTTTTGCTTGGTTTGATTATAGTTTTGAATCCAAGTATCTCACGATGGGGTGTTTTCCCAGAGTGGTATTTCCCTACGGGGTAGGACTTTATGTTGAATCCAAGAAAATCGAAACCAGGGTCAATGGTTTTTCCGTCGTGTTCAATACTTTTTAGAGTATGTCTGATGGAAGTCTTTTCTGGTTTTAGTTCCAGTCCGACTTGTTTCAACCATTGTGCAATTAGATTTTTACATTTTAGAATAACGTCGTAGTCCTCATGGAGAACTACGAAATCATCGGCATAACGGATGATTGCAGGTTGGTATCCTGTTTTGTAGCTACCATCTTTCCTCTTTTTATTTGCAGGAAATTGGTTTCTTATATCATTAATCAATCCGTGTAGTGCAATATTAGCCAATAAAGGGCTTATTACACCGCCTTGGGGAGTTCCTGAATCGGTTTCCTCAAATATACCCTTGTCCATAACACCGCATTTTAGCCATTGTTTAATGACTATTTTGACGTTATTAGGACAATCTAATTTGGACAGTAGGTGGTCATGGTTAATCTTATCAAAACATTTGGATATATCGGCATCTAGAGCATATTTGGCTTTTGAATTGATTACCGTGTATATCCTTTGTATAGCGTCTTGTGCGCTTCTGCCTGGACGAAAACCGTAAGATGTTCCCCCAAATTGGGCTTCCCAATATGGCTCTAAGGCTGATTTAACCAAGGCTTGCATTACTCTATCTTTCATGGTGGGAATTCCCAGACCACGTTTTTCTTCTCTTCCAGGTTTGGGAATCCAAACCTGGAAGAGTGCCTTTGCTTTGTAACCTTTTAAAGCTAGTTCTTTGGCTAACTTTAATCTTTGGTTGGGGCGTAATGCCTTTTTCCCATCAACGCCAGCAGTTTTTTTGCCTTGGTTGTCTTGGGTTACTTTGCGTATGGCTAAGAGCTTTGCGTAATGTGACTTTAACAGTAACTTCTGAAGCTTTTTAGCTTTAACTTTATTACCTGATTTAACAGCTTGAAATATTCTTTTTTGAAGCTTAAACACCTTTCTCTGGACTTTTGCCCAGTTAATTGTGTTCCACTCTGGCGTAGTCTTGGTTATACTCGCATTCGACATATTCACCTCTAATAGAGACTATTTCTTCTAATTAACCAGCAATACGTCAGCTTATCCGTACTCATTACAAGTGGGCATTAGCAACTTAATTGCTTCTCACATCCATGACCCTTGCGGTTCAGTTTGTCCCTACTTACCTACTCGACCGGTGGTAAGAGCAATCATGGACTTAATTCGTTCCGTTGATTTGGGTATATCGGTTTTAGGTTTCATCTTTCCCCCAGGTTACTTTTAGGAATCTGTGTGGATGCTCATGGAAAAACTCCACTTTTTACCTTGTTCTTTTGAACGCAGCCTATCAAACAGATTTGGCTACTACTTGGCGGTTTTGAGGGTTCATGTCGATGATTCAACGTAATGTTTAACCATGACCGATTGACTTGGGGAGCGACTTACCATGCTGCTTCATGACGGGTTCCCCTTCTAACCCTGCTTCCATCCTGGGTTTACTAAGTCCAAAACGGAGGGTTATGTCGTCACTCTTAGGATTTTCTCCTTTGATTCCGAGTGTGGCTCCATTAGCCAACAAATCAACAGTTATTCAGATTTCAATGTTCTGAACGAGCTACACGCTTGTTTCCAAACTTTCTAGCTCAACGAATCGCACTCCATGCTCTGAGCATATTCCATAATATATGGTTCTCGGATGAGAATGTTTCCTTAACACCACATTCTAACCATTGTTTAATGATTCTTTTGATGTTATGTGGACAATCTACTTTGGACATCTCCCTTGATTCCGAGTTTGGCTCCTTTAGCCAACAAACCAAAAGTTATTCAGATTTTAAGGTTCTGAATGGGCTACACACTTATATTTAGTACAAGCTTTTTAGCCCAACGAATCGCACCAGTATTGCCAGAACATCATCCTTGACACACTCTCGTTAAATCAAAGATTGTAACGGGAGATTCTTGCTTCTTTCAGACTCATGCATCGACAATCCGCTTTTCGACAATCTTCGGTCAACTTTTCTTGGCAGCAACAGCAACAGCATCTTCAAACAAAAATTTATGGAGAAATTTTTCAGACCATTCATGACCAAAATAGCTATTAAATAGCCCCGAGGCAGGATCTCGTTCTGCACTATATTGATCATAATCTTTCTGTGCCTTGATAATCCGTTCAAGCTCGGTCGATTCTGTCTTTGGTTCAGCTTGTTCTACAAGTTGCCAATATAATTGGATATATTCTTGATAAGCAGGAAAAAGTTGCTCGATAACGGTCTGAGGATTAGTTCGGGCAAACAATAAATACGGAGAAAAATATTGATTAGCATCATAAAACCTCATTTCCAAATCTTGCGCTAATTCATTATATTTTGCACGTATTGGTGCCATGGGTTCAATATATTTTTTCAAATAATCTGAGTCACGAAACAGGGGCTGAAAATCTAAAACAACTAAGATTTTTTTCTTTCCAAAAGCTAAAAAATCAATTCCCAATAAAGGTAAATCGTACTGATGGTTGGGATAAATAACACTATTAAAAATTTGGGCAGTTTCCCCAGCATTAATATAGGTGTAGCGTATTTTTCGCAATTGGGGACATTCGTAGCACCAACTTTCAATCATGGCAGGATTTTTTCCCCGTTGACTGATTTGGAATTCTAATTCTGGGGCAATAGGTCTGCTGGTTAGGTCAAAGCGACTAAACAGTTCTTTTTCTAAGTGTTGGAGAAAAGGCTGAAACATAAACTGAAGAAGAGATAGTAAAACCTTTTCTGAACATAAAGAAAAACCTTCGCTTCTGTCTCATTTCTCACTAAGAAAGTCACAATTCGTAATATAGCAACTATACTGACCGACTACTATGACTTTATACCTGAACTTACCCCCATACAAATCTACTATAAACACCTAAAACCCTTATCTATCAACAGATAAGGAGGCAGGAGTTGAAAGGCAGCTATGCTGGAGGTTTATTGTATGTTCGCGAGCTTGTACTCCCTAAAGTTGGAAGTTTTAATCCCAGATTCCGCACTTCAAAAAGTAGCATTAAATACTACAAGCCTGGGGTTAATAATTAAGTATAATTGCTTAAGCTCTTGAAGACAAAAAAGTGGGATAATTGCTTAAGTTGTTTCCTCTGTAAAAAAAAGAGCGAAAAATGTCTTATTTAGAAGAAATACAAGTTAAAAATTTAGACCATTTAGGGATAGTAGCTGGTTTAATTGATGAAATAGGAATAGTCAAAATAATTAATAATAAATTAGGAATAGATGTTAGAGAAAAAATCTCAACAGGTACAGTAGTTAAGTCTATTTTAATCAATGGACTAGGATTTGTTTCAAGACCTCTATATTTATTCAGTCAGTTTTTTCAAGATAAAGCCATTGAGAAATTGTTAGGAGAAAGAATTAAACCTGATTACCTTAATGATGATAAAATTGGGAGAGTAATGGATGAATTATATAAATATGGACTAAATGATATTTTTATTGAAGTAGTTTTAGAAGTAATTAAAAAATTTAAAATAGACCTTAAATACTCCCATTTAGATTCCACATCATTTCATTTAGATGGAGAATATAAAAGGGAAGAAGATAAAGAGAAACAGGAAGAAGAAAAAATTATTAAAGAAAGACCGATTTTTATTAAGAAAGGATATTCTCGGGATCATAGACCAGACTTAAAACAATGTGTCTTGGATTTAATAACAAGCCAAGATGGAGATATTCCATTATTTGTGAGAGTAGGAGATGGAAATGAATCTGATAAAGCTGTATTTGGAAAAGTTTTAGTAGAATTCAAAAAGCAAATAAAGTTTGATAGTATCATGGTTTGTGATAGTGCTTTATATGGTCAAGAAAATCTCCAACTAATCCAACATTTAAAATGGATAACGAGAGTTCCAATGACCATAAAAAAAGCAAAAGAATTAGTGCAAAATATAGAGGTGGAAGAAGTAAAAGATGAAGATAAAGAAAAAAGAAGTGACCTAAATTTAGAAAGTTATACCTGGAAAGAAGAAATTGTTACTTATGGTGGAATCAAGCAAACTTGGTTAATAGTCTTGAGTGAAAAAAGACAGAAAAGTGATTTGGAAAAACTAGAAAAACAACTTTCCCAAGAAGAGAAGAAATCCCAAAAAGTTCTTAAAGAAATACAATCTGAAGAATTTGAACATCCTCAAGCTGCTCGATATAAATTAAAAGCTATTAATAAAAAATTGAGATTGTTGGAAATAAAAGAAGTTGAACTGATTGAAACTTACTCGAAAAAAAAGGAAAAGAGTTATAAAATGATTAGTCTGATCATCAAAAAAGATAAAGAGATAAGGTGATTTCTGATAAAGGAGATCCCTTACGATCCCCCCTAAACCCCCTTAAAAAGGGGGGAATAATTGGAAAAGCAGGTATATTCAAGTGTGGAAATCACCTAAGTAGAAAGACTAAAGAAGCAGGAAAATTTATTTTAGCAACTAACTTAGTAGAGGAAAATAAATTAGAAGCTAGTGAAATTCTGATAACTTATAAAAACCAGCAATCTACGGAAAGAGGATTTCGATTTTTGAAAGATCCCTTATTTTTTACTGATAGTTTCTTCGTTGAAAAACCAGAAAGAATAGAAACAATGTTATTTTTAATGTCTTTGTGTTTGTTGATTTATAACTTGGGGCAAAGAGAATTAAGAAATTGTTTAAAAAGAGTCAAAAAAGGAATAAATAATCAAGTAGGGAAAGTAACATTGCGTCCGACTTTGAGGTGGATATTTCAATGTTTTCAAGATATTCATTATGTGATTTTAAACGGAGTTAAACAAATTGTCAATTTAACAGAAGAAAGGCGTTTTATATTGAGTTTATTACCTGCATCTTGTGAAAGATATTATCTATAAATTGAATTGGATAAAGCAAAAATAATAAAAGAATAAGAGTCTAATGATATCAAATGAGAAGAGGAAACTCTCCTTCGTTTGTGCTGAGTCTTGCTAAGTTTTCAATGAGTATAAATCTTCTTAATTTGATTATTTTTCCTAAAAATTTAATGAAAAGAGAAATATTCTTGCCCAGGTATGATTTTCGGACTTTTTAAAACTATGTATTTTTTTATACTACATTTTGAAGTGCGGAATCTGGGTTAAAATCAACCCGAATTAGACAAAGATGAAAAGATAAATCAATCACTCATTTTTCCAAAAAAATTATTAATAAAATCTCTAATAGTACTAGATTGTTAGAATAAAATATGCTATAATTTAATTATTAAAGCAATTTACCTTAAACTGATTTAATGAGTCCGAGTTATCCCCGAACCCCTCGTCAAGTAATCAACTTTAGTAAACAGAAAGGAAAAGAAATAATCGCTAATTTTGATGGGGGACTAATCACTTCAGATGCGGGGATTGTCTGGATAGCTGAGTTGGATAAAAAACTGGGAATTACGGAGAAGTTTGGTAACTGTTTTCAAGATCATCGTCATCAATCTTATGTAGATCATTCCGTTCATGAGTTATTAGCACAAAGGCTTTATGGAATTATTTTAGCCTATGAAGATGTCAATGACCATGATAAATTACGTCACGATCCTGCCCTTAAGATCGCTTTAGAAAAGCTTAATGAACTTGAAGATAAAAAGGGATGGTTAGCTGGAAAAAGTACAATTAATAGATTGGAATATTGTCCTGAGACTATTCTCGACCAAAAAACGAGTCGTTATCATAAAATAGAACCCAACTTTGAAGCCATTGAAAAATCTTTTGTCGAATTTTTTTTAGAGTCTTATAAAAAACCTCCCTTAAGTATTATATTAGATATGGATGTCACGGATGACCAAGTACATGGTAATCAAGAAGGGGCATTTTTTAATAGTTATTATCACGGAGTATGTTATGCTCCTTTATATATTTTCTGTGGGCATCATTTATTAGTTGCTAAACTTCGTTCATCTAATGTAGATCCAGCCGATGGAGCCTTAGACGAATTACAAAGAATTATCGGACTAATTAGAGAAAAATGGTCAGAGACTCATATCCTAGTTAGGGGTGATAGTGCCTATGCCCGTGAAGAAATCTTCTATTTTTGTGAAAATCAGCCTTTAGTTGATTATGTTATAGCTATGGGAACAAATGGCGTTCTTAAGTTACGAGCGGATGATGTAATTGAAAAAGCCAAACATAAATATGAAAAAAACTAGCTCCAATAACTGAATTAATGGATAGTTTATTTTAGAAAAAAGAAGATTTAGAAGAAGTTAAAAAATTAGTACCAATTTCTACTTGGTATCGCTCTATTCGTTATAAAACAGAAAAGTCATGGAGTTGTCAAAGAAGAGTAGTGACAAAAGTTTGTTATGGAAGTGATGGCTTAAAAATGCGCCATGTGGTGACATCTTTGCCCGCTTCAAAAATTCCACCCTCAAAACTTTATACAAAAAAATACTGTCCGAGAGGCGAGATGGAAAATCGGATTAAAGAACAACAATTAGACTTGTTAGCTGATAGAACTTCAACTCAAACATTTCAAAGTAATCAACTAAGATTATGGATACATTCCTGGGCTTATGTTCTCATAAATGCTTTTCGTCAACACTGTTTAAAAAAAACTTCATTGGCTAAAGCAACTGTGGGAAGAATACGTCTAAATCTTCTTAAGTTGGGAGCCAGAATAAAGATTAGTTGTAGAAGAATTATTATCGCTATAGCTAGTGCTTGTCCTTATCAAGATATTTTATCTATTGCTAACAAAAGAATTAAAACTATTCCTAATACTGGATAAGTAGAATAAGTTGTTTTTTAAAAAAGATATCTATCATAAGTTGTTGACTGACTGATACTTTCATTTAGTCTTATTTATCGTGGAGAAAATCAAAAGTTAATATAATTATTCCCTCTTAAACTCAATTTTTGGATAATCAAAGTCAATTTTTTTATTCATCTATATTCAAAATTTCTATTAGTCCTAAAAATTATCATTTTTCATCTCTGGATTGGGCTTTCAAATTAATTTGTGAGAAATCCGGGTACGGTGGGGGGCCTCTTTCTGACAAAAAATATTACTTTGTTCAAAATACTCGTCCGGGTCATACTTTTTATGAGCAAGGTGTGGTTGATGGGGAGAAACAACGCAAATTTATTGATGCTGGTGATTCTCGTCCCATTGGTGTGATTATTTACTATCTCCTCAGTGAAGATGCGAAGGATGTTAGTTTAAGCATTTTGGATGGACAAGGTAACAAGATTCAAACTTTCAGTAAAGAGGAAATTCCTACCGAACGATTCCCTAGTTTTGATGCTCGTGGGTATGAACAAGATTTGTAACTGCTCACCGCAACAAAAAAGTCTTATTGAAAAGCACTACAAACAACATCAGTTGAGTCAACAAAAATATAAGCCCTGTGATTTAGCGTAAAATTTAAGCTAATTTATTACGGCTATTTTAATGACTAACATTCCCAGAATCAAGTCTTTTAAAAACCTCAAATAAAAACAACAATATGAGAAAAAAAAAGAATAGTAAGATAGTTTTTTGTTAGCGGAGATTATCAGCTAACCTTTTGTATTTTTGTGCAGAGAGATAGGGCGATCAAGAAAAATCTATCCCCCATCGGCTCCGGAGCCTTTTACATCTCTAATCCTGGGGGACTCCGACCAGCTAATGAAAATAATTCGCATAATTGGACAATGGCATTTTGCCCCTGTAATCTCATGGTCTCTAAAAAACTGAACATTTGGGTGACTAACTCTGCACCCCAGTCGCTTCTTGCTCCCCCACTTACTTTGCGGTGAATGACAATGGGACGTAAAGCTCTCTCAGCATCATTATTATCTGGTTTGACTTCAGGATAAGTTAGAAAGGTGAACCACTCTTCCCAATGACGTTTGAGACGGTTAATCAATCTTTGTGCATCATAAGGCCATCCTTTTTTGGGAGTTGCTTTAAAAATCTTTTGCAGTGAGTTCTCGACTTCTGTTCTTTTGGAGCCTAAGTCTTCAAGGGTTAAATTTCGAGCATGATAATGACGATAATGGATACGGGCGGTTGCTAAAACTTGCTGTACATCGGCAGCAAATTCTCGATTCGCTTGAAAACGACTGGTTTTAAGGGACTCTAACTCTCGTTCTAAATGTGCCAGACATTTCTGTTTGGCCATCGCACTTTGTCTAAAGTAGGCACTATAGCAGTCACTGGTGAGGATGCCCTTAAAATCTGCTCCTAACAATTTCTCGACTTCTGCGGAGCTTCTAGTGGGAGCCAACATCAACACACAGACCTCATTTGATGTGGCTACCCAAACCCAATACTTGATGCCATCGATGCAATAACTGGTTTCGTCAACACATCGGATTCCTGGCTGCTGGATGTACTTTAACCACTGTTGGGTCAAGGGTTCTAAACTTTCTTGAAACCATTTGTGCATTTTGGCAAGGCTCCCTTGAGAAATGGGAATGCCAAAGACATACTCTATAAAATGTTCCTGTTTACGCCATGTAAGATTACCCCCATAGCCAAGCCAGCCCACGATGCTACTTAATCGCGCCCCATAACGGAATCCTTCTTTAACTCCCAATGGAACAGGACTGTAATCTGACCATCCACAACTAGGACATTTATAGAATCCGCGACGATATTCCCTGATTTCTATGGGTTGGTCTACTACTTCAGCCACTTGCTGGACTTTTTCGGGAACTACTTCATCTCGTTCCACTGAACCCCCACAAACAGGACAGTTTTCTAGTTCTAAAGGGACTATCTTATCGGGCTGACCAAAACCATTACGGGTCTTCCCTGGGTGGTCATATTTTGGTCCGCGTTTAAATCCTTTTTTGCGTTTCTTTTTGTCAGAAGGCTTTTTTAGTGGGTCTGATGATGGGGGGACTGAACTGTTTTTTGAGTTACGGTTTTTTAGCTTATCTCTCTCTTCTTTCAATTTTTCAATTTCTTGCTGTTGTGTAGAGATTTGTTGTTGTTGCTGGTCAATCAGTCTTTGTTGAAGAGATAACTGTTGTTGTGCCTTGACTAGCCACTCAATCATGAAGACATTGTTCGCCAACTGTTCATCGGCGATAGCTCTAACTAGCTTTGAATCAATGGTAGCATTTGTGGTCATAACCCCCACTATACATAAAAATCCCCGATTTTACCTTTATGTTGTCAAGACAGATTCTTTATTGCGGTGAGCAATTACAAATTTATTTCAAAATGGGGTGAAGCTTCCCCTCAATTAAGTGAAGCAATTAAACAGATTAATACAGAGGTTAATTCTTAAGTTCATTGAAAAGCGATCGCTGATAAATCAAGAAAACTTATAAATAGGCGATCGCAGTTAAAAAGATTGGGTTGACAACAGGCAAAAAAATTTAGTTGGCAAACCATAGGAGAGCAAACTTTAGAAGTTTTGAAACAGTTTGTTATTAGCTATGAGTTTTTTTGAATTTATTTGATAAAATGAAGGAAGATAAATGGAGATTATAAAATGACTAATAGTCTTTACGAAACCGATTATGAGCAATGGTTAGAAAATCAGACGATTGCCTTAAGGGAAAAAAAGCCCGATTTATTAGATTGGGAAAATTTACTTGAACTATTAGAAATGGGTAATCCAAAAGATATTGTTGAAAGTAATTTAGTTATATTAATTGCTCATTTGCTTAAATTGTATGTCCAAACTGATGCCCCTGATTGGATGAAATTAAGCTGGTATCGATCAATTGATGAGCATAGAAATCGTATTTTGAAGGCTAAAAGTAAGTATAAATCTATCAGCAAATTTCTACCATCAGCAATTGAAAGTGCTTATCCTGATGCCCGAAAATTAGCCATTAAAGAGAGCAAATTTGCCGATGGACGCAAAGTAAAGTTAAGAGATGAATCAGAATATCCATATTCTTGTCCATTTTCCCTTTCTCAAATTCTGGATGATGATTGGTATCCCCAATGAAAAACTAACACTTTACCTAATATTTTTATAAGAAAACTAGATATAAGTTTATTCAATAAAATTGCTCATTGTCTTAAAAGAGTTTTTCAACTTTAAAGCGATCGCAGTTAAAAAGATTAGGTTTACAACAGGAAAAAAAATTAGTTAGCAAACTACAGGAGAGCAAAAGTTAGAGACTTTAAAACAGTTTCTCTCTTAGAATTAGATTGTGATGTTTCTAATCTAGCCAATTTTGATTAGCTCTTTCAAAAATATCATCAATTGTTTGGTCTTGATATAATTTTTCAGAAATATCTACATAGTCCGTGCTATTTTTTTGTAAAATACTAAGAAATCTTAATGCTCCTGCTACTCCTAAAGATTGATTTAATGCTTCAATTCCTTGTAGTAAAATTTCTTGATCATCTATCATTTTTTTGCTCTTCATTAAATTTCCTCCTGTCTAATATAATCAATAGGATTCATAATATACATTGCCAAATTTAATTTGTTAGATTTTTTAATTAAATTATCATCACAAGTTAGAAAGAAATTAGCCTTAATATAATCACCACAAGCTACATGAACAGCATCTTTAGATGATAATCCTTGCATTTGTTGAAATGACTGAGCTAATTGATAAATTTCTCTACTTGGAGCTATTCTAATTGTACATAATCTAGACAATTTCAAAACTTCTTGTTTTCTTTGGTCAAAAGGACAGAGTAAGGTTTCATCTTGGTGCATAAATGACCAAACTAAATTAATGTCTTCCGCTTCTGCCTGTAGAAATATGTTTTGACAAGCTAATGCTTCCATTTGTATTCTAATCTGTCGCAGGTCATCAAATCCTCGCTGAAAGCAATTATAGTCCAGATAAATGATATTTTTCATCAAATAGTAAAATATTTAACCCTTATATTTTAAATGAGACTCGATGAACGAGCATAGAAACTCAATTAATTAACGATAAAGCCTAGTAATTCTCAAAAAATTTTTGTAAGCTACACTATGTAAGGATAATTAGGTGTAAAGAGTGGTATGAAAATTGGTGTTCCTAAAGAGATTAAAGATCAAGAATTTCGGGTTGGCCTAAGTCCCAACAGCGTTAGGGTATTATGCGATCGAGGGCATCAAGTTGCAGTAGAAACCCAAGCAGGAATCGGATCGGGGTTTAGTGACCAAGAATACGAACAAGCAGGGGCAAAAATTGTCACCAGTGCAGCGCAAGCATGGGAACAAGATTTAGTGGTGAAAGTCAAAGAACCTCTCAAACAAGAATATGACTATCTCAACACCTGCAAAATACTCTTTACCTATCTACATTTGGCTGCTGATAAAGAATTAACTCAAGCTTTAATCTCATCGAAAATAACTGCGATCGCCTATGAAACCGTAGAACTCCCAGACGGAAGACTGCCTTTATTAACCCCCATGAGCATCATCGCAGGTCGCCTATCCGTGCAGTTTGGGGCGAGATATCTAGAAAAACAACAGGGGGGTCGTGGTGTACTTTTAGGGGGCATTCCTGGGGTTGCTGCGGGTCGTGTGGTCATCTTAGGGGGTGGTATAGTCGGGACAGAAGCGGCTAAGATGGCAGTGGGAATGGGGGCGCAGGTACAAATATTTGATATCAATGTGGACCGTTTAGCCTATTTAGAGAGCATTTTTGGTTCACGAGTACAACTGCTTTATAGTAACGCTGCTGCCCTTGAAAAAGCTGTCCCCGATGCAGATTTATTGATTGGTGCAGTATTAGTTACTGGAAAACGGGCCCCAACCTTGGTGTCTCGGGAATTAGTCTCTAAAATGCGCCCTGGTTCCGTTATCGTCGATGTGGCAGTGGATCAAGGGGGATGTATCGAAACCTTACGCACCACCTCCCACAGTTCCCCGACTTATGTAGAAGAAGGGGTGCTACATTTTGGGGTTCCTAATATGCCTGGGGCCGTTCCTTGGACAGCTACTCAAGCTTTGAATAATAGTACCTTACCTTATGTTTTGAAATTGGCCAACCAAGGTTTAGACGCTTTAGAAAAAGATGTTAGTTTAGGCAAGGGTGTTAATGTTCAAGATGGGTTATTAGTTCATCCTGCGGTACAAGAATTGTTTAAAGATTTAATATAGCACTTCTCATACTTGTGAGGTACAGAGTTTTCTAATGTTAGGAGTTAGGAGTTCGGAGTTCGGAGTTCGGAGGCGCGATATTAGGTGTACATATTGAGTCCGAGAAACGCTATAAATGTAAATGTTATTTTGTTCAACAACCTCCTGCCATCTTATCTGCCTTCTGCCTCTTCTAGCAGATAAGATAGCTTTGAGAATAGGATTTGGTATGATATTGACCTTTTCCCATAGATCCGTTATATTCACAGAGAGTGAAAATCTTGGTAAGGAGTATTATTTTAGTTAATGACCAATTTAATTTCAATTAAAAAAAAAAGAGTTCAATAAAACCCGAATAGTTCAGCCTATATATTTCTTCCTGATGGAGACAAAAAAGAAAAAAATATTACCTATCTAGAATTATGGAATCGCACATCTTTGATAGCTAATTATCTTAGATATGAAGTGAATAAAAAGTCTAGGGTGTTGTTACTATATCCTCAAGGATTAGAGTTTTTAACTGCCTTTTTAGGTTGTCTGAATGCTGATATGATAGCAGTTCCAGCTTATCCCCCTAAAGGTAATCAAAAAATGTCTCGTTTGCAAGCAATTATTAAAAATTGTCAGCCGGACGTGATCTTAACTACTAGCTCATTATTAGAGAAAGTTAAGTCAAAATTGGGACAAATTATTGATAGCAACCAGATTAAATGTATTTGCACCGATCAACTAGGAACTATCTCTGAGGAACTAGCAGATAATCTAACTATAGATAATGAAATTGCTTTTTTACAATATACATCAGGCTCAACAGGAAATCCTAAAGGGGTTATTGTTTCCCATGAAAATATCCTGCATAATTCTGCTTATATTCAAACAGCATTTCAACTCACAGAAGGAAGTGTTTCTGTAACATGGTTACCTAGTTTTCATGACATGGGTTTAATTGACGGCATTATTCAACCCCTTTATACAGGTTTTTTAGGGGTAATTATGTCTCCTCAAGCATTTTTACAAAAGCCAATTCGTTGGTTAGAAGCTATATCCTATTATCGTGCTACTCATAGTGGTGGACCGAATCTAGGTTATGATTTATGTGTAGAGAAAGTCACCAATGAGCAAACAAGAAATTTAGATTTAAGTTGTTGGTTAAGTGCTTATAATGGTTCAGAGCCAATACAATACAAGACTTTAGAACGTTTTATTAATAAGTTTCAATCTTGTGGTTTTAAAAGTCATTATTTCTATCCTTGTTATGGGATGGCAGAATCAACCCTAATGGTATCAGGGGGAGAGTTAGAAAAAGAGCCTATCTGTTTAAATTTAGATGCTGAGCAGTTGGCTAAAAATATTATTTGTGAAGGCAATGGCAATAGTACCAAGGTTAAGGAATTAGTGGGATGTGGCCATTCTTGGTTAGACACAGATATTCAGATTGTTAATCCAGAAACTGAGACCATTTGTGAAGATAATCAAATTGGTGAAGTCTGGGTATCAGGGAGTAGTATTGCTCAAGGTTATTGGCAACAATCGGAAGTGAATACGGCAGTTTTTAGTAATAAAATAGACTCTTTAAATGGTTGTTATTTACGTACAGGTGACTTAGGTTTTATCCGTAATCAGGAGTTATTTATTACTGGACGTATTAAGGATTTAATTATCATTTGGGGTAAAAATTATTATCCTCAAGATATTGAAAATACTGTACAAAATTGTCATCCTGCCTTACGCAAAGATGGTGCTGCTGCTTTTTCCCTTGAAGTAGATAATCAAGAAAGATTGGTAATTGTTCAGGAAGTTGAACGGACTTATCTGCGCAATTTAGATACTAATGAGGTGGTAAAAGCCATTAGAGAGGCAGTTTCTTTAGAATATGAATTACAAGTATATGCGATCGCTTTGATTAAACCTGCTAGTATTGCTAAAACTTCTAGCGGCAAAATTCAACGTTATGCTTGTCGAGATCAATACATAACTCAAACTCTTAGTTTAGTAGGAGAATGGCAACAAAAATTAACAACAAATGAGTTGATAAAAGATAGTAACTTAGAGATTGCTGAAGATAATATTATTGATTGGTTGCTCACAAAATTAACAGGTATTTTAGGATTAGAAGAAGATGAATTAGAGATTGAAACCTCTTTTTCTGAATATGGTTTAGACTCTTCAGTTGCGTTAACTTTAACAGGAGAATTAGGAGAATGATTGGAGATGGAATTAGAACCTACATTGTTTTGGGAATATACTAACATTGATGAATTAACGGAATATTTATGGGAGGAATGGGAAAATGACCAAGACTAAGAAAAATAAAACACAAAATAAGTTGGTATTTAATCCTTTTTACCGTGCATTTCATAACAATCCTTATCCCATTTATGAAAGATTAAGAAATGAAGATCCCATTCATTGGAGTTTCCTCAAAGCTTGGATTATTACTCGTTATCAGGATGTGGACACTATCTTAAAAGATAATCTTTTTCAAGTGGATGATTTACCTTTAAGATTAGAAGAAAAAAGTGCTTATCTAAAACAGGGTAACTTCCTTCCTTTAGCTAAAACTATAGATAAATGGTTATTTTTTCAACAACCCCCTAACCACACTCGACTAAGAAGTTTAGTTAACAAAAGTTTTTCCCCTGCTAGTGTGGGAAATATGAAAGAAGAAATAGAAGCAAAAGTTAATCACTTATTAGATAAAGTTATACCCACTGGGAAAATGGACTTAATTGATGATTTAGCTTCCCCACTTCCTGCTATGACAGTAACTAATATTTTGGGTTTACCTCCTGAAGACTACTATAAGCTAATCCATTGGTCTTATGAATTATTTTTTGTTTTTGATCAACCTATGTCCTTAGAGGGATATGAAAAACAAAATAAAATGGCCATGGAAGCTAGGGAATATTTATTGAGATTTATTGCTAATATCGATGAAAATTCTCAAGGTTTAATTGCTGATTTGGTAAAAGCAAAAGACGAAGAAAATAAACTTGATGAAGACGAAATTCTTGGTTTTTGTATTATGTTACTAATAGTCGGACAAGAAACAACTAAAAGCTTTATCAGTAACTCAATACTTGCTTTATTACAACATCCCGAAAAATTACAGGAGTTAAAAGATAATCCTGAAATTATCAAAGAAGCTTCCGAGGAATTATTACGCTATGATACTCCTGTACAAGTTATAGCTCGTTTAGCCAGGGAAGATGTAGAAATAGGGGGTAAAACTATTCTTAAAGGGGATAAAGTTATTCTCTGTTTAGGAGGTGCTAATCGAGATGAGAACAAGTTTCCAAACCCTGAAAAAATCGAGTTCCAACGTTCTAATCGTAACCTTCCTTTTGGGGGTGGTATTCACTTTTGTTTAGGTGCATTTTTAGCAAGATTACAAGGCCAAATTTCTATTAATAGAATAGTACAAAGATTACCTAATTTACAATTGGTAAATCAGACCCCTGATTGGCGTGAAAGTATTACCCTCCGAGGCTTAAAAAGCTTACCTTTAACTTTTGACAAAAATGACATTAAAACGGATTAATAAACAGACATTAGGCTCAGAAAGAAAAGCACTAAAATTAGCAAAAAAAGGTTATGAAAGTGTACCCGCTTATCAAAATTTTATTGATAGTTATGGGATAGACTCCATAGAATCTTTTTCTGATTTACCTATAACTAACAAAAAAAATTACATTTTAAAATTTAAAATTGAAGAGCTAATACCAAAAACAGTTAATAAAGCTTATAGAATAGCTAAATCATCAGGATCATCAGGAAAGTGTACTTATTATTTTAAATCAACAGAAAATATCAATAAAGATGCTTTAAAATTACGAATATTTCTGGAGAGTAACTTTCAAATTAATCAAAAGCCAACCTTAGTGATTATGGCACTTAATTATCCTGCGTGGGGGGGCAGTGAAAACTTGGATTTAGCATTAAAAACTGCTTCTACGAATATTGATTATACTTTTTATACGTTTTCCTGTGGGATGGATTTTGATTCTATTATTGACATCATTACCTTGCTTAACTGTGAAGTAGAGCAAATTATATTAATTATTGTTCCTTCTTTCATCTTTTTGTTACAAGAAAAGGCGAAAACTCTTGGTTATGACTGACCTTTACATAAGTTACGTTACATGGTGGTGGGGGAATTTTTCCCTGAACATTTTAGAATAAATTTACAACATAAATCCCAAATCCTTGCAGAAGAACCTTTTTTATACTCTTTCTATGGTAGTACAGAAACTACTACTTTAGGTGCAGAGTCTTTACCGTCTATTTGTATGAGGAAAGTTTTAGCACAAAATCCTTTATTTGCTGAAAGTCTTGGATTTTATGAGAGCATTCCTGCTCTATTTCATTTTAGTAGTCAAGATACTTTTATCGAAGTAAAAGAGGAGGGAATACTTGTGACAAAGTGGCAATCTACACCTTTATTTCGTTATTTTCTTGGTGATAAAGTTAACTTATATGCTTGGCGAGATTTAAAACAAGAATTCCTCAAAGTTGCTGTTGATTATGATATTTCTGAGAAGTTACTGAGCATAATTAAAAATTCTAGTGACTATTTACCAGATATTTTAGCTTTAGAGGGACGCAGTGATAAATGTCTTATTTTAGGAGGAGTGAATATTTATCAAGATTCACTTAATACTATTATTAGAAGTCAAGAATTAGAAGATATTTTAACAGGAATCTATTATGCTAAAATAATTTATCATGAAAATGGTCAACAAGCCTTAAAATTAGCTTTAGAAACAAAAAAAACTATTAATGTGCAAAGAGAAAAAGATTTATACACATTCTTGATTAGAAATCTCTGTAAAATTCAAACAGATTTGCGAGAGGATTGGAACATAATCTACAACGATTGGGAAAACGATGATCTCAATAATAAAATATTAAGTTTACAGTTTTATTTATACCCAAAACTATCTCAAGAACTATTTAACAAAAATAAACACCAAAGTATCTTAACCTAAAATAATAGATTAATTATGAATCAAGAACCCATAGCTATTATTGGCATCAATTTCCGTTTTCCTCAAGCTGATAACCCAGAAATGTTTTGGCATTTACTCACCAATAAAGTAGATGCTATCAAACAATGTAACCGCCATCTTGACAACTCTTCATTGAAAATGTACGGTGGTTTTATCGATGATATAGATAAATTTGATGCAGCTTTTTTCAATATTTCCCACGATGAAGCTTGTTTGATGTCACCCCAACAAAGATTATTATTAGAATCGACTTGGTTAGCCTTAGAAGATGCAGGAATAATTCCCCAAAATATTGCAGGTAGTGATACAAGTCTTTTTGTCTCTACAGGGGGTAATAATTACTTTTCTTTGATGAATAATCATCATAAAAGTCGTTTTTCAGCTACCACAGAAAATAACACGGCTATGGCAGCTAATCGTATTTCTAATTATTTTGATTTTCATGGTGCGAGTCTATTTATTGATACCGCTTGCTCATCCAGTTTAGTTGCTATTCATCAAGCTTGCCAAAGTCTCTGGTTAGGAGAATCTTCTCTAGCTTTAGCAGGAGGTGCTAATTTAATTCTTGCTGATGGGGATTTTACAGCATTTACTGATGGGGGTATGATTGCCTCTGATGGGCGTTGTAAGGTGTTTGATGCTAATGCTGACGGTTATGTGCAAGGTGAAGGGGTAGCCATGATAGTTTTAAAACCTTTATCTGATGCTCTTAAAAACGGCGATCGCATTTATGGACAAATTATCGCTACACAGATCAATCATAACGGTAAGAGTAACACTTTAACCAGCCCTAATTTAAAAGCTCAAGTTTCTCTATTAGAAAGAGTATATCGGCAAGATAAGATCAATCCTGATACTATTAACTATCTAGAGACTCATGCCGTAGGTACAACCATTGGCGATGCCTTAGAATTAAAAGCTATTGGTAAAGTTTTAACTAAAAATCGTCCTCTTGATAATCCCTTAAAAGTAGGCTCAGTTAAAACAAATATTGGACACACAGAAAATGTTTCTGGGATGGCAAGTTTAATTAAAACTTTGTTCTGTTTGCAATCTAAAACATTAGTTGCTAACTTACATTTTACATCTCCTAATCCCGCGATCAAATTTGATAAATTCAAGATTCAAGTACAAGATAAATTAAAAGATTTAGACAGCACGAATAATACCTTAAGGATGGCAGTAAACGCCTTTGGATTTGGTGGCACAAATGCCCATATAGTGATAGAAGAAGCTCCTAAATTGCCTGTAGAATCTTCAGAATTTACTGTTAATATTTTTACTTTATCCGCAAAAAGTGAATCAGCACTGTTAAATTTAGCCAAAAAATATCTTAATTTTATTGTTAACAATAGTGATTCATCATTGACAAATTTATGTTATAGTGCTAACTCAAAAAGAACACAATTTAATTATCGTTGGTGTACAGTTATTGAATCAATTTCAGAACTTCAAGAAAATCTGAGAAAAATAATTAAACAAATCGAAAACAAAGAATATGTTGTAAAAAAATTAGGAAAAAAAGAAAAACAATAGATGCTTTTCAAGTTATCTATGAGGAGGAGAATAAGAATAATTTAAGTAGTGATTTATTATCAAGAGAATTACTAAAATTGAGCGAAATGTGGCTAGAAGGTGCAGTTGTAGAATGGGAGCATTTTTATAACCAATCAACTAGCAAATATCTCTCTATTCCTACCTACCCTTTTGACAAGAAAAAATATTGGTTTAATGATGTTAGTTTAACAGAGACAAAAGAGAATAATGAATTTTTAGTTAGTAATCAAAAAGAAACTATTATTCTTGATGAAGATAAAACCTATAATTTGAGTGAGATTGAAAGTAAATTAAAACAACTATGGAAATATTTATTAAATAAGAGAAATATAGATAGGGAAGATAACTTTTTTCATTTAGGAGGAACATCTTTACAAGCTGTTAATTTGTCAGCAGAAATAAAAAGAACTTTTAAGAGTGAAATATCATCTACCGTGGTGTTTGAATACCCTACCTTAAAAGAGTTATCTCAAGTCATCTTAGAAAATAGAAACATATCCGATTCTTCTTTAACTGTCTTTCATTCTACTGTAGAAAAAGAGCCAATTATCACAGTCAATACATTTCAATTAGCTCATATTTTAGCTCAAGATAAAAAGATACAAAACTATCCTTTATATAACCTAAATATTTTTAAATTATCATCAAAAATAAAGCAAAATATTGTGGAAAAAGCACCTGAAAATGTAATCAAAAAATAGGTAGTTATATGGTAGAAGATATTGTAAAAGCCCAATTAAAACAACCGTATAATCTGATAACTTTTTGTGGGGACAGTCATTTAACCTTAGAAATAGCTTCTCAACTTAAAAAAATAAATCATCAAGTTAATTCAATAATCTTAATTGATGGAATATTGACCAATCATGAACCCTCATGGAGTGAGCGACATGAAACGTTTAAAAAATTGGGTTTTGATTATCTTTACTTAAAAGGAACAAATATTATCAATGACTGGTTAAGTAAATTATCAAAAAATAAATTAATTATAACTAACTATGAGGATAATATTTTTTATCAACACTATCTGTCGGGTAGAAATCAATATATTCCCCAGGTATATCCAGGGAATATACACTTATTATTATCAACAGAATGGCAATCAGCAGACTTATCTTTAATTAAGAAAATAACATTAAATAAATTTAATATCGACCAAGTATTAGGATTACATAACAATCTTCTTGAAACACCTTATGTTGATTATTTAATCGAAAAAATTTACTATATATACTCTAGAGATTACTCTTATAAAAATAACCAATAATAAAAATCTCCCCAAAAAGAGGAGACACTAAGATTCAATCTATCTTAATTAACAGAAATCACGATAACACCAGGGTAGCAAAGTCGGTTATTTTCATTTTTCTGTAGTATGTGTGTAGCTTAAAAACCCAGAGAGAGAAGAGCAAAGGAAAAAGGGAGATTTTAGAGCAGTTCTCTATTCAAACAAGAGAACTTCGTCGTTCTATTCTTCAAAATGAGAATTACTGTACTTATCCATTAACAAACAGTTTATTTTTTCCTTTCTTGTAACTTACGGAAAACATCTTTAATATCCACATGATGATAGGATAAAGCCACTAAGGTATGATAGAAAAGATCCGCTACTTCTGAAGCGATCGCCTCTTTTTCATCATCTTTACAGGCCATAACCACTTCTGCTGATTCTTCCCCTATTTTTTTGAGAATTTTATTATCTCCTCCGGCTAATAATTTCCGAGTATAGGAACCCTCAACAGGATGATCTCGACGTTGACAAATTACCTCATAAAGTCCCGACAACGTATCAGCAGGAGGTGCTGCTTTTTCATTTTCTTCTAGTTGATGAAAACAACTTCTCTCCCCTTTATGACAAGCAATATCTCCCACTTGTTCAATAGTAATTAACAGTGCATCGCTATCACAATCATATCTAATAGATTTGACTTTCTGAAAATGACCAGAAGTTGCCCCTTTGTGCCATAATTCTTGTCGAGAACGACTCCAGTACCAAACTTCTCCCGTTTCCAGGGTTTTCTGTAATGATTCTTTATTCATCCAGGCCAGCATTAATACTGTCCCGTCTAAATAATCTTGGGCGATCGCAGGAACCAACCCTTGCTCATTGTAGCGGATTTTATCTAAGGGAATAGCATTGCTCGAAGGATGATCAGACACAAGAGAAGACATCAATAAAGCCCCAAAACGATTCTTTCTTTCATCCTACTACCAAATTCTGCTAACCCCCTGTCTTCTTTTTTTTATTTTAAGTAATGTTGAAAAATATAAAGTTTAGTAATTTTGTCTAGGATCTCTGACCCACGACAAGACATAATTGAAATAGAAAGCCCGATGATCAAAGTGGATGTGGGGAGAGGGATAATTGAACAGTTAATACTATCTTAGAATAGCATATTATGCAGAAAAGATCAAGTTTTTAACATTGATTGCAGAGGGTTTTTGTCATTTTTTATTAATAACTGTTTTGAATGTCTATTAGTCAATAAATTTGAGTTCAGTATAGGATGATTTATGTTGCTGAGAAGGTCTGAAACCCTGATTATCCTGTTCAAAAAATCATAACCCTGTGCTAAAAGGAGAGAACTGTCCAAACTCAGGTTATTTATCGACCAATAAAGTTCAACAAAGTTATTGTCAAATTAAAAACACAATTCACTGAGAAAAATAGTAAAAGTAACGGGGTAGATTATGAAAACTATCACAGGAATTATTCTCTTAACATCTTTAGTCTTAGCACCTGTGGTTAGGGCAGAAAATGCGGCGGATTTGCAAAAATTGATGACAACAGGAGACTGTGTTGGCTGTGATTTACAGGATGCTGATTTACGAAATTTAGATTTAAGAGGTGCAAATCTTGAAGATGCCAATCTCATTAATAGTAAACTGCATAATACTAACTTAAGCAGAGCTAACTTAAAAGGAGCTAACTTAGTTAATGCAGATATGGATGGTGTTACGTTGAGGAAAGCCAATCTTCAACAAGTGCAAATGAGAGGGGTTTTGATGGCCAATGCTGACTTAGAAGGGGCAAACCTACGGGGGGTAGACTTTACCCTTCACGATGGAGAAAGGGCGATTCTAACGGGTTCTAATCTACGTAGGGTTTGCTGAAAAAGTTTCTCCAAAATTTATGCCACTTTTGACCAAGAATTTTCTGACAAATCAATAAGTTTTAGTACATAAAAATTGTTTAAAGTATAATCAAAATTAATGAAAGGCGGTTTGATGAGTTCTCCTGTTTTATTATTAGTAAATAAGGACAAAAAAAGCGACAAAAACTGCCTCAGAAGTTTAGAAAGATTGACAACTAAAAATGTAATAGCAATAGATGTAATGGAGGTTTCAGGGAGTTTTGTCATCACGAGATTTAGGCTAAATCTTCGTTTAGCTTGTCCAAACTTTCCCTCAATAGCATTACGGAAGCATTCATCGGAGTGGGCTTGTTTCTTTTCTTCTTCACTGACATTTTTCGGAGGTCTTCCTAACTTCGGACCACTGATTCTTATCCCTCTTTCCTTACACCAATTTCTGTTTTCCCTAGTTCGATAAATTTTATCTACATGGACGGATTCGGGATAATAGCCAAACGTTTTTTTATACTTTTCTACTTGTTCTTTTAAATGACAAGATTCATTGAAGTTTTCCCAACTTATTTTGTCTAGAAACACATAGTTATCTACACAGCTTACTGAGAGTTTAGCTCCAAACTCTATTGGTTTTCCTGCTTTTCCCCTCACTATTGGACGAATATGCGGTTGAGTTAAACTTACAATTCTTTGAGGAACATCTTGTTGATAACAATTTAAACCTATAAAGTATTGTAGATAGGGATTTTCTCTAATCTGTTCTATAGTTTCTCTATCACTTGTTCCTAATTTTTCCTTAATAATTAATGTCCCTAATGCCATTCTAAATAGTTTGGCTGGCGCACCTTTTTCTGCTGAAAAAAGTTTAGCATATTCTTCCTCAAAATCATCCCAAGGTATCAACTCTGCCATGATTACCCAACGATTATTGGGGGACAATTTGCCCTCGAAAGGTAATTCAAATTTTTCTGGGGGCGGTAAAGGTTGCTCCTCTTTTCGATACATTTGTTCTTGACCAACAACTGGGAAGTGTTTCTACCAATTATAGCGGTTTGTAGCCGACAAAGCTGATCTTTTTTGCGATCGCGAATATGGGTGTAACCTTTTAAAGAATAGGGTTTTGCTTTTATTCAGCAAACCCTATTTAGTTAATACCGATTTGAGCTATGCTAACTTAAGCGGAGCAAGACTCAGTAATATTAATATGGAAGGAGTTGATTTCCGTTATGCAACTCTACCACAAACTGATTTTCATCTTTCCTACTTAGTGGGTGCTAATTTCAGTAATGCTAATTTAGCCGATGCTAAGTTAACAGAGATTAATATGAAAAACGCTAATTTCAGTGGTGCTAATTTAACCGGAACTGTTTTTAATTCTTCCTATTTAGTTGGTGTTAATTTGAATGACGCTACACTTGACTCAGCCCAACTAAGAGATATTAACATGAGTCGGGCTAATTTAGCTGGGGCTAATCTTCATAATGCTAACTTAGCTGATTCTAATCTAGACAATGCTAACTTATGCGGTGCTATTATGCCCAATGATGACATTTCTCAAATTGGGTGTGCTGCCATAAGTGTTCGGTAATAAATTGTACTCTGATGGGTAAATCGATTATAGAGTGGGCAACTTGTCCAGTACCAAAGATTAAGAATTAAGAATTAACTCAAAATTCTTAATTCTTTGTTTGTAGTAAGTCCTTTAGGACTTTCAAAGCTAGTATTAATCAAGGCTAAAGCCTTGACTACAGACTTTTCTATTTTATATTTAATTACATCTACCTAATGAGAAGATTGAGGACTAAAACTAGAAATTAATAAAAACAAGATCCCAACATTAATAAAAACATCTGCTAAATTAAACACGGGAAAATTAATCAAACGAAAATCAAAAAAATCCACTACATAACCAAATAAAAAGCGATCTAATCCATTTCCTAATGCACCAGCTAAAATAAAACCATAGCCTAATTGTTCTGTAACTTTCATTTTTTCTCCCCACCAAGCCAAAGCCATTAACCCTAAACTTACGGCTAAAGAAAGCCAGCGTAACCATTTAGCCCCACCTTCAAAAAAACTAAAGGCCGCCCCCGTATTAATAACATAAGTAAAGTGGAAAACCCCTAACCATAATGGTATGGTATCACCAATATTAGGAAAGGTTTGCACTACCCAATATTTGGTCAGTTGATCCAAGGCAAACCCGACTAAACCCACTATCCAAAACCAAAGATTTTTTTTCACGAATAATTAAATAAAGAGAATATGACGCAAAATAAAAGCAATAACAGCCACAGTACAAACAACAACTAATTGTCCAGGAATCGGGTCTACAGAATAACTCATAATCAGGTCAAGAAGGTTATTAGAAGGTAACTCAGAAGGTATTAAAAACCAGAGTCCCACTAAATAAATTAAGCCAGAAACATGAATAATTAGTAAACCAGCCATAGCACTAAGGGCTAATAATTCTAATTTTGTTCTCCTGCGAAACGCTAACCAACCACACAACCAGGCCCCAGGCATAAACCCTAAAAGATAACCAAAACTCGGTTGTTGCCAATATTGTAAGCCACCCCCTTGAGCAAAAATAGGGTACCAAAATAAACCCAAGAAAATGTAGGCTACTTGAGCCAGGAAACCGGCATTTTTGCCCCCCATACAGCCAGTTAAGAGGACAGCACCCACTTGAAAGGTGATGCCAAGGGGTAAGGAGTTGACCCCTTCTTGGGTCCAACTCCAGGGAGTATTGATGACGAAAGCTTCAACAAAGGTGCTGAATATGGTTAGTAATAAGCCGATGATGGCCCAAAGTAGTTCATTGGCAAAAGACACCGTTGATGAGGATTTTTTTTTATTAGTGAGCTTGTTTGTGCGTTTGCGTTTGATATTCACCAGGAATTGGAGCTTCACCCCCTTGCAGTCCTAAAGATTCTAGCATAGCGTGATCTTTTTCTGGGGGTTGTCCCAAAGTGGTCAGATAATGTCCGATCAGCATAGCATTAATTCCTGATTTTAACCCTAGACTTTGTAATTGTCCCATTACTGCTTCTCTTCCCCCGGCATATCTTAAAATTTGTTCGGGGAGAATAAAGCGGAAAATGGCGATCGCTTTTAGGGCTTCAAAAACATCTAATTTCTGTAAATCTCCTAACGGGGTTCCTTCTCTGGGGTTGAGTAGGTTAAGGGGAACGGATTCAACTTCTAATTCTCGTAAGGAGATGGCGAGATCCACCCTATCTTCCCAAGTCTCTCCCATGCCCATAATTCCCCCCGCACAGGCTTGTATTCCTGCTTTTTTGACGTTTTTAACGGTTTCGACGCGATCGCTCCATTCATGGGTAGAAACGATGGATTGATAATAGTTTTCGGAGGCTTCTAAGTTATGGTTATAACGAGTGACACCTGCTTCTTTTAATTGCTGTGCTTGTTCTAGGGTAACTTCTCCTAGAGCGCAACAGGGCTTAATATTGGTTTCGGTAGTAATCTGTCTTACTGTTTCTAGAATTTTCTCAAATTCCCCCGATTTCGGGCTATTATATTTAGGTCCTCGGCCTTGACTCACTAAACAGAAGCGTTTAGCCCCGGCGGCTTCGGCTGCTTTTGCTTGAGCAAGAATTTCTTCGGAAGGTTTTAACCCATAGATGGGGCTATTTTCCCCTTGATGGTGGACAGACTGGGAGCAAAACTGACAATTTTCCGAACAGTTGCCAGATTTCACATTGACAATGCTACAGAGATCCACTACGTTACCACAACAAGCTTGACGAATGCGATCGGCTGCTTCACATAGTAATACAATGTTATCTAGGCCGTCTATTTTGGTGAGGTTTAAGGCTTCGGTTTTGTTGAGGCGATCGCCGTTGATAATGCGTTGGGATAGGGTATCTAACCAGTGTTTTAGAGGGGTTGTTTCTGGGGGTAGGGACTGAGTTTGAGGAGGTGAGGGGGATAATTGAACCACGATAGTCTTACCTGATAAAGTATTATGAATTGTATCATTGCAGGGTTTTTCCCTAAGCTTAATGGTAAGAAATCTTTAAATTAGGATTTTTAGTATAGTGAGCAAGATGCTCACACTCCTCAACAGTACAAAAATAAGCGACGGACATTTTTTATCCTGATGTCGCCAGAATACCCTAATCTTTTTATCCTTTATTATTTGATGATACCCTTATCATTATGATACCATCAGTTTTTTTGCGATCGCTTTAAAGTTGAAAAACTCTTTTGAGACAATCATTAAGTTTATTCAATAAACTTATATCTAGTTTTCCTAATCTTCTTGTAATTAAATTACGCTCAATTGTCACCATCCGAGAAACTCTAACTTTAGAGGTAACTTTTAATCCTGTCTTAGAAAATTCAGAATTAGTGGTTTCAATAACAAATTCTTCTGGAGTAACATGATTGACGTTTTGAGAAGAAATAAAACAAACAGTGACATCTATTCCTGATAAATCAACCCATAAAACAACAGCAGGACGGAGTTTCGTTGTACTTAAATCAGTGAAAGGAAAAGGTACTAAAACAATATCTCCTTTTTTCAGAGACATTAAACTGATTCTCCATCTTCTAAAGTATATATATCTGGTTCATCAGCAAGAAAATCAAAAGAATTACCTTTTTGAGCTAAGTTAATTAGTTCTTGTGTCCTAATTTGATTATTATCAAAGAAGAGTTTTTCTTCAAAATTTTTCCTTTCTTCTTCCGAAAGGGAGCCAATGATTGTAATCAAAGAATCAACTAATTTGTGATTCATATTTCTTTTTTGAGCGAATAAACATTTACATTATAGCAGTTACTACTTCAACTAACAAACTGTTTCAAAACGTCTAAAGTTTGCTCTCCTGTATTTTGCCAACTAAATTTTTTTGCTTGTTGTAAACCTAATCTTTTTAAGTGCGATCGCATCTCATCATCTGTGGCAATTTTTTCCATTGCTGCTGTTATCTCTTCTAGGTTATAAGGGTTAATTAATAAAGCTGCATCTCCTGCTACTTCGGGTAAGGAAGATATATTTGAGGTAATAACAGGAGTACCGCATCCCATTGCTTCTAAAACAGGAAACCCGAAACCTTCCCACAAAGAAGGAAATACTAATGCTAATGCTTGATTTAATAATATAGGTAACTGTTCATACTCAACATAATCAAGGATTTTTAGTTGTTTGTCAATGCCTAATTCTTCTGCTTGTTCTATTAATTTAGGAGTATAACGTTTATCCGTTGGACCAGCTAACCAAAGTTGATAATTTTTGTTCTTTTTTAAGTTAGCAAAAGCTTCTACAATACGATCAACATTTTTATGGGGATCATGACGACCTAAATAGAGAAAATAAGGAAGATTTAAAGCATCTTCTTTGACTTCTAAAGGTTTAAAATGTTCTTGATCATAAGCGAGTAAAATAGGGGTTATTTTTTGAGCAGGAATGTTAAATATATCAACAATATCTTTAGCAGTTGCTTGAGAGTTACAGATAATATGTTCTGCTTGTTTAAGCACTTGAGGAATATAATATTTAAAGTAAGGAGTTAAAGGGGATGTTTTTTTAGGAAAGCGTAAAGGAATTAAATCATGTACCATCACCACCGAACGACATTTACTATATAAAGGTGCTTCAGGAACAGGAGAAAATAATAAATTTGCTTGTAATTTATGATAAATTTTTGGGAGTTTAAACTGTGTCCAAATCAGACGGTTTAAATGTCCTCTTGTTCCTTGTTCTGGGGTTAAATTATTAGGTACTAAATAGGTATTAAAATCTTGATATTGTTGGGATGCTAGTAAAGTGGGTTCTAAGGATTTTAAATAAGGAAAAACATTGTTAGCATAAACCGTTATTCCTGTTGGTTTTGATAACAGTAAGGATAAATTTATCAGTAATTGTGATTGATGATTCATGAGGTAATATCATTTAATTAACTATTAAGTATATCCTAAATTAGGTATCCATTAAAAATAACTGACGATACTCAACTTAATCATGGTATCTGCGTATCATAACATTACTTCATCTTAAAGATCAAGCAGTTAAAGATCGATAAATATCTAAAGTTACTTTTGCGGTTCGTTCCCAGGAAAATTTATTAGCTTGTGTTTTCCCCTTATTAATCATCTCTTTTCTTAAAGTAGAATTATCTACTACTTTTAACATCATTTCTGCTAATTCATAATAGTTATTGGGGTCAATATATAATGCTGCATCTCCGGCCACTTCGGGTAAAGAAGAAGTATTGGAAGTAATAACTGGTGAACCTAATGTCATTGCTTCGAGTACAGGTAAACCAAACCCTTCATAAAAAGATGGATAGATAAATGCTTCTGCTTGACTATAAAAAATAGCAACTAATTCATCAGAAACATAGTCTAAGTGTTTGATATCTCCTTTGCATTGAGATGATTCTATTTGATCTAAAATATCTTGATAATCCCAGCCTTTTTTACCAATTAATATTAATTGATGAGGTATTTTATAATTATGTTTTAAATATTCATAAGCTTTTATTAACGTTAAAATATTTTTTCTAGGTTCTAAGGTACTGACAAATAAGAAATAAGGTTTCTCTAAATCATCATTAATAACTTGGCGATGATTATCTAATAATTGAGGGTTTAAATAATTACTAGGATAACGACTTGCTTGGGGTGTTACATAAATAATATTGGGATCAATATTGAGTAATTCTGCAATATCTTGTTTAGTATTTTCTGAAAAGGTTATGATAGCATCTGTCCAACTTAAACAGCGTTTGATTCTTTCTAGATAACCTTTAACAATGTTTGTCGAATATTCAGGGAACTTGATAAATGTTAGATCATGAATAGTCATTATTTTTTTTGCTTTCTGATAAGGAAAAATATAATGATCCGTTCCTTGAATAATATCAGGTTGTTCTAACTTTTTTTCAAAATAGGGTAATATAAAAGGAGAATATTTTGCTAATCTATCGGCTAAACTAACGGGAATAGGTAAACAGGAAACATGAGGATATTGACACAATAACTCTGGACTAGATAAATTACGTTTCAACCAATTTTTTACCGAAGGATGAAAATAAATATCTAAGGTAAAATTTTCTATTTCTTGTAGTTGAGATAATGCGTTAATTAGATTTAATGTATAAACACCAATACCAGTTAATTTTCCTCTGACGGGGGTTGCATCAATACCAACTTTAAACATCATTTTTCACTATCATTTCTGAATAAATTTTCTTCATAAGACTAGCATAATTATCAACACTATGAAACTCTTGATAATTGTACTGCATTTTGCTTATTTTTTCTTGAATAATATCACTGTTAATAACTTGTCTTATCATATCAAAAACTTGTTTTTCATCTTCCCAGTTAATTACTAATTCTCCTAAATTATGTTTCAATAATTCCGAGGCCATCCAAGTATTTTCAGTGACTAATGGGGTTTTTCCTGCCATAATAGACTCAGTGAATATTCCTGATGTTCTTCCTTCATACGCAGGATAGTTGTAAGGTAATAAAATTACCTGAGTTCTTCCCAACCAATGATAATATTTTTCTCTGTTTAAATAGTTATCAACTAACGTTAATTCTACTCCATTATTAACTGCTGTTACTTGAGATGTTTCTGCACAAACTAGGCGAATATTTCTAGTATTATCTCCCGAATAATGAGCTATTTTTTTAATAATTGTCCATCCTTTTTCTTCTCTAGGGGAACCAGGCCACCAACAAATAATTTTCGATTTATCTTGAGATTTTATGCTACAATGACTAATATCGGTATGAGGGATAGGCATCACGGTAACGGATGTTTCAAAGTAGTTTGATAAAGATTCACTTAGGCGATCGCTATCCGTTAAAAGTTTAAATCTTCCTGATTTTATCCTCTTCTTAATTAAAAAATTAAGTAACTTATAAATCCCACGAGTATTATCTTTATGAGTATCTAACCGATATAATAACCAAACCGATAAATTATCAGTGGGAACCCATAACAGAGCAAGATATAAAGCAAATAATTGTAGATGAATAAATCTCTCTAACAAAATAATAGAGTCATCTGAGTTATTAATTACTTTATGTTTTAAATAGTTAGCGATAGTTTTAGCTAAGTTTACACTTTCATTTATCCTAAAAAGTTTAATAACTAAATTTCCTTCTTTTTCTAAATTGTTATTACTTAAACCTTCATCCCAACCTGTAGGTAAGTTATCAACTTTATTATTAACTGGAACAATAACTTTATGTTGCCATCCTAACTTTTTAATTGCTTTATTAACCTCTTTATGATAAGGAATAATATGTCCCTCACCTTCCATTAAATTAGGGATTAATGATATAAATATAGGTGATAACTGTTTTCCCTCATCTTGACTCATGAGTAATTATTTATTAGGGTTTAATAATATTGTAAGGGTTTAACCATGTTAAACCCCTACGGTGATGGAATCAATTTAACTGTATCTTGTAAACTGTCAAAAATTTCTACTTTACGGGAATATTGAGCAATATTTTGTAGGGTTTCTTTTCCTCTCCCAGTTAACACCAACACTGGTTGACACTCAGCATTAATGGCACATTGTACATCACTAGGAGCGTCTCCTACACACAAAGATTGAGATAGAGAAACACCGTGTTTTTTAGAAGCATCAATTATCATTTTAGGAGCAGGTTTACGACACAAACAGTTATCTTGAGGATGATGGGGACAGATAAAAATGTCAGTAAATGTCACCCCAAACTTGCCATATTCCTCAATAATATGATTGTGTACTTTTTCCACATCTTCTAAAGTATAGTAACCCCTTCCTACCCCTGCTTGGTTAGTAATTATAATTAATAAATAACCAGCATCTTGCCATCGTTTTAATGCTTCCCCTGCACCCAGAGGAAGCTCAACTTGTTCAACTTTACTAAGATAAGGAACATACTTAATAACAACCCCATCTCTATCCAAAAATAGAGCCTTTTGAAGTTGCGTATAAGGGGTAAGAGTAGTTGTCATAGTTATTATTAGACAGCGATCTGTGCTTCTAAACCAGCTTTAGCAAATAACTGTGCTTCCACCTCTTCACAAATACGATGATAAGATATTAGATGGATTTCTTGAATATAAGGGGTATGATATTCAGGGACAAATAAAGGATAATCTGTGAGATCCTTGAGCATTCCTCCATTGTTACCCGACATCCCGATGGTGAGCAACCCTAAATCTTTGGCCATTTCCATCGCACGAACAACATTAGCAGACTTCCCAGAGGTAGAAATACCCCAGAGAATGTCCCCTGGTTGGGCAAATGCTTCTACCTGACGGGCAAAAACTGTCTCAAACTCGTAATCATTCGACCATGCTGTTAATGTAGCCGGATTTGTTCCTAAAGCGATCGCAGGTAAACCCTTACGATGCAGTTGAAACCTTCCCACAAACTCAGCAGCGATGTGTTGAGCATCCGCAGCAGATCCACCATTACCACAGATTAACAGTTTATTGCCAGCTTTGAACTGTCTGGCAACAATACCAATGGTATCCTCCAAAGATCGACAGTATTTGGCGTTAAACGCTTCTTCTAGGCATTTTAGCCTGTGTTGAATCCAATAGTTCACCGTTCCATCCTCACATATTCGTTAATTAGCAGGTACAAGTTTTTCTTGCTCCTGCCAAAACCACTCAATTGTTTTGGTTAATCCTAATTCTAATGGAGTTAAGCCAAAATTGGGTAAAGATCGCTTAAGTTTGTCAACAGTTAAGCATTTAGACTTAGCTCCCACATAACGGGAGGTGTCAAACTGGATCTTATTGAAGTCGTATCCCACTCCTTCACAAATTAGTTTAGCAAAGTTACGAATGGTAAACTCTTCCCCCGCACCGATGTTAATGAGGTCATTATCAACGGTTTGGGCTAATTCCATAGCAATTTTAGCAAAATCTTCCACAAAGACAAGCTCCCGTGACTGGTAGCCATCTCCCCATAGGATAACTGGTTCATCATACAGTTTACCGCGAATAATCTTACGGATGAGATCGAAGATAAAGTGCATCTGTCGTCCATCGGTATGATATCCTGTGCCGTAAAGGGTCGAAGGGACCAAGCAAAGATACTTGAGACCATATTGCTTATTCAAAGCCAAAAGTCCTGCATAGAGCATTCTTTTGGTCATGGCATAAGTAAATAGACTAGTAATAGGCATCCCTGTTAGATAATTCTCTTCTACTAAAGCTAAGTCGGGATCATAGGCACAACTTGTTCCCATACAAATAAATTTAGCCTGGGGTTGATACTTTTGCCACCAAGTCAAAACATGAGTATTCATCTGTTGATTGATGATCCACTGTTCCCCTGGATGATACAAACAAAAGTCCCCTGCTTGGGTCCAGGCCGCTAAATGATAGATTTGATCGTAGCTAAGATTATTAAAGTTTAATAGCGAGTCTGGTTGAGTCAGATCGCAGTTTTTAGAGTTTAATTTGATGATATCGTGGCCTTGGGTTTCCAGTTGCGAACATAAGTTAGTCCCCAGAAACCCAGATGCACCAGTAATTAAGATTTTCATAGTATTTTCCTATGAACAGCACTGACTCTCACAAAAAAGAGGTCAAGTAGAGACACTGTACCCGTGACGTAAAATTTTGTAAAGAGTTGCTAACGTGAGTTAGGAGTTCGGAGTTAGGAGTTATGATTTTCTTAAGGATAGAATGACGGTTTGAGACTTCTCATTTGAGTTAGTTTTCTAGAAACTTCCTTATATCGAACTCAGTTTGCTAGGGTTAAAGATTTTTATCTTTAATCAATTCTAGAGAATATCTACATAATTGAACTGCATAAAATATCGTTTTCATTTTCTCCTTATAAGGAAGATTAGAGAATTGAGTTAGATAAAACAACAGACAGAAAAGTGTCATTAATTTCTTGATAATAGTTAGAGTTTTGGACAAGAAACGACGAGAAGTATTCTTGTTGTTAGTAGCAAGTTTTGACATTATATGTTTATCGAACTCAGCTACTAACTAGAGGCATTTAATTCTATTTTTGGGACATCTCAACCACAATTAAAATAATGATCGATACATAGATGTTAGTACAGGATCTGTCCTGATACTTTTAAGACTTCTTTGACAACGTTTTCGTACAGCATCATAGAAAAGAGAGGAATTATTGTTTTTGACCAATTCAAAAGGAATCTCTTTCAATGTATAACCTTCTTCTAAGTATAAGTGTATAATTTGACTGTCAAGATCATTTAATGATTGATATGTACGGTCAATTAACTCTTTATTGTCTATATATTTATAAAAATTATAGTCTTGATTATGTAATAAGGTTTCTCCTAGTCCGTCATTATATTCTATAGGTTCTTTACCCCGATATTTTCTGCCAATATCTTTGATTATCCAAATAACAGCTTTTTTAACCCATCCATAGGGATTATCTATAGGGTATTTTTCAATTGTTTTAAGACCTTTTTCATACGCTATAGCTAGAATTTCTAATGGTTCTACATGATTAACCTTGTAAGACTTAAGATAAGAATAGATATGATTGATTAGAGCTTGTCTTTTTTTGTGTTGTAACGGAGATAGAAATTCAGGATTTTTAAACAAAAAGCTTAATTCGTTATCAAGATAATTTTTACGATAGTTAGTATGATCATTATTCCTGATTTTTATTAATAATTCTTGAAACGGCTTAATAGATGAATTTATTGCAGCTAGAGCAGTTTGAACTCGACGCTGAATATCATCAAAGTCATAACCAAATAAGTTTTTGATGAATTTTTGAACTGATTGGGTCAGGAAATCAAGTTCAGCTTGAGCTTCTTGTCGAGCTCGGAGAATTATATTTACATTTTTTTTAGCTTCTTCGGAACACATGGTTTGATTTTGATTTTGTTCGTTAAGAATATTATCCATAGTGATTTTTTCCTTTCTAAGATGTCCATCTACTTACTAAGAGGCAAAACAGCACCGAAATGGGACAAGATACACAAAAAATTTTTGGAACCAAGCTAAACCAGAGTTTTAAAGGGCTAAACATTATTCCCTAACCTGATAATAGATGATTGTTTTATGTTGCGATCGCTCATTAAAAACCGTAGTGCTACAGTTTCAGGCCAGGTTAACTTGTCTACTGTCTCAATTAATACAAATGTTCACCAACGAACCATAAGATACAGTCCCCGAAGTAGCTAACTATTACAGTAGCGATCGCCTCATAAAAACCCTAGTGCTATAGTTTAAATCCCTTAATACAAACGTTCACTAGCGAACCATAAAATACAGTCCCATATGTAGCTAACTATTACAGTAGCGATCGCCTCACAAAAACCCTAGTGCTATAGTTTAAATCCTAATCTATATAACAGGTTATAACAAGTTAGCTGACTCCTCTTGCTAAGTAATACAAAAGTTCACCAACGAACCATAAGATATAGTCCCCGAAGTAGCTAACTATTACAGTAGCAATCGCTCACTAAAAACCCTAGTGCTATAGTTTAAACACAAAGTTATTTCAATAATTTTAAAAATGCAAACAGTCTTAATTACAGGAAGCAGTCGTGGTTTAGGTTATGAGTTTACTCGGCAATATCTTGCTCAAAATGCTCAGGTAATAGCCACTTGTAGAAACATATCTTCAGCCAACAAACTTCATCTTCTTAAGCAAAAATATGACAAAAAGCTAACTATTATTTCCCTTGATGTTGCTCAGGAAGACTCAATCAAAGAAGCTTATAATTTAGTTAACAAGAGTTTCTCTCATGTCGATATACTGATCAATAATGCAGGGATGGGTTACAGAAAATCTTTTCAAGAATTAACCATTGATGATTTAACTAATGTGTATTTAACAAATGCTATTGCCCCACTTATTGTTACTAGAACTTTTTTACCGCTTCTGGTAAAATCAAAACGACCTTTGATAGCTAATATTACTTCACAACTAGGATCAATTACTTTACAAAAAGGAGAGTTTTCTGGTATTGGTTCAGTTGACTATAATGCAAGTAAAGCTGCTCTAAATATGATTAGTACCATATTAGCATCTCAATTGAAAGCCCAAGGTGTTATTATAATTATACAAAGTCCTGGTTGGGCTAGTACCGATATGGGTGGAAATGAAGGTGCGATTCGTTTAGCTAGAAAGCCTGTACTAAATACAGGGGTGTAGCTAGTCTAGAACCTAGAAAACTAGATAACTGTTGGTTTGTTGGCTAAAGGAGCCACACTCGGAATCAAGGGAGCAATCCTAAGAGTGACAACTTAACCCTCCGTTTTGGACTTAGTAAACTCAGGATGGAAGCAGGGTTAAAAGGGGAACCCGTCATGAAACAGCATGGCAAGTCGTTCCTCCAGTCAATTGGTCACGCTTAAGCATTACGCTGAATCATCGTCCTGAACCCTCAAGACCTCCAAGTAGCCAAATCTGTTTGACAGGCTGCGTTCAAAAGAACAAGGTGAAAAGTGGAGTTTTCTTCGTAACATCCACAACGATTCCTAAAAGTAACCTGGGGGAGAGATGAAACCTAAAACCAATACACCCAAACCAACGGAACGAATTAAGTCCATGACTGCTCTTACCATCAGGTCGATGATGTAAGTAGTGACAAACTTAAGCGCAAGGGTCATGGATGTGAGAAGCAATTAAGAAGCAAATGCCTATTTGTAATGAATATGGATAAGCTGACGTATTGCTGGTTAATTAGAAGAAATAGTCTCTATTAGAGGTAGTTAAATGTCGAATGCGAGTATAACCAAGACTACGCCAGAATGGAACACCATAAACTGGGCAAAAGTCCAGAGGAAAGTGTTTAAGCTTCAAAAAAGAATATTTCAAGCTGTTAAATCAGGTAATAAAGTCAAAGCTAAAAAGCTTCAGAAGTTACTGTTAAAGTCACATTACGCAAAGCTCTTAGCCATTCGCAAAGTGACCCAAGACAACCAAGGTAAGAAAACTGCTGGAGTTGATGGGAAAAAGTCATTACGACCTAACCAAAGATTAAAGTTAGTTAACGAACTAAGGTTAAAAGGTTACAAAGCCAAGGCACTCAGACGGGTTTGGATACCTAAACCTGGAAGAGATGAAAAACGTGGACTGGGGATACCCACCATGAAAGATAGAGCAATGCAAGCCTTAGTTAAATCAGCCTTAGAACCATACTGGGAAGCCCAATTTGAGGGTACATCTTATGGCTTCCGTCCAGGCAGAAGCGCACAAGACGCTATCAGTAGAATATTTTTAGCAATAAAAACGAATGCAAAATATGTTCTAGATGCAGATATCGCCAAATGCTTCGACAAGATTAACCATGATTACCTACTGTCCAAAGTAGATTGTCCACACAACATCAAAAGAATCATTAAACAATGGTTGGAATGCGGTGTAATGGACAAGGGCATTTTTGAGGAAACAGATTCAGGTACACCTCAAGGTGGTGTAATAAGTCCGTTATTGGCTAACATTGCACTACACGGAATGATAATAGACATAGAAAATCACTTCCCCCGTACAAAACGGAGAGAAGATGGCAGTCTTAAACAGGGATATAAACCCAAAATCATCCGCTACGCCGATGATTTTGTAATTCTTCATACAGATTACGATGTTATTCTACAATGTAAAAATCTAGTTGCACAATGGTTAGAAAAAGTCGGATTGGAACTAAAACCAGAGAAGACTTCCATAAGACACACTCTAAAAAGTATTGTCCATAATGGTAAAACCATTGAACCAGGCTTCGATTTCCTTGGATTCAATATTAGGTCATACCCCAAGGGTAAACACCACTCTAGTAAAACAGGTGGAAAAAATGCACAACTAACTGGATCCAAAACACTAATCAAGCCAAGCAAGAAAAAAATACTAGCTCACCATGAGGCAATCAAAGAGGCCATCAAGGCCAACAAGAAAGCCCCACAAAAAGCATTAATCACAAGATTAAATCCCATAATCCGAGGATGGTGTAATTACTACCGAAATGTTTGCAGTAAGAAAACATTCAAATCCGAAGACAACATATTATGGAATATGCTTAGAGCTTGGACAGTAAGCAGGAAAAAGAAAGAGACACCATTGATTAAAGCTCTTAAAAAATATTTCTCATACGGAAAACACGGATTCTGGACATTCCAAATAAAAGGAGCAGTCCTCTATCACCACGCCGAAACAGGAATATTGAGACACACATGGGTTAAACCTGAAGCTTCACTCTATGACGGAAACTGGACTTACTGGAGCAAAAGACGAGGTACATATTCTGGGACACCAACAAGAGTCGCAAAACTCTTAAAGAAACAAAAAGGTATATGTCCTCAATGTAAGCAATACTTTACACCTGAAGACTTGATAGAAGTTGACCACATTATCCCCAAATCGAAAGGTGGAAAGGATACCTACAACAATCTTCAAGCTCTACATCGTGACTGTCATGATGTCAAAAGCAAAAATGACTACCTCTACGATTGGTTAGAAAATGGCTATGAATGGAAAGACGATGTGTTAACAGTACCTATGACAAAGGACTAATTGCCGAGAGCCGTGTGAGGTGAAAGTCTCATGCACGGTTCGGAATGGGAGTCGTGGTAGGTGACTACCACTTCGACCCCTAATCCCCTAATACTCCCCAAGAGCTGGTATCTGGAATGATCAAGATATTTACCAATGCTACACTAAAAGATACCGGTAAATATTATGAATGGACTGGCAACGAGTTACCTTGGTAGGGCAAATCAAAATTAAAGATAGATTATTTGTAAATAGTAGAAATAGAGTTTAGGATAAAAATTATGACACAAAGTATCACAAAATCTACCGTTAAAATTCCCCCGTTAGAAAATGGCGATCGCTTAACTCGTTTAGAGTTTGAAACCCGTTATCAAAAGATGACTCATGTTAAAAAAGCAGAATTAATTGAAGGTATTGTTTATATGGGATCTCCTTTAAGAATTAATAAACACGGTGAACCTCATGCTGATATTATGGGATGGCTAACTGTTTATAAAGCTTTCACTCCCAATGTACAAACGGGGGATAATGCAACAGTTAGATTAGATCCAGAAAATGAACCACAACCCGATGCTTTATTAAGGATAGAAAAGGGTGGACAATCAATAATTAGTGAAGATGGATATGTAGAAGGTGCGCCAGAATTAATAGTAGAAATTGCAGCAAGTACAGTCTCTATCGATTTACATGGTAAACTTAAAGCTTATCGTCGTAACCAAGTTCAAGAATATGTAGTTTGGCGAGTAGATGATAATGAAATTGATTGGTTTAGACTAAAAGACGAAAAATATATTAAATTACAAGCAGATGAAAATGGTATTATTAAAAGCGAAATATCCCCCGGTTTATGGTTAGATGTAACCGCTTTATTAAAGGGAGACTTAGTTAAAGTTTTAGATGTATTAAAACAAGGAATAGATACACCTGCTCATACAAACTTTTGTCAAAAAATATCTATTAATGATTAGTTGAAAAGCTAATTAACACTTAAAGATATATCTGTAAATATTCTTGCTTTTTTCTAATCATTATTCATTATCCATTATCCGTTATCCGTTATCCGTTATCCATTGTCTATTATTGAACAATAGACTATCCTCTAGGCCAGTAATTTGATAAACTAATACAGTGCTATTACGGTGTCTATATTCCTTGTCATTCTCAGAAAATGACAAATTTATGATCACCGATAGCTTGATACTGTCAAAAAAATCCAAAAATATCAACATCAAAAAAAGATCAAAATAAGGAATAAAACTATGTTTAATTTTTCAGGAACTAGACCAAATAACTTAGGAGTTAAAAATGGTAAATTAGCCCCTTCTCCAGGAACTCCCAACTGTGTCAATAGTCAAAGTTCCGATGCACAATCAAAAATTGCCCCCCTTCCCATGATTTCTATAGCTGATTTAAAAAAAGTTGTTCAAAGCATGGAAAGAACAACCATCATAGAAGAAACCAATGACTACCTTTATGCTGAGTTTAAAACCCCTTTAATGGGATATGTTGATGATGTAGAATTTTACCTCGATAATAGTGAGAATGTAGTTCATGTTCGCTCTGCATCTCGTCTCGGAAAATCTGACTTAGGATTAAATCGTAAAAGGGTAGAAGAAATTAGGTCTAAAATAGAATCTAAAAACTAAAATTGTAGTATATCAAAGAGGAGAAAAGACAAAACTTAAAGTTAAAGATATAATGGCTGAAACCTTCACAATAGGTGGACAAAATGGTTGGTATCATGATGAGGGACATTGGGCAGGTTACTTTCATACTTATGATGATTTTAAAGTAGATAATACAGATAGTAGGCCAAGAACTATCCATGTATTCTTGCCAAGAGATTATGATTATAGCCATGAATCATATCCCGTCATTTATATGAATGATGGGGATACCGCCTTTTTTTATGGGGGAAACTATTATAAAACTTGGAATATGGGTAAGATTTTAAGTAGGTTATATGTTACCAATCAAATCCGCAGAGTGATTGTGGTAGCTATTTGCCCTCTTGACCGTAACTATGAGTACACTCACGCACCAATTAAAGAGGGAAAATGGGGAGGATTAGAAGCCTATTCTGATTACATTGCTAGAGTAGTAAAAAGTTTTATTGATGAGAATTATCGTACTCTTGTTAATCCTGATAGTTCAATGGTTTTAGGGTCATCTCATGGGGGTTTAGCAGCATTTTATACCGCCATTAAACACCCTGAGCAATTTAGGTGTGTAGCGGCACTGTCCCCTTCTTTTTGGGTAGGATTAGATTCAATGATTGATCCTGAATTTTTCGATTTACCAGGAGATTTCTTGGGATCGCTGGAATATTCAGCCCTGATTATTGCTGGATTAAAGACATTAGAAAATACTCAATTACGGCCGAAAATATATTTAGATTGGGGATTAATTAGAGAAGGAGGTGAACATAATTCTTTTATCGAAGCGAGAGCAACCGTAAGAGGTAGAGAAATGCAAGATTTATTAATTAATAAATTTGGCTATCGCTATGGTGAGAATTTATTTGTGGTTGAAGATCCCATCGGTCAACACAACGAAGAATCTTGGTCAGGACGCATGGAAACCGTCTTACAGAACTTTTTTGGTTGGCCAGCATTGATGAAACAGTTATTAGAACAAGAGCAACAAGTCGTAAAAAGTTCAAGTTGCTAATTGGTTTCCATTGTGTTACTGTAATGGGGATGGAAAAAATACCAAAGTTCGCGGGTGTAGTTTAGTGGTAAAACCTTAGCCTTCCAAGCTAATGATGGGGGTTCGATTCCCCCCACCCGCTTTGCTAAAGTAAAAAGTATGTTCAGATGCCATAAAAGTAATGGCGATCGCTTATGCTGTTAGGGTTTCAATTTCAGTCTCCAGGCCCAATACTATTTGAAGCAGGGCCCTTTATCGTTCGTTGGTATGGTTTATTAATCGCCAGTGCGGTGTTAATTGGGGTAACTTTATCTCAATGGTTAGCTAAACGTCGTAAAATCAATCCTGATCTCATTGGGGATTTAGCTATCTGGTTAATTATTGGGGCCATACCCTGTGCCAGACTCTACTACGTACTATTTCAATGGCAAGAATACACTCAACGTCCCGAAGATATTATTGCGATCTGGAAAGGAGGAATAGCTATTCATGGGGCGATTATAGGAGGAACCTTAGCAGCCCTAATTTTTGGTCGTTTAAACAAAATTTCCGTGTGGCAATTAGCCGATCTGGTAGTTCCTTCCTTGGCGTTAGGACAAGCGATCGGTAGATGGGGTAATTTCTTCAACTCTGAAGCCTTTGGCGCACCCACTAACTTACCTTGGAAGCTTTATATCCCAGCGAATAACCGCCCTATAGCCTATCTAACCTCGGAATACTTCCATCCCACCTTTCTTTACGAGTCTGCTTGGAATGTGATGGTATTTATACTTCTGCTGTCCTTGTTCTTTTGGGGACTAAAATATCCTAATCGGTTTTATGTAGGAACCCTCTCGTTAGTCTATTTGATCGCCTACAGTAGTGGCAGAATTTGGATAGAAGCATTAAGAACCGATAGTTTAATGTTAGGACCATTGAGGGTGGCACAGGTCATTAGTTTAGTTATGATTAGTGTAGGGGTTTTGGGGCTAGTGTGGTTATATCGTTTAAGAAAACCTTTGCCAGACGTGGTTTCCCCCCAGTAATTGCTTCAGACGGCGTTGCCGACTCTTATGAGATCATGGTCTATCGTCGAAAAAAGAAGCAAGACGATCCTAGAAATCTCGTTTGATGTTTTTACATTGACCTCACATAATATGAAAAGGCTGCAACTGTTAAAACAAAATATAGATCAATTACGACAAAAGTATTTCAACGGTCGTCACTTCCATTGGCAAAAAGAAAAAACTTCAGCCAGAAAAAACCCTGTCCAACCCCTTCATCAGTACCACTGGTTTACTAAGATACACAAGTCAAAACCTATGCGGACACTTCATCCGCCCTTGATGTTGGGACTAACTGTTATGTCTTTGACCACTGTGATTGGTTATCGCTTCTACAACCAACCTCAACTTTCCGTGGGAACAGTCTCTCCTGTGAAAGTGTTTGCTCCCAACGATGAAGAATTTGTGGATGAGAAAACAACTGAAGAAAAACGCAAAGAAGTTCGTACTGGTATTATTCCTGTCTTACAAAGAGATATCGAACTGACTAGCCAACTCAAAGCAGACTTAAACAAAACAATCACCGAAGTCAAACAATTTCGTCAACAAGTAGGGACATTTCCTTTTGTCAGTGGTTCTTTAATTCCTACGGGGACTCAACAGTATTTGCGTAGGTTGGATGATAAGACTTGGGAAACCATTCGCTCCACCCTCGCTAAAAACGAAGGCGAACCCGATCCGAAGTTTCAACCCCAGACAGTTGAAGCCATTAATTGGTTAAAAAGTTATGAAAAGAAGACATCAGCCACAACCCTTCAAGGTCTGTTAAATACTATTAAACAATCTCGTAAACGTTACTATACTGCCAAAAGAGAAGTATTGACTGCTAAAAAATCCAACCTGACCCCGGAAACCTTAGGAATATTTCTGGATCTCGGTGATAGCAGTTGGCAAACCACAGAAAAAACCATTAAGATTACCTTAAATCGCATTTTATCTCAGGGGCTTCCCCCCGGAATACCGGACTATTTGCTCAGGGAAATTATTAATAATCAACTAGAGTCCGCAACACTATCGGTTCCTAAAAGAGAGATTACCGACTTGTTAATGAGGATTTTGAAAAATAAACATAATTTGGTCGTGGATAAAGAAGCCACTAAAGAAAGAGCAGAAAAAGCAGCCCTAGCAATGAAACCAGTTATTGTAGAAATCAAAGCAGGAGATGTGATTGTCGAAGCTGGAGAAGAAATTACCCAAGAAGCGTTTGTTCTTTTAGATGGCTTTCAACTCAGTCGTCGGGGGATCAATTGGCTTGGTTTAGGGGTTTCTGCTGGAATTGTCATCGGAACCGTTACTGTTTTTTCTCTGGTGAGTTATAGACTTCATCGTCCCATGCGTCGCCGAGATCATATCCTTCTCTGTTTGTTGAGTCTGAGTACCCCCCTCTTAGGTATTTTTAATCTCGGTTACACCAATTTACCGGCCGTAGGTCTCCTAACCAGCAGTTTCTATGGCCCCACTTTAGCTATTACCCAAGTTATATTATTGAGTGGATTATCCACCTTTGCTGCCCCAACCATCAACTGGAGTTATGTCTTAGCCGGAACCATTGGGGGACTAATCGCTGCTTCTGTGGCTGGAAAATTGCGATCGCGGGATGAATTGGCTTGTTTAGGGGGAGTGGTGGGGTTAGTACAGGGAAGTCTCTATTTTGTCGGTTATCTCATTGCTGCCCCAGTAGCTGGTACCATCTGGTCTATTATTTTACCGGAAGCGATCATTTATGGATTATCGGGAATCGCTTGGAGTGTGATGGCGTTAGGGGTTTCACCTTATTTAGAACGGTTATTTGATTTGGTGACCCCCATTCGTTTAGTAGAGTTGGCTAACCCTAATTGCGCTTTACTCAAACGCTTAGCCACGGAAACCCCCGGCACTTTTCAACATACTCTATTTGTCGCTTGCTTAGCTGAGGCTGCGGCTCGTGAGTTACACTGCAATGTAGAGTTGATTCGTGCTGGTACTTTGTATCATGATATTGGCAAAATGCACGACCCCATGGGCTTTATTGAAAACCAAATGGGCAACCCCAATAAACACGATGTGATTAATGATCCTTGGGTGAGTGTGGAAATTATTAAAAAGCACGTTTCTGAAGGAATGGTGATGGCTAGTAAATATGGTCTTCCCAGAGTAATTCGTGATTTTATTCCTGAACATCAAGGAACTTTATTAATTTCCTATTTTTATTATCAAGCTAAGCAAGACGCTGAACGCAATGGCACAGAAATGATTGCTGAAGAAAACTTCCGCTATGCAGGCCCAGTTCCTCAGTCACGAGAAACAGGAATTGTTATGTTAGCGGATGGTTGTGAGGCTGCTTTACGTTCTTTAAAAGAAGCGACTCCAGAAACAGCTTTAGCTATGATTCAAAAGATTTTTAAAGCCCGTTGGCGAGATCATCAGTTAAAAGACAGTGGCATTAAATATGAGGAGTTACCCATTATTGCTGAGGTTTTTGTTAAGGTTTGGCAACAATTTCACCATCAAAGAATTGTTTATCCAAAAGCTGCTCTAGAACCTCAAAATAATAAACAAAATTAATTGTTAAATTTCATTTTATTTTAAAAAAAAACTACTATGTATCGTTATTTTATCCTTTGTTTACTATTACCTGTGGTTACTGCTTGCAGTAATGTTGACGACTTAGGAAACCGTTTGGCTCCTAGTCCAGAATTAACTGAAAAAAAAGAAGATATCACCCCATCTGCTTTAAAAATACCGCAAGATTTTCCTGAAATAATTCCTCAATATGCTAACTCAGAATTACAAGAAATTTCTGATAACTTAACCAATAAGCAAGGTTTAATTCGGTGGTCATCTTCTGATTCTCTTGAGCAAGTAAGTAACTTTTATCAAGGAAAATTTAAGGGTGATGATTGGGAAATTACTCAACCTTTTAATGCTGATGATAATACATTAATAGCTCAAAAAGAGGGATTAGAAGTGAAAATATCTTTTCTTTCTGCTAACAATGGTAACACAGATTATACGATTAATTATCAAAGTTTAAATGCGTCAAGTCCGTCCTCAACGGAAGAAACTTCAACCTCTTCATCTTCCCAGACAAAAGATAATAGTAAGAATCTCAATAATATCCCTCAATCATTAACAACCTCTGTCGAAGAAGTTAAGAAGTTAGGGACAATAAACTTTAATAATAGTGAAAATAAAACTATTGATGGTAACACTATTATTAACCGTCGAACCTATGCACGATGGTTAGTAGAAACTTACAATAAATTTCATGAAAATAACCCCGCCAAACAACTGAGGTTAGGGGTTAATACCTCTCAACCTGCTTTTTCTGATGTTGGCAGCAATGATCCTGATTTTGCTATCATTCAAGGGTTAGCTGAAGCCGGGATCATTCCTTCTCGTTTAACAGGAAATAGTAGTGCGTCTTTATTTCGTCCCGACACCCCTTTAAACCGAGAAGATTTGCTTACCTGGAAAGTTCCTTTAGACACGGGAAAAGGTTTACCAAAAGCTTCCCTTGATAATATAAAAGAGACGTGGGGGTTTCAAGATACGACGAAAATTGATACAAAAGCTATACAAGCATTATATGCGGACTTTCAAAATGGGGAACAATCTAATGTTAGGCGTGTTTTTGGTTATACCACACTATTTCAACCCAAAAAAGGGGTTACTTTAGCTGAAGCTGCTGCTAGTTTATGGTACTTTGGTTATCAGGGAGATGGACTTTCTGCTCAAGATGTATTATCTATCAACTAATTTTATTGTCAATATTTTATGTCCAATATTCGAGAATCATTTATCCCTTTTCGTCGTACAGATATCATTAATCTTTGTCTTGAAGATGGTAAACTTCAAGGGAAAGATGTCCAGTTATTCCAAGAGTTTTGTGATATTTTAACGGCTTTTTTCCACTTTCGCTTTCATCATACCTTAGAAAGTATCAAGGATAATTAGGGTTTGCTGAATAAAAGCAAAACCCTATTCTTTAAAAGGTTACACCCATATTCGCGATCGCAAAAAAGATCAGCTTTGTCGGCTACAAACCGCTATAATTGGTAGAAACACCTCCCAGTTGTTGGTCAAGAACAAATGTATCGAAAAGAGGAGCAACCTTTACCGCCCCCAGAAAAATTTGAATTACCTTTCGAGGGCAAATTGTCCCCCAATAATCGTTGGGTAATCATGGCAGAGTTGATACCTTGGGATGATTTTGAGGAAGAATATGCTAAACTTTTTTCAGCAGAAAAAGGTGCGCCAGCCAAACTATTTAGAATGGCATTAGGGACATTAATTATTAAGGAAAAATTAGGAACAAGTGATAGAGAAACTATAGAACAGATTAGAGAAAATCCCTATCTACAATACTTTATAGGTTTAAATTGTTATCAACAAGAGCCACCAGTGGAATCTTCAATGCTAGTTCATTTTAGGAAAAGAATTGATGGAGAATTGATAAACAAAATCAATAAAAAAATAGTAAAAAGAGAAATAGACAAGAGTGATAAAGAAGTAAAAAAAAAGGATTGTCTCCAAGAAAAAGGAGAAAAAATAAAAAATAAAGGTAAACTAATTTTAGATGCGACTTGTGCGCCAGCAGACATCAAATACCCAACGGATTTAGGCATATTAAATCAAGCCAGAATTGAGACAGAAAGAATAATAGATAATCTTTATAAACCATTAAGAGTAAAATTGAGAAAAAAGCCGAGAACTTCTAGAAAAATTGCTAGAAAGGAATACTTAAAAGTAGCTAAAAAACGAAAAGTATCTTATCAAGAAAGAAGAAAAGCTATCGGGAAACAGTTAAAATACCTTAAGAAAAATTTAGGAAATATAGAAGACTTAATTCAAGCTGGGGCTTCCCTGGAAAATCTGAGTAAAAGACAGAAAAATTGTCTAGAGACTATCAAAAAAGTTTATGAACAACAACAGTCAATGTGGGAGAATAAGACCCAGAGTGTTCCTCAAAGAATTGTAAGTTTAACTTAACCGCATATTCGTCCAATAGTGAGGGGAAAAGCAGGAAAACCAATAGAGTTTGGAGCTAAACTCTCAGTAAGCTGTGTAGATAACTATGTGTTTCTAGACAAAATAAGTTGGGAAAACTTCAATGAATCTTGTCATTTAAAAGAACAAGTAGAAAAGTATAAAGAAACGTTTGGCTATTATCCCGAATCCGTCCATGTAGATAAAATTTATCGAACTAGGGAAAACAGAAATTGGTGTAAGGAAAGAGGGATAAGAATCAGTGGTCCGAAGTTAGGAAGACCTCCGAAAAATGTCAGTGAAGAAGAAAAGAAACAAGCCCACTCCGATGAATGCTTCCGTAATGCTATTGAGGGAAAGTTTGGACAAGCTAAACGAAGATTTAGCCTAAATCTCGTGATGACAAAACTCCCTGAAACCTCCATTACATCTATTGCTATTACATTTCTAGTTGTCAATCTTTCTAAACTTCTGAGGCAGTTTTTGTCGCTTTTTTTGTCCTTATTTACTAATAATAGAACAGGGGAACTCATCAAACCGCCTTTCATTAATTTTGATTATACTTTAAACAATTTTTATGTACTAAAATTTATTGATTTGTCAGAAAATTCTTGGTCAAAAGTGGCATAAATTTTGGAGAAACTTTTTCAGCAAACCCTAAAGTAGACATAAAAAATTCTAACAAATGAATAATTGGTATGATAGTTTAGTTTAAACAACTTTTATTTTTTTGGAGTTAATCAGAAAGATTATGCTAAATCTATCATTTTATTTACCGCTAAAGAATAACAAGAAAGAAAAAAGAAATAGAATTTGACTTGAAACCTGTATTTCAAATCCTTTGCTAGATGTAGAGTATTTTTGTTTCTGTTTTTATTATATGTTATGTGTCAAATAATTGTTTTTTTCCGACTCTTTTAATAACTGAAGATTATGCGACTCTTAAATTTCTAACCTTAGGCGATCGCTCTATTTTGATTCGTCTTACTGTAGCGCAATAGTTGATCCAAGAATCTTGCTAAGCTAGAAGTTGGGGCATCAGCGAATACCCCTATGTTTCTCGCTAAATTAAAATCACTTAACAATGAGCGATCGCTTAACCCAAAGTTGGCAATGGCAGTCTGCAGAAGGGCTACCCTATTTAACCTGTTCCCTACTGCAAGCTTGGCCCCACGGTTTTTTTACACAACCGTTTTATCCGAAAACCCCTGAAGACTTAAGTAAAGTTCTTGATCCTGAAGCGGATACCTACCGTATTAAACAGGTTCATGGTAACCGTGTTTTGTCCCCTAGTGAGATTAAAGAAGAGGCCACAGAGGATACTTTTGCCTCGGCTGATGGTATTATTGCTAACCTGGAAAAACAAGCGATATGGGTTGCTAGTGCTGATTGTACCCCCGTTTTGATCGGGGATGAAGTCACAGGTAATATTGCTGCCATTCATGCAGGGTGGCGAGGAACTGCTCAACGGATTGTACCAGAGGCCATAACCCGTTTACAAGCTTGGGGCAGTGCTATAGAAAATTTACGCATTGCCATGGGACCGGCTATCAGTGGAGAGGTGTATCAGGTGTCTGAGAAGGTGGCAGCAGAAGTGGGGGCTAGTTTGTTCCAAAAGGAGAAAATAGACAGCTTAGAGGGCATTTTAAACCCCTTAGCCAAGATTTCTACCCCCCCCATCCTACCCGATCCCAAACCAGGAAAAGTCCGTTTAGATGTGCGTCGTATTAATCAGTTACAACTAGAACAATTAGGTATTAAAAGCGAACAAATCAGCATCGCTCCTTATTGTACCTATCAATCCCCGTCTCATTTCTTTTCCTATCGTCGTAGTAAAGAAAAAAAGGTGCAATGGTCAGGAATCGTCAGCAATTAATAATTAATAGTTAATAATTAGGGTTTGCTGAATAAAAGCAAAACCCTATTCTTTAAAAGGTTACACCCATATTCGCGATCGCAAAAAAGATCAGCTTTGTCGGCTACAAACCGCTATAATTGGTAGAAACACCTCCCAGTTGTTGGTCAAGAACAAATGTATCGAAAAGAGGAGCAACCTTTACCGCCCCCAGAAAAATTTGAATTACCTTTCGAGGGCAAATTGTCCCCCAATAATCGTTGGGTAATCATGGCAGAGTTGATACCTTGGGATGATTTTGAGGAAGAATATGCTAAACTTTTTTCAGCAGAAAAAGGTGCGCCAGCCAAACTATTTAGAATGGCATTAGGGACATTAATTATTAAGGAAAAATTAGGAACAAGTGATAGAGAAACTATAGAACAGATTAGAGAAAATCCCTATCTACAATACTTTATAGGTTTAAATTGTTATCAACAAGAGCCACCACTGGAATCTTCAATGCTAGTTCATTTTAGGAAAAGAATTGATGGAGAATTGATAAACAAAATCAATAAAAAAATAGTAAAAAGAGAAATAGACAAGAGTGATAAAGAAGTAAAAAAAAAGGATTGTCTCCAAGAAAAAGGAGAAAAAATAAAAAATAAAGGTAAACTAATTTTAGATGCGACTTGTGCGCCAGCAGACATCAAATACCCAACGGATTTAGGCATATTAAATCAAGCCAGAATTGAGACAGAAAGAATAATAGATAATCTTTATAAACCATTAAGAGTAAAATTGAGAAAAAAGCCGAGAACTTCTAGAAAAATTGCTAGAAAGGAATACTTAAAAGTAGCTAAAAAACGAAAAGTATCTTATCAAGAAAGAAGAAAAGCTATCGGGAAACAGTTAAAATACCTTAAGAAAAATTTAGGAAATATAGAAGACTTAATTCAAGCTGGGGCTTCCCAGGAAAATCTGAGTAAAAGACAGAAAAATTGTCTAGAGACTATCAAAAAAGTTTATGAACAACAACAGTCAATGTGGGAGAATAAGACCCAGAGTGTTCCTCAAAGAATTGTAAGTTTAACTCAACCGCATATTCGTCCAATAGTGAGGGGAAAAGCAGGAAAACCAATAGAGTTTGGAGCTAAACTCTCAGTAAGCTGTGTAGATAACTATGTGTTTCTAGACAAAATAAGTTGGGAAAACTTCAATGAATCTTGTCATTTAAAAGAACAAGTAGAAAAGTATAAAGAAACGTTTGGCTATTATCCCGAATCCGTCCATGTAGATAAAATTTATCGAACTAGGGAAAACAGAAATTGGTGTAAGGAAAGAGGGATAAGAATCAGTGGTCCGAAGTTAGGAAGACCTCCGAAAAATGTCAGTGAAGAAGAAAAGAAACAAGCCCACTCCGATGAATGCTTCCGTAATGCTATTGAGGGAAAGTTTGGACAAGCTAAACGAAGATTTAGCCTAAATCTCGTGATAACAAAACTACCTGAAACCTCCATTACATCTATTGCTATTACATTTTTTGTTGTCAATCTTTCTAAACTTCTGAGGCAGTTTTTGTCGCTTTTTTTGTCCTTATTTACTAATAATAGAACAGGGGAACTCATCAAACCGCCTTTCATTAATTTTGATTATGCTTTAAACAATTTTTATGTACTAAAACTTATTGATTTGTCAGAAAATTCTTGGTCAAAAGTGGCATAAATTTTGGAGAAACTTTTTCAGCAAACCCTACATAAAAATCCCCGATTTTACCTTTATGTTGTCAAGACAGATTCTTTATTGCGGTGAGCAATTACATCAGAAGGAAGAATAATTAATAACTCATCCCGTCCCATATTCTCCATCTGTAACGCTTTTTCTTGGTCATGTTGCCCAGAAAAAGGTGTAATAACCTGAATACTTAACTCATGTTCCCGTCTATAAAGTGTCCCATCAATTTTACGAGAGTAGGGATAATCTTGTCTTCCCTCCCTATTACGAATTTTTGAAGTTTTAATAATCTCATCAAAGATTAAAGTATTTAAACCTTCTAAAACCTTACTTACTTCAACTTCTGTATTTTTAATTTCCTGCTCAATATCTTTTTCCTCATCCGTTAAATATTCGTATAACTCACCTGTTCGCTGAATATAGGTTTGCTGTTCTAATAAGCTTAAAGCTTCTTGAACTTGATTTCTTAACTCTGAAATATCTTGTTCAAATTCCTCTAACATGAGAATAGATAGATTAGGTAAATTAGCCTTAAAACCTTCTACATATTTAACCAAAAATAACGCTTTTAGAAGACGAACAGCAAACTGATTAGTCAGATTATCTTCTGCTAGAATAATAGCACTTTGAATATTAGATTTTAAGGTTGAACGAATACCTTGGAACATTAAATCAAAGGTAGCCAAACGACCAATTTGCTGTTCTTCAATAGAGATAGCAACCTCTTGAAAAACCCCTAACATTGAACGTTCCCCCACTGAACTATGTTTTCCTTCAAAGGCATTATGTTGGGACAGTCCACGAATAGCAGACTGAAACAGGGTAAACTGATAAGGAATAAAAGGATAACAGTGAACAAAATGGTCTTTATCCTGAAAATTACGATATTGATGAGAACCATCCGTAAATTTAAACAGAGTGGAAAAATTGTGCTTTTGTCGCTCATAAATTTCTGCAAGGAGTTTAATACCCTCCTCATTTTTCATCAACAAACGTTTTTGTATAACTTCTGCCACATCACGGCTGGTTAACTTCATGCGATTAGCAAAACGGTCTTGAATTTTGGAAAAATCCTTAGTTTGATGATTTCCCATTTCTCCTAATACCTTTTCCATATCTTCTTGTGCCGTAACAATCACCCAAGCACGACCTTGACATTTAGTCGCTAAACTTTCAGCAATGGTTTGCAGATTGGTCATTAGTTTGACATTTTCTGCAATGTATTGTCCCACTTCATCTACAAAAAAATTAAGCCTAAAATTAGGAGATTGTTTATTAATAAAAGCCTTAACTTCTTTAGCAAAACCTTCAATAGACAAGTTATAATCCTGACGATACTGATCTAAAATTCCTTTTGAATCTTCTACTGTTTCTCCTGTGATTTCAGCATAAGCAACGGCAATATTTTTCTTCTCTAAAAGAACCTGTTCCCGTCCTCTTTGCCAAGGTTTTCCAGAACCCTTTTCATAGGCTATTTTGAAGTCACCATAGACTTCTCGACTATCTAAATCTTTTTCAAACTGAGCAATATAGCCTTGTTTCCCATAATAACCACAAGCTTCATTAAAGACTTTAAAAAACACCGATAATAAAGCATCAAATTCTGTTTTACTGGTAACATCCGCTTTTTGATCAATATTAAAGAGAATACTTTGAGCAGGAATGGTAATGGCTTTTTTGAGATTCCCCTGGAGAATTTTGTTATCCTGACATTTAGGTAAAAAACTCTCAATAACTGGTACAGTTTTCACATAACGATTTTCTAACAATAATGCCAACATTTTCAGAAGATGGGATTTACCAGAACCAAAAAAACCAGATATCCAGACTCCGTTGACCCCTGTATAATTGTTGTAAGCTTCTAAAAAATCCTCTAATCGTTTTTCAACTTCATTGGTGAGGACATACTCTTCAAGTTCAATACTAAGACTAACCTCATCATTAGCATCAGCTTTAATTACCCCTTCAATGGGACGATTTACTTGCTTATTAAAAATAGTTTTTAACTTCATAATAAAATTTTCCTTAAACTTTGTATTCGTAAATGTTGAATGCTCGATAATATTTGTCATCCTGTAAAAGTCCAAATAAATCGAGGGAAGCTCCCGACTCCAAAGAATGGGTATATTCTCCTGTAAAAAACATCGCAGTTGGTTTATCCTTGGCTGTACTTTGTAGATTATTGATAACATTATGAGAGCGAATATAAGGAAAAACTTCACCCACTCCTGATAAGAAGAGAATATTGAAGTCACTGTCTTGAAGCTTTTTAGAAATAGCAGGAATTAGATGCTCCTCAGAATCCAAGACATTTTGTAAAAGTTCTTTTAATTCCTCTTTAGATACCGAAGATTCTATCTCAAGAATTTGTTGAAATATATCCCGTTCTTGGAGCAATTCAATAGCTAGATCATAGAGGTTAATTTCTAGTACATGAACTCCCTTCTGATGCAATTGCTTGATCAATTGCTTTTTAATCAGTTCCATATCAATACTTTCTTTAGGTTCATAGGAGCAGATAAAAAAGGGAACTTCATTGCCAATTCCCTGATTTTGAAGAAATTTCTGCCCCGAAATAACCGATAATAAATGTTCAAATCTTTCGCTTAATGGTTTAGTTTCTAGAGAAGACATTTAAGTTACTATATATTGATTTTGAAGTCATTTAATGTGAGTGGTAATAATTTAGGTTGGAATTTTTCCTTAGTATTCCCACTCAATGTCCAGAAGGTAACAATGGTCTCAAAAATTTCTCATCGCCAACCCCAAAAAATAGATATACTTAAATAATAACGTCTTCAGTTTAATAAATAGAATCTTTATGCAGCTTACTTGGCTTGATAACAACTCCTGGTTAATGGAAATCTCTGGAAAAAAAATACTCCTCGATCCCTGGTTAGTGGGATCTTTGGTTTTTGGCAATTTAGAATGGTTATTTAAGGGTACTAAGTCCAAAAACTACGATATTGGTCAATCCATTGATCTGATTGTCTTATCTCAGGGATTAGACGATCATGCTCACATTCCTACCCTAAAAGAACTTGACCATAATATTCCTGTGGTAGCGTCTCCTAATGCAGCAAAAGTTGTTGAGGAGTTAGGTTACACCGATATTCATACCCTGTCTCACGGGGAAACCTATACTTTAGAGGAAACCTTAGCCATTAAAGCCTTACCTGGATCATTAATCGGTCCGCAATTAGTAGAAAACGCTTATATTATTACAGATTTAAAAGAAAAGCAAAAACTCTACTACGAACCCCACGGTAATCATTGTGCTGAGTTATCCGAAGAAGGGAATGTGGACATCATTTTAACCCCAGTGTTAGGAGTAAGTATTTTACACCTTCTCCCTGTCTTGCAGGGTCAACAAACCACTCTAAAATTGTGTCAAACCCTAAAACCTAAATTTGTTCTACCCACTGCTGATGCCAAAGAAACCGAATATAAGGGAGTCTTAGCCTCTATTTTGCGACAAGAAGGAACTATAGATGAGTTTCGTCAACAGTTGCAAGACAATGGCCTGACAACGGAGGTAATGACTCCTAACCCTGGAGAAGTGATTGATTTTAGTCCTCAATTAGTTAATTAATCACAAAAAAGTTGATGAAATGGGAAGTGTGGGAAGCAATATTAATATTTTGCTCCCCCATCTCCGGTGTCTCCGGTGTCTCCGGTGTCCCCCCATCTCCTAGTCTCCCCATCTCCGGTGTCTCAACATATTCAACTCCTTGTGACTATGCTTAGAGGCACAAAACCAGATATCCTACTAAATAGGACTGTTTATGCACAAATTAAATGATGCAATTTTCCAAAATCCTAATTGCCAATCGCGGGGAGATCGCTTTACGCATTTTGCACACTTGCGAAGAAATGGGTATTGGGACCGTTGCGGTTCACTCTACTATAGATCGTCAAGCCCTTCATGTTCAATTGGCTGATGAAAGTGTCTGTATTGGTCCTCCTGCCAGTGGCAAGAGTTATCTCAATATTCCTAACATTATCTCGGCTGCTCTCACACGCAACGCCACGGCAATTCATCCAGGGTACGGATTTTTAGCGGAAAATGCTCGTTTTGCTGAAATATGTGCCGATCATCAAATTGTCTTTATTGGCCCGTCTCCTGAGTCTATTCGGTCAATGGGGGACAAATCTACCGCAAAAAAAACCATGCAAAAAGCAGGAGTTCCTACGGTTCCGGGTAGTTGGGGACTCCTACAGAGTGAAGAAGAAGCTTTAAACGTTGCTCGTGACATCGGTTATCCGGTGATGATTAAGGCAACAGCCGGAGGTGGTGGCCGAGGAATGCGTCTGGTACGAGAAGAAAGCGAGTTTTCTCGTCTCTTTCAGGCAGCACAAGGGGAAGCAGAAGCGGCTTTTGGTAATGGCGGGGTTTATCTAGAAAAGTTTATCGAACGTCCCCGTCACATCGAATTTCAGATATTAGCGGATAGTCATGGGAATGTGATTCATTTGGGGGAAAGGGACTGTTCTATTCAACGTCGTCACCAAAAGTTGTTAGAAGAAGCCCCTAGTCCTGTTTTAACCCCCCAACTTCGCAAAAAAATGGGAGAAGCTGCCGTTAAAGCGGCTAAGTCGATTAAATATGTTGGTGCCGGAACCGTCGAATTTTTGGTGGATAATCAGGGTAAATTCTATTTTATGGAAATGAATACCCGTATCCAAGTGGAACATCCAGTGACAGAAATGGTTACGGGATTAGATTTAATTACGGAACAAATTCGTATCGCCCAAGGGGAAAAATTACAATTCAAACAATCGCAAATTGTCTTAAAAGGCCATGCCATTGAATGTCGTATTAATGCTGAAGATCCCGATCTCAATTTTCGCCCCCATCCCGGCAAAATTAGCGGTTATCTTCCCCCCGGTGGTCCAGGAGTAAGAATGGATTCTCATGTTTATACAGATTATGAAATTCCCCCTTACTATGACTCTTTGATCGGTAAATTAATTGTTTGGGGTCCCGATAGAAATACTGCTATTAAGCGTATGAAAAGGGCATTAAGAGAATGTGCTATTACAGGGGTTCCAACTACTATTGATTTCCATAAACGGGTATTAGAAACCCCCGCTTTTTTGGCAGGGGATGTTTATACTAATTTTGTGGTAGAACATTTAATGCCTAAGTCCTATTGATACTGTAATCTAATAATTAGGGTTTGCTGAATAAAAGCAAAACCCTATTCTTTAAAAGGTTACACCCATATTCGCGATCGCAAAAAAGATCAGCTTTGTCGGCTACAAACCGCTATAATTGGTAGAAACACCTCCCAGTTGTTGGTCAAGAACAAATGTATCGAAAAGAGGAGCAACCTTTACCGCCCCCAGAAAAATTTGAATTACCTTTCGAGGGCAAATTGTCCCCCAATAATCGTTGGGTAATCATGGCACAGTTGATACCTTGGGATGATTTTGAGGAAGAATATGCTAAACTTTTTTCAGCGGAAAAAGGTGCGCCAGCCAAACTATTTAGAATGGCATTAGGGACATTAATTATTAAGGAAAAATTAGGAACAAGTGATAGAGAAACTATAGAACAGATTAGAGAAAATCCCTATCTACAATACTTTATAGGTTTAAATTGTTATCAACAAGAGCCACCACTGGAATCTTCAATGCTAGTTCATTTTAGGAAAAGAATTGATGGAGAATTGATAAACAAAATCAATAAAAAAATAGTAAAAAGAGAAATAGACAAGAGTGATAAAGAAGTAAAAAAAAAGGATTGTCTCCAAGAAAAAGGAGAAAAAATAAAAAATAAAGGTAAACTAATTTTAGATGCGACTTGTGCGCCAGCAGACATCAAATACCCAACGGATTTAGGCATATTAAATCAAGCCAGAATTGAGACAGAAAGAATAATAGATAATCTTTATAAACCATTAAGAGTAAAATTGAGAAAAAAGCCGAGAACTTCTAGAAAAATTGCTAGAAAGGAATACTTAAAAGTAGCTAAAAAACGAAAAGTATCTTATCAAGAAAGAAGAAAAGCTATCGGGAAACAGTTAAAATACCTTAAGAAAAATTTAGGAAATATAGAAGACTTAATTCAAGCTGGGGCTTCCCAGGAAAATCTGAGTAAAAGACAGAAAAATTGTCTAGAGACTATCAAAAAAGTTTATGAACAACAACAGTCAATGTGGGAGAATAAGACCCAGAGTGTTCCTCAAAGAATTGTAAGTTTAACTCAACCGCATATTCGTCCAATAGTGAGGGGAAAAGCAGGAAAACCAATAGAGTTTGGAGCTAAACTCTCAGTAAGCTGTGTAGATAACTATGTGTTTCTAGACAAAATAAGTTGGGAAAACTTCAATGAATCTTGTCATTTAAAAGAACAAGTAGAAAAGTATAAAGAAACGTTTGGCTATTATCCCGAATCCGTCCATGTAGATAAAATTTATCGAACTAGGGAAAACAGAAATTGGTGTAAGGAAAGAGGTATAAGAATCAGTGGTCCGAAGTTAGGAAGACCTCCGAAAAATGTCAGTGAAGAAGAAAAGAAACAAGCCCACTCCGATGAATGCTTCCGTAATGCTATTGAGGGAAAGTTTGGACAAGCTAAACGAAGATTTAGCCTAAATCTCGTGATGACAAAACTCCCTGAAACCTCCATTACATCTATTGCTATTACATTTTTAGTTGTCAATCTTTCTAAACTTCTGAGGCAGTTTTTGTCGCTTTTTTTGTCCTTATTTACTAATAATAGAACAGGGGAACTCATTAAACCGCCTTTCATTAATTTTGATTATACTTTAAACAATTTTTATGTACTAAAACTTATTGATTTGTCAGAAAATTCTTGGTCAAAAGTGGCATAAATTTTGGAGAAGCTTTTTCAGCAAACCCTAATTAATTCTTAATTGTTAATTATTAATTGCTCAAATATCAGGCCAAATTAATCAATTCAGACCAATGAATTTTAAGTAGATTACTAATTTCATGACTATGGGTTTGGACAAAGTCATGATCCCCATTAGGGATAATAGATAATTGAGCATTAGGGATCTTGTCACGATATACTTCACAATGCCAACGAGGAATATGGGAATCGCACTCAGCAGCAATAACGAGAGTAGGAACCTCAATCTGGTGAATATGGTTTTCTACCGTATCAACTGCATCTTCAGGATTTAACCTATCTTTGAGGAAAGAAACTGCTGTTGGTTGAGTTAGGATTGCCTGACGGGTTTCACAAATTGCTTGATAGTCTTTTTTTTGTCCTCTGAGGATAAATATGGGGGCAATCAAAGCAAGTGCCACATCGACTAACTTGGTTTTCCACAACAAAGGTTTGAGATAGTCGTAGCGACCGACAAAACTATCATCCCTAATTCCTGCTGGTGCAAGCAGAGATATTCCCTTTAATGAGGCTGAACATTGCTTTTGTGCTGAACTAATAGCGTAGGATGCCGAAACCCATGCACCATAGGAAAAACCAACTAAAAAGAATTCTTGAATTTGTTTAACACTAATGAAATTTTGTAAAAATTCTACTTGATGATCCACAAGATAACGAATCTGAGGCTTAGAAGAATCTCCAAAACCTAACATTTCTAGACTGATGCAACAATAATGAGACTGAAGTTCTTTAACCAAGGGATGTAATGTCCAAGCGTCACCGAAAAAACCATGTAAAAAAATTATTGGTGTCCCTTTCCCGACTTCAGTATAAGCCGCGGTATATTTTCCTAGATTAATAAATTGTTTTTCCATAATATTTTTATGTGGTTTATTATGATCCTGATATTGGGTTAATAGCCTGTTCAATAATGGCAATAGCTTGATCTATTCCCCCTGATTTCTCAATAGCTTGCTGCAATTTTTGAGACTTTTCATGATAACGTTTTTCCCCTAGAACGCGCTGAATCATTGGGCGTAAATTGTCGGAGTTCAACTTACCTAAATCGATCATCTCTCCCACCCCTGTCCAAGCAATCCTGGCCGCAATACCTGGTTGATCGTTGGTCACGGGAATAGCTATCATCGGCACACCATAGGTTAGGGACTCTAAAGTTGTATTCATACCAGCGTGGGTAATAGTTAGGGCAGCTTTTTGTAAAAGTTCTAACTGAGGGGCATATTTCACCACAAGAGGATTTCCTGGAAGATTGGGTAAAGAATCCGGTTCTGAACCTCCCCCTAGAGAAATAAGCAATTGAGCATCTAATCCTTTACAGGCCCCAGCGATCGCCTCGAAAACATAAGTTAAACAATTCTGCAAAGTTCCCATCGAAGCATAAATTAGGGGTTGTCCTGTGAGTTTATCCCAAGGAAAATCAACTGACATACGACTTTCACTCGTATGATAGGGACCTGTATAGTAAAAATGAGGTGGGAGGGTTTGACGGGGAAAATCAAAGGCAGCAGGTTGATGACAGAGAATCGCTAGGGGCGAATCTGTGTAGGTTTCTGCTCCTAATTGCCACTTTTGACGATACTTAAGTCTCAATTTTTTTCCTGCTTGTCCAAAGGGGTTAGTAACTTGGTAGGCAAACCAATTTCTAAGATTAGCCCACCAAGAATCACGGTAAAGCCAAGGGGTAAATACAGGAGGTATTGGTTGAGTCGAGGGAAGGTATTATCCTTCGCCCCTCTCATTTAGATCCGTGCTTGCGACTTTCACCGCACACGGCTCCCGACAAGTTAGACTTTTCCAGTCTTGCCCGTGTGGATATGCTGGTGGCAGCTATGGTGGACTGCTATTAAGTTTTTAGGCTCCCAGTTATCGTGGTTTCCGTCTATGTGATGGAGTTGAACCCTCTCATCGTCCATAAACTTCAATCCACAATGTCCACATGAATGGTGTTGTCTTTTCAGACATTTAGAGGTTGCACCGTCGTAGAGCTTACTGTTACGCTTACTCCAATACAGGGTGTCTCCGTCGTAGGGTGATTTGTTGCCTTTGACATTGACATGGCTGTTTTCACTGCGTGATACTGCTGGAAAAGCCTTCTTGATAAGTTCTGATGCCTTGTATCGGTTCAGTTTCTTTTCTTTGTTGAAGACTTTGAAAGCTCTGTGTGCTGTTCTCCATAAGGAGAAGCGAGAGCCGTCCATTTTGCAATACCTATGATAGTTTCGCCATCCTCTGACTAGGGGAGCTAATTTCTTAGCTTTAACCTTAGCCCCATAATTCGAGCAGTTGACGATATCTTTGACTTTCTGACGGAATGTTCTGTAATTGTCCTCTGATGGGACGCATCTGAACTTTCCGTTGGTTTGCACTTTGAAGTGCCAGCCTAGAAAATCAAATCCTTCTGTCGCTCTGACGAGTTTGGTTTTCTTTTCACTTACCTTTAGTCCTCTGGCTGCTAGGAACTCTTGTATGTCTTTGAGTATCTTGTCGGCATCGTCTTTAGGCTTTAGAATGACAACCATATCGTCCGCATAGCGGATACTGTAATGGATGTCTTCTATACCGTCCAATGCGACGTTAGCTAATAGTGGACTTACCACCCCCCCTTGGGGGGTTCCTTGTTCTGGAAATTCTGGATTGACACCTGCTTTCAAGCATCTCCATATCCCAGTCTTGATTGTCTGGGGGGCTATCACCCTTTCCATGATTGAGGTGTGGTTAATCCTGTCGAAGCATTTTTCTATGTCTAGCTCTAAGATTCTTTTATTTAATCCGTTTGAGTCGGATTTTAAATTTAAGAATAGAATCTTTTGGGCATCATGGGTTGAGCGTCCAGGTCTAAACCCGTAGCTTCTGGCGTGAAAAAGTGCTTCGTGTGCTGGTTCTAGGGCATATTTCACAAGGCATTGCCATGCTCTGTCTGCCATAGTTGGAACCTTTAGCATTCTGGTCGTACCGTCCTTTTTGGGGATGGGTATTTCTCGTAGCTTAGAGTGTTTCCAGTCGTGAGCTTTGAGTAACCTTTCTGCTAGGGCAAACCGTTGTTTGAAATTGAGGGATTTTATCCCGTCTATTCCTGCGGTCTTCTTGCCAGTATTTAGCTGTGATACTTGTCGGACAGCGAGTAGTCTAGCAGCTTTGGATTTCAAAATAAGCTTTTGTATGTTCCTAGCTCGTCTAGTGTCCTCTGCTTGAATGGCTTTGAACAATCTTCTTTGGAGACGGAAAAGATTTCTGCGAAATTTCTTCCACGGAATGTTTTTCCAGAGTTCACTAAAATCTATGATTTTGTGTCTAACCATGTTCACCTCGGTTAATCGTTTTCTATTTGCCTCGAAGCAATTACGCTTCGTCCTACCCGAATCTAGAGGATTCCGCATCTCGTCTTGCCTACTCAGGGTTCGACTATTTCCTGAGACTCTAGATTCGTTTTTATTCGTTCCGTCCGATGATTGATTGTCCCTTTAGATGGAACCGATTTGACTATCGGAAACCCTTGGTTAAGTCAGTCACACCTGAAAGATGCTGACGGGTTACGTTGCTCCGATGAGGTCAGGGGATACTACTCTTTCTGCTTTACCTGCCTTCAAGTAAGTCACTTTTATAGGTTCTGTTTCATCGTGGGGACTCCTGTAACGCCAGTGTCACCAGCAGTCGGTGTCTGATTGCGTCCTATTCCCTGCTTCAGCCTCCCAAATTCCGAGTTGGGTCACTGAGGGTAGGTCTTGAGTCATGTCTAACCTTGACAGGGAGGACTTTCACCTCCATCAATCGGACAGTTACTCAGATTAGGTGTTTATGCTGTTCGGTAATCCCTACTTAGCTTGTTCGGTAATTTGTCATTAAGTTTTGTAAACTTGTTGGCTTTTACCTGATGTTTGGTTTTTGTCCATTTGACTTTCCTAGATTGTCCCCTTCGAGGATGACCTTTAGTGGGTCTGATTTTCCTTTAGGGTCTAGTTGGTCATTTCCACCTTGTTTGACTCCTTATGGAGCCTCTGAGCGAGTCACACGCTGTATCTTTGTCTAGTACTAAATATCAGCTTTCTGACTCATCGAATCGCACCCAGGTTCTTGATTAAAAGGTAAGGCACTACAAAGAGTTATAAAAGGGATATCCAGTAATTGAGCTACTGTGCCTCCCTCTGGATTAATTTGATCGACAATTAATGCTTCTACTCCTGTTTTTTCCAGGGCATTTGCTCCTTCTTCCAGAAAAATTTGGGCAGATTGATAAAACCAGTTGATGGTGAATTGTAAGGCGGGAATACCTTTAAGTTTACTAAGTTTTTTAAATAAAGCTTCTGTTGAACCTAGAGGAAAAATATCTGCACCAATAGGGTAAAAATCAAGTTTAGCTGCTCTTATTTTGGTTTCTGCGTCGGGAACGCCAAAAAAGGTGATCTGATAGCCTTTTTTTTGTAACCCTTGTCCTAGAGGAAGCATGGTGTGGAGATGACCCGTTTCCGCAGGGCAATATAAACCGATATGTTTCATAGTTGCTAGAGAAGTTTTTGTTTGGTTAGAGATAATCTGATTCTAAGGGACAATGATCTTTAGAGGTGCATAAGAGACCTCTATCATACCTAAAAAACGGTTAGCGAGACCTTAATCTTCTTCCTAAATCTCTTGCAAAAGTATTTCGTGATATGATAAGTGGCTGTTTTTTTAGCCAAGACTGTGCTCAGATAGCGATCGCCAGAATAAAAGAGTTTTTTGTGATACTAATTTTCTGGGAGAACATTTAATGCCCCAAAGCTAAAAGGAAAGATTAAGAAAATCTATAATAAGGTGTTTCAATGTGTTAATTAGTAAAATTTTCGTTTATCCTGTTAATTGAAAAATTACACATTAATGAAAATATTAAAAATGCAAGTTTCTCTATCTAAAAATATTTTAGTTTGTAGTATTGTTTGTAGTATACTAAAAATTACAAGTGGTGTTGCAAATGCGAATATTTTCTATGATTTTGAAGATGGTTTGCCTTCTGATGCAATATTTATCCAGGAGCTACTACCGACACTACCAGACGACCCTAATTTTGATTATGAACCCATTATTGAAACTAGGAGTTACGCATTGACAAATTAACTTAAATATGAGTAGCTTTAAAGAGAGACAACGATCGCTAATTATTAGAGTCATTAAAATTGACGTAATAATAACAATAACTAATCTATAAATTAGGCTGATAATTTCAAATTTATTTGCTCTAAAATAAAATTCCGATTAACTTCAATAGACAATTCTCTTTGGAGTTGATACCAATTATCAATTAACTCATTAGCTCTCATTAATTCAAGTTTAATAAAAGCCCGTAAAGAACTAAAGAAATGGGTCAATATAGCTTCTGATTTTCTGACTATAAATTTATTGATACCACATAATTGTTTGAGCGCACGATGGTAACATTCAATAATCCAATGAGTTGTTTTCAACAAAGTAAATAGAGTTTTATCTGTTTCTCTTAAGTCTTTATTCTCTTTGTCAAATAAAATATAAAAACGAAGCATCCCGTTTTTGAAATGTTTCTTAAATACTTTAACTTCGCCAAACTCTTTTAAGTAAACAATTGTCCCATTTTCCTCTATTTCTAAGCTTTCAACGGATTGATATTGTCCTTTAACGATTGATACTTGTCGATTTTTAGCTATTCCTATCATGAAACCTAATTCTTGTTTTTTCAAAAATTTAAGGTTCTCTTTAGATGAATACCAACTATCACCAGTTACATAAATTGGCCTCAGTCCCCAAGCTAAAACTTCCGATAGCATCATCCGAAAATAATCATTTTTAGACAGATTATCTTCTTTATCATAAAGTCGATAATTTAGAGGGACTGAAATTCCATTAGGGTCAGTATATAATAAAGTAACTAAATTAATTCCTTTGATAGTTTTATGTTTATTTCCTGACCAGAAATAACCAATAAATTTACTTAATTTAGGATTACTATAAAGTTTTTCAATGACTGTATCATCAATACTTAAGGTTCCCCCACTCAGTTCAATGTGCTGTTTAAATTCATTGAATAAATCAACAGGTTTATAGCTTTCTCTTAATAAAAAACGGTTAACACTATCATGAGATAAATCCTCAAATATCTCGGATAAACGATTACAACCCGAATATTTGGATTCAGCAATTAAATAGTAAGTATAGAGTTCTAAATGACATTTAGCCGTTGATTTCTTCGTTATAGTTCGGATATCTACCTCCAGTTCTTATAATCCTCTCTATTTTATCAGTTTTTTGCTTTTTGTTAACAGCGATAGCTTTCTCTGTTTGGACTATGCACATTGTAAACCATCTGTCAATGCGTAACTCCTAGAAACATTACCTAATGGCAACAATGTTTTACGACTGGGCGATAAAAATAATACCTCAGCAGAAAATGGTGGGGCAGCTACTAGCTCTCTTTTGAATCCTAATATAAGTTTTGCAAATGTCAAAGTTTCTGCTGAGTTAAATTCTGATGGGGATACTAATGACCGATTTTTATTATTGGCTAGGACGAATTTGGACACTTTTGATACTTACTCATTTGGAATTGATTTTGAAACCGATCAGATATTGTTACGTAAAATAGTTGGAGGGGTTATTGATACTCCTTTGGTACAGGAATCTGTTGCACTTGATCAAAATACAACCTATTTTGCTGAGTTTACAGTTATTGGGAATGAACTAACGGGAAGTTTATTTGACGAAACCAGCACTAATCTATTGTCAGAAATATCATTTTTTGACAATGATCCATTAGCCCCAGGAGTTACGGGTATTTCTACAGATATTAGCGATGGGTTCTTACCCCAAGGAAATGACATAAATAACGGAACGATTGACAATTTCTCTGCTATGTCGGTGCCTGAACCTAGTTCTATATTTGGTATTTTAATGGTCGGTGCATTAGCAAACAAAATTTCACGACGTAAATGGTCTAAGTAAATAGAAGAATTTTCTGAAAAATTATTGATAAAATTGTTAAAATTCTTTGGAATCTATCTTCTTAGTAAGTTAGGGTAGTTTACAGATCAGGATTTGTAAACTTTATATTGCCTAAAAAAAGCCCTTGTTTTCTAACAAGAGACTTAGAAATTTTTTTATCATTTAAAATTAACCGGACCAACTCACCCAATGAGGGGAATGTGCGGATAAGGTTTCGTCTAATTCACATTGTTGACTGCCTTCTAAACAGATTTCTTGGGTGTCAGCAACACTCAAATCGGCGTTAACAATAGTGGCACCGCAAAGCTTAGCACCGCTTAAATCTGCCCCATCTAAATGAACCTCTGCAATCTAGCTTTACTGAGATTAACATTGTTTAAATTAGCACAACGTAAGTCAGCATTGGTCAAGTCAACCCCAGTTAAATCTGCACCACTCAAATCTGCACCAATGAGGTTAATTTCTGTTAAGTTAGCTCCCACTAAATGAGCTTTGGTTAAATCCACATTGGTTAAGTTAGCTTGCGCTAAACAAGCACCACTCAAATCTGTATATTTGAGATTAGCACCACTTAAGTCCGCACGGGTTAAATTAATCCGTTGTAGATTCAATCCTTGTAAGTCCGCTTGGTGTAAACTTATGCCTTCAAAGTCGCGCTGATTTTTGAGATAATTGGTAAAAAAATGTCGCTCTTTCATCACTATCTTCTCCTATTAAGCTCATGCCGTCTCTTCCGCTTAATATTTGTCTATAACTATGGTCTAATTGGTTATTAATAATTATTCAAATCGAAGCGAAAATGTCAACGTTCAATGATTCAATTTTAAAATACTCTTTAGAACTCTTGGGGATTAATCTGAAAAAGTCAATAATTTTTTACAAAAATTAGTATTACTTTATTTTTAACAGACTAAAACCAGAGATGTTTATATTGTAGGGGTTAACCTCTACAGAAATGTGTATTAGTTGAAATAGTCAATTTTTTAACTGTCATCTTTAGTGTGGTCGTTTTATCGGATAAAAGCTAAGCTAACTATATCGATGATAGTAATGCTAAAAATTCAAAGTTTACTGATAACTGAACTATGATGGTCTCAGAACTAGCGATCGCAACATCTAACCTCACCAAGCAATTTGAACGCCATATTGCGGTCAATAAGCTAGAATTGGAGGTAGAGTCTGGAGAAGTTTACGGATTGATTGGCCCCAACGGTGCAGGGAAAACCACCTTGATCCGAATGTTGGCCGCAGTTGAAGAACCCACAGCAGGAGAAATTCATATTTATGGCGATCGCTTATTAAGGGATAGTAGTCACCCCCGTCTCAAACAAAAATTGGGCTACCTTCCAGATGATTTTCCCTTATATGAAGACCTCAATGTTTGGGATTATTTAGATTATTTTGCTAGACTATATCATCTAAGATTACCCCATCGTCGTCGTCGTCTTCAAGAAGTTCTAGAGTTAGTCCAATTAACCAGTAAACAAGACAGCAATATCAAAACCCTTTCACGGGGGATGAAACAAAGACTAAGCTTAGCTAGAACTATTTTACACGATCCCCTTTTATTACTATTAGATGAACCAGTTTCCGGTTTAGATCCCATTGCGAGAATGCAGTTTAGAGAAGTGGTCAAAACCTTGCAAAATGTTGGGATGACGGTTTTAATTTCTTCCCATGTTCTCAGTGATTTAGTAGAATTATGTACTTCTGTTGGTATTATGGAACTAGGATTTTTAGTAGAAAGTACCTCACTCAAGGAACTATACGAAAGATTATCCCATCAACAAATTATCATCAAAACATTAGGAGATTTAACCAAACTAGAACAAGAATTAAAAGGCTTTTCTCAAGTAGAAGAATGGGAGATTCTCTCTCAAAAAAACAGTTTACGGGTTAATTTTTCAGGAGGAGATGAAGAAAGTGCCGAATTATTAAAACATCTCGTTCATCAAGGAATTCCTATTGCAGACTTTCATTGTACTCAGGAAGATTTAGAGTCTATCTTCCTTAATTTAGGTCACAAACAAGCATCATAATTGATGTTACTTACTAAACCACAAATCTAGGAGAAAAAAGCCAATGCTTGTCACCTATATAGATAAAATTGGGGACTGGAATCCCCAACTAATCAGAGAATTAAAAGGACGCTTTAAAGTTCGTAATTTATCTATCGCTGCTGTTATTGCTTTTGGTATTCAATTTTTATTACTATTAGCTTTTGATGCACAACTCCCCATGGATAGCATTACATCACCCCAAAGTAGTCGTTATTGTACAGCTAATTCACCAGGAAGGTATAGCAGTTATAGGTTATCATGTATTAAGGATTTACTAGGAAATTGGGTTATTAACTGGCAACTTTGGTGGTTAGATATTTTCAAAGTTCTTAGCGTCATTGGTTTATTTATTTTATTAACAGCCGGAGCCTATTTACTGATAGCTGATTTATCTAAAGAGGAAAATAGAGGAACCCTAAACTTTATCCGTTTAAGTCCCCATTCTTCTCAAAATATTCTCTTAGGGAAAATTCTGGGTGTTCCTTCTATTATCTACTTTTTATCTGCCATTTTATGTCCCCTACACTTAATAGCTGGAATTCAAGCACGTATTTCACCTAGTCTAATTTTAGCCTATTATTTAGGTATTATTATTAGTTGTGCATTTTTCTATAGCCTTTCATTACTTTTTGGTTTAGTGAGTTCGGGGTTAGGAGGATTTCAAGCTTTTCTATGCAGTGGACTGGTTTTAATGTTTCTCTTTATCACAACAAGTGTTCTTTTCTCTTCCCATGATTTTATTTCCCACACCCCTTTTGATTGGCTAATGTTGTTTTATCCAGGGACAATTCTAGCTTATCTGGTTGAGTCCACTTATATTCCTGTTAAAACAGCAGATATTGATTACGAAACCCTAGAGCAATTTGCTTGGTATGGTAAACAATTTTGGCAGAATTCATTCTTAGGAATTAGTTTCATCTTTGCTAATTATGGGCTTTGGATTTATTGGATAAATCAAGCATTAAACCGACGTTTTCGTAATCCTAACGCAACATGGCTCAGTAAGGTAAATAGTTATGGTATATCAGCTAGTTTTATTATTATTACCACAGGATTTATCTTTCAATCAGGCCGCTGGGGAGACATAGAAGACCATATTTTTGCGAATATTATTATCTTACAAATGTTCATTATTGGTTTTGCTTGTTTACTAATGGTGGCCTTAAGTCCCCATCGTCAAACTTTATATGATTGGGCAAGATATCGTCACGAAAGTACCGAAAATTCCCGTTCTCTCGTCCGAGATTTAATTTTAGGAGAAAAAAGCCCCTCACCCCTAGCGATCGCTCTCAATGTAGCTATTATGTTTGCCTATCTTATCCCCACAGCATTGATAGCACCCCTAGATCATCCTTTTGGTGTTTTATTAGCACTATTTATTACTCTGAATCTCTTAATAATTTATGCAGTGATAGGTCAACGAATTCTCTTGTTTAAACTGCCTAAACCTACCTTGATTGCGACTGGAGTAATTGGTGTTTTAATGTTTATTCCTCCTTTGATATTTGCCATTTTACAACTTGATCCCAATAAAGCTGTAACTCCTTGGTTATTTACTATTTTTAGTGTGGTTGCTTCTTATGATAATCTAGAAATGTTAAGCATAATGTCAGTTATGTTTTCTCTCTTAAGTCAATGGGGACTAATTGCTTTAGGTAGCTATGAAATGGGTAAATGTTTACAAAAAGCAGGAGAATCAGAGACTAAATTGTTGTTAAATTCTTCAGGGAGGTTAATATAAATAGGGTTTGCTGAATAAAAGCAAAACCCTATTCTTTAAAAGGTTACACCCATATTCGCGATCGCAAAAAAGATCAGCTTTGTCGGCTACAAACCGCTATAATTGGTAGAAACACCTCCCAGTTGTTGGTCAAGAACAAATGTATCGAAAAGAGGGGCAACCTTTACCGCCCCCAGAAAAATTTGAATTACCTTTCGAGGGCAAATTGTCCCCCAATAATCGTTGGGTAATCATGGCAGAGTTGATACCTTGGGATGATTTTGAGGAAGAATATGCTAAACTTTTTTCAGCAGAAAAAGGTGCACCAGCCAAACTATTTAGAATGGCATTAGGGACATTAATTATTAAGGAAAAATTAGGAACAAGTGATAGAGAAACTATAGAACAGATTAGAGAAAATCCCTATCTACAATACTTTATAGGTTTAAATTGTTATCAACAAGAGCCACCACTGGAATCTTCAATGCTAGTTCATTTTAGGAAAAGAATTGATGGAGAATTGATAAACAAAATCAATAAAAAAATAGTAAAGAGAGAAATAGACAAGAGTGATAAAGAAGTAAAAAAAAAGGATTGTCTCCAAGAAAAAGGAGAAAAAATAAAAAATAAAGGTAAACTAATTTTAGATGCGACTTGTGCGCCAGCAGACATCAAATACCCAACGGATTTAGGCATATTAAATCAAGCCAGAATTGAGACAGAAAGAATAATAGATAATCTTTATAAACCATTAAGAGTAAAATTGAGAAAAAAGCCGAGAACTTCTAGAAAAATTGCTAGAAAGGAATACTTAAAAGTAGCTAAAAAACGAAAAGTATCTTATCAAGAAAGAAGAAAAGCTATCGGGAAACAGTTAAAATACCTTAAGAAAAATTTAGGAAATATAGAAGACTTAATTCAAGCTGGGGCTTCCCTGGAAAATCTGAGTAAAAGACAGAAAAATTGTCTAGAGACTATCAAAAAAGTTTATGAACAACAACAGTCAATGTGGGAGAATAAGACCCAGAGTGTTCCTCAAAGAATTGTAAGTTTAACTCAACCGCATATTCGTCCAATAGTGAGGGGAAAAGCAGGAAAACCAATAGAGTTTGGAGCTAAACTCTCAGTAAGCTGTGTAGATAACTATGTGTTTCTAGACAAAATAAGTTGGGAAAACTTCAATGAATCTTGTCATTTAAAAGAACAAGTAGAAAAGTATAAAGAAACGTTTGGCTATTATCCCGAATCCGTCCATGTAGATAAAATTTATCGAACTAGGGAAAACAGAAATTGGTGTAAGGAAAGAGGGATAAGAATCAGTGGTCCGAAGTTAGGAAGACCTCCGAAAAATGTCAGTGAAGAAGAAAAGAAACAAGCCCACTCCGATGAATGCTTCCGTAATGCTATTGAGGGAAAGTTTGGACAAGCTAAACGAAGATTTAGCCTAAATCTCGTGATGACAAAACTCCCTGAAACCTCCATTACATCTATTGCTATTACATTTTTAGTTGTCAATCTTTCTAAACTTCTGAGGCAGTTTTTGTCGCTTTTTTTGTCCTTATTTACTAATAATGGAACAGGGGAACTCGTCAAACCGCCTTTCATTAATTTTGATTATACTTTAAACAATTTTTATGTACTAAAACTTATTGATTTGTCAGAAAATTCTTGGTCAAAAGTGGCATAAATTTTGGAGAAACTTTTTCAGCAAACCCTATGTAAGTCTCTCCCGTTAAGGTTCCTGTCCCCTCAATAGCCAAGAAACCGATGTTCTCTGTGGTATGAACGGTTTCGTCATCGAGACTGGTATCTTCCTCAATCTTGATTTCAACTGTGTCATTACTTAGATTCTGATAGAGCAATCCGGCAGAGTCTGGACCATCATAACTAGCAATATTTCCGAACAATTGAGGCAGGTTGTTAAAGGTATTACCAAAGTCAATTGTATGCCAGTTATCGGTGACTTGCTCCCCCGTATTACCTGCCACAAAAGCGTTGCCATCCCACTCACCTGTCCCTGAAGAGATAGCCATCCAAGCAATGGTTTCACTGCCACGAGTATTGTTAAGATTAAGTTCTTGCTCTTCTAAGGCAACCTCAAATCCATTTTTGCTAATATTATTCTGACGAGTTCGCACAAAACTAGGATCGTTATAGGTTTGTACTTGGGTTAAGACTATAGGAGTATTGGCAAAATCATGGTTAAAGGTAATACTTTCCCAACCGGATTTAGTGGTAGCATCGGTAGTGGTAGTACCCACTTCGATGATAGTGCCGTCAGACAGTTCCCAAATGCCTTTCTCAAGGGCTAAGAAACTTAAGCTTTCGTTAATATGAGTGCCATCAAGGTTCTCTGGTTCTTGAAGTTTCAGTGAAAACTCACCGCCTTGAATATCGGTAATTCTAGGGATGGAGGGATCACCATTATTAAAGGATAGAGTGTGAGCAAAGATAACTGGGTCGGTGAAAGTATGATCAAGAAGAGTGGTTTGATTGTTATGGTTTAAATCTGAGATTCGACCGACTTGAGCAATGACTCCACTAAAAGGAGGTTGAGGAGGTTTTGAGGGAGCCATAGCGAGGATAGCATTCCCTAAGTTGTCGATGTTTAATACTTTTCCTTGGTAGTCGTCCTCGTATTTAGTCGGAGCGAGAAGATCATCCCCTTGTGCGAGTAAAGTCTTAATTTCATCAAAAGTTAATCTTCTGCCTAACTCTTGTTCAGCCAATTGTTGTGCTACGGCGATCGCTCCACTCACCACAGGAGCAGCCATACTTGTTCCTGATTTAACCGTTGTTCCACCATTTTGATTGGCGGCTCGAATACCTTGTCCGTCGGCAAAGACATCGGTTAAATCGGGATGATGCTGAGAAAAAGAAGAGATTTTTCTATTAGTGTAATCATCTATGGAAGAAACAGCTAAAGAGTAAGGGTTGGCTGCTGGATAGGATACACCAAATTTTCCAGTATTACCGGCCGCAGAAACGGGAATAACATTCGCCGCAGCTAATTGTTGTAATTCATCTCCAATAATCCCAAAATTGGTGGGGTTTACATGGTTGCCTCCAGTGCTGAGGGACATATTGACACTGGCAATATTGTATTCTTGATAATTGGCAAGCACCCACTGTAAAGCTTGTTCTATATCCAAAAAATTCCCTGAATTGTTACTATCAAAAATTTTCAGGACAATAATATCAGCACCAGGAGCTATTCCTGGATAATTCGGATCACTTGAAGCAGCAATACTGGCTACATGACTCCCGTGACCGTTAGTATCACTAGCATCATCATCATCATTGTTTTCGGGATTGCCGTTATATGGTTTTGAAGCAAAATCAGACTGGGTAGCAATGCGATCTGAAATTCCATCATTGTTTTGATCTGGTCCAAAAAAAGGATGATCTAAGTCAATTCCTGTGTCTAAAATCACAATAGATTGACCAGAGCCATCGATCACTTGTCCATTTTTAGAAAAAACCATAGTTGTAATTCTCTCCTGAATATTTTAAATCGACTATGTGACCACAATTACCACAGCGTTTACTGCTAGGAAAATAGCGGTCAATTTTAACTAATTCTTTGCCGTACCATTCACATTTATACTCTAGTTGTCGATTAAATTCACCCCTTTGTATCCGACAGCATAACCCCTAAGTTGCTTAAATGTAAATAATAATTGCTAAATAGTTTAATTGTTTGACATTTACAGACTAATGTACTTGTGAATGCAAGATAAGCTTTTTGTTATAACCAATGAGAGAAAGTTCAACATTGAAGAGAGAAAACCAGTATGACCGGACAAGACTTACACGAAATTTTGTACAGTAAATGGGGCAGATCCTACGATATACAGTTAAGAAAGTTTAAAGGAAGGATTTTCTGTCAAGTTATGTGGAAATATCTTGAACAGGCTTCTTTTCCTATGACTGAACAGCAATATTTTGAACATTTGAATGCGATCGCCAATTATTTGACAGCTTGGGGTAGTCAAGAACAAATTATTAACTATTTAGAAACCACAAAAGAAAGTCCCCGTCTAGGGAAAGCAGTGAGTATTCCCTTAGACTTAGGGGACAAAAGTTCCGAGTGGATTTTAGACGAGTGATTGGGGATCTTCCCAAATTTGCTTTTTTACCCTTATTGATTGTTAAAAAATTGTGGATAATTCCAATAATTTTGTGTTACCTTCAAGAAAAATGAATCGAATTAGCTGTTTTTATGGAAGTTTTGACTATTTTTTTGTCGGGTTTAATCACCATCATTTCTCCTTTAGGAGTCGTGGTTGATAGTGTGGTTGCTGGGCAGTTACGTTCCCAAGTCAAAAGTGTCGAAGCATTAGCTGTTAGGGTTGATAATACCCCCAGTTATCAAACCGTAGCCGGAAAAGTTGATCGCATCCGCATCGCTAGTCGTGGAGTAGAAATTATTGATGATTTAAGGATAGATACCCTGGAAGTAGAAACCGATCCTCTTGATATAAATATTAATAAAATACAAAATTTAAGCGGTCTGGAAAGCATTCAATCTTCTTTAAATAAACCTTTTCAAGGAGGTATTCGCCTAGTTATCAAGGAAAATGATCTCAATTTTGCTCTAGAATCTGATAGCATTAGAAAACAATTACAAGCACTGCTTGATACGATTCTACCTCCAGAAGCACCAAGTTTTAATATCATAAAATTAAAGATCAATTTTATGGAGAAAAATCGCCTAGCTTTAGAAATAGAATTAGAACAAAATGGAGAAGAAGGGGAAGCCCCTACCCAATTAGCGATCGCCGCAGAAGTGGGGTTTGAAATAGAACAAGGAAAAAAAATTAAATTAACGGATCTCAGTGCAATTATTAATGACAGAAAGCTTTCCCCAAGATTTGCCAACATATTACTAGCAGGGATTAGTGATCAATTAAGTCTAGATATTTTTGCTGAGCAAGGATTTTTAGTTAGGGTTTTACAGGTGGATATGAACGAGGAAAGTCTAAACATTGCTGCTTTTTTTAGTCTTGCCCCAGTCAAAGAGGATGAATAATTTAGGATAAAGCAGGTGAGCGGGGCAAAATGATGATAAAAAAAGATTAATATTATAAAGATAAATGAGATTTAATAATTAGACAAAGACAAAGTCATTACTGTTTAAATCCAAGTTATTGCTATTTTTAACAATGGCTACTAACTCATCTTTCATCCCAGCAACTTCTAAAAAGATTCCTTGATCGTTACTATCATAAGGGGAAACACCAACGGAGTAATCACCCACTGCTCCGTATAGTTGAATAAGGTCTTGGGAGGAACTAAAACCAGAGATTTCCAGATAATCTTGTTGTCCGTAGCTATCATAAAATGATTTTTGCGCATCTCCCACAATAAAAGTGTCGTTATTAACGGTTCCTGCTTGGTTCACCACTAAACCAGTTAAAGCATCAGTATTCTCAGACCCTTCTAAGGTACCTGTTGCTTCTATGGCCAATAAACCGATTTCCTCTGTGGTATGATCGACTTCGGAATCCTTGCTGGTGTCTTCGTCAATCTTGATTTCAACAGACCCACTGCTGAGATTTTTTGCTCGTAATCCAGCGGAATCTGGACCATCATAACTAGTGCAGCTTAGCAAAAATAATCCACCAGTCACTTATGATCTTTAAAGCCCTTAAATTTCCAAACGAACGGCTTAGCAAAATGTTGATTAAAGTAATCAATAAAATTGAGAATTTTTTGGGATAGTTCTTCAGTTGAACGGACAGTAATTCTTTTGAGTAAACGCCTGACTAAGATCGAAAACCAACACTCAATTTGATTAAGCCACGATGTATGTTTGGGAATATAAACAAAGCGAATTCGATGAGATTCATCTGATAAAAAATCTGCTCTGCTGTCCATAGATTGCAAAATCCCCTCCTTTCCTTTTCTCCCCAAATCAATAGTAATTCCACAGCTTTCTGCTACTAATTTGACTAAGCTTTCCGATTTATGAGTGTTGAGTTGATCTACAATAAAAATCCATTCTGCTTTTTCATCAATCTTAATCGTTCTCTGGATATGTTCAGAAAAATCTTGTTCTGTTCTTGTCGGTCCAATAGAGGGACTAACAACTTTTCCTCTTGCCACATCCCAGTTCGCAATCAAGCTTAAAGTTCCGTGTCTTTCATATTCAAATTCGATTTTTTCTACTTGTTTAGGCTTGATTCTTTTGTTCGGAAATAATCTCTCAAGAGCTTGAATCCCTGTCATTTCATCTGTACTAATTAAATGAATTCCTTGTTCTAACAAAGTTTTAGCTTCTTGATGAAGTTCACAGATATATTTGACTTGCTTTTTAAATTTTAAGGGATCATCAATTTTGGCATTTAACCAGTAACGAACGAGATGTGGTTGTAATGTCGCTTCTTTTTAAAAAACGCCCCACACTACGGGGGGAAATCTTTTCGACAATTCCTCTTTTTATGGCTTCATCCGCCAACTCTGAAGGTGTCCAATGGCTCACTGGTCTGTCTGATTTTTCACATTCTTCACAAGCGATCTCTACAATCTGGACTACTTGTTCGACCGTAAAGGATTTTGTTGTTCCAGGTCTTGGGCGATCGCTTAAAATTCCTTTGATCAAGACCATTAATGCTTTCTCCGTTACCTGTTGTTCTTCGGCGGCACTCAGTTTTTCTCTCTCCTCAAACCATCGCGATCGCCACTGACGCACTTGTACTCGGTCTAATTCTAATCTTCGACTAATCGAACTATTGCTCTCTCCTGATGCTGCGGCTAAGATTAGCTTGGCTCGTCTAACAAGGCGATAGGGGTTTGTTGTCCCTCTCACTATTTGTTGGAGTACTGTTTTCTGTAGGTTGGAGAGGTTAATTGGCAATGCTTTTATCATGGACATCAACTTCGAGATTCTTCCGTTAGTTTCATTAAAAATCTGGTGGATTACTTTCGCCAAGCTGCACTAGCAATATTACCAAAGAATTTAGGGGCGTTGTTGAAGAGGTTGCCAAAGTCAACAGTATGCCAATTATGGGTAACTTGATCCCCCGTATTACCTGCCATAAAAGCGTTGCCATCCCAGTCACCTTGTCCTGGAGAAATTGCTAACCAAGCGATGGTTTCTGCTCCATGTCCAGTATTAAGATAAGCTTCTTCTTCTTCTAAGGCAAGCTCAAATCCATTTTCGGTGATATTCTTCTGACGAGTTTGCACAAAGGTAGCATCATTGTCGGTTTGAACTTGGGTTAAAATTATAGGAGCATCGTCAAAATCATGGTTAAAGGTGATACTTTCCCAACCGGATTTAGTGGTGGCATCGGTAGTGGTAGTACCCACTTCGATAATAGTGCCGTCAGATAGTTCCCAGATACCTTTCTCAAGCACTAAGAAACCGGAAGTTTCTTTTAGATGATTGCCCTCGTTAGTCTCTTGGTTTCTTAAATTGGTTTCTTGAAGTTTTACAGAGAAGCGATCGCCTTGAATATCAGTAATTCTGATAGTGGATGCATCACTCCCATTATAAGATAAGGGTTGAGCAAAGATAACTGGGTTAGTAAACTCATGGTCAAAGACAATGGTTTGACTATTATGGTCTAAATTGCTAATATCACCTGCTTGAGCAATGATAATCTCACTGGGAGTTTCCACCATGTCGAGGATAGCATTCCCTAATTTGTTGATGTTTAAGACTTTGCCATCGTAGTCATCTGTGTATTGAACTGGACCGACAATGTCATCCCCTTGTGCGAGTACAGTTTTAATTTCATCAAAAGTTAATCTTCTGCCTAACTCTTGCTCAGCTAACTGTTGCGCTACTGCGATGGCTCCACTAACCGCAGGAGCCGCCATACTTGTTCCTGATTTAACCGTTGTTCCACCGTTTTGATTGGCGGCTCGAATACTTCTCCCGTCGGCAAAGACATCGGTTAAAGTCTCATGATGTTGAGAAAAAGAAGAAATATTTCTATTATTGTAATCATCTACGGAAGAAACCGCTAAAGAATAAGGGTTGGCTGCTGGATAGGATACACCATACTGTCCAGTATTACCCGCAGCAGAAACGACGATAACATCTTCTTGAGCTAATTGTTGTAATTCATCATGAATAATCCCAAAATTGGTGGGGTTTACATAGTTGCCTCCAGTGCTGAGGGACATATTGACACTGGCAATATTGTATTGTTGCTGATTGGCAACTACCCACTGTAAAGCTTGTTCTATATCAAAAAAATTCCCTGAATTGTTATTATCAAAAACTTTCAGGACAATAATATCAGCACCAGGAGCTATTCCTGGATAATTGGAATCACTTGAAGCAGCAATGCTGGCTACATGACTCCCATGACCATTAGAGTCGCTGGCATCGTTATCATCATTACTCGTGGGATCATTATAATTTGTTAATGGTGTTGCTGCAAAATCATAGTGGTAAACAATACGATCTGAAACTCCATCTCCATCTAAATCTGGACCAAAAAAAGGATGATCTAAGTCAATTCCTGTGTCTAGAATCACAATAGACTGACCACTGCCATCCATAAGCTGTCCCTGGTTATTAAAAATCATTTTTACAATTCCTCCGTAAATTTTTACTTTTCCGCGCAGACATTTGCCACTTTAACAAAATATTTTGCTAGTTTTCGTAGCACTTTTAATCCATGGTCTAAAATTACTGATTTTGATAAAAATAGACACTATCCCTACATTCTATGGGAGTGAACTATTATTTCACTATTTACAAAAAATTAATTTCGTCTCTAATAATCACATTGTAAATCTTTATTTTTTTTGCAAATAGTGCTCTTACTGACATTAAACATAAAGATTTAAACAATTAAAAATTCTACTACTTAAATGTTCTTACTGGAGATGAATGGAATATTTACTGATATTAAATGTAAAGATTTAAACAATTAATTTAACTGTTCCACCACCGAAGCGCATCCGTGTAACGGGGGTCTTCACCCCGACATTGAAGATAAACTGAGGAACTGTTATCTAGGCTAGAATCGTCATCAGGAATAGAGAAAGATTAAGAGGAAAATAATATGCAAAATAATGAACGTCACAATCGTTCCTCTACTGGTTTTATTGCGGGTATTCTCGCTGCAATGCTTACCACCGGAACTATAACCACTTGGTGGGCTATACATACGTTGAGTAATTCTACTGATATCACCCCCCCAACCCCTAGAGAAAACCCTATCAGTCAACCTTCTGCCAAAAACAAACAAGGACAAGTATATTGGCTAAATAGTAGAGGCGATCGCTTACAACTGCAAGAGAGTCCTTTAAGCATCTCAAAGTCTTTAACAGACGAAGACATTCTCGAAACTGGGGTCAAAGAGTTATTATCGGGGACTGAAACTGCTGAAAATTACACCACTATACCCCCAAATACTAAGTTATTAAGCCTAAAAATAGACGAAGAAGGGGTAAGGATTAATCTCTCTTCCGAATTCACAACTGAGGGTGGTAGTGCTTCTATGACAGGACGTTTAGCCCAATTGTTGTACACAGCCAGCAGTTTAGATGAGAAGGGACAAGTTTGGTTATCCGTTGAAGGGGAACCCTTAAAGGTATTGGGAGGAGAAGGTTTAATCGTAGAACAACCCATGACTCGTCAATGGTTTGAAGAAAATTTTGAGCTTTAAGGGTGACTTCATCGAATCTTTTGTTAGAATCCAAGTGATCTATTAGATTTTGATACTTTATAAGACTGTTTCAAACAGTGATAATCATGTCATTAAATCGTTTATTGCGTGGGTTAGGAGTGTTTCCGGTTTCTCTCGGTTTAGGTTTGTTTACCGTTCCTGTGGTAGAGGCCAGAGACTGGAACCAATATAGTGTCTGTGTGACACAACTACAAAAGTTCAATGTATCGGGAGATAATGCAGCTATTGCTTGTTCTGATGCACTGATTCCCAAAGAATTATCAGAGTGTGTCAGTATGATAGGAAATGCAACTCCTATCGATGGAAATAACTCTGTAAATGCTTGTTTTCAGGTGAGGCGACCTATTGATTTAGGAAACTGTGTCGCTGATATTTATAACGCTGTACCTAGTTTAGCAACGGTTGATCCCGACACAGATACAGAAGAGATTAACTTATTAACTTTATTAAATTCCTGTCGTACCAGTTCACGACCTGGTTTTTATTCTGAATGTGTTATTGCTACTGCTAGAGAAGTTACAGATATGGACCCCATTAGAGCAATGGATATTTGTTTATCAGCACAAGATTTTCCTCGCAGTTTGTTTCCGGCATATAATGAATAATCATTGTGAGAAGATGTAGAAAATTTGTAGGGGTGAACGCTTCGACTACGCTCAGCGTTCACCCCTATCTTTTTATCTTAAATGTCGAGAGAGGACTCTCGGCTATGCCGATGTGGTGAATCTCGACCAATAATAAACATATTCTAGGGCGAGTAGACTTTAGGAAGGTGAAAACAAAAATAAGTACTAAAATACTGCTCGCTGGGCGATACCAATTGCCCCTACTCTCTCGCCCCCAAAAGGGTCCGCAGCATACTTTTAGTTTTTGTGTTGGCTTCTTTTTTGTTTCGCTCAATCGGGACCTGTTGCTTGTCCTGGCTAGAACTAGGCATTTAACTAGAGCGTCCTACTACTAGGAGTTTCACCCAAATCTAGAAGTCACTGCGACTCGCCAACCAAGACATTCTAACACAAGTAAAGCCGTCCTAGAAGGACGGGGTTTCTACCCAATTTTTTGATGAAATTATTATTAACTGCTATAAGTGGTCTATTAATGGGCTTGACAACGGCTCCCTTTTCTGCTTCGTATTTAGCTTGGATAGCATTAATTCCCTTATGGTTATTTACTATATCTCATAAGACTACATCGTTAACACCAGGAGTTAAAAATAAGTTAAAAATTAGAAATATAATTGTTAATGAAAAAACATTAATTGCTTTTATTTGGGGATTTGCTTATCATGGTTTTTCTTTATTTTGGATAACGGGTATTCATCCTATGACTTGGATGGGAGTTCCTTGGTTATTTAGTTTATTAATTGCTATTTTTTGCTGGTTATTTATTACTATATGGGGAGCTATATTAGTTACCCTTTGGTCGGTTATTTTTCGTTTATTTATTGGAAGTAAAGAAATAGGTAATTCCCCCCTGCCCCCACTTACTAAGGGTGGAGAGGAACAGGGAATGGGAATTAAAAAGAAAACATGGTTAAATAATAATCTTTTTCAATCTATAAGTAGGGTTGTTTTTGGGGTAGCTGTTTGGTGTTTATTAGAATTGCTTTGGAATCAAGGTGATTTGTGGTGGACTTCTTTATCTTACACTCAAAGTCCTAATAACTTAACTATTTTACAGTTAACAAAATTATCAGGTTATTCCACAGTAACTGCCGCTATCGTAGCTATCAATGGTATTTTTGCAGAGTCCATTTTTGTTTTGGGAGTAAACAAAAAACAGTTTTCATTATTGATTTTGACAGGAACATTAGGAATAATCTTATTACATTTAGGGGGATTTTACTTATATAAACAACCTTTAATTAATGATCTAAGCAAAGAGATAAATGTGGGGATTATTCAAGGAAATATTCCTAATACGATCAAACTCTATGCTTCAGGATGGAGAAAAGCGATTGAGGGTTATACAAACGGATATGAAAAACTTAGTAATCAAAAGGTTGATCTAATTATTACACCAGAAACTGCTCTCCCTTTCGATGTAGAGTATATCATCAAAAATAGCTCTTTTTATAGTGCTATTTTAAAGCAAAAAGTCCCTGTCATTCTTGGTGCTTTTGGTAGTGAAAAGAGAAGTTATACTAATAGTTTATTTATGATGACAGAGACAGGGAATATTTTAAGTCGTTTTGATAAAGTAAAGTTAGTTCCCCTTGGAGAGTATATTCCGTTTGAGGATATTTTAGGGAAAATAATTAATAGATTATCACCATTAGATAGTCGTTTAATAGCAGGAACATCTGACCAAATATTTGAGACACCTTTTGGTCAAGCAATCACAGGAATTTGTTATGAATCTGCATTTAGTGAGCATTTTCGTCGCCAAGCAAATGCAGGGGGACAGTTTATTCTTACAGCTTCTAATAATGCCCATTATAGTGAAATTATGCCAGCACAACATCATGCACAAGATGTTATTCGTGCCATTGAAACTGACAGATGGATGGCAAGGGCAACTAATACTGGATACTCTGCTATTGTTAACCCAAAAGGAGATACTTTATGGATATCAGAAATGAATACTTACCAACTACATCAAGGTACTATTTATCCTCGAAATAGCCAAACTTTATATGTTAAATGGGGAGACTGGTTAACCATAATTTTAACTATTTTATCAGGAATATTATGGATAATTGATAATTGATAATTATCATTGCGAGGAAACGAGGAATCTCTCTAATCCCCTAGTCATGATAGCTAATGCTGTGTGATAACAAATTGATCAATATGGGGAATACTAATGTTGAGTATACTTACTATTATCAATTATGAAACTAAAACTAATTGCTTGGGGTCTAGGCATTACAACGGTTACAACTGCGGGTTTAGTGGGACTTATTTCCCTCGTTAATTTACCCTATCCTATGATACGTCGTCCCGTCTCAAAAGTTGCTCCACTGTTATTATTACCTAGTTATATCGAGATGGATCATCCTTATCGAGAAGCGATCGCCCATGTGGAACAAGCGGATCAACTTATTCATCATGTTTCTAGTTTTGAGGATATCAAATTAGGGGAAAAAAAGGTTAAACTTGCTCAAGAAAACTTAGATAAACTACCTGTTTGGTTTATTGGTTATGAACCTCAAAGATACTGTCAAATGTTTAGTTGTAGTTGGCAGTTTACCATCGATGAATTTGAAGCAGCTAGAAAAAAAATAGGAAGAATGGAAGCGATTATTTTTCAACAAAGAAATGCTTTTAATACATATCAACAAGCAGAAGAAAACCTCCAAAAAGCCAAACAAAACTATCAACAGGCAATTCAACCGGAACAAAAACAAACAATTATAAACAGTTGGCAGCAATCTTTAGATGAATTACAACAATTACCTCCTCAAACTTTTGCAGCAACGTTAGTTAGTCCAAAATCAAATAGTTATCAGGGAGACTTTCAATCTGTAACAGGAACTATAACAGATCAGCAAAGAACTAATAGAATGATAACAGCAGCTAAAAGCTTTTCTTCATCAGCCACAAAATTATGTGAAAACCCTCCTCATTCGGTGGATAAATGGCAAGAATGTCAACAACTTTGGCAAAAGGCTATTAGTCGCTTAGAGACTATTTCTCAAAATGATATAGGCTATTTAGAAACACAAGCTTTATTAGCAGAATATGAAACCAATTTAAGTATAGTTAAACTAAACAGTAAAGTTGAAAAGCAATCAGTAGCAGCCTTAGAAATTGCTAAAAAAGATATCCAGGCTATTCAAGAACAATTCGCAGATGGAGTTGAAGCGGATCAAAGAAAATTATTTATTAGTAAAATACAAACAGCCATGGAACAACTCAAAAAAGTAAAAACAGGAACTACTGCTTATGAAGAAGCACAAAAATTGTTAAAATTAGCTCAAACTAAAATGCAGGAAGCAACATAGTAAATTAGAGCTGTTTATCAATAATCATTGAAAAAAATGCTAACTTAGTTAACAATAAATAGGTAAGTTTTATTCTAACCATTTATGTCTAACCCTCAAACCACTCAAAACCAAACCTATCACGCTATATTAGAAGCATTAAATCATTTGATTAATGTGGTAGCCAAACTGCGATCGCCTGACGGAGGATGTCCTTGGGATCTGGCTCAAACTCCCCAAACTTTGATACCTTATATCATAGAGGAGGCTTATGAGGTAGTTCATGCCCTTAGAAGCGAAGATCAAAAAGCCATTGTTGAAGAATTAGGGGATTTACTATTACAAGTGGTATTACAAGCACAAATAGCCAAAGATTACGGTCATTTTAGCTTACAAGAAGTGGCAGAAGGCATCACAGAAAAGTTAATCCGTCGCCATCCTCATGTCTTTAGCGATGTAACCGTTGAAAATAGCGAAGAAGTTCGTCAAAATTGGGAAAGAATTAAGGCAGAAGAAAAAGGAGAAACCCAAGAAATGGCTCAGTTATTGAGTCGAAAATTAGATCGTTATCACCGTACTTTACCCCCTTTAATGGCTAGTAGTAAAATCTCAGTTAAGGCTGCAAAAGCTGGTTTTGAATGGGAAAATGTCGAGGGAGTTTGGGATAAATTTTCTGAAGAGTTAACCGAGTTTAAAGAGTCATTAGAAACCGATGACAAAAGCCATCAACAAGCGGAATTAGGGGATTTATTGTTCACTATTATTAATTTAGCCAGGTGGTATGATTTAGATGCTTCAGAAGCATTATCAGGTACGAATGAAAGATTTATTCAAAGACTTTCTAAAATGGAAAAAATTGCAGATCGCCCCTTAAATGATTATGCTTTAGAAGATTTAGAAAAGCTTTGGCAACAAGCTAAAAAACAACTGAATCAATAAGTTATAATTAAAGAGTAATTTTCGGTAATATCTATGACCATCGATCCAGAAAAAGAACAATCCAACTCAAGCTCAAACACCAACAATAGCATCTGGCAAACTGTCTGGGAAAATGTACAAATTTTGGTCATTGCTGTTATTCTAGCGTTCATTATTAGGACTTTTATTGCCGAACCCAGGTATATTCCTTCTGAGTCTATGTCTCCCACTCTAGAAACTGGAGACCGCCTAGTTGTCGAAAAAGTTTCTTATTATTTTCATCCACCCCAAACAGGAGATATTATTGTTTTTGAACCTCCCACGCAATTACAAATGCAAGGGTACGAAAAAGAGCAAGCTTTTATTAAAAGAATTATTGGGACTGGAGGTGATATAGTTGCTGTGGAAAATGGCATAGTCTATGTGAATAATACCCCTCTTGAAGAGAATTATATTTTAGAATCTCCTAACTATAATTTGGATTCTGTACAAGTTCCTGAAGGTTATTTATTCGTCATGGGGGACAATCGAAATAATAGTAACGATTCTCATATCTGGGGATTTTTACCAGAAAAAAATGTCATTGGTCATGCTATTTTTCGCTTCTTTCCTTGGCCACGTATCGGTAGTATTTTAAGCACAATAAATTGAGAATGAGATCAGCAGAAAAAAATAAATAGAGGGGTCAACGCTGAGCTTAGTCGAAGCGTTGACCCCTACAGTTGGAATTAATCAGATAAAAAGTCACATGGTACCGCCGAGAAATTCCTCGATTTCTTTATCTTTTATATAACAACTATGAGATTCATCATGATCAGAACTAGCTGTTAGCTTAGATATACCACTAACCACTAATTCTCGTTGTTTTAACTTATCTTCTTGTAATGCTTCAACCTGTTTTTCCAAAGCTTCAATTCTGTCGAGTAATAACCGAATTACCTTCGCTTCGGAATCAGGTAAGTTGCCATGTTCTAGGGGGTTGACTTTGACCCCGGATTGATAAATTATGCGCCCTGGAATTCCCACAACGGTACAGTCAGAGGGAACGTCCCGTAATACTACAGAACCTGCTCCAATTCTCACACTATTACCTATATTAAGGTTGCCGAGGACTTTAGCCCCTGCGCCTACTACCACGTTTTTACCAAGGGTAGGATGACGTTTACCGCTTTCTTTGCCAGTTCCCCCAAGAGTGACACCCTGATAGATTAAACTATAGTCACCAACTTCGGCAGTTTCACCGATGACCACACCCATGCCGTGGTCGATAAATACACCAGTACCTATTTGGGCCCCTGGATGAATTTCAATACCAGTAAAAAACCTTGCCAGATGGGAGATTAAACGAGGCAAGAATGGCATTCCTTGTTTATAAAGACTATGGGCAACACGATGAAGCATAATTGCTTGTAACCCAGGGTAGCAGAAAAGAACCTCCAGCCAATTGCGGGCAGCAGGGTCACGCTCAAAGATAACACGAAAATCGGCAATCATGGATGATAGCACCAAACTGAATTTCCTGACTTAAAGAATGGATCTCATACCTATTTTACCACTGGGGGCGGTTGACGGCTCACCCAGTTGGTTGATTTGACGGTTTAGGATCTCCCTGAAGGTGATTTTAGAACTGTCTACGAGAGAAAATAAAGCTAGAAATGGTCAGTAGGAGAACAATATAAATCATCCCATAAACCCCATTAACTAATAAATCAGAACTACTGGGAAGAATTCCATAAACTGCTGTATTTTTGAGGTTAAATCTTTCTAGGTTAGGCACAACTAAATAGATGCTTTCTGTTAAGGCGGTAATTTGGGGATTTTTGCTTATTTGTGCTAATTCGAGTAAGTCACTACTGAGATGTCCAATAATATAGATACCAAAGCTTAACAAAGTAGCTAAAATTGAACTTGTAAAAGTCCCAAACGTTATGGCAACGGCTGTTAACACAGCCAATTCTAGTAAGAGATAAACCTGAGAAACTAATAAACTAAAAGGAGAGAATATAATATTTGCCCAAGTTAATGCCCCTAAATAAAGCGCCGTCATAATGGCAATAACAACGGCTAAAACGCCACATAAACCTAGATGTTTACCCACAATTAATTCTGCCCGACTAATGGGTTTAGGAATTAAAATCAAAACGGTTCTTTTTTCAATTTCCTTGTTAATTAAAGCAGTTCCTACGAAAATAGCAACGATCGCCCCTAAAAAAGAGGTTAACCCTAAACCAACATCGAGAAAAATTTTACCATCTGTCCCCACCGAAATTTCAGGAAGTAAGCGCAAAGATAGGGCTAAAACAACGGCAAAAAATCCAATTATATAAAGAATGCGATCGCGAATAACTTCTCGAAATCCGTTACTAGCAATGATCCAGATTCTGATTAAATTCATGGTTATTAAAGTATCTTTCTTACTGCTGTTGACATTCTTATTATTCCCCAGTATCTGTCTAAATCAAACTTCTGTCAAAATTATACCCACCATAACAAGCTGGTGGGTTATTGCTGTAGAGCTAAAAGCAGATATTATCCTTGAGTTGTTGGAAAAGCAAGCGAGTGGCATAGAACGTTAAGCGCATAATAGCATCTTTCCCCTTAGCTTGCTTAGCGTCCTTGAAATTGTCCCATTTCTTCCCCAACTTTTTCCCTATCTCTGTATTTAACCGCTTAGGTGGTTTAGGACAAATACTGGATAGACACCATATATAATAGTGTGACCGCATCATTTTTGAGTTAAACCACCGTATATTCTCTTTATCACCTGATTGCTCAACTTGACGGGACAACCCTAAGTAGGATTGAAAATGTTGTAAACTGCGGTTGCGCTTTTGTCTCCCATTGTTCTTAGTTTCTATCCACTCAACCACAGGAAATCCATCTACTAAGAACTTCTCGAAGGGGTACACTTTCATTAATGTTAAAGCTTCCATTCCTATACCCCACCGAAACCCCTTAAAAGCTTGTAGGTAGGGAATAAAGCACTCTTGATCCATCGCTTCATCTAACATCCTTTCTGTGTCTCTACGACGCTGCTCTATGTGATGTATAGCGTAACCGTGATCTAGAGAATATTCTGAGATGTCAATACCTAAGCTGTTAGCGACAGAATTGTTGCAATGGTTTACTCGTCTTCCGTGATGATTCTTGCCGATTAACCACTCAATTATAGGGGTCATACCGTGATCGTTCGTTTGCCATGTTTGTGCGGCCGCTTCTGGGTATTCTAAGGCAAACCGTTGTCTTAACTGATTGACCAATGTTGTTCTTAATTTGTCGAGTTGTTCTAACTCTAAAACCAATTCCCGTACACTCTCTTAAGCTGATCTCGGATTGAAGTAGAAGAAGTCGACATTTGGGGAAAGACCAGGGGAGACTTTGGGATACACTTTGATACAAATGCTCCTGGAAGTGCTGCTTGTGTCGTTATCAGAAATAAACCAGCCTGGGATGCTTTTCAGCAGATGATGAAAAACTATGAACTGGCTGGATTAGATACCGTCCCGTTAATTTTTGAGTATCAACGTTAGATTTTTCCATCGAGGGGTGTCTTCATATATAATACATAGGAAAATTTGCTCAGAAAGAATCAATGGATCTTAAAGCTTTAATTCGTGATATTCCTGATTTTCCTAAACAGGGTATTGTTTTTCGAGATATTACCACCTTACTCAGTGATGCGGAAGGTTTACGTTATACCATTGACACCTTGAAGGAAAAATGTTTGAGTGCTAATTTATCCCCTGATTATATTGTGGGGATGGAGTCCCGTGGTTTTCTATTTGGAGCTCCTTTAGCCTATCAATTAAATGCAGGGTTTGTTCCTGTGAGAAAACCAGGTAAGTTACCTGCTGCTGTGCATAAGGTAGAGTACGAGTTAGAATACGGTACGGATAGTTTAGAAATTCATCAAGATGCTTTAGAGGATCATCATAATGTTTTAATAGTAGACGATTTAATGGCAACAGGAGGAACGGCAAAAGCAACGGCAGAGTTATTGGAAAAAATTGGTTGTAATGTTTTGGGCTTTGCCTTTATTATTGAATTAAAAGCCTTAGAAGGTCGTAAAAAGCTGCCTGATGTTCCCATTATTACTCTGATAGAATATTAAGAGATTAAATTTGCTGATTTAATAAGGAATAAATTACCTAGATTAATATCTTTTCTAATTATCATGACTCAAACCCTATCCCCTGAACCTAATAAACCTTCAAATAAGTTAGAAAACTGGTTAGATGCGGAAAACATTGTCTATGTTGTAAAGCGAATTTTACAAGGCTTATTAACTATATTATTGGCTTCTATTCTTAGTTTTATTATCATTCAACTTGCCCCAGGAGACTACTTAGATACCTTAAAACAGAATCCGAAAATTGCTGAGGAAACTATCAAACAATTAACTAATCAATTTGGCTTAGATAAACCTTGGTATGTTCAATATTGGCGATGGTTTGTGCAGGTTGTTACTCAATTAGATTTTGGCACAAGCTTTGTTTATAACCGTTCTGTTGCTTCTTTACTAGGCGAAAGAATACCCGCAACCTTATTATTAGCAATTTCTTCTATTATTATTACTTGGTTAATAGCCATTCCTTTAGGAATTCTAAGCGCAGTTAAACAGAGTAGTTGGACTGATAAAATACTAAGGGTTGTTAGTTATTTAGGACAAGGATTTCCTAGTTTTATAACAGCCTTAGTTTTACTGATTATTGCTCAATATTTATCCCCGTTATTACCAGTGGGAAATATGACCAGTTTAAACCATACAGAATTATCTCCCATAGGCAAAATATTAGATATTGCTTGGCACATGATCTTGCCTACTATTGCCTTGAGTATTACCAGCTTTGCTGGTTTAATGCGTTTAATGCGGGGACAAATGTTAGACGTGATGAGACAGGATTATATTCAGACTGCTAGGGCCAAAGGACTACCAGAATATAAGGTTATCTATGTCCATGGGTTACGCAATGCTATTAACCCCTTAATTACCCTCTTAGGATTTGAATTTGCTAGTTTATTAGGGGGATCATTTATTGCCGAATTTTTCTTTAATTGGCCAGGGCTAGGAAGACTGATTTTACAGGCGGTAACGGCACAGGATTTGTATTTAGTAATGGGAAGTTTAACTATGGGTGCTACTATGTTAATTGTGGGTAATTTATTAGCTGACTTATTATTGAAAGCAGTCGATCCTCGCATTAAATTGGAAAATATTAAATAGACAAATATGCTCTCACAACTTTATTATATCGTTCGTTCCAAAGTAGATGGCAAATATTTAGTTGCCCAAATTGATAAAGGAGAAGACGAAGCCCCTGTGAGTTATGTATTGGTATTTCCAGAAAATTTTGAGGCACTAAGTTATCTTAATACTCACGGTTCCGATGTCAGCGATCGCTTTATTGTAGAATCTACATCAGGAACCCAATTAAAAACCATTTTAGAACGCTGGGATTTTCAAGGCATTGGCTTAGTCAAAGATCCCCTAGTACCCAGAATTGAATTTATGTCAGTGTGAGGAATTGAGGCTTTAGAAATTGTTTTTTATCTTCAGCCGTATTTTAAGACAAAACTTCTTCTCTTATTATTATGGATTTGAAAAATTCCTTAAAAAAAGTCTATAACAGAAGAGTTAGCGTTATCAACTAAAGTAGAGAACACAAAACTTAGGCATTACTCTATGGAACCTATTTATCAATACGCCTGGCTTATTCCAGTGTTGCCCTTGTTGGGGGCGATGGTGGTGGGGTTAGGCTTAATTTCCTTTAATGAAGCAACCAACCGCCTCAGACAAGTCAACGCAGTATTTATTATTTCCCTGATAGGGGCATCGATGGTGTTATCCTTTACCCTATTGTGGAGTCAAATTCAAGGTCATGGGGAATACACCCGTATGATCGAATGGGCAGCCGCAGGCAATTTTAGCCTACAAATGGGATACACCCTGGATCATATTAGTGCTTTGATGTGTGTTATCGTAACTACGGTAGCCTTGTTAGTGATGGTGTACACCGATGGATACATGGCCCACGATCCAAGCTATGTCCGTTTCTATGCTTATTTAAGTATTTTTAGTGCCTCTATGTTGGGCTTAGTAATAAGTCCCAACCTAGTGCAAGTGTATATCTTCTGGGAACTGGTGGGGATGTGTTCCTATCTCCTCATCGGTTTCTGGTTCGATCGCAAAGCGGCGGCCGATGCTTGTCAAAAGGCCTTTGTTACTAACCGTGTGGGTGACTTTGGCCTCCTCTTGGGAATGTTAGGCATTTACTGGGCAACAGGAAGCTTTGAATTTGATGTGATGGGGGAAAGATTAGAAGATTTAGTCTCTTCTGGAATGATTGCCCCGGCATTAGCCGCATTATTCGCTGTTTTAGTCTTTTTGGGACCAGTGGCAAAGTCAGCACAGTTTCCTCTCCATGTTTGGCTACCAGACGCAATGGAAGGCCCCACACCTATTTCTGCCTTAATTCACGCTGCCACCATGGTAGCAGCAGGTGTCTTCTTGGTGGCGCGGATGTATCCTGTATTCGAGAACATCCCCGTAGCTATGACAACCATCGCTTGGACTGGGGCTATTACCTCCTTTTTGGGGGCAACCATCGCTTTAACCCAAAACGATATCAAGAAGGGTTTAGCTTACTCTACTATCTCCCAACTGGGTTACATGGTGATGGCCATGGGTATCGGTGCTTATACTGCCGGACTATTTCACCTAATGACCCATGCTTATTTTAAAGCCATGTTATTCCTCTGTTCTGGGTCCGTTATTCATGGCATGGAAGAGGTTGTAGGTCATGATCCAGTATTAGCCCAGGATATGCGTTTAATGGGGGGACTAAGAAAATATATGCCCCTAACTTCCTTAGCATTTTTGATCGGAACCCTAGCTATTTGTGGAATACCTCCCTTTGCTGGTTTCTGGTCAAAAGACGAGATTTTAGGCTTAGCTTTTGAAGCAAACCCCAGTTTATGGTTAGTGGGTTGGTTGACTGCTGGTTTAACCGCTTTTTATATGTTCAGGATGTATTTTATGACCTTTGAAGGAGACTTCCGAGGCAATGATATGGACATTCGGGCTGAGTTATCAGCAGCAGTTGCCCCTGTGTTTGGTCCTGGGGCTATGGATGTGAAAGAATTGGAACATGATAGCGAAGATCATGGCCACGATGATCATGGCCACGGCCACAGCGAATATCCCCATGAGTCTCCTTTAACCATGACCTTACCCCTGCTTATTTTAGCCGTTCCTTCCACGTTAATCGGTTTATTGGGTAAACCTTGGGATAATACCTTTGAGGGCTTTATACACGCCCCTGGAGAGGTGATAGAAGAGGTTTCTCACTTCGACTGGACTGAGTTTGGGATTATGGCCGGAAATTCTGTGGGTATTGCTTTGATTGGTATTACCATCGCTTCTTTGACGTATTTACAACACAAAATTGATCCCAAAGCGATCGCCGATAAATTACCTTCCTTGTATAAGTTTTCCCTGAATAAGTGGTATTTCGATGATCTTTACCATAATGTCTTTATTATGGGATGTCGTCGCTTAGCCCGTCAAATTATGGAAGTAGATTATCGTGTTATTGATGGCGCGGTTAATTTGACCGGTTTAGCTACTCTAGTCAGTGGAGAAGGTTTGAAATATCTAGAAAATGGTCGCGCCCAATTTTATGCCTTAATTGTATTTGGGGCAGTGTTAGGATTTGTGATTGTTTTTAGTGTGGTTTAACTGACTTTTTTAAAGTTGGTTGGAAGGGGCAAAATTGCCCCTTTTTCTTTTACTTTTAGATCATTTTCACCAACTTAGACTAAATAAGTTGATCTTGTAGGGGTCAACGGCCGTTGACCCCTACAGAGATGTATAGCCAAACTTTAGGAATTGGTATTAAAATTAAAGGTTAGTAGATCAAAATTTAATTTTAATCCATCAAAAATGACACAATTAGAAAGCAAAAAACCTGCATCTTTACCCCCTGGAGATAAAGGACTACCCTTGATCGGTGAAAGCCTTAGCTTTTTATTTGATCCTGATTTTGGGAAGAAGAAACTAAAAAAATATGGTCACGTTTATAAAACCAATATCTTTGGTAATAACGCTGTTATCATGATTGGTGCAGAGGCCAATCAATTTCTATTCCGTAACGAAAATCAATATGTTGTCTCAACCTGGCCAAAAAGTACCCGTATTCTCTTAGGAAAATTATCTTTGTCCACTAACGATGGTACTTTTCATACTTCTAGACGGAAATTATTAGCCCAAGCGTTTAAACCCAGGGCGTTAAATAGTTATATTCCGAAAATGACCGAAATTACTCAACAATATATAGACAAGTGGTTACAAACCAAAGAGTTAACTTGGTATCCAGAATTAAGAGACTATACCTTTGATGTTGCTTGTAGTCTCTTAATTAGCATAGATAATGCTTCTCAAACAAAATTAGCAAGTTATTTTGAAACCTGGGTAAAAGGATTATTTAGGGTTTGCTGAATAAAAGCAAAACCCTATTCTTTAAAAGGTTACACCCATATTCGCGATCGCAAAAAAGATCAGCTTTGTCGGCTACAAACCGCTATAATTGGTAGAAACACCTCCCAGTTGTTGGTCAAGAACAAATGTATCGAAAAGAGGAGCAACCTTTACCGCCCCCAGAAAAATTTGAATTACCTTTCGAGGGCAAATTGTCCCCCAATAATCGTTGGGTAATCATGGCAGAGTTGATACCTTGGGATGATTTTGAGGAAGAATATGCTAAACTTTTTTCAGCAGAAAAAGGTGCGCCAGCCAAACTATTTAGAATGGCATTAGGGACATTAATTATTAAGGAAAAATTAGGAACAAGTGATAGAGAAACTATAGAACAGATTAGAGAAAATCCCTATCTACAATACTTTATAGGTTTAAATTGTTATCAACAAGAGCCACCACTGGAATCTTCAATGCTAGTTCATTTTAGGAAAAGAATTGATGGAGAATTGATAAGCAAAATCAATAAAAAAATAGTAAAAAGAGAAATAGACAAGAGTGATAAAGAAGTAAAAAAAAAGGATTGTCTCCAAGAAAAAGGAGAAAAAATAAAAAATAAAGGTAAACTAATTTTGTAACTGCTCACCGCAACAAAAAAGTCTTATTGAAAAGCACTACAAACAACATCAGTTGAGTCAACAAAAATATAAGCCCTGTGATTTAGCGTAAAATTTAAGCTAATTTATTACGGCTATTTTAATGACTAACATTCCCAGAATCAAGTCTTTTAAAAACCTCAAATAAAAACAACAATATGAGAAAAAAAAAGAATAGTAAGATAGTTTTTTGTTAGCGGAGATTATCAGCTAACCTTTTGTATTTTTGTGCAGAGAGATAGGGCGATCAAGAAAAATCTATCCCCCATCGGCTCCGGAGCCTTTTACATCTCTAATCCTGGGGGACTCCGACCAGCTAATGACAATAATTCGCATAATTGGACAATGGCATTTTGCCCCTGTAATCTCATGGTCTCTAAAAAACTGAACATTTGGGTGACTAACTCTGCACCCCAGTCGCTTCTTACTCCCCCACTTACTTTGCGGTGAATGACAATGGGACGTAAAGCTCTCTCAGCATCATTATTATCTGGTTTGACTTCAGGATAAGTTAGAAAGGTGAACCACTCTTCCCAATGACGTTTGAGACGGTTAATCAATCTTTGTGCATCATAAGGCCATCCTTTTTTGGGAGTTGCTTTAAAAATCTTTTGCAGTGAGTTCTCGACTTCTGTTCTTTTGGAGCCTAAGTCTTCAAGGGTTAAATTTCGAGCATGATAATGACGATAATGGATACGGGCGGTTGCTAAAACTTGCTGTACATCGGCAGCAAATTCTCGATTCGCTTGAAAACGACTGGTTTTAAGGGACTCTAACTCTCGTTCTAAATGTGCCAGACATTTCTGTTTGGCCATCGCACTTTGTCTAAAGTAGGCACTATAGCAGTCACTGGTGAGGATGCCCTTAAAATCTGCTCCTAACAATTTCTCGACTTCTGCGGAGCTTCTAGTGGGAGCCAACATCAACACACAGACCTCATTTGATGTGGCTACCCAAACCCAATACTTGATGCCATCGATGCAATAACTGGTTTCGTCAACACATCGGATTCCTGGCTGCTGGATGTACTTTAACCACTGTTGGGTCAAGGGTTCTAAACTTTCTTGAAACCATTTGTGCATTTTGGCAAGGCTCCCTTGAGAAATGGGAATGCCAAAGACATACTCTATAAAATGTTCCTGTTTACGCCATGTAAGATTACCCCCATAGCCAAGCCAGCCCACGATGCTACTTAATCGCGCCCCATAACTGAATCCTTCTTTAACTCCCAATGGAACAGGACTGTAATCTGACCATCCACAACTAGGACATTTATAGAATCCGCGACGATATTCCCTGATTTCTATGGGTTGGTCTACTACTTCAGCCACTTGCTGGACTTTTTCGGGAACTACTTCATCTCGTTCCACTGAACCCCCACAAACAGGACAGTTTTCTAGTTCTAAAGGGACTATCTTATCGGGCTGACCAAAACCATTACGGGTCTTCCCTGGGTGGTCATATTTTGGTCCGCGTTTAAATCCTTTTTTCCGTTTCTTTTTGTCAGAAGGCTTTTTTAGTTGGTCTGATGATGGGTTGGACTTTGGACAAAAAAAGTTTGTTAGCGTGTATTTTACGCTAAACTAAAATCCCAAAATATCGGCTCTGTATCAGTCAATAAAATTGGCTGACAAATAGGGCTAATCTATAGATTCTGAGGAAAACTAAGGAGCTTTTAAGTTTTCAGTTGATTTTTTGCTCCCTTTCTTGATAACATCATGACGAGTTCGTGGGGCTTTTTTGTAACCTTTAATACGTCCGGAAGAAAAACCTCGACGTTTGGGAAATTTGGCGAAAGTCCCCAAGGTCGTAATTATTCTTGAAAAGTCTCTTTGAACTAGACTAGGGGTGATTTTGATGGATTTATTAGTCTTCAAATACTGTTCCCAATCACGGGGTAAAACCACAGCTAATTTTCTGGCAGCCCACAAATTTACATAAGAAAGAAGTGTTAGTTTAAACCAATTTTCTTCATGATGTACATCGGGAGTTAAATAAGATGTCATCAATAATCTTTGTTTACCAAATCGAAAAAGATGTTCCATGTCATAACGTTGTCGATAACACTGATAACAATCAACTAAACTTAACTCATCGCGCCGAGAACCAATAACAATAAGCCACATAGGTTTCCAAATACTATTTCTTTCTTGATCTCTGACAACAATCTGGAGTAAAGTAAAGGGGTAATTGTTCATTTTATAGTTTTTAGTTCCTCTCATTAACATCTGTTTCCATCCCGAAATAGTCACTGTTAATTGACGACCTTTTTTCGTTGTAAAGGGAACATGATGAACTTCATCAGGTTCAGTCCAAGTTTGGTCATCTTTAAGGTCAAATTTATCCCCATACCAACGGGGATGTCCCGAAGTTTTGGCTTGATTTGGGTCCCGAATAAATTGACGATAAAAAACTCGGTCACTTCTAACTCTTGTAATAGTAACTACGTCTTCATGCTTAACTTGTTCCCCAATAAAAGCCTTTTGGCTGTAGTCACTATCAGCCACTAAGACAGATAATTTATCAGAAAATAAAGAACTTTGCCAGATTTTTTTTAGTTGTTGATTGCCTTGATTTACTCCTTTATGTTTAGAGGGGACTCGCTCTCCTGATAAGGGGACAGCCCAAGGGACTTTTTCTGTGTCTATTTGGTCAGGTAAAGCGCAGACAACGGAATAACAATGTCCAATATTAATGGGTTTATTTCCCTTAATTGGATTGGGGTAATGAATAAAGGTTTTATCCGCTAACGTTTCGCCAAACCGTCGTGGGCAGGGAGTTGTGTCAATACCAAATAAGTTATAATGTTTTGAAGTGGGAGGAATTGTTCTCGATACTGCTGAAAATAAAGTCTCAATTCTCTGTTCATAATTAGGGTCAGTTTGAGTGGGTAAAAACTCTTGAATTCCTCTATATAAACTGTTATAATCTCTTCTAAATAAAGGATTGAGAGACAATTCAACGACTGAGTGAGCTTGTTGGTTACTGGAGAGGGCATCGAGTAATTCTATAATAGTTTCTTTTCTAGCTTTTAGTCCTTGGAAGAGGTTAGACCTCCACACCAGGAATTCCTCGACAGACGTAGCCGTTTCATTTTTGGTCATTTTTGAAATTTATTACCTTATAAATTAGCGGAATATATACGCTAACATCAAAAGAGGTTGTTTGTTACAGTTAAGGCTAATGTCATCACATTCCGAACTTAAGACCAGTCAAGATGTCCACCTGAGAGCCAAACAAATTAAGAGTCTAATTCGCTCTCTTAAACAGAAAATAAAGAAAATTGAACGGGAAGGGGAAGTAGCACCAGCTAATTGTCATATTATTCGTTATCAGGTTAATCGAAAGGGAACAATCTACTGGTATTATAAACTACAGGCTGCTGAATCAATTTTTCCTATGGCCACTAATAATGAGAAAAAAACCAAATATAAATATTTAGGACGAGCCGGAAGTTCTGCTCATATTGATGCTGTAGAAAAACTCACTAGAAGAAATCTCATTGATGAATTAGAACGAGTCATTCAATCTCTAACTGAAAGCTACTTAGATATCTATATTGGAACCGAAACTGAATGAAGCTATTTAATATTAAAATCCCCTAAAAAGATGGAAAGAGAGTTTTTAAAATCACCTTAATTCTCTATTTTAGCTCTGGAGATATGTTTAGCGTAAAATTTACGCTAACAATTGTTTTTTATACAAAGTCCAAGATGGGGGGACTGAACTGTTTTTTGAGTTACGGTTTTTTAGCTTATCTCTCTCTTCTTTCAATTTTTCAATTTCTTGCTGTTGTGTAGAGATTTGTTGTTGTTGCTGGTCAATCAGTCTTTGTTGAAGAGATAACTGTTGTTGTGCCTTGACTAGCCACTCAATCATGAAGACATTGTTCGCCAACTGTTCATCGGCGATAGCTCTAACTAGCTTTGAATCAATGGTAGCATTTGTGGTCATAACCCCCACTATACATAAAAATCCCCGATTTTACCTTTATGTTGTCAAGACAGATTCTTTATTGCGGTGAGCAATTACCATCATATAGAAAAGTAGCATAATAACGACAACTTCCGTGTTTAAAAGTCCTCTTAAATATTTTTACTTTTCCGAATTCTTTGATAATTACTATCAATCCATTATTAGGAATTTCCAACTCCTCTACTCTCTGATATTTACCTCCTTCTACTTTTACTTGTCTATTTTTGGCTATTCCTACTTGAAAATTCAGTTCTTTGTCTCTAAAAAATCTTAAATTCTCTTTAGAAGAATACCAACAGTCTGTCGTTATAGTAGAAGGTTTTACCCCCCACTTGATTACTTCTACGATCATCTCTCTTAAGTAATCATTTTTTGTTTTATTATCTAGAGGATCATAAAGGCGATAATTAATAGGCATTGATTTTCCATCATAGTCAGTATAATACAAAGTAATTAAGTTAATTCCTTTGATGGCTTTTTGATGTTTTCCTGACCAATAATAGTTGATTAAATGAGCTTTTCCTACTTGAGAGTAGTGTTTTTCAATAACGGTATCATCCCCACTTAACACTCCTCCAATCAAATTAAGGTTTCCTTGAACTTCTCTAAATAAATCTATTGGTTCATATTGCTCTCTTAGTAAGAATCTATTGGTGCTATGACGAGAAATTTCTAAAATCTCAGCTAAACGGCAGCAACCTGTGTATTTTGGCTCTGAGAGCAAGAAGTATGTATATTGATCTAGATTACATTGGGCTGTTGATGGTTTACTCCGAAGTCTTATGATTTTTCTCCTTCATTAGCGATCACCTGAAAACATCATCTGCATATTTACGCTCTTTTGTCAATGCGAAACTCCTAATCATTTGCAAATGGGGGGGGAAGACGTGGCATTTGCCACGTCTTCCCCCCCCAAACAGGGCAATCGCATTAAAATCTGAGATGCGTGATCCAGTAAAGATTTTAGAGTTTCAGTACAAATGAACGGCGATCGCGAAACCTCTTATGCAGTCAGCTTTTCAAAAATTAAATGCGATTGCCCTGCCCCCCCAAACTGTTTTGATGCGCGAGCGTCAACTCCTAAAAGAGAGAAAACAATCCGATTTTATGCTAATAATAATCAGATTGTCCTTAATCGTTTTATAACTTAAATCATGAGCTTTTTAGCAGTTTATGAATCTCATTTTACCAAACATTTAACACAAACACAGTTCGAGGCTTTTAGAATTTTACTGTGGTTGCTGACAGTACATAAACAGGTTAGAATAGAAAGGTTAGCAGCTTGTTTTCCTTTACCAATCCTTTATCAAAGTCGTCGTAAACATATCCAGAGATTCCTAGTTTTGTCAGCTTTAGCCATTCCCAGATTCTGGTTTCCTGTGATTAAAGCTATTATTTGTAAAGAATTTAAGACTGGCTCTCGTCTGATTATAACAATTGACCGAACCCAATGGAAAGATAAAAATGTTTTCATGGTTGCTGTTATCTGGAAAAAGTGGGCTTTACCCATCTATTGGACACTTTTAGGGAAAAGAGGAGCCAGCAGATTATCTGAACAACAGGCATTAATTCAACCTGTTCTTTGTCTTCTAAAAAACTATGAGTTAGTCATTCTTGGAGACCGAGAATTCCACAGTGTTAAATTAGCTTATTGGTTGAAACAAAAAAGTAAAAAACAAAAGTTATTCTTCGCTTTTCGTCAGAAACAAGGTACAAACCAGAAAAAAGATGATGAAGATTATCAAACTTTTTCGCAGTTAGGAATGAAACCTGGGATGAAGATGTTTTTAACTGGGGTTTCAGTCACTAAAAATAAAGGGTTTGGAAACTTTAATGTGGGAGCATATTGGAAAAGAAAATACAAGGGCAAACAGGAAAAAGAGCCTTGGTTTATTCTTACCAACTTAGACAGTTTATCAGAGGTCTTGAAAGTCTATCGAGCCAGGGCAGGTATTGAAGCTATGTTCAAGGATTGTAAGACAGGGGGTTATAATTGGGAGGGAAGTAAAGCCAATAATAAACGACTAAATTCCTTGATTTTATTAATAGCGATCGCTTACACTGCTACTTCTTTAAAAGGCAAAACATTTCGACAAACCAATCAAGGAAAATATATTGCTCGTCTAACTGAAAAATCAAGACGTGACCGAAGACATAGTAATTTTTGGATAGGACTTTATGGCTCTCTTTGGATTCACGCTTGGGAATTTTGCTCTGATTTTATTTCAATTATGATGAGCAATAATCCCCAGAAACTCAACAATTATAAAAAAGGGTTACAAGCCATGTCCATAATAGATAAGACGGCTTAATTCCCCTATTTTATCTTAACATAAAATAACCAGTGGAAGATGATTTATTTTAGATGTAACTATCCAAAATAAACCAATTTTTATTATTTAATAAAAACTAATATTGCCCAAGGGGTTGATTTTGAGCATCAACCCTGTGGGGGGGAGGACGGTGTAACCCTCCTCCCCCCCACACACACGGCAAGAATGATTATCATTATTGTTTATTCTCAATAAGCCCTCTAGTTTTTGACAATTTATAGAGCGATCGCCACGGCTGAAACCCTCTTTCAATCAGGGTTTTAACGGGCTTGTCACCCCGTGAGGATATAACCTCAGAAAATTTAAAAGAGATGCCCTATTTAGAACAGGTTTTAAAAGAGGTTTTAAGGTTAATTCCTCCAGTGGGTGGGGGGTTTAGAAAAGTAATTCAAGAATTTGAATTTGAAGGTTATCGTATTCCTAAAGATTGGACAGTACAATATCAAATCGCCCAAACTCATCAAGAAAGTGATACTTTTCCTAATTATCAAACCTTTGATCCTGAACGCTTTTCTCCTGAAAACATGGTGGATAAACAAAAACGTTTTGGTTATGTTCCTTTTGGTGGAGGTTTAAGAGAATGTTTAGGCAAAGAATTTGCTAGATTGGAAATGAAAATCTTTGCTAGTGCAGCTTAGCAAAAATAATCCATCAGTCACTTATGATCTTTAAAGCCCTTAAATTTCCAAACGAACGGCTTAGCAAAATGTTGATTAAAGTAATCAATAAAATTGAGAATTTTTTGGGATAGTTCTTCAGTTGAACGGACAGTAATTCTTTTGAGTAAACGCCTGACTAAGATCGAAAACCAACACTCAATTTGATTAAGCCACGATGTATGTTTGGGAATATAAACAAAGCGAATTCGATGATATTCATCTGATAAAAAATCTGCTCTGCTGTCCATAGATTGCAAAATCCCCTCCTTTCCTTTTCTCCCCAAATCAATAGTAATTCCACAGCTTTCTGCTACTAATTTGACTAAGCTTTCCGATTTATGAGTGTTGAGTTGATCTACAATAAAAATCCATTCTGCTTTTTCATCAATCTTAATCGTTCTCTGGATATGTTCAGAAAAATCTTATTCTGTTCTTGTCGGTCCAATAGAGGGACTAACAACTTTTCCTCTTGCCACATCCCAGTTCGCAATCAAGCTTAAAGTTCCGTGTCTTTCATATTCAAATTCGATTTTTTCTACTTGTTTAGGCTTGATTCTTTTGTTCGGAAATAATCTCTCAAGAGCTTGAATCCCTGTCATTTCATCTGTACTAATTAAATGAATTCCTTGTTCTAACAAAGTTTTAGCTTCTTGATGAAGTTCACAGATATATTTAACTTGCTTTTTAAATTTTAAGGGATCATCAATTTTGGCATTTAACCAGTAACGAACGAGATGTGGTTGTAATGTCGCTTCTTTTTAAAAAACGCCCCACACTACGGGGGGCAATCTTTTCGACAATTCCTCTTTTTATGGCTTCATCCGCCAACTCTGAAGGTGTCCAATGGCTCACTGGTCTGTCTGATTTTTCACATTCTTCACAAGCGATCGCTACAATCTGGACTACTTGTTCGACCGTAAAGGATTTTGTTGTTCCAGGTCTTGGGCGATCGCTTAAAATTCCTTTGATCAAGACCATTAATGCTTTCTCCGTTACCTGTTGTTCTTCGGCGGCACTCAGTTTTTCTCTCTCCTCAAACCATCGCGATCGCCACTGACGCACTTGTACCCGGTCTAATTCTAATCTTCGACTAATCGAACTATTGCTCTCTCCTGATGCTGCGGCTAAGATTAGCTTGGCTCGTCTAACAAGGCGATAGGGGTTTGTTGTCCCTCTCACTATTTGTTGGAGTACTGTTTTCTGTAGGTTGGAGAGGTTAATTGGCAATGCTTTTATCATGGACATCAACTTCGAGATTCTTCCGTTAGTTTCATTGAAACACATTGTCGTGGCTAGTCACGAAAGTTTCTGTAAAAATCTGGTGGATTACTTTCGCCAAGCTGCACTAGTCTCTTAGTTCGTAAATGTCATTGGGAACTATTACCAGACCAAAACTTAGAGATGATAAATATTCCTAGTCCTCGTCCTAGTGATGGTTTAAAAGTGAAGATTTTTTAGTGTAGTTTAAAGGGGTAAAATTGCCCCTTTTTTTATTCTAGTCAGTTTTATTTAAGTTATCTTTCGAGACAACAAAAGGAAAAGACTTACAAATTAAGTCATATTTCTTGTGTTCACAGTTATCATCTAGATCAATTATGGTTGACTCCATATAATTGCCTTCATACTCTAAGATAGCCAAAAATACTCGCACAACAAGATTTGATAGTTTAACCCATTCTGTGATTATATCAACTCCACTAAATCCCTCATGAACAATTTTATCTCTAATTTTTATAAATTCTAATTCTGGAAATAAGTCTTCATAGGGAACACTATAATAGGTGAGCATTTCTTTTAAGCTTGTTCGTAAACTTCCCATTTGATTATACGAAGCACTTTCAAAAGATTTTTTAACCTTTATTTCAAATTTATTATATTGCTCAAGATCATCTTTGTGATCAATGTTATCTTTAAACTTAGAGATAGTTTCTATAATCTCTTTTCTGATTTGTTTATAAATTCCTTTAGGGAGTAATCTTTTACTAGAATTATTAGAATGTCTTTTATTTAATATTTCTAACACTGTACATAAAGTCAAAAAATTAACTTCACTTTTTATACTTACAAACGTATCAATATACCAATATAAAGCCAACCCTAGACCCTTATCATTAAATGTATCCCAATTCAGTTTTTTAGCACACTGTTGAATAAATAAAGGTAAATCAGGTGATTGTATAACCGATCTTCCTTTTGCTTCATTAAGAAGTTCAGAACCAGGCCAATATTCCCTTTTGATGTTAAACTTCTCATCCATTATCCCTTCAATTTTATAAATTTTATCAACACAATGACCTGATACAAGGGATAAAAGATATATAATCCAATTACCATAATTTCCGTAAGAATTTTGTTCGTTTTTGTCAACATTTTTTATTTTCATTTCTGCACTTAAAAATCCAGTTTTTCTTCTATTTGCTTGATTCGTAACTGACTTAATATCAATTTCAGTATCGAAATTACCGATATTAGCGGAAAATTGATAAAACACTTCTATGTTAGCAAGACCATAGATAATTTCTTCGGTTTCTTTCTCTTCTAACATCTCTAGATTATAATCAATATATAATGCTTTAAACCTCAGTTGATATTTATCTTGTTGATTGACATTATTCACGTTACCAACTTTAAAGCTATGATTAGCTAGAATTGCTGTTATCTTCCAACCTTCAACCGTTTTACCTTCAATCCCATAATCACCTTCATATCGTTTTATAGACTTTTCAAAAAATAATTTTTCATTTATATATTGATTAACTTGAGCATTCACTTAAAGAAATATATGACCATTGGTATAACATAATATATTAGCGTTAGAAATTTCTATAGGTTTAGAATCTTCTTCGTGGAATTTTCTAAATATTCCTGAAAACTTAAATTGTTTTTTTATCTCCATATCTCATTCTTGCTTTTATGTCACTTATCATAATTCAATTTTAAATGAAAATAAGGGCTTAATAATATTAAGCCCCTACAAACTTTGTGTTAACTTTTAGCTTGTCCCTGAATAGTGACATCAATGGATTTAACCGTTTGTCCTAGTTGAGATAAAGGAGGATTAATTTCCTCTTCATTCCCCACCACCAACGTGACAATATTTTCTGGTTTTAAGTATTCTTGAGCAACTCGTTGTACATCTTCTATAGTGGTTGCTTTGACTCCTTTTTGATACTCAAAGATAAAGTCTTGAGGATACCCATAATACTCATAAGTGGTGAGACGAGATAAAGTTTGAGATGGGTTCTCGAACTTAAAGACAAAAGAGTTTAAAATCGACTCTTTTGCATAGTCTAATTCATCGGAAGAAATAGCAGTAGTTTGTACTCGTTTAATTTCATCTAGTAAAGAAGTGATAAATTTTACAGTGGTTTGAGAAGCAGTTTGCCCTCCAGCAATAAATACCCCAGGATAGTCATAACCAGCACTCCAAAAACCATAAACCGTGTAAGCCAAACCTTTACGCGATCGCAAATCATTAAATAGACGACCCCCAAACCCGTTCAATAAACCGTTTACCACCGATAATGCAGGATAATCAGGACTATCAAATTTACCCCCTAAATGCCCCAATAAGACATTACTTTGATTCAATTGAGGTTGGTTGACGAAAAAGACCCCCTGACCTTGTTTTTGTTGTGCTGAGGGAATATTTATCTCGGGTTCTGGGGTATTAGGTTGCCATTTTCCGAGGGTATTCTCAATCAAAGATTTCATGGTGTTTGGTTCAAAATCCCCCACAACCCCTAAAATAATGTTTTCGGGTCGCACATATTGCTCATAAAAGGCAACCACATCGTCACGGGTAATGTTATCGATGGTTTCGTACTCGATAGTGCGAGCATAGGGACTGTCTTCCCCATAGATGAGTTTGCCTAACTCACGACTGGCAATACTCCCCGGATCATCGTTACGACGGGCAATACCCCCCTGTTGTTGGTTTTTGATGAAACCAAGGAGTTGAGGAGAAAAAGCAGGTTCTTGTAATACTTCGCTAAAGAGGTTAAATACCGTCTCTAAATCTTCACTGAGGGTATTAAATCCCGCACTACCCGAACTGGTCCCAATACCGACTTCCACCCTAGCCGCCCGTTGTTCTAAAAGTTGGTTTATTTCGTTGGCAGAATGTTGTTGGGTTCCCCCTAAACGCATCAAACTACCCGTGGTTTGAGCAAGGCCAACTTTTGGTGCAGGTTCAAGTCGTGATCCTGTTTTGATTAAAGCACTACCCTTGACTAAAGGTAACTGATGGTCTTCCATTAAATAGACAACCATCCCATTAGTCAGTTCGTAGCGTTCGTATTCAGGGAGAGAAATTTCTGCTAAAAGGGGAAATTCTAAGTCCGTGTAGTGTTTGGGAGTTTGAGCAACAGCAGGTAAACGAAAAACTAACACTAGCAAGGTAGTTATTAAAATTAGACCAACAGTGCGAAATTGTTTTAGAGATGAAGTGTCAATCATAGATAAGCTTAACAAGTTTTGTTTGATTAATAGCACCTACTAAAAACCTATTAATATCTAACAATCTGTTGTCAGACTAACAGTTTTGGGGCATCGGTGACTCCCCGTGGATTTGACTGTTTGAAAAAACTACTGGTAGAGAAGTAGATTTAACTTTCCTTCGACTTCTGGCAGGAGATTTCCCCCTTCTGCTTCGGGAAACTGCACGGTGCGCTTGCGAATCCGCCGTAAGACGGCGGTTCGGTCGCACCGCTTGCAGTGCCTCTAGGACTTTCGCTGATTCAAACATTTGGTGTCGGGAGATTTTCTGCTCACGAAGAAGTTTACAGATTTTCCCCCATTGACCCCATGATTGCACCTCCTTATCCTCTGGTGAGGAGATGCAAATTCCTATTATTGGCTCCTTAGAACGAGTTATCCTTTCAGAAAACCCTAATGCTCGTCTGGCAATCACCATGGCCGCCGCATAAGCTGAATTAAGCCCATATTTAGCCATATACTTCACCATCCCAATATCTGACTAATCTTTCTAGTTTCGATTTAACTCCTAATAATTTCTTCTTAAAGTTTCTTGTCGAAGAATGAGTTGGATTACAGTAAGCATTATCTAAAGCTTCTAGATTTTCTCCTACTTTCATGAATCCTGATTTTACATCAGTTTCAAGGAGTTCTATTTGATTTTGTTTAGCTGTAGTTAATTGCTCAAATACAGAACTAGCATTTGTGGCTAAACTATCAGCCCATGCCCATTGAATATTGTACTTTTTTTGGTAACTTTTCTCTATTTCAGTTTCGGATATTCCTTTTTGTCTATCATTTAAAGCCCTGCGTAAAAGACTTTGATATTCATTACCCCAATCTTCTAGAAATGGATGATATTCTATTTTACTTTCAATCCCTATCAGCCTTTGATACACGGGTTTATCAGTCTTTTGTTTAGACCGACTTATCCGTGTTAATTTAGCTTTTAGAGACTTTTTTTTAGCCATTACTATGAGTAATTAACTCTAGACTCATTCTAGCATATTATCTTCGTTTTCAGTCGGTGACTTACTCCTATAATCTACTAATATTTATAATATTTTAGAATATATAGATAGGTTTTAGCTACCTAGACGAAGCAGTAATGAACTCTTGATCACTTTTACCTGATAGTCCGGTTCCCCCAGGTGCATAACCTCTAGCAGATTTTTTGGCGGTTCTTTGATTTCTATTCCCCACTTCCATCGACTCTGCTGACATCCATTGGGGTTCTTTTTGAGTCAGTTCTGGGGTAAAAATTGCTTTAATAAGTCCTAACTTGGGATCTCCTTCCACTAAGCCAGCACTATAAGCTTCTGTGGTTCCTAATTGATAAAATGTAAAACGTCCATCATCATGTGCCGGTCTTTCTAAGGTGATAGAATAATAAGGGTGAAGTCGCCAAGTCCCAAGGTGTTTACCGTCAATTTCTAGGTAAGCATCACAACGAACGGGTTTTTGATTACCTAAAATAACTCTATATTGAGTATTGTGAATAAGTTCAACGTAACCGTTTTCTAATTCTTTGCCTTCAACAATACGAAGTGTAAAATTATTAAGATACATTATTTTTTTAGGGTGGTTTGGCCAAAATGAGAAAAACACCCGGGAGTCTTGCCGTGTTTCGACCCCAAGTGTTTTTCTACTAACTCACTCACACCACATAGTACCGATTGATGATCGATATAATATAATCCTAGAGTGATCCCTTTTTAAATTCAATAGATGAGGGACAGTTTAATAATTGTCACATTCTATGGTAATAAATCTTTCAAAAACGTTACGATGAAGCGTTATTTGGAAATAGATTACTTAAATAATTCATAATGATTGGGAATTATTTGCGATCGCACTATTAGCGGAAACATTAATATATGCTATTTGCTCTAGAAACAATGATTAATATTAATTAGAGAAAAAGACGTAATTTGGGTGAAATTAGCCTATAATTTCAATGTTCAGCCCTTTCTCTTCCCACTTCTAATCCAGAAAAAGTGCATAATTATCCCATCCGATCACGAATACATAGTGAAGGTTATACTTCAGTAGCATTACTCTTATACCTTGAGGAAAATATCCATGGCTATGCTTCATGAACAGTCCCAGTTGACCATTAAACAATTTAACAAATTTTTTGAGATTTATACAAATGTTCTCCCTTACGTAGGTATGGAGGACAGTAAAAAAGCCATTATTGAGAAAAAACAAGGTTGGATTCAAAAATTACAACAAACCGAGTTTCCTGTTGCTTTCTTAGGTTCATATTCTGCTGGTAAATCTACTATTATTAATGGGATTTTAGGCCGAGAAATTTTACCTGAAGCCAACGAGTCTACCACTGCTTTTCCGACAATTGTGAAAAAAGGTGATAAAGAGCAGGGGTTTATTCACTTTATGAGTGATCAAGCAAGAATGGAGCTTTGGGATAGTTTTGTTAGTGAAATTTCTACCAAAATTAGTAAAGACTTAAAACGACAAAAAAATGAACTGCCAGGTGCTCATTTACAACGAATTAAAGCAGCAGTAGAAGCCTACGAAAAAACCATGAAATTGCTATTGATCAACAAGAGTTAATGAAATTACAATCCCTCTTACGTAATTTCGGAAATGATGAATATAAAGGGAAAAAAGAAATTGCTCTATCAGAACTCAAAAATTATGTAGAGGGGTATGCTGGGGCAATTTATGTGGATAAAGTGGAGGTTTTTTTAGAGGAACTTAATATCGATAATGACATTGTTTTAGTTGATTTACCCGGTTTAGGGGTTGACAATAAGCGTCACGTCGAATTCACCAAGGATTACATCAAAGAAAAAGCTAAAGCTTTTGTGGTTTGTATGAGTCCTTTTAAAGTGCTTCAAGGACAAGAAATAGAGTTTCTATCCCAGATTAATAAAAATAACCCAACCATTATTCAGCGAGCTTTTTGGGTCATTAATCAATGGGATTTACCCAATAAGACACAACAATAAGAAGCTTTAAATAGCTTTGATAAACGAGTTAAAGAATATAACTTTGGTATCAACGACGACAGAAAAAACAGACAATTTCAAACTTCTGCTCTCAATTACTTACTGTTAAAAGCAACAGCAGAAGAAACAATTGAAGACAGTCAAAAACTTAAAAATCACCTTGACAATTTGACGAAATCGGGAATTATTAATGACTTAAACGATCTTGATCAAGAAAAAGCAAAATCCCTTCTTAGTCATCCCGATATTGTCTCTTTTTCTGATTTTAGTGAATCTCTCTTTAATTACTTAAACACAGAAGCAAAAGATCAATTTATTGCCGATGCTAAAAAAGAACTATTACAGGGGATTCGCATTCTGGATACTTTATTGAAACCCCTTGATGATCAATACAGCCAAAGCACCAATCTTGAAGCGGAAATGCAAGCAGTTGCGATTAATCAAAAATTCCGCAACTTTTTAGAGCAATTGAAACAACAGGTTATAAATTTTGCTAAAGAGATTCGTACCGATGATCAACGGCAATTTTGGGAGGAATCTGATACGATGGAAGTCCTGGGAGAAACTGATAAAAGAATCAGCAAAATTGACCGAACATACTTAGGGTTTGCTGAAAAAGTTTCTCCAAAATTTATGCCACTTTTGACCAAGAATTTTCTGACAAATCAATAAGTTTTAGTACACAAAAATTGTTTAAAGTATAATCAAAATTAATGAAAGGCGGTTTGATGAGTTCCCCTGTTCTATTATTAGTAAATAAGGACAAAAAAAACGACAAAAACTGCCTCAGAAGTTTAGAAAGATTGACAACTAAAAATGTAATAGCAATAGATGTAATGGAGGTTTCAGGGAGTTTTTTCATCACGAGATTTAGGCTAAATCTTCGTTTAGCTTGTCCAAACTTTCCCTCAATAGCATTACGGAAGCATTCATCGGAGTGGGCTTGTTTCTTTTCTTCTTCACTGACATTTTTCGGAGGTCTTCCTAACTTCGGACCACTGATTCTTATCCCTCTTTCCTTACACCAATTTCTGTTTTCCCTAGTTCGATAAATTTTATCTACATGGACGGATTCGGGATAATAGCCAAACGTTTCTTTATACTTTTCTACTTGTTCTTTTAAATGACAAGATTCATTGAAGTTTTCCCAACTTATTTTGTCTAGAAACACATAGTTATCTACACAGCTTACTAAGAGTTTAGCTCCAAACTCTATTGGTTTTCCTGCTTTTCCCCTCACTATTGGACGAATATGCGGTTGAGTTAAACTTACAATTCTTTGAGGAACACTCTGGGTCTTATTCTCCCACATTGACTGTTGTTGTTCATAAACTTTTTTGATAGTCTCTAGACAATTTTTCTGTCTTTTACTCAGATTTTCCTGGGAAGCCCCAGCTTGAATTAAGTCTTCTATATTTCCTAAATTTTTCTTAAGTTATTTTAACTGTTTCCCGATAGCTTTTCTTCTTTCTTGATAAGATACTTTTCGTTTTTTAGCTACTTTTAAGTATTCCTTTCTAGCAATTATTCTAGAAGTTCTTGGCTTTTTTCTCAATTTTACTCTTAATGGTTTATAAAGATTATCTATTATTCTTTCTATCTCAATTCTGGCTTGATTTAATATGCCTAAATCCGTTGGGTATTTGATGTCTGCTGGCGCACAAGTCGCATCTAAAATTAGTTTACCTTTATTTTTTATTTTTTCTCCTTTTTCTTGGAGACAATCCTTTTTTTTTACTTCTTTATCACTCTTGTCTATTTCTCTTTTTACTATTTTTTTATTGATTTTGTTTATCAATTCTCCATCAATTCTTTTCCTAAAATGAACTAACATTGAAGATTCCAGTGGTGGCTCTTGTTGATAACAATTTAAACCTATAAAGTATTGTAGATAGGGATTTTCTCTAATCTGTTCTATAGTTTCTCTATCACTTGTTCCTAATTTTTCCTTAATAATTAATGTCCCTAATGCCATTCTAAATAGTTTGGCTGGCGCACCTTTTTCTGCTGAAAAAAGTTTAGCATATTCTTCCTCAAAATCATCCCAAGGTATCAACTCTGCCATGATTACCCAACGATTATTGGGGGACAATTTGCCCTCGAAAGGTAATTCAAATTTTTCTGGGGGCGGTAAAGGTCGCTCCTCTTTTCGATACATTTGTTCTTGACCAACAACTGGGAGGTGTTTCTACCAATTATAGCGGTTTGTAGCCGACAAAGCTGATCTTTTTTGCGATCGCGAATATGGGTGTAACCTTTTAAAGAATAGGGTTTTGCTTTTATTCAGCAAACCCTAATTAACCTCAAAAATGAAGTAATCAGTACTTGAGGAACACAACATCCACAAAATAATGGTTTTGAGGGAGAGGATGAATTCTAAATCAAGTTTGTAGGGTGGGCAAGACAGGGCAATCGCATTTAATTTTGGAAAAGAAGGCTGACCCTGGTTTTTAACTGTCCCTGTGAATTTTTTTTCAGACGGCGATCGCTAATAAATGAACTTTCCAGTTACTGAGGATTATTTTTTAATAGAAGAATCCATCAAACTTCAGAGAGTTTGATGTTAAGTTTAAGGGATTTGGTTATCGAATAAAAAATTGATTAAACAGCTAAAATTTGAAGAAGATAATCATTATCCCAACTTGCTTTATTTTGTTTACTTTTAAGGGATTTTTTTGAAGTAGGATCTTGATTTAGTAAACTTAAGGCTAATTGTCTAATAATTGCCATGTTTTCAGGAGAATTTTCTTTTCTAATTCTTGAATCATCTTCGTTAAATTGTACATCGAGAACCCAGTTTAATTGATTTTCTATACTCCAATGAGTTCTGATTATTTTAGCAAAAGATTTTGCATCTAAAACCAAACTACTAATAAAGTATCTTTGTTCAAATTTAACCTTTCCTTTATGATCAACTCGTAAGGAATCAACTCTAATAATTGATTTTAAATTTTTCCACTTTGATTTAGGATCAACTAAATATGAACTATTATTTAAAACAGTAATAGCTCTAGTTTCTTCTCGTCCATGAGAAAAATTATCTTCAGAAAAACTTTCAGGATTTAATCCTGAACTATTAAACGCTAAAGCCTTAATAAAAAGTTCTTCAGAGGCTTCATAGAGACTAGATTGATTCTTTTTTAAAGCGATTAAATAATCAGCATCTTGCTCAATAATTTGTTCGACAATCTTCTTCTGACACCCCATTGCATCAAGAGTAACTATACATCCTTTTATTTTAAGCTTCTTTAATAAAGAAGGAATAGCTGTTATTTCATTCGATTTTTTATCGACTTTTAATTGACCTAATACTAACTTATTTTTGGTTGACCAAGCACTTACCATATGAATCGCTTTTTTCTCGGAGGCTGTATCATAAGAATGACGTAAAGTTTTGCCATCAATTGGAATAATTTCGCTCTCACTTAGTTCAAAAACTGATTGTGTCCAGTTTAAAAAACATCTTTGTAATTCTTCAGTATTAAGGATTTGAAAAACTCTTGAGAATGTGTCGTGAGAAGGGATGCTATGAGGTGATTTTAAAAACTTTTTAAACCATTTCTGTTTAACTTTACCATAAGATTCAATCTCTGTCCAATGCTCGACTCCAGAGATAACCGCACAGATAGTATTGGTAATAATATCGATTAATTGATGTTTTTTGTGTCGCTCGACGCGCGGGTCTTCAATATCACTAAAAAAATCAGAAATTGCTGTTTTAGGGCGAAGTTTCATTAATAATTATCTAACAACTAAGTTCAATTATTATCCCTAACTTGATGGTCAACAAATATTAAAAAATTATTAAAAACTAAAAACGATTGCTGACTGCTTTGTCCCTGACTTACGCTAAGTTTATTTTGTCAATAGAGCTTAACAAAAATTAAATGCGATTGCCCTGGTGGGCAAGAGGTCTCATTTTGGGGCGAATCAAGGTATTTTCCAGACTTGCCCACCACATTATCACTATTAATATGGGGATGGTGGGCAATATTAATGTTTAATTATCATTGTTGTCTGTTCCAAGAGTTTGCCCACCCTACACATTCAAGGTGATCTAAATATCTCTTTTTCATTTGACCACTAGGAATAATACTTAAATAAGATTAGCTAAACCAAAATCGGCGATAAATGGAAGAGTTAATTCTTTATCTTGTTGCATACGTTGAGAAAAAAATAAAATTTCTATATTTTCAATTTCTTCAGTCTTGGGGTTAAGACGAACAATAATATCATCGCCTAATTCTTCTGATTCTTGTTCAGCGTAAGGTTGACATCTCTTAATGTAAAGTATGTCACCTATAGAATCATATTTAAAGATCAATTTTTCTGCCATTCAGTTGTTGTTATACCTGTACTAACTTCATCATAATGGAGAAGGATCTGAATTAAAGATTAAACTTCAAGTGTTATTTTAAAATTACTTGGTTTAGGCAAAGGTTTATTTCTAGCTTGATAATCTTCGATTCAAAGTTCTAACACTTCTTGACCATTTTTGGTTCTACAGGACTTATTATGCTAAATCATCAAAAAGCCAGATAGGGCAAGGCTTTGGGTTTTTAACAGATTTTTGAAGCTGAATTGCTTGCCCACTCTTTGCTTTCACGGATTTAAAACTGTTTTTTAGCATAGTATGTCCTGGAGAACCAATTTTTTGCTGAACGCATCGAAGAAATTGATCCCAAACCAGTAGAAGCGTTAAAGGCTAATGGTGCATCTCAATGGGGTATTATTGTTGGGGCTATTCTTCCTGTAACCATGCCTTCTTTTGTAGCATCTACGTTGTATTCTTTAGAAGCAATCGAACTCAGGTAACTAATTCAACTTTGAGCATTGAGGACTATTTTAACAATCAACAAGCTAATATTGTCCTTGATACTGGACTGGTTTCCAACAGTGGTGAAACTGCTTATGAAATACTTACCCAAGAGGGTTTACTTGACCTTATTGATACTATGTCCAACTATAATGTTCTCGGTTCAACTGATGCTTTCTTAGATAATATCAGCGAAGGGGATCTCGAAAAATTAGCGATCGCCTGGGATAATACTTCAGTGATCAGTATATCGCACGACTTTTTCAATTGTATCATTTTTTGGTTAAGTCTCAAAGGTGCTGCCCCTGCTTTCATGAGGGGCTGTCTGAGGAGGTTTCCTCCTCAGTTTATACGCCCCGTCCCGACACTGACCTTCGGTACAGTGCGGGGCTTCTCGCAGGGAAGCTAACAGTAGGGTGGGCACTGCCCACCTTACAAGCATTTATATCATCTTTTCAGGCCGAACAATGTTTTTAAAATCTTCTGAACTCAGAAAACCTAATGCAACACAAGCTGCTTCTAAAGTCGTATTTTCTTCATAAGCTTTTTTAGCTACTTTGGCTGCTTTATCATAACCAATATGAGGGTTTAATGCTGTTACTAACATCAAAGAATTATTCAAATAATCTGCAATTTGTTCTTGATTAATTGTTAAACCAAGCACTAAATGTTCGGTAAAAGATGAACAAGCATCCGATAATAGTCTAATAGAGTTTAACAAATTAAAGATTAGTAACGGTTTAAAGACATTTAACTCAAAATTTCCCTGACTTCCGGCAACACTAATAGCAGCATCATAGCCCATAACTTGCACACAAACCATAGTCATTGCCTCGCATTGAGTTGGGTTAACTTTTCCTGGCATAATGGAAGATCCTGGCTCATTTGCTGGTAAAATAAGCTCTCCTATGCCACAACGAGGCCCCGATCCTAACCACCTAATATCGTTGGCTATTTTCATCAATGAACAAGCCAAAGTTTTCAGGGTTCCACTACACATTACAACAGCATCGTGTGCAGCTAAGGCAGCAAATTTATTATCTGCTGAAACAAAAGGTAAATCTGTTATTTTGGCAATTTCTTGGGCTACTTTTTCGGCAAATTCTGGATGGGTATTTAATCCTGTTCCTACTGCTGTTCCTCCAATAGCTAATTCATATAAATCTGGTAAACTTAATTGAATTCTTTCTATATCTTTATCCAGTTGGGAAATGTATCCTGAAAATTCTTGTCCCAAGGTCAAGGGAACTGCATCCATTAAGTGAGTTCTGCCAATTTTAAAAACTTCTTGAAATTCTTTCATTTTAGTTGCTAAACTATCTCTTAATTTAGTAATATTTGGTAATAAATTATGATATATTTCTTCTACAGCAGCTATGTGCATAGCAGTGGGAAAGGTATCATTAGAAGACTGAGACATATTAACATGATCGTTGGGATGAATGGGATCTTTACTACCTAAGACACCTCCAGCTAACTCGATGGCACGGTTAGCAATAACTTCGTTAGCATTCATGTTGGTTTGCGTACCGCTTCCGGTTTGCCAAATTTTTAAGGGAAAGTGTTCATCTAATTTTCCTGTTATTACTTCATCTGCTGCTTGTACAATTAATTCTGCTTTTTTAGTGTCTAATTTTCCTAAGTTTTTATTAACAATAGCTGTGGCTTTTTTTAGAATAGCGATCGCCCTAATCATTTCCCTGGGCATGGTATCATCACCAATGGCAAAATAACGTAGGGATCTTTGGGTCTGTGCGCCCCAATAAGCGTCTGATGGAACTTCAATTTTTCCCATCGTATCACTTTCTATTCTCATTTTTTTCTCCTTAGTTTTCTATTAATTTATTCTATCCGTAAACCCTTGATTGGGATCTTGATCGTAGAGAATTCTTACTGCTTCTTGAACATAGGGAATTTAATCTTGTTGATTTGCTTGTGCATGAGCATCAGAACTAAAACTACTACTGACAAAAATAGCACTTAGTAATACAATGGGAAAAAATGAGCTTGATTTTTTCATGGCTAATAATTCTAATAGTTCTGCTCTTTAAAATGCACCCTGCTTTACGAGTTTAACTTTCATTTCTGTCCCAACAGACCAAATTTAGGATAAATTTAACATGGTAACTCCATGAGTCAACTCTGAGGAACCATCACCTTAACCCAGACTCAGATAAATTGTATAGATTGACTCATCTCTATAGTTTCTCATTTTTTATCTAAGATATTAAGAAATGTAACAGCACTTCATAATTCTTAATGTTAAGATAAAGAAACGTACAACCCAGTAATGGATAATGACAGCAGTTGTGTTTGGAACCCTCCCTTTTCCCAATCAAGGTGGCGATCAGATCGTCAGTAAGGCCGTTAGTGCTGCGATCGCAGCCTTATTCAAGCGAACCGGTAAAGTAGAAGCTATGGTTAGGGCCGAACCCGTTGCTAAGTTATTACAAGGCAGTGTGGACGGTTTTGACTTTATTGGCAACGGAATGCTCATGTACAATGGTTTGCGCATAGAGGGAATGGAACTCTATGTACAAGCCGTGTCCATTGATTTTAGTGCTATCTTTAAAGGACAAGTAAAGCTAAGACAGCCAACCCAAGCAACCATGCGAGTTGTCTTAGCCGAAGAAGACTTGACCACCTCTTTCAATACTCCTTTTGTGGTAGAAAAGCTGCAACGTCTGGAATACGAAGGACAGGCTTTGAACTTCCAAAAAACAGAAATGTTAGTGAATGAAGATAAGACATTAACCCTCAGAAGTCAAGTTAAATTAGGAAAAAGCGGTGAAACCATTGACCTAGACATGACAGCACAAGTAGAGGTTGAGGAACGCCGAAAAATCCAATTTACGGATGTTAAGTATCAAGGGGATGACAAAGCGAAAAGTTTAGGTAAAGCTTTGATCGATCATGTGAATAACTTGCTAGACTTAGATAAATTTGCCCTAGATGGGACACAATTAAAAGTAGATCGTATTCGTATCCGTAATAAAGAATTAATCTTTTATGGTATTGCGAAAATTGATCGCTTTCCCGAACGCAAGAAGTAGAAAGAGTAGGAGTTGTTATGGCAAAACTTAGCCTCTGCATGATAGTTAAAAACGAGGAAGTCATTCTATCCAAATGTCTAGAAAGTGTGCAGAATGTTGTCGATGAAATGGTCGTCATGGACACAGGTTCGACGGATAAAACCGTAGAAATAGCCCAAAAATTCGGGGCTATTGTGCCAACCTTTCCATGGGGTGACGATTTTGCAGAGGCAAGGAACGAAGCCTTAAAATATGTTACAGGAGATTGGGTTTTAGTTTTAGATGCTGATGAAGTTTTAAATCAGAAAGTTACCCCACAAATTAAAGAGGCGATCGCCAAAGAAGAGAATTTAGTTATCAATTTAGTCCGTCATGAAATTGGCTCATCACAATCTCCTTATTCTTTGGTTTCTCGTTTATTCCGTAAACATCCAGAAGTAAATTTTTCTCGTCCTTATCATGCAATCATTGATGATAGTGTAGGTCAATTATTAAAGAAGGAAAGTCATTGGAAAATTGTTGATCTTCCTGCTATTAGTGTTTTTCATTATGGTTATACACCAGGAGTGATCGCCTCTTTAAACAAGTATAATCGGGCCCAAGCAGCGATGGAAAGCTTTATCAAAGAACATCCCAATGATCCCTACACTTGTAGTAAGCTAGGGGCTTTGTATGCTCAAATTGGCAAAGAAAAACAAGCCGTAAAACTGTTCAAACAGGGCTTAAAATCAAATAAAGCAGATACTCATGTTTTATACGAACTCCATTATCATTTAGGGAATCTCTACGCCAAACAAGAAGAAACAGGAAAAGCAATCAAACATTATCAGAAAGCCATCGATCAACCAGTTATGGCACCCTTGAAACTAGGCTCTCATAATAATATAGGGGTAGTTTTACAGAGCATGGGAGACTATAAAAATGCTGCACAAGCGTATGAAACTACCCTGAAAATTGATCCTACTTTTATCACAGGATACTATAACTTTGCCATGACTTTAACTGCTATGGGCCGGTTAGAAGATGCGGTGGCTATTTATGAAAAATTAATCTCTTTAAGTCCCCATTATGCGGCTGCGTATCAAAACTTAGCAGTTGTCTTCTTCAAGTTAAATAAACTTCCTGAAAGTTCCAAAGCCTTTAAAAAAGCGATCAGTCTTTATGAAGAACAAAATAACCAAGTTTCAGCTAATAATTTACGTAATAGTTTAAAAGAATTAGGACTTTGGGAAGAGTGATCTTAAAAAATAAGTAGAATCATTTTGACGCTCCACTGCCCTTATGGCGAGTGGATTCTTGGTTCAACAAGTCCACTTAGACCTGAACTTCCCCTTTGACAAAATGCCATAACGTATGCTGTATCAGGGATAAACCGAATGAGCGAGGGGTCGTTACTGGGTACAAATAGAAGAAATACCTAACAAACTTAAAGCTTTTTGTTGTAGTTCAGTGGGTCGAGTTATCTTGTAAAAAACGTATTTTCCACTATCTAAATTACATTCAACTGTATTCAAGCAAATTGTCCCTAAATCTTCTATTAAGGTACGGAAGCTATGAACTGGTAAGTTCTCTTCATTCCGTTTCTTTCTATCTTTAGCAATGGCAGAATCACTACGACGTGCTTTGATGACATCTTCATATTTATCATCGATTTCTTCATCTTCAAATAATAAAGGGGCTAATTTTTGTTTTAAATGCCATTCAACGTAATAAGCTAACATACACAAGAAGATATGTGCTTTCACCCTATCTCCCTTATAATGATAAATAGGACGCACTTTTAAATCAATAGATTTATAACAACGGAAAGCTTCCTCTACAGAGGATAAACTTTTATAAGCTTTGACAACTTCAAATCCATCCATGAGAGTTTCATCTACAGAAGTTCTCAAAATATAAACCCCATCTAAAGCTATTTATTGTTCAATTAAATCCTGTTTTCTCTCATAAGTAAACCCTAAATTTGTGATGTTTAAATTATAGTATTTGTTGATTTTATATTTGTTTAAGACCTTAGCAACTCTTAACGCTATTTTATCCGCACCCTTCAAAGCTCTTTTTTCTCTTTTTATCGCTTTAATAATCAACTCGAATTGTTCTTCGGCTATTTGTAATAGAGCCTCTCTTTGTTTTTGATTCTTAGCAGCTATCAACGGGTTTCGACAAGCCACTAGTCTTTCATCTGGGGAATCTTCGCTTTCAAACTCAACTAGATTGACCTCATCAAATAATCCTAGCTGAATGGCTTCTACTTCTGCTAATTTTCTGATGCTTGCTTTGGTTAAACCACTTATATAATCCAATCCTTCCACTGGTTTAACTAACTCTTTAATATTGGAATACGTTAGGATACCTCTATCTGTTACCCATACTACATTATTAATGCCAAAACGTTTTCTAACTTTTTCTATTTGACTTTTTAACGTTCTAGTGTCCGAGGTGTTTCCTTCAAAAACTTCCACAGCTATAGGGCAACCATTTTTATCACATATTAGTCCAAAGACTATTTGGGTTTTTCCTTTCTTCTTATCTCTATTATATCCATATTTTCCTAATTCGCACCCCCTTCCTTCTAAATAAGTTGAGGTAACATCAGATAAAACCAACGAGCCATTATCTAAATGAAGAGTAGCTAACTTATTTTCAATTTTATCTTGTTTACTTATTAACCAATCTAAAGCTGAATAGAGTTCATCTTCATCTGCTCTTTCTAAGTTTAACACTTTTCCTAAACTATTACTAAAAGTTTTCTCATGAAAGCCTCTTGCTGTGGCTAATTTGGATTTAGGATTGATGATTCTCGCAATTATCATCCCTAGAACCAAGTTTTTAGTTCGAGAAGGAGTTTTAGTAATAATTTTGTCTAACCCTAATTTTTTAATGGTTTCTAATATAACCATCACATGACCATGAGGACGACTTCTTATCACCTCAAAATTATCGGGTATCGTTTCAGTCATTGAAACTTTTGCCCCTTTTAATACCAGTTTCATATTATCAACAACTTCATCTGGCAATGTTGATAGATTTGCCAGGGTTCTTTTTTTGACTCTTTCTCCTTCTCTGTAAGATTCACGAAGCAGAACAGCTGGTGGGGAATTTCTATTCGGAACTCGTTCTATATACATGACTACTATTTTAGCAAATAGAGAGAATCCCTGTCTATTAAGATATGTTACATTTTACATGGGTACAGCGTCGGGAGCTAATCGCCGTATCCCTTCATAGATAAGGCTTTTAGGACTCTATAGTAGATTTGTATGGGGGAAGTTCAGGTGTTTGAGTAGTATTATAGGATTGTTATCTTCCCTATTTGTTGCAAATGTCCAATTATCGTTACCTATTTTTCGGAAATACTTGAGATAGACCCATTTTTTCCCTTTATTTCGGTGACGTTTTATACCCCATTTAATCAGTTTCCAGACTATTAAGTGGTATAGTCTTCCAAAAGCTTTTCGACTTATTACGGTTGAGAAATAGTTACACCACCCTTTAATTATCGGGTTGAGTTTTGATATTAAAATAGTTTGAGATTGTCCCTTGTATTTCTCTATCGTTTCTGCCACCTTTTTGTAGTGTCGTTTTTGGCTTTCTTTTGAGGGAGTTATGATGGTTTTGAACCCTAGTAATCTGCCTTTTCCTTCCTTTTTGTCTTTCACTCTACCCGATTGGTATTTTCCGACTGTGTGTTGTTGGATGTGAAATCCTAGAAAGTCAAAACCAGGTTTTTCCTCTTTATACCCATCTAAGGTGTGAGTAATCCGAGTTTTACTGGGTTTTAATTCTAATCCCATGTCATTTAACCATTTAGATATATGTTCCTTACAGATTTGGATTTTCTCAATTTCTTCATGAAGAATTACGAAATCGTCCGCATAGCGAATAAAATTGACTGATTTTCTTTTGTCTCTTTTAGCCATTTGTCTTCCTCGTTTTTCTTTCATATCGAAAGTTTCCGAGAGTTTCTTGATTTCTTCCTCCATACCATGTAGGGCAATGTTAGCTAATAATGGCGATATTACCCCACCTTGAGGTGTTCCTTTTTCTGTAGGAAAAAGCTTTTTATCATCCAGTACGCCTGATTTTAGCCAAGCTCTTACTTGACGGCGTAGGGTTGGATAAGTGTTGAGCTTTTCTAACAATCTTACATGGTTAATTTCATCAAAGCATTTAGAAATGTCAGCGTCTAGAACGTATTTGCTCTTAGACCTGATTCCTAAAAATATGGCTCCGATGGCATCATGGCATGAGCGTCCTGGTCTGAACCCGTAGGAATTAGGTTCAAATTTGGCTTCCCATTCTGGCTCTAGAGCCATCTTGACAAGTGCCTGTAATGCACGGTCATACATGGTTGGTATTCCTAGTGGTCGTTCTTCATCTTTCCCAGGTTTGGGTATCCATACTCTACGGGTAGGTTTGACTTTTGACCCTAGTTTTAGTTTGTTAATCAGGTTAAACCGTTGCTTTGGGGTTAGTGACTTAACACCATCCACACCTGCGGTTTTCTTCCCTTGATTATCTTGTGTTACTCGACGCACCGCTAGACATTTGGCTGACCAGGATGAGATTAGAAGTTTCTGGAGTCTGCGTGCTGTTCTAACATCGTCACGACTAGACGCTTTGTAAATGCGCTTTTGAATCTTATACACTCGTTTTTCTAAGTCATCCCATTCAATCAATGCCCAGTTAAGCTGGTCATTGATGTCATCGGATGATTCATGTCCGAGTATTAATCCTACAGTCTTCTCTTGTGAATCTGTTTGAGGCATTTTAATTCTACTTGTACCTTTACATTTCATCAAACCGTGAGTCTGTCAGCATATCCTTGTCATTACAACAGGGCGTTGGCTTCTGACTCAATCTTTCTCATCTGTTACCTACCTTATCGGTAGAAGTTGCGTCTTAGCTGACTACTCATTGATTCGACCTTCAATGAGAGTAAACAGATGGGTTAATTCGTTCCTCATAATCTTTGGTTTGTCATTTTAGAATGGCACTCTCCACCGAGTTTTGAGTGGTATTAATGGGTTGGTATAAATCCCCCTATTACTCTGACTAACGCCCTTTTGGGACTCCCAGTGTGTCAGCCTTATTACCCAGATTCCGCACTTCAAAAAGTAGCATTAAATACTACAAGCCTGGGTTTAATAATTAAGTATAATTGCTTAAGCTCTTGAAGACAAAAAAGTGGGATAATTGCTTAAGTTGTTTCCTCTGTAAAAAAAGAGCGAAAAATGTCTTATTTAGAAGAAATACAAGTTAAAAATTTAGACCATTTAGGGATAGTAGCTGGTTTAATTGATGAAATAGGAATAGTCAAAATAATTAATAATAAATTAGGAATAGATGTTAGAGAAAAAATCTCAGCAGGTACAGTAGTTAAGTCTATTTTAATCAATGGACTAGGATTTGTTTCAAGACCTCTATATTTATTCAGTCAGTTTTTTCAAGATAAAGCCATTGAGAAATTGTTAGGAGAAAGAATTAAACCTGATTACCTTAATGATGATAAAATTGGGAGAGTAATGGATGAATTATATAAATATGGACTAAATGATATTTTTATTGAAGTAGTTTTAGAAGTAATTAAAAAATTTGAAATAGACCTTAAATACTCCCATTTAGATTCCACATCATTTCATTTAGATGGAGAATATAAAAGGGAAGAAGATAAAGAGAAACAGGAAGAAGAAAAAATTATTAAAGAAAGACCAATTTTTATTAAGAAAGGATATTCTCGGGATCATAGACCAGACTTAAAACAATGTGTCTTGGATTTAATAACAAGCCAAGATGGAGATATTCCATTATTTGTGAGAGTAGGAGATGGAAATGAATCTGATAAAGCTGTATTTGGAAAAGTTTTAGTAGAATTCAAAAAGCAAATAAAGTTTGATAGTATCATGGTTTGTGATAGTGCTTTATATGGTCAAGAAAATCTCCAACTAATCCAACATTTAAAATGGATAACGAGAGTTCCAATGACCATAAAAAAAGCAAAAGAATTAGTGCAAAATATAGAGGTGGAAGAAGTAAAAGATGAAGATAAAGAAAAAAGAAGTGACCTAAATTTAGAAAGTTATACCTGGAAAGAAGAAATTGTTACTTATGGTGGAATCAAGCAAACTTGGTTAATAGTCTTGAGTGAAAAAAGACAGAAAAGTGATTTGGAAAAACTAGAAAAACAACTTTCCCAAGAAGAGAAGAAATCCCAAAAATTTCTTAAAGAAATACAATCTGAAGAATTTGAACATCCTCAAGCTGCTCGATATAAATTAAAGGCTATTAATAAAAAATTGAGATTGTTGGAAATAAAAGAAGTTGAACTGACTGAAACTTACTCGAAAAAAAAGGAAAAGATTTATAAAATGATTAGTCTGATCATCAAAAAAGATGAAGAGATAAGTAGAAAGACTAAAGAAGCAGGAAAATTTATTTTAGCAACCAACTTAGTAGAGGAAAATAAATTAGAAGCTAGTGAAATTCTGATAACTTATAAAAACCAGCAATCTACGGAAAGAGGATTTCGATTTTTGAAAGATCCCTTATTTTTTACTGATAGTTTCTTCGTTGAAAAACCAGAAAGAATAGAAACAATGTTATTTTTAATGTCTTTGTGTTTGTTGATTTATAACTTGGGGCAAAGAGAATTAAGAAATTGTTTAAAAAGAGTCAAAAAAGGAATAAATAATCAAGTAGGGAAAGTAACATTGCGTCCGACTTTGAGGTGGATATTTCAATGTTTTCAAGGTATTCATTATGTGATTTTAAACGGAGTCAAACAAATTGTCAATTTAACAGAAGAAAGGCGTTTTATATTGAGTTTATTACCTGCATCTTGTCAAAGATATTATCTATAAATTGAATTGGATAAAGCAAAAATAATAAAAAAATAAGAGTCTAATGATATCAAATGAGAAGAGGAAAATCTCCTTCGTTTGTGCTGAGTCTTGCTAAGTTTTCAATGAGTATAAATCTTCTTAATTTGATTATTTTTCCTAAAATTTTAATGAAAAGAGAAATATTCTTGCCCAGGTATGATTTTCGGACTTTTTAAAACTATGTATTTTTTTATACTACATTTTGAAGTGCGGAATCTGGGTTACACCACACTGTCAGGGGACTTGATCCATACTAGAGATGTTTATATCGTAGGGTTCAACGGCCGTTGAACCCTACAAAGATGTGTTACCAGAATGAGAGAAAATTGATATTAGCATAGTGAGCAGGACTTGTGCTGAGCTTGTCGAAGTATGCTCACACTCGGTGTGTCTCAAACTTATTTTAAAATTTTTTCCTGAAAACACTTGACAAATTTGGCTATAGCTTGTTACGATACTAATCGGCTCAAAAAACAAGGGACTGTAGTTCAACTGGTTAGAGCACCGCCCTGTCACGGCGGAAGTTGCGGGTTCGAATCCCGTCAGTCCCGTAGGATAATCCAGATAGTCTAAATTAGACTCCTCTTAATTCTTTGATATAAGGTTAAGTACATTTTTCCTGCCTTGGAATGACAAGGGAGGGATTTAAAGTTTCTTTAAGCAGTATTAAATAGTATAATGGGAACGATTAAGAAAAATTAAGTTTTTCCATCATTTCTTCATACCACCGATAAAAAGGAGATTCGAGACTGAATGCAGCAACCAATGACTGTCAATAGGCCAGAACCCAAAGTGGTCGACCTTCCCTTTAGCTTAAAAGATGTTAAAGAGGCGATTCCTCCCCATTGTTTTGAGTCCTCTGCCATAAGATCCTTAGCTTATTTTTTTTGGGATATTTTTGTAATATCTGTTCTTTATGTTATCGCTGATTATCTAGATTCTTGGTTTTTTTGGCCTATTTTTTGGGTCATGCAAGGAACTATGTTTTGGGCGTTATTTGTGGTAGGACATGATTGTGGCCATGGTTCTTTTTCCCGCTACAAATGGTTAAATAATCTTATGGGTCATCTTTCCCATACCCCTATTTTAGTCCCGTTTCATGGTTGGCGTATTAGTCATCGCACCCATCATAAAAATACAGGTAATCTCGACACAGACGAAAGTTGGTATCCTGTTACGGAGTCTAAATATGATGAGATGGACTGGTTAGAAAAATTTGCCCGTTTTAAACTGGTTTTATTTCTCTATCCTCTTTATCTATTTAAGCGTTCCCCAGGCAGAAAAGGAACTCATTTTGATCCCAAAAGTGATCTATTTCGTCCCTCTGAAAAATGGGATGTTTTAACCAGTACAATTTGCTGTAGTTTAATGGTGGCTTTCTTAGGCGTTTTGACCTATCAGTTCGGCTTTTTGTGGTTACTTAAATATTATTTGGGTCCCTATATTGTCTTTGTAGTTTGGTTAGATTTAGTAACATTCTTACACCACACTGATCCCGATGTTCCCTGGTATCGGGGTAGAGATTGGTACTTTTTGAAAGGGGCTTTATCCACAGTGGATCATGATTACGGATTTATCAATAATATCCATCATAATATCGGAACCCATGTGGCTCACCATATCTTTCTGACCATGCCTCATTATCATCTAAAAACAGCAACGGAAGCCATTAAGCCTGTTTTAGGTGAATATTATCGTAAGTCAGATTACTCCATTTTAGAGGCGTTTATTCGGGGTTACAACATTTGTCATGTGGTTCCCGATGAAGGAGGAAAAGTTTACTGTGAGCCGAGAGAGTTGTAAATAACGATCACTACTTTTGAGCTATTAATAACATCACAATAAGGGGAAGATACTTCTTGAAATATCTTCCCCTAAATATTATTAAACTTTTGACGCTCTCCTGGCTGAAGCGCAGGAGATTCATAACGAATCCCTGTCGGGATGGTTATTATCTTGTTTTCACAAGTTCCCAGGCTCACCACGTTTGCCTCAAAGGGCGTAGTGATATTTCCTTAAACCCTGCCAATTCAGGTGTTGGGCGTGTACTTTCCGAGAGTCCCCCGGTAGGTTTTTAAGTCTTGTACTGACTGACTTTATTTGACCATATTCACGGCATTTAAAAATGAGCAGCGACCCCGCGCCGTCTTAGGGCGCAAGGGAATGCGCTGCGATGCCGAGTGGTTCTACATCACCTGTTTAAAAACAGGCGTTTTGAACATCCCGTGTGTTGTTATAAGAATATTATCTAATTATTTTTCATTCATGTCAGCCTCAATTAATGAAGATGTCATTGTAGTGTACTTTTGCCTTGCTTCTTCAATCTGGTCTTTCTGAATAACTAATCCATAACAAGTTAGAAAAAACAGCTGATCAACATATTTTTTGCTCTGGTCACCATAGTGGTCTTCTGAGGTTTCAAGTTCTTCAACATTTAACATGAATTCAGAGAGAATATCGGCAATCTCTTGATACAGAGTAAACCATTCTTCCCCCTTTTTTTCTTGACAAACTTTTTTGATAGGATTCCCATAAATTTCGTCAAAAAATACAAATTCATCGGAACAATTGTCATCATCCAAATCTGTTAACCACTCAGGATAAATATGATAAACCCATGAGGGTAAATTTCCCAGAGAATAATAATTGATGAATTAATGGTAATCTATAATTACTTCTTCACTTAAGTAATCTCTGATAAAATCTCTTTGGTTCAACAGGACTAAATCATATTGCCTTTCTCTGGTTAAAATTTTATCCTTTGGCCTCTTTTGTCCGAAAGTTGGATCTAATTTTTTCCTCCTTTTTGCCTCACCCATTTGTTTTTTCCTCAAAAAAGTAAATGATTATTGTGTTTGTTAGACTTGATATTTTTAGAAAAGCAAGTGTTTTTACTGGTCAATCATATCACTTAACAGTAGGTTGGGGTGGGAGTTGGGCTACATGAAGCAGTCTAGGGATATTTGGATTTAGAGTAGTAATGAGTCAATACCAATGGAACATTTACAAGCTTAATCCTTAAAGAAAACATAAATTTAAAGTTTCATAACGGTTGAAAATTAATCGTTACCCTAGAATTGAGGAAACTAGATCAACGAGATCAGCAGAATACACTGATCGCTGACGACAGCAAAATATGGTACAACTCTCCTTAAAACCAGAATCAACCACCCCTCAACCCTTAGTAGAAACCGTTACCCTTGATGTGCAAGGAATGAAATGTGCTGGTTGTGTTAGCGCAGTAGAAAAACAACTCACACAACAATCTGGCGTGGTTTCAGCTTGCGTTAATTTAATGACAGAAGTAGCGGTGATTAACTACGAACCGCAAACGGTTCAAGCAGAGACTCTAGCCGAAAAATTGACGAAAATTGGCTTTACTTCCGATATTCGCACCTCACAAACTCTCACCCCTCAACAAATCCATTTTAACCAGAGTCAACGACGAGAAGCAGAAGCAAGACAACAAAAAATTAATCTCATTACCGCCGCAATTTTACTAATATTTTCAGCCCTGGGCCATTTAGAACATTTTGGCGGTCCAACCCTTCCCATTATCAGTAGTTTAGGGTTTCATTGGGGACTAGCTACCATGGCCCTATTGATACCTGGACGAGAGGTTATCATAGATGGTTGGCGAGCATTGTCCCACGGTATGGCTAACATGAATACGTTAGTGGGTTTAGGAACCCTCAGTGCGTATATAACTAGCTGTGTGGCCTTTCTTTTCCCTATTTTGGGTTGGGAATGCTTTTTTGATGAACCAGTGATGTTGTTAGGGTTTATTCTCTTGGGACGTACCCTAGAAAAACAAGCCAGAAACCGCGCCTCCTCAGCCCTAGAAGCTTTAATAGCTTTACAACCATCCCTAGCTAGGTTGGTGGGTGATCCCTTCTCTGAGGATAGTTCTAGCATCGAAATTCCCGTAGAGCAAGTACGAGTAGGAGAATATGTCAAAATCTTACCAGGGGAAAAAATACCCGTTGACGGAGAGATTATTACAGGGAAAACAGCTATTGATGAATCTTTGGTAACAGGGGAATCTTTACCCATAGCCAAAAACCCTGGAGATCGGGCGATCGCAGGAACTCTGAACCATTCTGGGGTGATTACCCTCAAAACCACAGAAGTTGGAGAAGATACCACCTTAGCCCAGATTATCGCTTCTGTGGAAACAGCACAAACCCGTAAAGCCCCCATTCAACAGTTAGCTGATACAGTAGCTGGTTATTTCGCCTACGGGGTAATGGTTTTAGCTTCATTAACCTTTCTTTTTTGGTACATTTTCGGGACACATTGGTATCCCCAAGTATTAAACCTTGATTCTCTGGGAATGTCCTCCTCTCCTTTACTACTCAGTTTAAAACTGGCGATCGCAGTGTTGGTGATAGCTTGCCCTTGCGCCTTGGGTTTAGCCACTCCCACCGCCATTTTAGTAGGAACCAGTATGGGATCAGAGAGGGGACTGTTAATTAAAGGGGGAGATGTTCTAGAAAAGGTTCATCAACTAGAAGGAGTGATTTTTGACAAAACAGGAACCCTAACCGTTGGCCATCCCACTGTCACCGATTGTATCTCCTGGGGAGATATCAAGCCTGAATCTTTGTTGCAATTAGCAGCAACGGTAGAAAGTGGGACAAATCATCCTTTAGGGTTAGCTATCCTAGAAAAAGCCCAACAACAAGAATTACCTTTACTGTCTGCTAGAGATTTCTACACAGAAGCAGGATCTGGGGTTCAAGCACAAGTAGAAGGGAAAATGGTTTGGTTGGGGAATCAAAGATGGTTAGAAGATCAAGGGTTGAGTTTAGACAAGAATCACGACAAGCTTATTGGTTCCTTAAACCGAGCCGGTAAAACTGTGGTTTATTTGGGGATAGAAGGCTCTATACAAGGGGTTTTAGCCCTCAAAGATAATTTAAGAACTGATGCCCAGAAAACCGTCTCAAAATTGCAAAAACGTGGCTTAGAGGTAATCTTGTTGACTGGGGATCACCCCGAAGTAGCTCAAGCTATTGCCAGTCAAGTAGGAATTACTCAAGTTTTAGCGGAAATTCCTCCCAGTGGCAAAGCTGCTGTGGTCGAGGAGTTACAAAAAAGCAAAAAAGTAGCTATGGTAGGAGATGGGATCAACGACGCTCCGGCTTTAGCTCAAGCGGATCTCGGCATCTCTTTACAAGGAGCAACCGAGGTGGCTATGGAAACCGCCGATATTGTCCTTATGAGCAATCAACTTTGGGATGTAATCACAGCCATGGATCTCAGTTTAGGGACATTTAGAAAAATTCGGCAAAATCTAATGTGGGCTTTAGGCTATAATACATTTGCTATACCTATGGCCGCAGGAGTTTTATTACCCAGTTTAGGGTTGATGCTGAGTCCGGCAATGGCCGCAGGGTTCATGGCGTTTAGTTCGGTGACAGTGGTGACCAATTCTTTATTACTTCGTTATCGAAAATTTGGGTTGATCAAAAGCACTCTAATTTAAACTTGGTTTAGCGATGGCTGAAAAATCTGTACTCCCCCAAAGAGAACATTTCTTGATTATCGAGGATGATAAAGGCAGACAGGAAATACTGTTGCGAGAACCCAGCTACAGCGTGGGGCGATCGCAAGAGTGTGATATTCGTCTGCGCTCTCAGTTCGTCTCTCGCCATCATGCTACCCTCTATCGACGCATTCGAGAAGATGGCTCGAGTTACTATCGTATTGTCGATGGTGATCTCGACAGGAAACGGAGTGTTAATGGGTTATTGATCAATCAGGCTAAAATAAAAAAAGACTCCCACGATCTCCAGGATGGGGATGAAATTGTTTTTGGTCCACAGGTATTTGCTATTTACCAGTATCGACGGCGAGATAAGTTCCCCACTCTACCCAGTAACGATCCCTTTGATATTACTCTGATTGACCCTGCGATGATGGATTATGATGAAGATACCAAAGAACAGGATCGATGAATGGTTTTCGACAACTGATCGGACAAGCTGCGGGTGTTTCTTTATTACAACAGGCGATCGCTAAAAACCGTATTGCTCCTGCTTATCTTTTTGCTGGCCCCCCTGGTATTGGACGAGCTTTGGGGGCTAAGTGTTTTACTGAATTACTGTTATCTTTGGGTTTATCGGAGGAAAAGCAAGTTAAGCTCAAAAAACGGGTATGGGAAAGAAATCATCCTGACTTGTACTGGGTAGAGCCGACTTATCTACATCAGGGACAATTATTAACAGCGAAACAAGCACAAGAAAACGGACTAAAACGTAAAGCTCCTCCTCAAGTTCGTATCGAACAAATTCGTGATATTACTCAATTTTTGAGTCGTCCTCCCTTAGAAGCGTCTCGCTGTGTGGTAGTCATAGAGGCAGCAGAAACTATGACCGAAGCTGCCGCTAATGGTTTATTGAAAACCCTAGAAGAACCAGGGAAAGCGACGTTAATTTTGATTGCGCCTAGTGTTGATTCTTTGTTACCTACTTTAGTTTCTCGTTGCCAGAGGATTCCTTTTTATCGTCTTTGCGATCGCGATGTTAAGACGATTTTGGGTCGATTGGGTTACGAGGAAATTATTGATCATTCTGATATCATTGGTTTGAGTCAAGGTAGTCCAGGAGAGGCGATCGCCGCTTGGCAACAGTTACAAAATATCCCTTTTGAACTACGACAAAAGTTAAAAAAAATGCCTGAAACCCCTCTGGATGCTCTACAGTTGTCTAAAGAGGTTACCACAGAACTAGATAATGATGCACAGTTATGGTTAATTAATTATCTACAATATTCTTACTGGCAAAAATCCCAGGATCAGCTTTTTTTAAAAAAGTTAGAAGCTGCGAAAAAACAACTCTTGAGTTACGTACAACCACGTTTAGTCTGGGACTGCCTATTGACCGACGTAACATAAGCAAAAAAATGGGTCGCCTGGGATTCGAACCCAAGACCAATCGGTTAAAAGCCGAGTGCTCTACCGCTGAGCTAGCGACCCGTTGTGTGCTTTGCACACCATTTACTAATATACCATCACTTTTTAGAAAGTGCAAGGGGTTTTAGAAGAATAGTTTCTTGTGAAACCCCTAACCCCTCTTGAACACTCCACCAACGCTCATCAAAGATTCTAGTTGGGGATTCTTTTTGCACGCCCGTGAAGGTGTTACCGAGAAAGGTGGTGTCCGCACCGGACCGCAAGACTTTTGCGTAGCCTACCCTCAGTAAAAGCAATCTTATCGATGTAGATGATTACTTATAGGCAAAAGGTCGTGTCTCCGAATCAAATTCTTTACCGTACCTAGTAAATATGCCCTACCTAGTATCATAACACGAGTTGTGCTTTTTGCCGGTCCCCATCTAAATCAAAGATTTTAGATGGGGACTGCGCAAAAATTCATGTTCAAAGTGAGGTTACATCGATTTCTACTAACGCTTCACAACTTGCCCCAGGTTGCAGTTCAGTGAGGTTTTCAGCCGTGTTGAGAGCGTTACGGGGCGCACTCCAGGGTTCTAAACAGACAAAATCTTTGCCCTTGACAGTCCAGAAGACAATGGTAGAAAAATCTTCTGACCATTTGAGGTTAATTTTTAGGCTTCTAGATGAGTCGGTAATGCTGGCAGAAGACCCATTTAAAGGCTTGAGTGCCACATCGATTTCATCCTCATTAAAATCGAAACTACCCTTATAGGAGACAACTTCTGTACTATCTTTAGCTTGATAAGTGGAGGCCGGAATATCTAAAGATAATTTTTCTTTATCTGGAACCAAGAAGTAAGGATGAAATCCAAAAGATAAAGGCATCACTTTATCAGATTGGTTGATATATTCTTGGTGAATTTTTAAGGTTTTTCCCTCTAGTTCATAGACAAACTTTACCTGGAATTCAAAGGGATAAACCGCCAAAGTTTCATCATTACTCTTTAAACTGATAGTGAGTTTAGAAGAAGACTCTGTAGATTGTTCAACCACTTCCCACGGTAAATTTCTAGCAAACCCATGTTGTTTTAAACTGTAGGATTTGCCATCATAAGCATAGACATCATCAGGCAAATTACCACAAATAGGAAAAAGGATGGGATTACCCCCTCTAACACTTAATTCAGGATGAGTAAATCTTTCTTGATCTAGGTAGAAAAGCTCTTGTCCTTGAATAGACCAACGGGTAACAATTCCACCTCTTTCAGGAACAACTTCGAGACGAGAAGAAGCACTTTCATCCGAGAGAGTATAAGTAACATACTGATTTTGGTTGACAGAAATTGAAAAGCTCATAGTTGTTCTTGATGACTACAATAATTGATTAATCAAGTAAAAGGCCACAAAGGCACTACCAAGAGGAACCGTTAAATTATCAATTCCCAGTTTAGAAAAAGCCTCTAATGCCATGGCAACTATAGCAATCATCAAAGAAACAATCACCACTGTCAAGATCGGTACACTTACCCACGAAAGTATAATACTGGTGACCAAAAAACTCACTCCCATCATGGTCAATGAACCTTCCCAACTTTTTTTGACCCCTAATACTTCGTAGCAATGTTTTCCAAACTTCTGCCCGATAATAGCGGCCATCCCATCTCCCCAGGCCATGATTAAAATACCGATCGCCAGATATTGAGGTTCTCCTTTTGACCAAAACAACTGGGCTAAAACCCCGATACTCACTGCGTAGAAGAAGGTTCCTAAGCTTTTGCGTCCGACACTATTTATACTGGGTAGAATGGGCAAAAAATAGGAAACTAGAGCTATAATACTGGCGATAAAGGAAGCACCAATTAATGTCCAAGATGGCAACTGTAACCACCAGGCGATTAAAACAACGTTTCCTGACCCAATGTGGACAATTTTTCGGGTAAATTCCGAATTGGTTCCCCATAAACGGTTTAATCCCTCAGCTAAAGCGATAATTACCCCAAGGTAGAGGATAACTAAGCTGATGGGGTATCGTAAGGATAACAAGGCGTTAAGGAACGAAGGTGACTCGGATAGCAAAATAGGGTAGATTTAACAGTGAACTTAATACAATTTATCCTAAAATGAAAGACATATTCAATGTAGCAGAAAAAACTAAGAGTATATTTTTAGTGTCTGAGATTATAATTGTCTCATTGATTCTGAATGAAATGGATAGGAAAGATATTTAGATTTCATGCTCTGAATAAACTTTCTTGTCTTAACTTCAAACTAGCTGTAATCGAGTCACATAATAGATTTTAGCTAGTGAACGGAACTGGTAGGCCATGGAGAATAGGAGACTCGAACCCCTGACCTCTGCGGTGCGATCGCAGCACTCTACCAACTGAGCTAATTCCCCTTGTTTGCTTACTCCTTTTAATCATAACATTGAATGCTATTGTTTATCATTATATTTAACTTAGTTATTACCTGTATCAATTTTTATCTAGTGTTAAAACTCTGGATATTATATACTTCTTTAAAAAAGATAACCTCTGACTTAACCAATATTGAAGTACAAATAAATGAATTATTTTCTCAGGCTCCTGGTATAATTTTGAGGGGACAGCGGGGAACGGCTCAATTAAGACAATTATATCGAAGGTTTCTCCAACAATTAGCGATCGCTCAAAAACTCTTGAGAAATTTTAAGTTATTATTAAAGGCGTGGTCTCGCTTAGATAAGATTTTTTTATCGGGTTAAAATAATAAGTTTTATTAGTTATTATTGTTCTTTTATATTCATGTTTCTTTTCTGTTTAAACCAGTCTTGTAATTGTTGACGACATTCTGCTTCTAGGATACCAGATAACACCGATAAACGGTGATTAGAGGCAGCACTATCGGGTAAATTAAGGACAGAACGAATGGTTCCAGACTTAGGATCATCTACACCATATACCAACAATCCTAAACGAGAATGAATGATAGCACCAGCACACATAATACAAGGTTCTAAAGTAACATATAAGGTACATTTATTTAAGTACCAAGAATGTAATTTCTGAGTTGCTTGACGAATAGCTATTATTTCAGCATGAGCAGTGGGATCGTGATTTTGTTCTTTACAATTTAACCCTTGAGCAATCAATTTTCCCTGACTATCAATGATGACTGCACCCACGGGAACATCCCCTGCTTTTGCTGCTTCTTGACCTAAGTTTAATGCTTGTTTCATCCAATAACAATGGGTTTCGTAATTCTCCAGAAAATAATCTTTCATGTTTTTTCTTGTAACTTCAATTATACCAAATTGATTCTATTTTTTTAGCAATGTTTTCAGGGTTGATATTATCATCTTTAATTAATACAGTAACATGACCTAATTTTCGACCAGGGCGACATTCTGTTTTACCGTACCAATGAATATGGGTATCAGGAAATTGAGCAATTTTATCTCTTTTTTCTAGATAATCATCATGGATATTTTCATATCCTAGTAAGTTCACCATAACGGCTCCTAAAGCATTTAATTTTGTTGTTCCTAATGGTTTACCTATCACTGCTCTTAACTGCATTTCAAACTGAGAAATATCACAGGCATCTAGGGTATAATGACCAGAGTTATGGGTTCTGGGAGCAATTTCATTGACTAACAATGTTCCTTCTGATGTCAAAAATAATTCAATACCGAAAATCCCCACTACTTCTAATTTCGTTAATAGATGCTCAGCCATTTTTTTTGCTTCTAATTCTACAGTTTCAGAAACATTAGCCGGAGCAATAACCCAATGACAAACTTGGTCTTTTTGATAGGTTTCTACCAGAGGATAAGTAACAATTTCTCCTGTTGTACTACGGGCAGCCATAATCGCTAACTCTCGGTCAAACTCTATATATTCCTCTACCATTAAAGAATTAGTTTCAGATGATGATAAAGATTCTAATTCTTTTTCGTTATCAATAATAAAAGTTCCTTGACCATCGTAACCATGACGACGGGCTTTAATAACTAAAGGAAAGTTAAAATCATTCAATGATAATTTTTCTAGGGTCGTAAATTTTGGGACAGGAAGATCAATACTTTGTAAATAACTTCTTTGTTCATATTTGTCTAATAAAGGGGATAAAGCTGATAATTTGGGACGAAAAATGACCCCACTTGCTTCTAATTTTTTGAGAGCATCTAAGTTAATAAATTCGTTTTCAAAAGTAATAATATCGCATTTTTTGGCTAATTTTTTCGTTGCATCAGCATCATCAATAGCTGCAAAAATGGACTCATCTGCGATCGCCACTGCTGGATCATCGGAGTGAGGGGTTTGTACTAATAAGTTCACCCCTAATTTTTCGGTGGCCATAGCCATCATCCAGGCCAGTTGACCCCCACCAATAACACCAACACGCTTATTACTCATTGTTTGTTCTAGTTAATATACTGTTTGTAGGTGGGCTTTTTACCCACCCTATTTAAAACCCGTCGTTAACCACGGGATCTTATTGACATCCTAAGGACTCACGGGTACTGATGCCAGTTTTTGAGTTAACGCCATCAGCGCGCTTACAGAGTTCAGCCACTTGCTGAAGGTCTAAGACAGCTAAACTAAAGTCAGCCCCTGTAATGTTAGCATTCTTGAACGTAGTGCGCATCATAATGGCTTCGGTCAACACAGCATTGGTTAAATCTGCCCCTTCAAAGCTGGTAAGATAGGCTAAACCATTGGTTAAGTCAGCCTGATGTAGATCGGTGCCTATTAAAGCAGATCCGTTGAAGACAGCCCCTCTGAGATCCGCATCACTAAAGTTAGAGTCTGTGAGGTCCGCATTGGTAAACTGGGCGTAGGTTAGGCTTTTTCCTGAAAAGTCTTCCCCAATCAATTGAACATCTTCGTAGGATGCACTAGCACCGGTTACGGAGGAAGAACTAGCAGCGTTGGCTATAGGTGTCATTAACCATAGCAAGGAAAAGACAACAAGAGTCAGTCTTAATAAGTATTTCATCAAAATCATCTGTATAAATCACCATTTTTGATTTTATCGTAATTGTTGATGTTTAAGACGAGAAAATCTAGTAATGCTTTCTCAATGGATAAATATTGTTAGCGTGAATTTAAGTGATTCTTTCTCAAAATGTGCCATCAGTCATCTATATTTCTTAGGTAGGTTGAGTTAATAGATTTATCAAAACTGGGTAAAACCCTACAAAATATTATAATTACCGTAGGGGCATAATATTATTATGCCCTAAAACTGTTAAATTATTCTTGTTGCTGATGTATGATAATGTTTGTAAATTCTTAGCGGAAAGATTTAGTAGTGATTTTGCTAACTGGTTATTAAATGAACCTATTGCTCTCACAGAATTAAAACCCACAGAACTATCTTTGAATCCTATTAGAGCAGATTCTTTAATCTTTTTGCAATCAGAAGAAGTTGTTTTACATATTGAGTTTCAAACTTCACCTGATGAAGATATACCCTTTAGGATGACTGACTATCGTTTACGGGTTTATCGTCGCTATCCCAATAAGGAAATGTATCAAGTGGTGATCTATTTGAAACCTAGTAATTCAGAATTAGTGCATCAAAATACATTTGAATTAACTAATTTACGTCATCAATTTAATGTTATTCGATTGTGGGAAGAAAACACAGATATTTTTCTGAATAACTCAGGTTTATTACCGTTTGCTGTACTGACTCGTACAGATAACCCTAGAGAAACCTTAACCCAAATTGCTGATCTTATTGATAGTATGCCCAATAAACAACAGCAAAGTGATATTAGTGCATCCACCGCTATTCTATCTGGGTTAAAATTAGATCAAGACAGTGTTAAACCCCTACAAAATATTATAATTATCGTAGGGGCATAATAATATTATGCCCTTAAAAATTTATGTTACACTAAAAGTTAGTTTCAAAATTCAGCTAAACAAGATGAAATTCAATGTAATTCTTGAACAAGATGAAGATAATATGTGGATTGTTGAATGTCCAAGTATTCCTGGTTGTATTAGTCAAGGTGAAACAAAAGAATAAGCATTAAATAATATTAAAGATGCTATTATTGGTTGTTTAGAAGTTCGGACAGAATTAGGATATCTTTTAACATTTTGATTATGAAGACTTTAATCACATTAAAAATAGAAAATTTTGAAGAAAAAGGAAAAGAATATTTTGTCGCAACTAGGGATCAAATACAAGGTTTAGTTGCTGAAGGTAACACCATTGAAGAAGTGATCGAAACTGCTTCAGATTTAGCTAAAATGTTAGTTGAACTAAAATAAGAGAAAAATTAAGCTATACTCAAGATATAGATTTTTGGTATTTTGTAATCATGACACAATATTCTCTTAAATTACCGCCTAAATTACAACAAGAAGCAGAAAAATATGCCACTGATCAAGGTATCACATTAGATAATCTAATTATTTGGGCGATCGCTGAAAAAATTGGCAGTTTAAAACAAAGTTTAGATAATAATAATTTTCCAGATATTGTCTATTCTCGTAATCAAGAAGGTGAAATGATTCCTAAATTACGAGGAACAAATATACAAGTTAAAACATTAGTAGTTGCGGTGAAAAATTGGCAATTAACCCCTCAACAAGTTGCTGATGAATATGGAATAAGCGAAGAAAAAGTTAATAATGTTATGGCATTTTATGAACAACATCGTCAAGAAATTGATACAGCGCACCGCGAAGCGGATCTCTTCGAGATCGCCACTGATAAAGTTCTTGAATCTATTTATAATGAGTAAGTTAAAATTACATTTGGATGCTGATACTTCTATTAAAGCGTTACACACGATAAAAATTTGTGTTATCATGGAATGACATACAGTTTTTTAAGATAATTCATTGAGGTATCTAAAAATGAATACAGAAACTTATGATGATATATTCAGTGCAGCATTATCTTTATCTCCTAGTTCAAAAGTAATGTTGGCTGAACATTTATTAAAGAGTTTAGACGATGATAAGCAAGAAGAAATTGAAAAAATTTGGTCAGAAGAAGCAGAAAAAAGAGTTGAACAAATAGAACAAGGAGAAATCAAAACTATTAGTAAAGATGAAGTATTTCAGCAACTTAATTTAAAGCGAAAATAATGAATTTTGAATTTCACCCACAAGCGCAACAAGAATTAGAAGATGCTGTCAATTATTATGATGGTATTAGTGAAGCATTAGGGGATCAGTTTATCTTAGAAATACAAAAAACTTGAGAACGTATTGAAAATTTTCCAGAAGCTTGGCCACAACTATCAAAAAATACTCATAAATGTCGAGTCTTGACTTTTCCCTATGGTGTTATATATCAATTAAAAGAAACAGAGATTTTTATTATTGCTATTATGCACCTTCAACGTCAACCTAATTATTGGGTTGATAGAAAATAGCTGATTACTGCATTTCTACTTAACTACTTATCGAAATTGGGTAAAACACAGTGTTAAACTTCTACAAAACATTATAATTACCATCAGATTATAATATTATTATACTCTAATATTGTTAAATTATTCTTGTTGCTGATGTATGATAACGTTTGTAAATTCTTAGCAGAAAGATTTAGCCGTGACTTTGCTAACTGGTTATTAAATGAACCCATTGAACTCACAGAATTAAAACCCACAGAACTATCTTTAAATCCTATTAGAGCAGATTCTTTAATCTTTTTGCAATCAGATGATATTGTCTTACATATTGAGTTTCAAACCTCACCCGATGAAGACATACCTTTTAGAATGGCTGACTATCGTTTACGGGTTTATCGTCGCTATCCTAACAAGGAAATGTATCAAGTGGTGATCTATTTGAAACCTAGTAATTCAGAATTAGTGTATCAAAATACCTTTGAATTGACGAATTTACGCCATCAATTTAATGTTATTCGTCTTTGGGAACAAGCAACAGATAGTTTTCTGAATAACTCAGGTTTATTACCTTTCGCTGTACTAACTCGTACAGATAACCCTAGAGAAACCTTAACCCAAGTTGCTGCTATTATTGATAGTATGCCCAATAAACAACAGCAAAGTGATATCAGTGCATCCACAGCCATTTTATCTGGGTTAAAATTAGATCAAGACAGTATTAAACGAATTCTTAGGAGCGATATTATGAAGGAATCAGTTATGTATCAAGAAATTTTCCATGAAGGTGAAGTTAAAGGCGAAAAACAAGCTATCCAAAATATTGCTTTAAATATGCTTAGAAACAGCATGAATATGGAGGATATTGTTAAACTAACGGGATTAAATTTACAAGAAATTGAGCAACTTAATTCATCTTTGAATACAGAGGAATCAAACTAAAGAGTGATCTTAATATATTGAATTTAACAGTGTTAAACCCCTACGAAACATCATAATTACCGTAGGGGCATAATAATATTATGCCCTCATAACTAACACATTAATATATAAAATACAGTATCCACCTTAATTCAAAAAGGAAAATATTGTAAGTATAATAATCAAGATAAGTAAGAAAGATATAATCAAATAACTGATATTTTTGTAGTTTAGTAAATTATGATAATCTTCGGGAATATTATAATCTGGTAGATCATAATTAATAATATTACTATACTTATTACATATCTCTATTCCTTTATCAATTAATTGATTTGATTCTTGTGTATTTAATCTTTGCATTAATTTTTGTGTTTTTTCCGATGGTTTTTCTAAGCTAGAGTCGAGTGTATCCATAATAGATTTATTAGTCTCATTTCTTCTCTTTATATTGAGTATTGTCTCAAGTTTAAACAACTCATCTTTATCATGATGTGCTAAAGCTTTATCTCTTTGATTAAATAATTTTTGTAATAATTCATTTTCATTTTTGTCTAAATATTCCTTATCTCTGTCTAATTCTTTTTGGTCTAAATCTGAAAAATGAGATAATAATTTTTTACCGTTTATAGAAGAAATAATATTTAAAAGCTTATTTAAACTGATACTATTTTTATCATTATCGTAAACTGTAGCTAATAATAAAATACCTAGTTTTCTAAATGCTATTATTGTCATTGACCAAAAAAAATCAGCATTATATAATTTTTGGGGATTTTTATATTTTTCAGTCATTAACTTTTTAGATACATTTATATAATATTTAGCCTCAATTAAATTTTTATATACATCATTTAGGATTTTTTGGAGTTTCTTATATTCAGGGTAATAAGAACAAATGATACTGTTCTCTTCTTTATTATAATGCTCAAAAAATCCTATGTTAGAGGAATAACAAACATAATCATTCTCTCCCTCAATTAGACTATGACTTGATTCAAGTATTGTCCATATTTTACAATCTTGATCAAGCTTAAAATGAAATTTTCCTATTCCTGCTAACTCATAAATATCTTTGTTTAACTTTCCTTCTTCTCTTAAACACTTAATATCCCATTCATCTAAGGAGGATTCGTTAATCTCTTTCTCTAACTTTCCTTCTTCTCTTAAAATCTTAATAACAGATTCACCAAAATATATAACCTTATCTTCAATTTGAGGATCGATTAGTTCAAATGTTGAGGATTCTGTTTTCTGTATCTTCATAATATCTATTAACTCTTTAAAAAATGTTTTATGTATGTAGTATAACATGAATCAAGAAAAGAGATCACCGTTATTTCTGATCAATAAGGCGATCGCCTCTCGAATACAAAAAACTGCTCACTGATAACCGATAACCGATAACTGAATGAGATCAGGGATAATTAATTATGAAAATAGCAGTGGAGTAAACATTCGTGGAGTCCCAATATAACGCAGCAGCGATCGAACAAAAATGGCAACAGCAGTGGGTTAAGCAGGGGTTAGACAAGACCCCAGAAAACAGTGATAAACCCAAATTTTACGCCTTATCCATGTTTCCCTACCCATCCGGAAACCTACACATGGGCCATGTTCGCAACTATGTTATTACAGATGTGATCGCCCGTCTCAAAAGATTGCAAGGATACCGAGTCTTACATCCTATGGGGTGGGATGCGTTCGGACTTCCGGCGGAAAATGCAGCCATCGATCGCAATATTCCCCCCGCAGACTGGACTAAGCAAAATATTGCCCAAATGAGGCAACAGTTGCAAACTTTGGGACTGTCTATCGACTGGGACCGAGAAGTGGCAACCTGTTTCCCCGACTATTACAAATGGACGCAATGGTTATTCTTGCAATTTTATCAATCAGGGTTAGCTTATCAGAAGGAAGCAGCAGTTAACTGGGACCCCATCGATCAAACCGTGTTAGCTAACGAACAGGTGGACAGCGAAGGGTATTCCTGGCGATCGGGTGCTAAAGTAGAACGGAAACTGCTGCGTCAGTGGTTCTTGAAAATTACGGACTATGCAGAACAGTTATTAACCGACTTGGATAAACTCTCAGGATGGCCAGATCGGGTTAAGTTAATGCAGGAAAACTGGATCGGGAAGTCTGTGGGTGCATACTTAGAGTTTCCTGTCAAGGATAGTGATGAGAAAATAGCTGTCTTTACCACCCGTCCCGACACCGTTTATGGAGTGACTTATGTAGTGTTGGCCCCTGAACATCCTTTGACCCAAAAAGTTACTGTTGCGCAACAGAAAGCAGCAGTTGATGCGTTCATTGAAGAGGTATCTAACGAAAGCGAAATAGAACGCACAGCAGAGGATAAACCCAAACGGGGTATATTGACCGGAGGGACTGTTATTAACCCCTTCAACGGCGAAGAAATCCCCATTTTGATTGCGGATTATGTATTGTATGAATATGGTACTGGTGCGGTGATGGGTGTACCTGCACACGATACCCGTGACTTTAAGTTTGCTACAGAGAAACAGTTACCGATCAAGGTGGTGATTGTTCCTGAAAATTCTGAGGATAATAACCCCACGTTAACCGAAGCATACACCGAACCTGGAATTATGGTTAATTCTGGTGATTTTGATGGAATGCAGTCCACAGAAGGCAAAACCGCTATTATTGACTATGCTGAGAAACAGGGTTATGGGAAAGCAAGGATACAGTATCGTTTGCGAGATTGGTTGATTTCTCGGCAGCGTTATTGGGGTTGTCCTATTCCGGTGGTGCATTGTCCCAACTGTGGAACGGTTCCGGTTCCTGATGCAGATTTACCGGTTAAATTGCCCGAAAATGTCGAATTTACAGGGCGTGGGGCTTCCCCTTTGGCAAAAATGGACGATTGGATCAATGTTCCTTGTCCTAATTGTAGTGGACCTGCAAAGCGTGAAACAGATACAATGGACACATTTGTTGATTCCTCTTGGTACTATTTAAGATACACCGATGCTATCAATGATCAGGAAGCATTTAAGTTAGAAAAAGCCAATGATTGGATGAATGTGGATCAATATGTGGGAGGTATTGAACACGCTATTTTACACCTCTTATATTCTCGCTTTTTTACTAAAGTATTGCGAGACAGAGGTTTAGTCAATGTAGATGAACCTTTTAACCGTCTTTTGACACAGGGAATGGTACAAGCAATGGCCTACAAAAATCCTAAAACAGGTAAATATATTCCTGTAGATAAAGTTAACCCTGAAAGTCCCAAAGATCCCGATACAGGAGATGATTTAGAGGTGTTTTATGAGAAGATGTCTAAGTCGAAATATAATGGGGTTGATCCCAAAACAGTATTAGGAAAATATGGGGCAGATACCGCCAGAATGTTCATCTTATTTAAAGCACCACCAGAGAAAGACTTAGAATGGGATGATGCGGATGTTGAAGGACAATTTCGCTTTTTAAATCGGGTGTGGCGTTTGGTCAATGGTTATGCAGAAAAGCAGCCTGAAGTTATTAGTAACAAGGAGTTAAGCAAAGAAGAAAAAGGATTAAGACGTGCCATCCATACTGCTATTAAAGAGATATCCGAAGACTTAGAAGGAGACTATCAATTTAATACCGCAGTTTCAGAGTTGATGAAGTTAAGTAATACCTTGAATGATGCTAAATCTATTAATTCTGGGGTTTATCAAGAAGGAATCGGAATCTTATTGATTTTACTCGCACCTTTTGCACCTCATATTGCCGAGGAATTATGGCATAATTTGGGACATGAAAACTCAATCCACTTACAAACTTGGCCAGAGGTTGATCCCGATGCTTTAGTAGTAGATGAAATCACCCTAGTTATTCAAATTATGGGTAAGACAAGGGGAACTATTCAAGTCCCTGCTAATTCCAGTAAAGAGGAGTTAGAAAAATTAGCCCGTGACTCTGATATTGGTAAACGAAACTTAGAAGGAAAAGAGGTTAAAAAGGTGATTGTTGTCCCTGGAAAATTAGTTAACTTTGTCGTTCCTAAATAACCCTGTGGGGTGGGCATTTTGTCCACCTTACTTATCATCAATTATATAACTATAAGGAGGAAAACAAAATGATACGAGATTTAAGCATTAAAAATTATCGCTGTTTTGAAGATTTTTATGTTGATGGTTTAGCACAAGTTAATTTAATTGTTGGTGATAATAACAGTGGTAAAACAAGTTTTTTGGAAGCTATTTATCTTTTAGTCAATCAACCAAAAACTAAAAATGAGAAAGTAGCATTAGTTGATATTTTAGAACATAGGGGAGAAATGATAGAAGAAAGAACTCATAAATTTACAGGTAATAATAGAAGAGAAATATCTCATTTTCAAGACAACTATATATTAAATAATTTATATTATGGATATCCTGATGAATTTGATACCCAAAAAGCATATATAATATCAATTTCATCAGAGAAAGAGCAATCTATCCACTCGACTATTCGGCTCTATATTGATGTCGATAATACCTTAATCAGTGATCTATCTATTTCGTTTCTTGAAGAAATAGGTAAAGAGCAAGAATTGAGAAAATATATAACACATTCAGTTGATAAATATGTACCGGAGGAAAACAGTATTAATAATCGTGTTAAAGTCAAATACCAAAATATAAAAAATAATTATTTCGCATTTAATAATGAAATTAAAAACGCTTTTCATTATCCTTGTAACTGTAATTTCTTATTTAATGATCACCAACACAAGTACAAAATTGAAGACTTATGGGATTCTATTATTTTAGAAGCTAAAGAAGAGAAAATCATAGAAGCTTTACAAATCATAGATACTAATATAGAAAAAATACATCTACCTATTAAACAAATTCCTAGATTTCCTTTTCTAAAAATTAAAGGCATGAATCATTATATTCCTATTAACAGTATGGGACAAGGAATGTCTAAAATACTTATCTTAGGGATGTTAATAATAAGAAGCGAAAATGGAGTATTATTAGTGGATGAAATAGAAACAGGATTACACTACAAAGCACAAACAGATATGTGGCGTTTACTCATAAAAACAGCACAAGAATTAAATGTACAAATCTTTGCGACTACCCATAGTTGGGACTGTATTTGTGCTTATCAAGAAGCATTAGAAGACATAGAAGATAAATCAGTGGGTAAACTGTTTAGACTAGATAGTAAATACGGAAAACTTAGGGCAGTAGAATATAAAGCAGATGAGATTTCTATTGCTATTAACCAAGATATTGAGGTGCGTTAAATGACAAAAAGAAATAAACCTCATCCACAGCAACTTTTAGTAGAAGGAATGAATGATTTTCATGTTATTTGTGCATTGTGTGAAAAATATAATGTACCTGAAACATTCTGTATACCACGTCCTGATAAAAGGAAAACACAAGGAGTAGAACCATTATTATTAAGTTTACCTATTATTTTGAAAGACGTTAACTTGCAAACATTAGGAATAGTTGTTGATGCTGATCAAGATTTACAAGCAAGATGGCAAGGAATTAGTGATAAGCTAAAGTCAGTAGGTTATGATAATATTCCTAAAAATACCGGCGCTGAAGGTTGGATTTATGAACAAAATGAACTCCCTAAAATTGGGGTTTGGATAATGCCAAATAATCAATTAATAGGAGAGTTAGAAGATTTTGTTGCTTATTTAATTCCTGATGATGATCAATTAAAAGATAAAGCTAACGAAATTTTAGATGAACTTGAAAAATTAGAAATTAATGGCTATAATAAAGATGACAGATCCAAAGCTTTTATTCATACTTGGTTAGCTTGGCAAAAAGAACCAGGAAGGCCAATGGGACTATCAATAACAGCTAACGTATTGAAATATGATAATGAAATTATCCAAGCTTTTATTAATTGGTTAAATAAACTATATCAGTAAATAGGAGAATGAGGTTATTCTAAATAAAGTTCAATTGCTTGTTTAATACCTAAGTAATATTGTAGGGTGTGTTAGCTAATGCGTAACACACCTAAGCTTTAATTGTTCGTCGGTGCATTACGGCATGAAATAAAATCTATTTTATCATCAAAATAAATAGTTAGCCTAATGCACCCTACTTTATATTATACTCAAATTCAATTAACTGCTTGAATAGGTAAAGATTGAGCTTCCAAACGAGTGAGATCAACTGTTAAACTTGCCTGATCAATATCTATCCCAACTAACTTACCCTTCTCATCAAAATCTAAAACAATGTTCGGGGCAATTTCTTGAGAATCAACGCTACTTTTATCAGATAAACTAATATAAAGGGAATCGGTTTCAGGATAATAGTTAAACTTCATAATTATACCTTAAAATTTCGGTCTGGAAAAGCATTATGAATGGTTTCTCCATCGTCTAAAGTCACCACTCGTAGATATTTACCTAACTCTTCAATATAGCACTAGTAGCGAATTCTTCCATTGGGTTCAACCACTTTTATAATGGGGTTTTGAATTGCTTGCTCACACCATTCTCGCTTAAGATAAGGTCTTTTGATTAAGACTTGTTCTTCAAAATAGCGAGTCGTTTTCAAAAATGTCCTCCTAACTCAAATTGAATTACTTAGATCGCTTCAACATTAATTATAATACTTAGCTTTCGTTTCTGATTCTAAATAAAGTTCAATTGCTTCTTTAATGTTGTTTAAAGCGTCTTCAATATTATCTCCTTCACTAATACAACCAGGAAGGGATGGAACATAAACAGTATAACCTCCCTCATCGCTAGGTTCTAAAATTACATTTAGTTTCATTTTTGCCCTTGTATAACAGTAGGATCATGTGATTATATAATATTAACATCAATCGAAGGGTTAATCAATTGATTTAACTTTTCTTCCCATGCTTCATATTCTAAAGTTTTTGATTTGTTTTTGTCTTTATTTTCTAAGCTTTCTTGAATTAACAGAGAAATATATTTTTCAATAGTAATATTGTAGGGTGTGTTAGCTAATGCGTAACACACCTAAACCTTTACTGGTTAAATTTGGTGCATTACGGCATGAAATCAAGTCTATTTTATCATCAAAATAAATAGTTAGCCTAATGCACCCTACTTTACTGGTGCATTACGGCATGAAATCAAATCTATTTTATCATCAAAATAAATAGTTAGCCTAATGCACCCTACTTTACTAAGATTCAAGCAAAAGAACAAAAACGAGGAAAATTAGAAATTATTAAATGTTGTTGTAAAATAGTATAGGACTCTGAATAGGACTAATTAGTTTATGAAGTCTATAACCACCGATCAAGTTTGTTGGACAATTTCTGATTTAGAGGGATTACCTGATAATAGCAACCGTTATGAAATCATTGATGGAGAATTACTTGTGACTCGCGCACCTCATTTAGATCATCAAGATATTGCTGGAAATATATATGCAGAATTAAGAAATTGGTCACGAAAAAAACAGCTAGGTAAAGCTTTTATGACTCCAGGAATTATCTTTTCTGAAACTGATGCAGTGATTCCTGATGTTATTTGGGTTAGTAATGAAAAGCTTAATCGATTTACAGATAAATCTGGACATCTTACGGTTGCACCAGAATTAATAATAGAAGTTTTATCTACGTCTGAAAAAGATATTAAACGAGATAGACAAACAAAGTTAAAATTATATTCAATTCATGGAGTTTGTGAATATTGGATTATTGATCGTCAACAACAATTAATAGAGGTTTATCGTCGTGAACAGGGTATCTTAAAAAAGGGAATGACTTTATACAATGCTGATCAATTAACCAGTCCTTTATTGCCTAATTTTAGTTGTAATCTTCAAGAAATTTTTTAGAATTAAGACATACGGGTATCTTAATAATCTTAGGTTAATCTGGTGCATTACGGCATGAAATCAAATCTATTTTATCATCAAAATAAATAGTTAGCCTAATGCACCCTACTTTATATTATACTCAAATTCAATTAACTGCTTGAATAGGTAAAGATTGCGCTTCCAAACGAGTGATATCAACTGTTAAACTTGCGTTATCAATATCAATTCCAACTAACTTACCTTCCTCATCAAAATCTAAAACGATGTTGAACTCAATCGTAATCTTGATAATAGTAATTCTCTTACATTTACCATTAATCTTGATAAACCAGCAGAAGATGTGGTAACGGTTGACTTTTCAACAGTTGATATTAGTGCAAAAGCTGGTCAAGATTATGTTCATCACTCCTAACTCCTAAAACTAGAAAACTGTGTACCGTTCGGAGCCGCGCTCACGGCGAAGCCTCACAAGTATGAGAAGTGCTATATCATTATTTAGAATTTATTCTGATGTATTCTCTAAAAATTAGGATATTATAGGTGTAGCAGTTTTAACTTTACCATTTTTCTGATGAAATCTATCCCTTTGATGCTTACATCTTCGATGCTTCTTAGCACAGTTTTTACCTTATCAGTTGTACCAGAAACTTCAGCAATGACATTTAATGTCAATGGAATGTTTGAGGATGGAGGAAAAATATCAGGTTTTTTTGATTTTAATAACGATAATTATACTAACGTAAATTTTCAGACAACAGACTCGTCCGATAATATTATTGCATCTTATTCAGATACAGGAGACGAAGGGTTTATTTTCGGGAATTCAAGCTGTTTTGTTATTAGTAACTTTGATTTTTATTTTGATTTATCACTAGATTTTGAGAGTAATTTAACTGATAATACGGAAACAATTTTATTAACGACTTCTCAAGAAGAAAACTTTGATGATATGTCAGTTAGATTTATCGATTCAGGAACAGTTACTTCTTTTAGTACACAAGTTGATGAACCTTCTTCCCTTTTCCTAATATCAACATTCGGACTTGGATTATTGTTCAAGAGACTACTTTTTTCTTGAGACAAAACTGAATTTCTGATACTAAAAGCGTTCTTGAATGTTAACCGCTCAAGTTTTTATACTAAATCCGGTTTATCGAAAATAGTTGGGTCTAAGAGACTGTTCCTAAACAAAATATTAAGTAGGGTGCATTAGGACAACTATATTTTTTTGGTAGTAGGGGTCAACGGCTGTTGACCCTATAATTTTTTTGTGCCGTAATGCACCGAAAACTTGCTTTTTGGTGCATTAGCGTAGCGTAATGCACCCTACAGTTTTGTTAAGATTTACTTTACAAACGGGAGCATCCCAAAGTTGCTTTCTTGTCCTTTACTGATAATAGTTGATCTGATGAATTTCCCCCCGTCTCCCCGTCTCCCCATCTCCCCGTCAAACTCCAAGAATTAAGTTTTTTGCAAAAATGGGATGCTCCCTTACAAACAGTCTCTAAAACCCCGCCTTTGAATGCTCATAGTTTTTGAAGCGGACCATAAATCTCTGTTTCTTTCAACAACTTCTGGACCATAGCGCCGGAACGGAGTGAGGAACTTCTGACTTCGTTAAGCTTCCACAGTCAGCTTACTATTATGGCATTTTCCTGAGTTTTGAATTATTATTAAAGTACCATATCCCAAACCAATAAGGAGGATTGTATCCTCTCTTTATTTGACAAAATCGTAATAATCACTGATGTTTGACAACCCTTCCCATGACCACAGTATTTTATCGGGACAAAACGATAGTCTTTCTATCAATCCCAATGAGGTCATTTTAATAGATTCCAGTTTAGCTTCTTTAGCTAACCATTTTAGTGCAAATAATAATCAAATTTACGTTTATGACGAAATAGATAATATTTCAGCCTTTTTGTCACAACAAGAAAACCTCGAAGCTATCCATCTTTATAGTCATGGAAATACCGATTTACTGCAAATAGGCTCAACTTCACTAACATCAGAAAATTTAGAAGAATATGGTGATACTTTAACGGGATGGGGTAATGCTTTAGGAGACACTGGAGATATTCTTCTTTATGGTTGTAATGTAGGAAACGAACTACAAGGACAAGAATTTTTACAACAAATCAGTGATATTACAGGGGCAGATGTACAAGTATCAGATGACTTAACAGGGGATAGTCTTTTAGGGGGAGATTGGGATTTAGAATATGAAATAGGTGAGATTGAAACAGAAGCGATCGCAGTTAATGATTTTGCCGGACTTTTAACCACAAAATTTTCTACCAATGTAGTAGGAGATACTGTCACTTTCACTAGCACCCTTGGCAATTTTAGGGACAACTTAAACATTGGAATTAATAACGGAAATATAACCCTTAAATCTATTCCTCCGACTGGATCTATTTCTCCGCCTGAATCTATTTCTCAATCTTTAAGTGGAATAAGCAATATTGTGATTAAAACCGGTCGAGGAGATGATACAATCGCTTTTTCTACCTCCTTATCAGGATATGGATTAACTATTGATACGGAAAGTGGCAATGATACAGTTACTTTTAATAAAAATATTTTCACCAATGGTAAAAATTTAAGTGTAAACGCAGAAACAATTAATGTAAATTCTGACTTTACTGTTTCAACTCGGAATATTGGAACAAGCACCGACCATTTAGGGGGCATTTCCGTTGGTCAGTCAGGTAATCTCAGCTTTACGGGGGTAAATGTTACTGTTGATAATAATGCTGAATTATTTTCTCACGTGGATACAAATTCTCAGTATAACCCTGGGAATATTACCATTACCACTAGGCAAACTAGAGAATTTATTGAGAATTTTGGTTTTGTTGTTAACTCAAACACCTCTTTTAATTTAAACGATGGTGCAGAGATAAAAGGGAATAATATTACGATTCAAAGCACAGCTAATTCTACCAACCTTTATACAGGATAACAACAAGCAGACGACAACGCATCAAACGATTTCACAAAGGCAATGTCCGATATATCTAGTGGTTTAGGAACAGTTCCTGCCGCTTTTATTGGTTCAGTGCAAGCGGATGCAACCGCTAATATCAATATTAAAGAAAACACTAGAATTGAAGGAAATAAAGTTAGTATTACGGCTAATGCTAATACCCAGGCAAAGATTACCCCTCTAAGTATACTCCTTCCTGTTGCCTTTGGTTATGCAGAAAGTAACCCCACCGCTAACGTAAAAATTGCTGATGGTGCCTTTATTAAAACAACAGATGATCTAATTTTAAGTGCGGTCAGTGATAGTGAAGTTGATGTTAGTTCTATTGCCATTAGTATCAGTTCCCTTCCTGCCTTAACCCGTTCATTATTTGTGGGTACAGTATTCTCGTGTTTTACCATTTTGAGGGGCGATCGCTAGGTACCAGTAGTGCAAATCTGAGATACTGATGGCATGAGCCAATCAACAGAAACCTCTCCTAAACCGACAACGGAACCTCTCAAGCTGACAGCAGAGGCTGTCAATTATCTCATCAAGATACTACCAAAGGGAACCGCTTATTGTATCGGGATCGTTTTAGTACCCAGATTCCGCACTTCAAAATGTAGTATAAAAAAATACATAGTTTTAAAAAGTCCGAAAATCATACCTGGGCAAGAATATTTCTCTTTTCATTAAATTTTTAGGAAAAATAATCAAATTAAGAAGATTTATACTCATTGAAAACTTAGCAAGACTCAGCACAAACGAAGGAGAGTTTCCTCTTCTCATTTGATATCATTAGACTCTTATTCTTTTATTATTTTTGCTTTATCCAATTCAATTTATAGATAATATCTTTGACAAGATGCAGGTAATAAACTCAATATAAAACGCCTTTCTTCTGTTAAATTGACAATTTGTTTGACTCCGTTTAAAATCACATAATGAATACCTTGAAAACATTGAAATATCCACCTCAAAGTCGGACGCAATGTTACTTTCCCTACTTGATTATTTATTCCTTTTTTGACTCTTTTTAAACAATTTCTTAATTCTCTTTGCCCCAAGTTATAAATCAACAAACACAAAGACATTAAAAATAACATTGTTTCTATTCTTTCTGGTTTTTCAACGAAGAAACTATCAGTAAAAAATAAGGGATCTTTCAAAAATCGAAATCCTCTTTCCGTAGATTGCTGGTTTTTATAAGTTATCAGAATTTCACTAGCTTCTAATTTATTTTCCTCTACTAAGTTAGTTGCTAAAATAAATTTTCCTGCTTCTTTAGTCTTTCTACTTATCTCTTCATCTTTTTTGATGATCAAACTAATCATTTTATAAATCTTTTCCTTTTTGATGATCAAACTAATCATTTTATAAATCTTTTCCTTTTTTTTCGAGTAAGTTTCAATCAGTTCAACTTCTTTTATTTCCAACAATCTCAATTTTTTATTAATAGCTTTTAATTTATATCGAGCAGCTTGAGGATGTTCAAATTCTTCAGATTGTATTTCTTTAAGAAATTTTTGGGATTTCTTCTCTTCTTGGGAAAGTTGTTTTTCTAGTTTTTCCAAATCACTTTTCTGTCTTTTTTCACTCAAGACTATTAACCAAGTTTGCTTGATTCCACCATAAGTAACAATTTCTTCTTTCCAGGTATAACTTTCTAAATTTAGGTCACTTCTTTTTTCTTTATCTTCATCTTTTACTTCTTCCACCTCTATATTTTGCACTAATTCTTTTGCTTTTTTTATGGTCATTGGAACTCTCGTTATCCATTTTAAATGTTGGATTAGTTGGAGATTTTCTTGACCATATAAAGCACTATCACAAACCATGATACTATCAAACTTTATTTGCTTTTTGAATTCTACTAAAACTTTTCCAAATACAGCTTTATCAGATTCATTTCCATCTCCTACTCTCACAAATAATGGAATATCTCCATCTTGGCTTGTTATTAAATCCAAGACACATTGTTTTAAGTCTGGTCTATGATCCCGAGAATATCCTTTCTTAATAAAAATTGGTCTTTCTTTAATAATTTTTTCTTCTTCCTGTTTCTCTTTATCTTCTTCCCTTTTATATTCTCCATCTAAATGAAATGATGTGGAATCTAAATGGGAGTATTTAAGGTCTATTTTAAATTTTTTAATTACTTCTAAAACTACTTCAATAAAAATATCATTTAGTCCATATTTATATAATTCATCCATTACTCTCCCAATTTTATCATCATTAAGGTAATCAGGTTTAATTCTTTTTTCCTAACAATTTCTCAATGGCTTTATCTTGAAAAAACTGACTGAATAAATATAGGAGGTCTTGAAACAAATCCTAGTCCATTGATTAAAATAGACTTAACTACTGTACCTGCTGAGATTTTTTCTCTAAACATCTATTCCTAATTTATTATTAATTATTTTGACTATTCCTATTTCATCAATT